>OCAS01000001.1_pt1 | contig 310832 bp, 293 predicted proteins | sample 1550751 | NCBI WGS metagenome assembly OCAS01 (sample SAMEA2580301, study PRJEB22360) | human gut metagenome | biome: human gut; feature: human-associated habitat; material: faeces | place: Denmark | collected 2008/2010
GCAGAGGGTGGAAAAAATGTAAATCCCTTTTCCCCCAGCCCCAGCCGCTACGGCTACCGTTTCATTGGATGGAGTACAGTAAATGACAGAGAAAATCCACAGATCATAGACAGCCTTCCGTCGGTATTCCCTGAAAATCCCCTTACTTATTATGCGATTTTCATGCCGGACAGCAATGTGAAGTTTGACTATACGGTAGATTATACAAACGAAGATGGCTCTGTCATATTTCAGTCCACTACATCAGAGGATGCCTATAGCGTAGAAGCAGAGATCCAGTCCGCCAAAAAGAATATACACGGATATGTATGGAGCCTTGCAGATTCTTCTATGAGCCCCTCTGCATACGATTATGGGAACGGACAGGGAGCTGTGCCTTTTGGACGCTTTGATGGAGGTACGGGCGCATTCAGCGGCAAAATGCCGGGACAGGACGCAGCTGTAAAATATGGGTATCAGGTAGACCGCGGCAATCCAAATGCGAGATCTGCATTTACAGTAAAATATGTGACAGAAAATGGTACAGAGGTTCATGTACCTGTGGTACAGAATGTGTTCCCGGAGGATACCATCACGTCAGTACCTGTGGACGTATATGGCTATCGTTTTCTGACCGCAGGAATTACTGCCGGAAATAATGGGGATACTGCAGATGGAAATTTAGTCAGCGCTTTACAGGGCAGCTTTGATGAAAATGGAAAATTTACAGGAACCATGCCCAATCAGCCGGTGGAAATCACCTATCTGTATGAAGGGACAACTGAGGGCTACGAGTACAGAATCGACTACCTTGATAATGATACCCAGGATACCCGCCTGAAAAACATCACAGGACCCTATACCCAAAATATAACAGCCGATACCGCCGTAACTGCGGAGGCCAGGAACCTGTATGGCTATCAGCTGCAGTCCAGGAACGCCGATCCCGCATCGGCAGGAACCTTTGACGGTGAGAATCGTTTCAGCGGCTTCATGCCCAATGACAGACTGTCTGTTTCCTATAAATACAGCAGAGATCGGTCAAAGTGGGCGGATCTGACCTATAAAGCAGGTGAGCATGGAACCCTGCGCAGAGGAAATGAAACATCTGCGGACGTGACAGAGCTTTCAGCAGGCATTTATAGAACGTCTGTCCTGAAAAATGACGGAACGGCCGAGGGGGCTTCAGAAAGCTATACCTGGGATGATATACTGAACAGGAAACTGGCGCCGGAACCATTAGCTGCTCCCTATTACCGCTTTGAAGGGTGGTTTATTGATTATAACGAAAACGGAATAAAGGACGGAGACGAGAAGCTGCTTACAGCCGACAGCCGTTTCACCGATTCTGTCACAGTAGTTGCATACTTTGGTGAGGATCCAAATCAGTGGATCAATATTAAGTTTGCATCAGGAGAGCATGGCTCCCTTGATGACGGAGAGGTATCCAGCCTCCATATCCCATACGACCATACCTGGGGTGAAATTGCCGGCGATCTGCCTTCTTATACAGCTGAAATTAACTACCTGACGGATGGATGGTATCACGAAAATACGCCAATGGAGAATGAAAACCGCCTTACAGACGGAGCTGTCTATACGATACGATTCTATCCCGACCCTGCTGTTTTTGGAACGGATGTGACAGTGCCGGATGCTTCGGCCGGAATTGATACCCAGGGAAAGGGGAAAGTGACTGCCTATGGAACGATCCGGGGATATCAGTATATCATCACAGATTTGGACGGCAATATTTTAGAGGTTGCGAGGGGAAATATATCCGGACGGGTATATTTTGAAGATCTGTATCCAGGAACGCGGTATCTTGTATATGAAGCAGCCGGGACAACACAGGCGCAGCCAGGACAGCCCATTGACAGTGTAACCGGAATTATAAGCGATCCTGCGGAAATATTAGTTCCTGTTGTGGAGACGAATTACCAGATACTTTATGATGAGGAGAATGAAGGAAAGACCGTTCTTGTCATTAAGCCCGCTGATACTGACTCTGATTATGCTCTTTTGGATAAGGACGGAAACGTGGTCATGGCTCCTGAGACAGGAACGGGAGGCTGGCAGTCCGTCAGGGAAAGTCAGCCTGCAGGTATTTCCTTCTCAGGTCTGAATTATAATGAAGAATATGTAGTGGTAGCAAGACCACATGGTGTTTCAGATATTACAGCGGAAAGTAAACGGGAAGACGGAACCTGCATAAGTACCGATCCGGGAGGAGAGCTGGATATACCTGGTTATGTAGCGGAGGCAGTCAATGGCCTGGTTCATTCAGTTAACGGAGAGGAATTAGATACGCCCAGATATGATCAGGTTCACAAAGGTGATGAAGTAGCGCTCCACGCTGAGGATATGGATGGAAATGGCCGGCGTTTCCTTTACTGGAAGATAACCATTGGTACAGTGCCTGGAATGGAGGAAACCATACCCCATTCAGATGTGACGTTTACCATGCCGGATACCAATGTGGTGATGACCGCTTATTATGAGCAAAGAACAGCAACACCCAGCAACGCATCCGTTATAGATGAAGTGCGGGGTGGAAATAAACATGAGATGGCTTTGGATCCAAATGAAATTGGAGACTTAGAGGAAGAACTTACAACCGATGAGGATCGGGTTCTTATGGATGTGAACCATGCAGATGTGACATATAAAGTGGTATACAGAAAAAACACCGTCAGGGCTACTGAGTCCAATGCAGTGAAACAGTCATCTTATTATGACAGAAATCATGAGTCAGCATACCAGGGAGCCTGGGGATTAAATGTAGATATTGAACGGTATGTGAATGGCCGAAAAACCGGAGTTGCCTCGCCATCGGATGCAGCATTTAATACATATGTACAGCTGGATAGAGAACACGTGGATATGATGGATTATCAGCTGTTTTCCATCTCTGAGGATCCGGACAGCTCAGATATGACAGTAGACCTGGTAGATATGTCTGACGATCCGGAGACGACAGGAGGGCTCTTCTCATTCACAGCCCAGGCAGGTATGCGGTACGTGCTCGTATATTCAAAGGCATACAGGGTTTATTTCATCAATAATAAAGAAAACCCCAGATACAGATATCATTTTAAGGTACGTCGGGGTGAGGCGCCGGGAGATGGAACATATTCTTTTGAATATGGCCAGGTAGAGACACCGACGGACACATTTGTCGATCATGAAGGGGTAGAATTTAACTATGTTGGATGGAGTTATCGGCAAGACCGCCTGAAAGACTTTGAACCAGACAGGAAAATCAAAAGAAAGACCTATGTATATGCATTTTATGATGATAACCGCAGTGAAATCAAAGATATCCGAAAGCAGATGGAGGATGCGATCAAGGAAGCGGTAGGAAAATCTGATGATTATTTTCTGACATTGAAGGAAACAGAAAAGATAAAAGAAGCCGTTGAAAAAGCAATGGATGTGTTTGACAAGACAGGCCCTGGGGCCACCCTTGAGGAGCTTCAGGAAGCGCTGGATAATCTAAACGCAATTTGTGAGCCGTTTGATAAGATCCTGAAAGAGCGGTATGACCATTATAACAAGATCCAGAACGGCGGAAACAGTGGAGGTACATCCGGCGGCGATGGCTGGGGCAGCGGAAGCCATGGAGGATCCGGCAGTTCAAAAGGAGGATCCGGAGGGGGATCAAAAACAGTCGGATCTGGACCGGTTTCGGTTCCTGCCCCTTATATAGCAGAAACGAGCAAAAGCTATGAGGTCGGAACAAACGGAAATTGGGTACTGCTGGATCAAAACAATGATAAATGGGCGTTTGTTCTAAACGGCGGGATACGTTTAACCGGTATATGGGCAAAGCTGGATTATGCCAACAACAATGTAAATCAGAGCGGCTGGTATCACTTTAATTCAAGTGGAATCATGGATTACGGCTGGTTCAGAGACGAGCATATGAACTGGTATTACTGCAACACAGTGAAAGACGGCTGGCTGGGAAAAATGAAAACAGGCTGGCATTATGATGAGGCGGATAAGCACTGGTATTATCTGGATCCGGCTACAGGCCAGATGGCAGTGGGATGGAAGAAAATTGAAGGGAAATGGTACTTCTTCACACCAAGTAATACTACAGCAACATACTCATATGATTACAGCTCCGAAAAATGGGTTTATATGCAGAACCGGCAAAGGCCGCTTGGTTCCATGTACAGCAATGAGATGACGCCGGACGGGTATCTGGTCGGAGCTGACGGGGCCTTAAAAGAGCAGTAGGAGGTTTTATGAAACGGACAAATAAGATAAAGGCATATTTGACGCAGCTTTTGGCGACCGCCATGGTTTTTACCATGGCCGCGCCGCCTGCGTCCGTATATGCGCTGGATTATGGAGATCCGGCAGAAATACGTTTTGATCCCCAGGAAGGACCGGATCTGTCACATTCCAACTACAAAAATGTGCCAAGAACAGAAAACAGAATTACCTATGCCACAGGTCAGGCGGGACATCCGCTGACAGAATCTGGAGATTTTAATGGAATCGCCGTCGAAAACCTGGGTTCCGGCGACCGACCGGTACTGCCTGCGTTTGATTCGGATCTGCACTGGCCAGGATATGTATTCGACGGCTGGTACAATGAAGATGGAAACAAGATGGCATATCTCCCCTATGGATTTCCGTACCGTTCATCTACAACATATGAGGCCCGCTGGAAGGGAGATACATCCAGCCAGTTTACATTTACTGTCATGCATTACCGGGATCTGAATCCAGCCAGAAATTCCAATACAGACGGAACGGATCCAGGCGCATGGGCTGATATAGGAGACAGCCAGATCTATGAATTTTTCAATAACGGAAGCTGGACGGACAGAGTGACGGCGGATACGGCAGTTTCTGCAACCTATAAGAGAAACATACCGGGGTATAAGATTGCGTCCATACTGATTAAAAATAATAAAGTGCGCCGCTTTGACGATGCCTCCGGCCATGGCACTCTGGAAGAATCCGCAACTCTCAATACATCTACGCGATCTGTCCGTGGAAATATGCCGAACGATGATCTGACAGCAGCATTCAGATATGAGCCGGATCCCTCCAAAAAGTTTGCCCTGCGTGTGGAATATGTGGACAGACAGGGCCGTGCAATCCATTCCCCGGAAAGTCACCTCTATCCCGCGGAGTCGCAGATATCCGCAGCACCAATGCAGCTTGAGGCATATACGCTTTCAGGAGCACAGATAAAAGCGGGAAGCGGAGATACAGATGATCTTCCGGGAAGAGGAATTTATTCTGCGCGGACCGCAGGCTGTACATTTGACACCCAGAAAAATTTCACGGGGAAAATGCCTAATCAGCCGGTAACGGTAGTATATACCTACGATATGGATCCTTCCTATGTAACCCGTGTAACGATTCATCGGATTGATAACCATAACAATATTCTGGCTGAACCGGAAGTACGGGAAGTATCTCCAGCCGAAACGGTGACTATACCTGTGGAGCGCAAAGCAGGATATACCTATCCGCCTAATATTGAATGGGATGGAAATTTCACTGATATCAGCCTGGATCAGACGGCGTCTACACTGGATTTTAAGACAGATTTAACAGGCGGCACTGTCACAATCACCTATAATGAAGATCTGAATGACACAACTCAGTGGAGCAGGGTAAACTACTACAGCAGCGAACATGGAAATCTGTCAGGGGACAGCAGCCCCCGTTCCTTCCGTTTGGGCGTTCACTCCATAGATGAGCTTACAGACGGGATCACTCCTTCTCCAGAAGAACATTACATATTTAACGGCTGGTATAAGGCCAATTCCTCCGGCACAGGTAAAGTTGGGGACGCGCTGAATGCAGCGGTAGAGTTGACGGGAAATCTAAAGCTTTATGCGGATTTCACAGAGGATCCAGGACAGTGGTGTGATATCAGCTTTGAAAGCGGAAACCATGGCACTATCTCAGGAACCAGGAGAGTACACATCGCAAAGGGTACCCAATGGGCCCGGATTTCACTGCCCCAGGTTATGCCGGACAGCAATTATATGTTTATCGGCTGGTTTGATGAAAACGGCAGCAGGATCACAGATTCCGATATGCAGATACTGTCAGACCAGACATACAGAGCGCGTTTTGCCCCTGTGGGAGGGGATGATGGCATCCTGTGTATCCCGGACGGAACTGGAAGCATCGGGAATGACGGCATGGGACAGATCCAGATAAGCGGAGCTAATGGAGCCCGCAAGTACGCTCTCACAGACAGAGAAGGACATATTATAGCAGTCATGACAGGAGAGCAGCTTGGCCATTGGCGCTTTGAAGGGCTTTTCCCTTGCGACAGCTATTATGTATACGAAATGGCAGAAAGTGCAGCTCCGATTGTGGGAGATATACTGACCGATACGATAGATCCGTCCCTTATCAGTCAGCCTGCCCGGGTGACCGTTCCCGCTCTTGGGAAAAACTATTCAACGGCAGATGACGAAACAGAGGGCAGAAAGAAGATTGTGATCCGTCCTGCGGCGGTCAATACAGTATACGCAGTTCTTGATATGGATGGAAATGTTATCAGTCAGGATGGAAGTGAGGACGGCTGGGTAAGCCCATCAGGCAGTCCGCTGACAGCACAGCTTATAAAGCTTGAGCCCAATTCGTCCTACACAGTAGTAGCGAAACCGGCAGATAATGCTGACGCACCGTCAGATCGTCTGTTAAACGGAAGCCAGGTAATGGTAGCCGATTCTTCAGCGCAGGAACGCACGTATACCTTTCAGGCCGTAAACGGAGGCTATGTGGAGTCTGTTATGAGAAACGGAGAAGCGCTGGATATTGATGCGTATGCAGAGAAAGTTCAGGTAAAAGCAGGAGATGAGATCTATATTTCCGCAGAAAACACGAATCACCTGGGGAACCCATTTGAGAAGTGGGAAGTGCAGATTGGAACTTTGGATATTTCATATCCAACCAGAAGAAATCAGGCGGTTCAAATGACGGAGGGCGATGTGATCATACAGGCAGTATATAGGCCCTCTTCAATCGCCACCTCATCTAATGCATCTGTGGATTATTCACCTAAAAATGGCGTATTTGCTCTGGATAAATCAGATGAAACGCTTCAGGAGCTGACAGAACATCTGATTGACAACGAACAGGACAGAATCGCCCTTGCAAATGGAACGCGCATAGCTTACACAGTGAAGTTTAACCGCCATGCTCCGGTGGCATCTGCTTCGGAGGCGGTGAAGCAGGAACTGAATGACGCAGACAATGTGAAAATACCGTGGAGTCTGGATATAGGGCTTTCGCGTAAAGCAGACGGCATCAACAAACCGTTGGCAGAGGGGGCGGATCGGACACCTGGAATAAAAGTCTTAGGAAAACTGGATACCAGTATTCTGGGCAATATGGAATACCGGTTATGGAAGATTCATTTTGGAGAGGAAGAAGGCAGTGCAGCCTGTGAGGAAGTAGAGCTTACACCAGATCCAAATGAAACCGGCACATTTACCGGAAGTTTTGCTTTTGAAGCCAATGTTGGTGATACGCTGGTATTCAGCTATTACAAAGCCTATGATGTAACTGTCATAGACACCAGCAGGGGACAGGTTCATACCTTCAGGGTAAAAGACGGTCAGTCTCTCAATGACTCCGCAGATTACATGGCTCTGGACATTCACGAAGGCTATAGGGATTCGGCCACCGGTATCATATATGAGTTTGCCGGTCTGTCAAAGCGTCCGGCAGGAGGACGTATGTATGATACCTCGGAGTCTGTGGAACAGGATCTGGAATTATATGCTGTTTATGAGCCGGAAGATGATACCTTATGGCAGGAAGCAAAGGAAAAGCTGCAGCAGGAGATCAATACGGCAAACGCCTTAAAGAACAACGGATCTGTAAGTGATGAAGATAAAGAGGCTCTGACTCAGGCAGTGACGGAGGCGGTTGAAGTGCTCAATCGGCTTCCAAGGCCTTCTGTGGATGAACTGGAGGACGCTTTTAACGCCCTTGAGGTTGTAGTGAACCGTGTCAGCAATGGAGGAACCGATATACCAGATGATAATGGAGGAACGGATACTCCAGATAATAATGGCGGCACGGATACCCCGGATAACAATGGGGGAACCGACCATCCGGGAAGCAATGGAGGATCCGGCGGCTCCGGAGGAGGCCATTCAGGCAGTTTTCGCGGATCGGCAGGCTTTGGCCCAGGCAGCAGTGCGGGAAATGGCTACCGTACCTATTCGGAAGGGATCAACGGAAGATGGGATCATTTTAACCAGGCTGAACATCAATGGGCATTTGTGTTAAACAACGGAACACGCTTAAAGGACAGCTGGGCCAATATCCGTTATACATACAACGGAAATACCCGGATAGATACATATCATTTTGACGGTGACGGCGTTATGGACAGCGGCTGGTTCCTGGATGAGAGTACAGAAAAATGGTATTTCCTGTCAGATGTACATGACGGCTGGTTCGGACGGATGATGAGGGGATGGCACCATGATGAAAACGACGGCAGATGGTATTATCTGAGCCCACTTAATGGTGCCATGATGCTTGGATGGCAGAAGATTGACGGAATATGGTATTATCTGACGGCAGACAACAGGCAGCAGACCTGGACGTTTAATCAAACATCAAAGCATTGGGAATATACAAATCCCAGCAGCCGCCCATTGGGATCTTTGTACATAAATGAAATAACGCCTGACGGATACCCAACTGATGGAAACGGCGCCTGGATTCAGGAAACACCCTAAACAAAATTGTGCGGTATGGGATAAAATAAATTCATTTGACTACAAATAAGGTGACAATATGGAAATGAGTGAGTTTCTGGCGCTGGCAAGCACAAACTGTATGAGCGTATTTCTCATTTGTATTAAAAACAGGTGCGGGGAATTAAGCGGAAATATCGTGAATTTTTATTTAAAGGAGCCAGTAGCGTTTTGCGGCATACTGGATATGGCACTGAAAATTGATATCTTATGCACCAGGCTGTCCAGACCCATGGCAACAACCGAGATGCGGTTTTTGGATGAGCATATGAGAAAAACATACGAAAAACAGATGCTGAATCAGGTATATGCTCCGCTGAAAACGTGTTCGGACATTCAGGAAATGGATAAATTTATGTCATTAGCGGCAAAAGCATATGAAACCTTAGTGATTGAAATCCATCAGCGTCAGTTTTCCAGTATGCAGGGACGTATGAAGGGAGCCTGCCAAAAAGGAAAATTTGTTTCCTTCCGAAGCGCACTGGAACTGATGCGGATGCTGCGCGGATATGAGTATATACGAAATGAAAAAATCACCAAACGGCAGTAACCTGTCAGATGGAAACTGCCGGGAATGACAGGTAAGGATTCCCGGCAGAAGGGGTCAGCCGCATAAAGCTTTGTTCAGCGGCCGGCCCCTTCGTTTTCATACCCATATAGGGTATATTCCATCATCTGGTCTGTGGTAGCTTCATTTCGGATAAAGCTCATAAGGATCCGTGTGATTTTTTCGATCCTGGTACTGGGAAATTCCTTTCCCTCGATCGCCTCTCTTAATGCCTGACGCATTTCAAAAAGAGTGTCTTTTCGTTCCGGGCATTCAAGGCCCATAGCCCTGGCGATAGTTCCGACTGCACAATAGGCTTCAATAGGAGAGGACATATTGGCCGGCGGTTCAAACCCCGCTTTGATATCCAGGGCCATTTTTATGATGTATGACATAAGGAAATCCTTTCTTTCGCAAATGATGCGCTTTCCCCAATGGGGATGAACACATTCTTGCATTCTTAAATTCATTATACCATATTCTTTGCCTGTTACACTCATGGCATTATTAACTTTTTATGAAAATCCTTCCCTGCATTGTGAGAATACGGGAACCATGATATACTTGTTTAGAAACAGGCTTTCGGTTTTGACGCCGGAACTGTTTTAAAACATATCACAGGAGTACACAAACATGAAAAACCAAAGATTCCGGCTGTATATCAACTGGGGCCTCACAGCGCTGGCAGTCATTGCCTGCAGCGTCCTTTTTGCTTTTGCTCTGTCAAAGGCTTCGGATATCTTCGGAGTGATCGGTATGATCATCAAGATTCTGATGCCTATTATCTACGGAGGCGTTTTGGCCTATCTGATGCTTCCTATCTATAATTTTACCTATTCTCTTGTCTGCAAAAAGACTGTAAGGCTGTTTAAGGCCCAGAAGATCAGGAACCGTATAGGGAAGATGGCTGCCACTCTGGTAAGCCTGCTCCTTCTTATATTTGTTGTCTCCGGTCTGTTCTGGATGATTATTCCTCAGATACTGGACAGTATCCTGGGATTTCAAGACAGCCTTACCGTTTATATTAATAACCTGACGCTGTGGCTTTCCAAACTGCTCCAGGACAATCCATCTCTGGAACAGGCGATCATGCCTCATTTTAACGAAGCAGTGATGAAATTTCAGACCTGGATGACCACAGACCTGGTGCCCAGCATATATCTTATCATTGACCGCGTTTCCACCGGCGTGATCAATATTGTGACAGTGGTAAAAAATATACTGATCGGTCTGATCGTTATGATCTATTTTCTGAACCTCAAAGGAACTCTTTGTGCGCAGTCTAAAAAGATTATCTACGGGCTGTTTCAGGTAAAGACAGCAAACCGTATTGTAAATGAGATCCGTTTCGTCCACCGTGTATTCGGCGGCTTTATTACCGGCAAGCTTTTGGACTCCCTTATCATCGGAATTCTCTGTTTTTTCGGCATGAGGTTTTTAAATATGCCGTATGTGCTCCTGATCAGCGTGATTATCGGCGTTACCAATGTAATCCCCTTTTTCGGGCCTTTTTTCGGCGCGATTCCCAGCGCCTTTCTCATCCTGCTGGTAAGCCCGCTGAAATGTCTGTACTTCCTGATTTTTGTACTGGTGCTCCAGCAGTTTGACGGAAATATTCTTGGGCCAAAGATTCTGGGAGACTCTACCGGCCTTCCAAGCTTCTGGGTTCTTTTTTCCATCCTCTTATTTGGCGGACTTTTCGGGTTTGTGGGAATGATCATTGCCGTTCCGGCGTTTGCCGTAATTTACCGACTTGTATCCAACTACATCTGCAGACGGCTTAAAAGGAAGAATCTTTCGCTAAGAACCGATGACTACCGGCTGTTGGACCACATCGATCCGGGAGCGGGTACATTTGTGGAACGCCAGGAATCATAGGAGAGCGTATTAAATAAGGAGAGCATACATGGAGGATCTTAAAACACGATATCTAGAACGGCTGGCAGAGCTTTATCCCACTGTGGCCGCGGCATCCACAGAAGTAATCAATCTGGAAGCCATACTGAACCTGCCGAAAGCAACGGAACATTTTCTTACGGATATCCACGGGGAGTGGGAGGCTTTTTCCCATGTTCTTAAAAACGGCTCCGGAGCCGTGCGGCGCAAGGTAAACGATGTATTCGGCAATACCCTATGCCGGGAGGATAAAAGGAGCCTTGCCACTCTGATCTATTATCCACGTGAAAAAATGACCCAGATTCTGGAACATACGGTTAACAAAGAGGACTGGTATAAAATTACTCTGTACCGCCTGATCGAGGTCAGCAAGCGTTCGGGCAGCAAATACACCCGTTCAAAGGTGCGAAAGGCCCTTCCGCCGGAATTTGCCTATGTGATCGAGGAACTTATGACAGAAAAGGCGGATATCCGGGATAAAGAATCCTATTACAATGCGATTGTAGCTACCATTATACGGGTGGGCCGGGCCGGAGAATTCATTGTCGCTCTCTGCGAACTGATTCAAAGACTGGTGGTGGATCACCTGCACATCCTTGGTGATATCTATGATCGGGGGCCTGGCCCGCATAAAATCATGGATAAGCTGATGGAATATCATTCACTGGATATCCAGTGGGGCAACCATGATGTGCTGTGGATGGGAGCGGCCGCGGGACAGCCCGGCTGCATCGCTAATGTGATCCGTATCTGTGCCAGATACGGTAATCTGGATATTTTAGAGGACGGCTATGGGATCAACCTGCTGCCTCTGGCTACCTTTGCCCTGGAGACGTATGGCGAAGATCCCTGTTCCTGCTTTGCCTTAAAAGGGAGCCATCCCTGCAGTCCCGGAGAAAAAGAACTGAATCTGCGTATGCACAAGGCGATTTCCGTCATTCAGTTTAAAGTGGAAGGGCAGCTGATCAGAGAACATCCGGAGTTTAATCTGGAGAGCCGGCTGCTTCTCCATCGGATCAATTATGAAAATGGAACCATTGTGCTGGATGGAAAACAGTACACCATGAAGGATATGTATTTTCCAACCGTGGATCCAGCGGATCCTTACCGCCTGTCGGCAGAAGAAACGGCTATTATGAAACGGTTGGAGCAGGCGTTTTTAAACTGTGAAAAGCTTCAGCAGCATATGCGTTTTCTTTTGTCCAAAGGCAGTCTGTATAAAGTGTATAACAAAAATCTTCTTTACCATGGCTGTATGCCTCTCTGTGAGGACGGCAGCTTAAAGGAGGTTAAGATCTGCGGGGAGCTCTGTAAGGGACGTCAACTATATGATGTGCTGGAAAGCTATATACGGAGAGGGTTTCTGGCAGAGGATGCCGCAGAGAGGAAAAAGGGCCGGGATCTGATGTGGTACATATGGCTGGGAGAGAATTCTCCTCTTTTCGGAAAGGATAAGATGGCTACCTTTGAGCGGTATTTTTTAGCTGACAGGGAGAGCCACACAGAAAAAAAGAACTCCTATTACCGGTATCTTGAGGATGAAAAAACAGCGGATATGATTCTCGCTGAATTTGGACTTCAGGGAGAGGACAGTCACATTATCAACGGACATATGCCAGTAAAATCTAAAAATGGTGAAAATCCCATTAAATGCGGCGGTAAGGTACTGGTGATCGACGGAGGCTTTTCCAAGGCCTATCAAAAGGAAACGGGAATCGCAGGATATACCCTGATCTACAATTCTTATGGTTTTATTCTGGCTGCTCATGAGCCCTTTGAATCCCGATCGGCCGCCATTGAGCAGGAAAGCGACATTTATTCCGATGATATCATCGTAAAGCGCACGGCCAGCCGCAAGCTGGTGGGAGATACCGATACCGGCCAGCAGCTGAAGGAAAAGATCGGGGATCTGGAGCAGTTATTAAAAGCTTACAGAGAGGGGAGGATTGCGGAGCGTTTTGGCGGCCGCTTTTAAAGCAAAAAATCTGGAAAGAGGATATGGCAGGAGGGATATCACTCGTTTAAGGCGTAAAAGATAGCATGGCAGGAGGCAGTATTAAAGGAGGCCGTTTGGGGCCTCCTGAAATTATACGGCACATCTTACGGCGATACTAATGGATACTAAAATCGTGTGATATTCGTGTGATACTTTGATACATTTAGGCTGTAAAAAGGGGAAAAATAATTTCTGCAGTTACATAAAAATAAGTGTAAATAAAGAAAAAACCTTGTATTTACCAAGTTTTTCTGATAAATACAAGGTTTCTCCCTGCCAAGGGTGTAAAGCAGATGACGGGAATCGAACCCGCCTCCTCAGCTTGGGAAGCTGATATTCTACCGATGAACTACATCTGCGCGATGAAATCATTATACCAGCACTATACGATTTTTGCAAGCCTGTTTTTCAAATTTTTTACAGCTGCTTATAACATCTTTCACAGGATCTTTTTGGCGTGCGGCTCTGCATAATCTGCTGAGAATGAGGAATCCTATTCGTTGCACGCTTTCACGTTTCATAAAAGGAGAATTCCATGTATCCGAAACATCTTTATAAAGCCCGTTTCCAGGCTGTGAAAAACGAGTTTCCCTATCCGGAAAAAGACATCCTGGCCATGGATTTAGACCTTGTGATCGGAGGTCGGCCGGATCGGATTTTAGAGCTTTTATCCCATCTCGACTTTACCGGTGACCCTCCGGGGCCGGAGCTGTCGCGCCTGATCGAGGAGCTGGAAAAGAAACTTGGGATTGAGGGAGACGCTTGAAATATTTTATTAAATATGGTTTAATACTATGAGATAAACCGACACGCTCCTTAGCTTTAAGGGGCGTGCTTCGCGACTATGGAGGAATAGAATGGCAACAGAACAATATAATGCGGACAGCATCACCGTCTTAGAGGGCTTAGAAGCCGTCCGCAAGCGTCCGGGTATGTACATAGGCGGCGTTGGAACCAAGGGACTGAACCATCTGATCTATGAGATCGTTGACAATGCGGTAGATGAACATCTGGCCGGTTTCTGCTCTAAGATCTGGGTGAAACTGGAAAAAGATGGTTCCTGTACCGTAAAGGACAACGGACGCGGCATACCTGTAGAGATGCATAAAAAAGGCGTTTCCGCAGCCAGGGTAGTGCTTTCCACGCTTCATGCAGGAGGAAAATTCGACAATGAGGCATATAAAACCAGCGGCGGCCTTCACGGCGTAGGATCTTCTGTGGTAAACGCTCTTTCCGAATATATGGATGTAAAGATCAGCCGGGGCGGCCTAATCTATCATGACGCATATGAAAAGGGACTTCCGGTTGTGGCTCTGGAAAAGGGGCTTCTTCCCGTGACAGGCAAAAGCCGTGAAACCGGTACCCAGATCAATTTCCTGCCGGACGGCGAGATCTTTGAAAAGACCCGCTTTAAGGCAGACTGGTTAAAGAGCCGTCTCCATGAGACTGCCTACTTAAATCCCAATCTGACGATTTTTTATGAAAACCACAGAAACGGCGAGGAAGAGTCCGTCACGTATCATGAGCCGGACGGCATCATCGCCTATGTGCGGGAGTTAAATTCCGGGAAAACACCGGTTCATGAGCCGATTTATTTTAAAGGCAGCGTGGATCGGGTAGAGGTAGAGGCAGCCATCCAGTTTGTGGACACCTTTGAGGAGAATATCCTTGGTTTCTGCAACAATATCTTTACCCAGGAAGGCGGCACTCATCTGGCAGGCTTTAAGACGCGTTTTACGGCTCTTATCAACTCCTATGCCAGGGAACTTGGTATTTTAAAGGATAAGGATCCCAACTTTACCGGGGCTGATACCCGAAACGGCATGACGGCTGTGATCGCCGTCAAACATCCCGATCCCATTTTCGAGGGGCAGACCAAGACGAAGCTGGCCAGCGCCGACGCCACCAAGGCAGTATTTACGGCAGCGGGAGACGAACTCCAGCTGTATTTTGACCGGAATGTAGAGGTCTTAAAGGGAATCATTGGCTGTGCGGAAAAATCCGCTAAGATCCGTCGGGCTGAGGAAAAGGCCAAGACCAATATGCTGATCAAATCCCGTTTTTCCTTTGACAGCAACGGAAAGCTGGCTAACTGCGAAAGCCGGGATGCCTCCAAATGCGAAATCTTCATTGTAGAGGGAGATTCCGCCGGCGGCTCCGCAAAGACGGCCAGAAACCGTCAGTATCAGGCCATTCTTCCCATTCGCGGAAAGATCTTAAATGTGGAAAAAGCCTCCATGGACAAGGTGCTGGCAAATGCGGAAATCAAGACCATGATCAATTCCTTCGGCTGCGGATTTTCTGAGGGCTATGGAAATGATTTTGACATAACAAAGCTTCGCTACGACAAGATCATCCTCATGACCGATGCGGATGTGGACGGCAGCCACATTGATACCCTGCTTCTCACATTTTTATATCGCTTTATGCCGGAGCTGATCTACGACGGCCATGTGTATATCGCCATGCCGCCGCTGTTTAAGGTGATCCCTAAAAAGGGACAGGAAGAGTATCTTTATGATGAGAAGGAGCTGGAGCGTTACCGCAGAAGCCACAAGGGCGATTTTACCCTGCAGCGCTACAAGGGTCTGGGCGAGATGGATGCTGAGCAGCTCTGGGAAACCACCCTTGACCCGGAACGGAGGGTATTAAAACGGGTAGAGATCGAGGATGCCAGAATGGCTTCTGAGGTGACGGAGATGCTGATGGGCAGTGAGGTAGGCCCCCGCCGCCAGTTTATCTATGAACACGCTGACGAAGCGGAGATCGACGCATAACAGGAGAGGACGAAATGGCAGAAAAGATATTACGGACAGAATACAGCGAAGAAATGCAGCGCAGCTACATGAATTACTCCATGAGCGTCATCACAGCGAGAGCGATTCCCGATGCCAGAGACGGCTTAAAGCCGGTTCAGCGCCGGGTTCTCTACGATATGAGCCAGCTGCATTTAGACCATGACAAGCCCCACAGAAAATCGGCGCGTATCGTAGGCGATACCATGGGTAAATACCATCCCCACGGAGACAGCTCTATCTACGATACGCTGGTGGTCATGAGCCAGGAATTTAAAAAGGGCATGGCCCTGGTAGACGGCCACGGCAACTTCGGTTCCATCGAGGGAGACGGGGCCGCAGCCATGCGTTATACTGAGGCCAGACTGGAGAAATTTGCCCAGGAGGTTTATTTAAAGGATCTGGACAAAACAGTCAGTTTTGTGCCGAACTATGATGAAACGGAAAAAGAACCGGAGGTTCTTCCGGTACGGGTGCCGAACCTTCTGGTTAACGGTGCAGAGGGAATCGCAGTTGGTATGAGCACCAGCATCCCCACTCATAACCTGGGAGAGGTGGTGGATGTGGTACGCGCTTATATTGACAATCCGGCCGCCACCACGGCAGAATTGATGGAATATCTGCCTGGCCCGGATTTTCCCACCGGCGGCATCATTGCCAACAAAAGCGAACTGCCGGATATCTATGAAAGCGGTGCGGGAAAAATCAAGCTGAGAGGCCGCTTTGAGGTGGAGCTTGGCAAGCGCAAGGCAGATAAGGATAAGCTGATCATTACGGAAATCCCCTACACCATGATCGGCGCAGGGATCAATAAGTTTCTGGTGGATGTGGCGGATCTGGTGGAATCCAAGAAATTAACGGATGTGGTAGACATTTCCAATCAGTCCAACAAGGACGGCATCCGTATTGTGCTGGAACTGCGCAAGGATGCGGATATTGACCGGATCAAGAACATTTTATATAAGAAAACAAAGCTGGAGGATACATTTGGCGTTAATATGCTGGCGATTGCGGATGGCCGGCCGGAAACCCTGAGCTTAAAGGGAATCCTGCGCAGCTTCATGGAATTTCAGTATCAGAATACGGAGCGCAAATACAATGTACTCCTGGAAAAGGAACTGGAAAAGAAGGAGATTCAGGAAGGCCTGATTGCCGCCTGCGACTGCATCGATCTGATCATCGCCATTTTAAGGGGGTCAAAGAGTTTAAAGGATGCGAAGGCCTGCCTGACTGCTGGAGATGTATCAAACATCCATTTCCGTATGCCGGGTTTTGAGGAGGATGCAAAAAAACTGCATTTTACCGAACGTCAGGCCTCTGCGATCCTGGAAATGCGTCTTTATAAGCTGATCGGACTGGAAATTCTGGCCCTGGAAAAGGATCACAGGGAGACCTTAAAAAAGATTGCCTCCTATCAGAAGATATTAAGCAGCAGAGCCAACATGAATCAGGTGATTAAGGACGATCTGGCTTCCATCAAGGAGGAATTTGCTCTTCAAAGACGTACCCTGATCGAGGATGGCCCTGAAGCCGTCTATGTTGAAAATGCCGTTCCCGTTCAGGAGGTCGTCTTTGTAATGGACCGTTTCGGCTACTGCAAACTGCTTGACAAGACCACCTATGAACGCAATCAGGAGACGGTTGACACCGAGCAGGTGTATGTACAGCGCTGTCTGAACACGGACAAGATCTGCCTCTTTACCGCAGGCGGGATTCTGCATCAGATCAAGGCCTCCGATATCCCTTCCGGCAAGCTCAGGGATAAGGGGGTACCTGTGGAAAATCTCAGTAAATACGATGGAAGAAATGACCGGATCTGTCTTTTGAGCTGTGCGCAGGCATTAAAGGGAAAAAGGCTGGTATTTGCAACCCGGCTTGCCATGGTAAAGCAGGTGTCGGGAGAGGAATTTGAGACAAACAACCGGATGGTAGCTGCGACCAAGCTTCAGGAGGGCGATGAAGTGCAGGCTGTGATCCTGACAGAAAAACAGGAGGCTACGGTCGTTTTACAGACCACAGGAGGATATTTCCTCCGTTTTCCATTAGATGAGATTTCCCTGCTTAAAAAAGCCTCCCGCGGCGTCCGCGGCATCAGGCTTTCCAAGAACGAGGAGTTGGAACAGATCTATCTTCTGGGGGAAGAACCGTATTCCATTTCCTATAAGGATCGTGAGATCAGCTTAAGCGGTATGCGGATCACCAAACGGGATGCCAAAGGCACGAAAAAATAAGAGGGCCTGAAAATTTACCTGAATGATGTACAGATTTTTATGGATGTGCGCGCAGGAAAAACAAATGTACGCAAAAGGCGAATTTCTTCTTGCATTTTTTTCTGCTTTGGTATAGGATAAAAGGCAGCGGTTTAAGTATGGAGAATGGCAGGTAAATATCTCCGTATAAAGCGTGAAAAAGAGAAGATGAGGAGAGCGAGACATGGAAAAGAAATTAAGAGTCGGCATATTAGGCGCAACAGGTATGGTAGGACAGAGATTTATTTCCCTCTTGGAGAATCATCCGTGGTTTGAGGTAGTGACCGTGGCAGCCAGCCCAAGATCAGCTGGAAAGACATACGAGGAGGCCGTAGGCAGCCGCTGGAAGATGGCAACTCCTATGCCTGAGGCGGTTAAGCAGCTGGTTGTAATGAATGTAAACGAGGTAGAAAAGGTAGCTGCCGGTGTTGATTTTGTATTCAGCGCAGTGGATATGACAAAGGATGAGATCAAGGCCATTGAGGAGGCTTACGCAAAAACGGAGACTCCTGTGGTTTCCAACAACAGCGCCCACCGCTGGACACCGGACGTTCCCATGGTGATCCCGGAGATAAACCCGGAGCATTTTGAGGTGATTCCATACCAGAAAAAACGCCTTGGCACCAAGAGAGGCTTCATCGCCGTTAAGCCTAACTGCTCCATCCAGAGCTACGCTCCCGTGCTGACTGCCTGGAAAGAATTTGAGCCTTACGAGGTAGTAGCTACTACATATCAGGCCATTTCCGGAGCCGGCAAGACCTTCAAAGACTGGCCGGAGATGGAAGGGAACTTAATCCCCTACATCGGCGGAGAGGAAGAAAAGAGCGAACAGGAACCGCTGCGCATCTGGGGCCATATTGAAAACGGCGTGATTGTAAAGGCGGAAGCTCCCCTCATCACCTGCCAGTGCCTGCGTGTGCCGGTATTAAACGGCCATACAGCCGCCGTTTTTGTAAGATTTAAGAAAAAAGCATCCAGGGAACAGCTGATTGATAAGCTGGTAAGCTTTAAGGGGCTTCCCCAGGAGCTGGGCCTTCCAAGCGCTCCCAAGCAGTTTATTCAGTACATGGAAGAAGATAACCGTCCTCAGGTAAGTCTGGACGTAGATTTTGAACACGGCATGGGGATCTCTGTGGGCCGTCTGAGAGAAGATACTCTTTACGATTATAAGTTCGTTGGGCTTTCCCACAACACCGTACGCGGAGCGGCAGGCGGAGCTGTGCTCTGTGCAGAGTTTTTGGCCGCCAAAGGCTATATTGAAGCAAAATAGGCAGAAGGCCCAGGGCATTCTGCATTCATGGAAGGGGTAAAACATATTATGGCAATCAGCAAAAATGTATTTGGCGTCATGCCTTCAGGCGAAAACGTTTATAAGTATACACTGACCAATCATCACGGCGTCAGCGCGGACTTTATCACCCTGGGAGGCACCTGGGTTACGATGAATGTGCCTGACAGGCATGGAAAGATGGCTGATGTGATCCTGGGTTACGATAACCTGGAAGGCTATCTGTCCAACAATCCCCATTTCGGAGCCATTATTGGCCGGAATGCCAACCGGATCGGCGGGGCAGTGATCACGATTGACGGAGTTGATTACAGGCTGGAGGCCAATAACGGCCCCAACAACCTGCACAGCGCCCCCGATCTGTATCACAGAAGGCTGTGGGAAAGCGAGACGTCTGAGACTGACGAGGGCAGCTGCGTAACCTTCTCCTTAAAAAGCCCTGATAAAGACCAGGGCTATCCTGGAAATGCCTCGATTCAGGTCAGCTATACACTGACAGAGGATGACAGCATCCGGATCCGCTACCGTATGATCTGTGATAAAGACACCGTTGCCAATTTTACCAACCACTGCTATTTTAATCTGGCTGGCCATGACAGCGGTTCTGTGATGGATCAGGAGGTGTGGCTGGCTGCCTCAAGGTTCACTCCTGCAGATGAAGTATCCATCCCCACGGGAGAGATCCTGCCGGTAGAGGGAACGCCCATGGACTTTACACAGATGAAACCCCTGGGCCGGGATATTGATGAACCCTATGAGGCTCTGATTCTGGGACATGGCTATGACCATAACTGGGTGCTGGATCATGATCCAGGCATCCTTTCTCTGGCGGCAAGAGCCAAAGATCCAAAAAGCGGCCGTATGATGGAAACGTATACGGATCTTCCGGGAATACAGCTTTATACAGCCAACTTCTTAAACGATCCCGTTCCGGGAAAGGGAGGCGCTCACTACCAGGGGCGCCACGCCTTCTGTTTTGAGACACAGCATTTTCCAGATGCCTGCCATAAACCGCATTTTCCGTCCCCGATCCTCAAAGCGGGAGAGGTGTACGACACTACCACGGTTTACCGGTTTTACCGGGAGATGGAGTAAGCGGGAGCCGGGTTAAAAACTCAGGAAAGCAGCAGACAGACATAGCGCGGCAAAAAAAGAATGCAGAATATGAGATAAATCCTCATGCGCTGCATTCTTTTTGCATCATTGTGTGTACGTCATACATCAATTTGTCCCAAAATATGCTTATGCAAGCCAGTTGGCAGCACATATTTCCACAAAAATTGCCGCATGGCTGAATAGTTATACGAAATATATGAGATTTTTTCGCAAACATTGCCATATCATCCATTTAATGGTATACTAATAAAATATGTCTGCGGTATTTTCTGCGAGATGCCCTTACATGATAATGCAGCAAATAAAGAAAAACGAGGGATGGGATGTCAAAATCGTTATACATTGCGGAAAAGCCCAGTGTGGCCCAGCAATTTGCGGATGCTTTAAAAATCCGCGGACGGCGGGGAGACGGCTATATTGAATCGGAGAGCGCCATTGTTACATGGTGTGTGGGTCATCTGGTAACCATGAGTTATCCGGATGCATATGATATGAAGTACAAGCGCTGGAGCCTTCAGACCCTTCCTTTTCTGCCCAGGGAGTTCAAATACGAGGTTATCCCCGGAGTGGCAAAGCAGTTTGCCGTTGTTAAGGGGCTGTTAAACCGACCGGAAGTGGACACGATTTACGTCTGTACTGACTCCGGTAGGGAAGGAGAGTATATCTACCGTCTGGTGGCCCAGATGGCCGGGGTAAAAGGAAAGCGCCAGAAACGGGTGTGGATCGACTCGCAGACGGAGGAGGAGATCCTGCGGGGGATCAAAGAAGCGAAGGACGAATCAGAGTATGACAATCTGTCCGCCTCTGCCTATCTGCGAGCCAAAGAGGACTATCTGATGGGAATCAACTTTTCCCGCGTTCTGACCCTGCGTTACGGGCCGGCCATGTCTAACTACCTGGGAACCAAATTTACGGTACTTTCGGTAGGCCGTGTTATGACGTGTGTGCTGGGGATGGTAGTACGAAGGGAGCGGGAGATCCGCAGCTTTGTAAAAACCCCCTTTTACCGGGTGTTTGGTACCTTTGACGCAGCGGATAAGGACGGCAGGATCATTCCTTTGGAAGCTGAGTGGAAAGCCGCAGAGGGCTCCCGTTATTTCGGAACCCCTTATCTTTATAAAGACAATGGTTTCAAGGAACGGGAGCGGGCCGAAGAACTGATTGCTTTTTTAAGGGAAGAAGAGCCCCTTACAGCCAGAGTTATTTCCAAGGAGAAAAAGAAGGAGACAAAAAATCCTCCCCTTCTTTATAATCTGGCAGAGCTTCAGAATGACTGCTCCAGGATGTTTAAGATCAGCCCGGATGAGACCCTTAAGGTTGTCCAGGAGCTGTATGAAAAAAAGATGGTTACCTATCCCCGAACGGATGCCAGAGTCCTGTCAGCGGCAGTGGCCAAGGAGATTCATAAAAATATCAGCGGTTTATCGGGTTATGTCCCTATGTCCCTCTTTGTTCAGGAGATCATGCAGACGTCGGCATACCAGGGGCTTTCAAAAACACGGTATGTTAATGACAAGCAGATCACGGATCACTATGCCATCATCCCCACAGGACAGGGTCTTGGGAACCTGAAAACCCTTACCTCCCTGCAGGAAAAAGTCTTTCAGGTGATATGCCGCCGGTTTTTAAGCATTTTTTATCCCCCTGCGATCTATCAGAAGTATTCTCTGGAACTGGAACGAAAGAAAGAGCATTTTTTTGCCGGTTTTAAAGTCCTTTCGGAACCAGGATATCTGAAAATCGCAGATGTGAATCTGGCCAAAAAAACTGGGGTGGAGGAAACCTTTGAGGATGCAAAGGAGGGAGATTCGGACCAAAATCATACCGAATCCCCAAAAGTTGACAGAGCAGAACTGTTACAGGTGCTTGCAGATTTGAAAAAAAATGATATACTTACAGTAGCGGACCTGCGGGTGAAGGAAGGGGAAACATCTCCTCCCAAGCGCTATACCTCCGGTTCTATGATTCTGGCCATGGAAAATGCCGGCCAGCTTATCGAGGATGAGGAGCTGCGTGCCCAGATCAAGGGCAGCGGCATCGGTACCAGCGCCACCCGTGCAGAGATTCTTAAGAAACTGGTAAGCATACAGTATCTTTCCTTAAACGGAAAGACTCAGGTGATCACACCGTCACTGCTTGGGGAGATGGTCTATGACGTGGTAGACCATTCCATCCGCCAGCTTTTGAATCCGGAGCTTACGGCCAGCTGGGAAAAAGGCCTGACCTATGTTGCAGAGGGTTCCATCACTTCAGATGAATATATGGAAAAGCTGGAACGCTTTGTGGCAGGAAGGACAGTAAATGTGATCCGCCTGAACAACCAGTATGATATGAAAGGGCTGTTTGACGCGGCTGCCGTATTTTATAAACAAAAAAGGAGAACTGATCAATGAAATTGGAAGAAATGAAGATGAAAGAGCTTTTTGACATGAGTCATACGATTGCAGAGAGAATCTTTGACAATCACGTATATCCATGGGAGGTACTGCCGGAGATTGGCGATTTCATCCGTTCTTTGGGTCCCCTCCTTCCTGAAAATGAATACCGTAAGATCGGTAAGGACATCTGGATCCACAAGACTGCAAAGATTGCCCCGACTATTATGATGACAGGCCCCATGATCATATGTGCAGGTGCCAATGTGCGCCACAATGCTTTTTTAAGAGGCAATGTGATCATTGGTGAAAAGGCTGTTGTAGGCAACTCCTGTGAGCTGAAAAACGCTCTGCTGTTTGACGAGGTTCAGGTTCCTCACTTTAACTATGTAGGCGATTCCATTCTGGGCTACAAGGCTCATATGGGCGCAGGGGCTGTCACCTCCAACGTTAAGTCTGACAAGAGTCTTGTAAAGGTTCACGCAGAAGACGGTGATGTAACCACCGGCTTTAAGAAGTTCGGCGCTGTTGCGGGCGACGGTGTTGAGATTGGGTGCAACAGCGTATTAAACCCAGGCACGGTGATCGGCAAAAACACGGTGGTATACCCTCTTTCCAGCGTAAGAGGCTGTGTTCCGGCCAATTCTATTTTCAAGAACCAGGAAAATATCATTGTGAAGGAAAACAGAGATGACGCATCCGTGACGGAAGAATCCAAGCCGGAAGAGCCAGCTCCAAAGCCAAAGAGAACAAGAGCAAAGAAGAGCACCGCAGGCAGCAGCACTGTAAAGGTGGTAAAATAAACCTTCCGTACGCAGATAAATGCATATAAAAAACCTCCTCCGAATCCATGGAAAACCATGGGGCCGGAGGAGGTTTTTTATATTCTAAAGTGTATCAGACCTGAGTTACTTTGTGCCGAAGATCCGGTCACCTGCGTCGCCCAGACCAGGGCAGATGTAGGCATCTTCATTGAGACAGCGGTCTAAATGTCCCACATAGATCTGAATGTCAGGATGGGCCTTATGAAGCCGCTCCAGGCCTTCAGGCGCTGCGATGATAGCCATGAATTTGATCTTTTTTCCGCCGTGCTGTTTGATAAAGTCTACGGCAGAGACTGCAGATCCCCCGGTGGCCAGCATGGGATCCGTGACAATGATGGTACGCTCCTCGATGGGGCTTGGAAGCTTGCAGTAATACTCGTGAGGCTCATGTGTTACCTCATCCCGATAAAGACCGATATGGCCTACCTTTGCACTGGGAACCAGCGCCAGGATGCCGTTTACCATGCCAAGGCCCGCCCGCAGAATCGGAACCACTGCCAGCTTCCGGCCTGCGATCATAGGGGTCATACAGGTCTCTAACGGAGTCTCGACCTTTACATCCTCCAGGGGAAGATCGCGCAGCGCCTCATAGCCCATGAGCATGGCGATCTCCTCAATAAGAGCACGAAACTCGTTTGTTCCGGTGCTCTTATTGCGCAGGATCGAAATTTTGTGCTGGATCAGCGGATGATTAAAAACCATTACATTTTCCATAAATGTACAGCTCCTTTGTATAATTTTAAACATATGTCTATTATAACTGATAGGCGGTCATATAGCAATGAAAATCGGAAAAGGTTTAAGCCTGTTTCCTGCTGCGCTATTTGGTAGCCGGATCAAAGGCTACGATTACATAGTCGCCCAGCGCATGGGGGACAGGAAGGGAGAAGTAGACACGGCCCTGTTTTTCGTAGCTGAATGATTCCGGCCAGTTCTCACCTTCAGATACAGGGAAATCCGCATCCTTAAAAAGGGCTGTCAGATCTTCCAGCGTCTGGGTGCTGCGGTATTCCAGGGCTGCGCTGGTCTCTTCAGCATTCAGCTGCGGGAACTGAACATCGTCGCTGAGCACATAGCCGGCCATGGTATAGGCATCTGTAAAATCGTTTAATCCCATGTCCTGTATCTGGGCCAGGTTCACCGTGTTCGTATAGAAAATGTTTGTTGGATGAGCGCCGTTTTCTACCATCAGGCTGCCGGTATAAACGGCAGTAAGGCGCTTGCGGTCTGCGGATACGATCTCGCAGGAAACCGTAAGAGAATCTGTCTCCTCGTTAATCTCATATCCCTTCAGAACAGAAAGCGCATTTGCTTTTAAATGTTCATTGATCTGCTCCTGCTTCTGCGTATCCTCCATATCTTCAATTACCGGATACTGGATGGATACCTTTCCTGAAGTGTAGGTTGCGGTGACAGCTGACAGGCGGGAGGCATTCTCCTCTGCTTTTGCAGTGGTTTCCGTCTCAGAAACCGTCGTTTCCTGTGGTTTCACCTCTGTCTCTGTGGGCGCTTTGGTGGATGCCTCCGTGTGGAAGGTGGAAAGATCTGCCTTGGGAGGCGTCCGGCTTACGATCAGCCCGATGGCTACGCCTCCTGCCACTACGGCCGCACCGATGGCTCCTATCATAATCTTTTTGTTCTTATCCATATGGTTCCTCCTTAGGGTATTTTTAATCATTATACAGGAAACTCATGGACATGGTTTGAAGAAAAACTTACAAATTCGTGAAGGAAAGAAAAAAACGGTCATATCGGTGCGCCTGTCTGCATATAGTATTAGAGCGTGTTAAGTAAAAAGTCCTCGGGGGCAGGGCTTCATAACAGGCAGAAGGAGGAGAGACACATGACATATCTTGAACTGATCGCCAAGGTAGGGACCAGTCCCATGGATGTGGTGAAAATGTATTTTAAGGGGATGCTCACAGAAAAAGAGCTGAATAATGTGATCGGAGGCAGGCGGGCAGGGATCGTAGAGGATTATAAGCAGCAGTGGAAAGAGAGAACAGTGGGTACAGCCTCTCTGGAAACTGCCTGTACAGAGGATACAGCCGGGAAATAAAATGTAGCGGCTCAGTCCTGCCATATGCCAATTTGTAGGGAAATATGCTTATGCAAGCCGGAGTGCAGCACATATTTCCCTACAAATTGCCGCATGGCTGAATAGTTACAACAAATTCGTTGAATTCTGATAAAAACACTTGCCAAATGTTTATTCCTATGGTAGAATAACTACCGTTGCAAAAGCAAGGCCGGCGTGTCGGAATGGCAGACGATGCAGACTCAAAATCTGTTGCGGGTAACCGCGTGCGGGTTCAAGTCCCGCTGCCGGCATAAGATCCCCGTATTTATTGGAGTTTCTGATAAATACGGGGATCTTTTTGCGTATGTGCCCTTATGAACGGCAAATTGTCCGCAATTTGTTATGATTGATTGAAAACAGGGTTATTTTATTGTATGATAGAGTTCAGCATAATAATAAAAGCCCAAAGGAGGTGCTTGGATGACCTGTGAGGAAGCGGAGCGTCTCGTAATGCCCTATATTAACGGAAGTATTACGGATGAAGAACTGGAAGGCTTTTTAAAACATATCGAGCACTGCCCGGAGTGCAGGGAAGAACTGGAGATTTATTTTACAGTAGACGTAGGCATCCGGCAGCTGGACGAGGGGACAGGAACCTACAACATCAAGGGAGCGCTGGAGACGGCCCTGGAGCTGTCCAGACAGAGGATTCACACGCTGGAACTGCTTCGCACGGCTGTATATGCGGTGAATACCCTGTGTTTCTGGTCTGTGCTTATGGTGCTGTTTCTGCAGGTTCGCATCTGGGAACAGTTTGGATTTTAGGAGCGCCTATTACAACAACGAAAGGATTTTAACTCAATATGGATAAACTTGTACTGATCGACGGGCACAGCATTTTAAACCGTGCCTTTTACGGAGTACCGGATCTGACCAACGCAGAAGGACTTCATACCAATGCAGTATATGGCTTTCTGAATATCATGTTAAAGATACTGGAGGAGGAAAAGGCGGATCATCTTGCTGTGGCTTTTGACCTGCCGGCCCCTACCTTCCGCCACAAAATGTTTGACGCATATAAAGGTACCCGCAAGCCCATGCCTGAGGAGTTAAGAGCGCAGGTGCCCCTGATGAAGGAGGCCCTGACGGCCATGGATATTCCCACCCTGACCCTGGAGGGCTTTGAGGCCGATGATATTCTGGGCACTGTGGCAAAACGGTGCCAGAAGGAGGGAATTGACGTAGCCATTGTCTCCGGTGACAGGGATCTTTTGCAGCTTGCGGACGAACACATTAAGATCCGTATTCCCAAGACGAGCCGGGGCACTACGGAGATCCATGACTATTATCCAGAAGATGTAAAGCGGGAATACCAGGTGACGCCTCAGGAATTTATTGACGTGAAGGCCCTGATGGGCGATTCCTCCGACAACATTCCCGGTGTTCCCTCTATTGGTGAAAAAACGGCTACCAGCCTCATCGCCGCCTATGGGTCGATTGAAAATGCCTACGCCCATGTAGAAGAGATCCGCCCGCCCAGAGCCCAGAAGGCTCTGGCTGAGCATTACGATATGGCTCAGATGAGCAAGGAACTGGCAACCATCTGCACTGACTGTCCGGTAGATTTTACCTATAAGGACGCAGCGGTAGAGAATCTCTACACAGCCGAGGCCTTTAAGTTTATGAAACGCATGGGCTTTAAATCCATTTTAACCCGATTTGACGCCTCAGAAGCAGAGGAGGACACAATAAAGGCAAAAGAGCATTTTCGGGTAGTGACGGATAAAAAGGAGGCAGACCAGCTTTTTAAAAAGGCGAAAAAGGCAGACTGGACGGGCCTTCAGCTTATATTCGGAACAGAGACCTCACAAGGGGAAGAACATAATGAACAGCTGTCCTTTTCCTTTGACGCTTCCGGCGAATTGAGGTCTGGAAAAAAGGCAAAAAGCGGCTGTCCTCTGGTAGTCGGGCTGGGCCTGTGCCTGGGAACGGAGGACATTTTCTGCATTCGGGCCCAGGGAGAACTGGGGCAGGATGAGCTGATCCGTCAGACCAGGGAGCTGTGTCAGAAGGATAAGCCGGTCTGGGTACTGGATTTAAAAGCCATGCTGCCAGTGCTGAAGCTGGAGGATACCGCTCCTGTCTATGATGCGGGAGTAGCTGGTTATCTGTTAAATCCTTTAAAGGATGCCTATGGCTACGACGATCTGGCCAGGGATTATCTGGCCATGGAGATTCCCTCACAGAGTGATCTTATAGGGAAAGCGCTCCTGGGCGATCGCCTAGCTCAGGAGGATGAAAAGGCGGCAGACTGTGTCTGCTATATGGCCTACACTGCCTGGAAGGCTGCAGAGGTTCTTAAAAAACGGCTGTGTGAGGAGGATATGTACTCCCTTTACACAGATATTGAAATGCCTCTGATCTACAGCCTGTTCCATATGGAGCAGGAGGGCGTTAAGGTTCAGAGAGAAAAATTAAAAGAGTATGGCGACAAGCTCAAAACCGGCATCGCCCGGCTGGAGACGGAGATTTATCAGGATACAGGAAGGGAATTTAACATCAATTCCCCGAAACAGTTAGGTGAGATCTTATTTGGCGAAATGAAGCTTCCCGGCGGAAAAAAGACAAAAACAGGCTACTCTACTGCAGCCGATGTGCTGGAAAAGCTGGCTCCCGATCATCCCGTGGTGCAAAAGATTCTGGATTACCGTCAGCTGACCAAGTTAAATTCTACCTATGCCGAAGGGCTGGCTGCCTATATCAGCGAGGATGGGCGGATCCACGGCAAATTCAACCAGACCATCACTGCAACCGGACGTATCAGCAGTACAGAGCCCAATCTTCAGAATATCCCTGTGCGCATGGAGCTGGGCCGGGAGATCCGGCGGGTATTTGTTCCAAAGGACGGCTGCGTGTTCATTGACGCCGATTACTCCCAGATCGAGCTTCGTATTCTGGCCCATATGTCCGATGATGCGGGCCTGATTGAAGCGTACCGGGAATCCAGAGACATCCATGCGGCTACGGCCTCTCAGGTCTTTCATGTACCCCTTAAGGAGGTGACTTCGCTCCAGCGGCGCAACGCCAAAGCTGTAAATTTTGGTATTGTCTACGGCATCAGCGCCTTTGGCCTCAGCGAGGACTTAAGCATCTCCCGAAAAGAGGCAAAGGAGTATATTGAGCGGTATTTTGAGTCGTATCCCAGTGTAAAAGCCTTCCTGGACGGTTTGGTAAAGCAGGGGAAGGAGCAGGGCTATGTAACCACTCTGTACAAGCGGCGCAGGCCGATTCCGGAGTTTAAGTCCTCCAACTTTATGCAGCGTCAGTTCGGCGAGCGGGTAGCCATGAATTCCCCTATCCAGGGTTCTGCGGCAGATATTATGAAGATCGCCATGATTACTGTAGACCGTGAACTGCGTGCCAGAGGATTAAAATCCCGGATCGTTCTGCAGATCCACGACGAACTGCTTATCGAAGCTCCAAAAGAGGAGGAACAGGAGGTAAAGGCGCTTTTGGTGGATCAGATGAAACACGCCGCCAGTCTTAAAGTTTCTCTGGAGGTAGAGGCGCAGACTGGTGATTCCTGGTTTGACGCAAAATAGTTTTTCTCTATGGCCGCGGATGAGATGCAGACACTGGCCGCGGTCATGAACCCATACGCGAAATTGTCAGGAGGAATTGAATTCATGGAGCATAAGCGCCCCTTTCTGCTGGGACTCATCGGAGGAGTAGGAGCAGGAAAAAGCACCGTTCTTTCATTTTTAGAAAAACATTACCATTTCCATGTGATCCAGACGGATCTGACTGCACGCCGCCTTTTAGAGCCGGGAGAGGCAGCCTATGAAAAGGTTGTATCTCTTCTTGGCCCTGGTGTCCTTGGGCCGGATGGAAGCATTGACCGTACAGCTATGGCCGGAATGATATTTAAAGATCCAACAAAGCGGCAGGCAGTCAACGCCATCACCCATCCTCTTACCTGGAAGGCGGTTATGGAGGAGGCATACGCCTGTAAAAAATGTCCGGTTGTCATCGAAACCGCTCTTCCGTCAAAAGAATTTCGTGACAAGTGCGACGAAATGTGGTATCTTTATACATCAGAAGAAAACCGCACAGACCGCCTGATGGAAAGCCGCGGATATTCAGAAGAGAAAGCCAGGGCGATTATGGAAAGCCAGGCTGCTGACCAGGAGTTCAGAGATCTGGCAGACGCTGTTATTGACAACAATGGCAGTCCAGAGCACACCAAATATCAGGTAAAGGCGCTGTTAAAGGGACGGGAAGGAATCAGATACACATGAGAATGGTAAGCATAGCAAGCGGAAGCAGCGGAAACTGCATTTACATAGGTTCCGATGACACGCATATCCTGGTGGACGCAGGCATCAGCAACAAGCGGATCATGGCAGGACTGAACGACCTGGGGCTGGCCGGAACCGACATGGCCGGTATCCTGATCACCCATGAACATTCGGATCATATCCGGGGGCTGGGAGTTATTTCACGAAAATACCACCTGCCTATCTATGGAACCCAAAAAACATTAAATGAAATCTCCTCCTGCAGCAGTCTGGGGAATTTTGATAAAGGGCTTTTAAAGCCCATTGACCCGGATGTGGATTTTATGGTAGGAGATTTAAAGATCCGACCCTTTAAAATCGACCATGATGCGGCGGATCCCGTGGCTTATCGGGTGGAGAACGGGAAAAAATCCGTAGCCGTGGCTACGGATATGGGCCATTATGACGAATATATTGTAGAGAATCTTAAAGGACTGGACGCAGTTTTGCTGGAATCCAACCATGACGTGCGTATGCTGGAAACAGGGCCGTATCCCTATCACCTGAAGCGCCGCATCCTTGGGGATCGCGGCCATTTATCCAATGAAAATGCGGGCAGGCTTTTAAACCGTATTCTTCACGATCATTTGAAAAAAATATTTTTAGGACACTTGTCCAGAGAAAATAATTACCCGGAATTAGCCTATGAAACAGTCCGTCTGGAGATTGATGAGGGAAGCTGCCCTTACGGCGCATCGGATTTTTCCATCTCCGTGGCATCCAGAGACCAGATGAGCGATGTGGTTTACCTATAAAATGTAACGATTCAGGATATGGCGTATTTTTGCAACTGCTTTCCGCCAGCCTGAACAGCTGCAATAAAATCATATAAAAAGAGGAGAATGAATATGAGCAAAGCAATCATTACCGTAGTCGGAAAGGACACTGTCGGCATCATCGCAAAGGTATGTACCTATCTGGCGGAGTGTCAGATCAACATCCTGGACATTTCCCAGACGATTGTTCAGGGATACTTTAACATGATGATGATCGTAGATGTAAGTGCGGTAAACCGCTCCTTCGGCCAGGCGGCAGAGGATCTTGAAAAGCTGGGGGAAGAGATCGGCGTTGCCGTTAAGATCCAGAGAGAAGAGATCTTTACAAAGATGCACAGAATCTGATAACCGCGCATAAGGGAAGGAACGACGGGCTATGTTAAATATTTATGAAGTAAATGAAACCAACAATATGATCGAGCGTGAAAAACTGGACGTGCGCACCATTACCATGGGCATCAGCCTTTTAGACTGCGCGGACAGCGATCTTGACGCCCTGAATGAAAAGATTTACAAAAAGATCACCACACTGGCAAAGGATCTGGTAGCAACCGGAAGAGATATTGAGAGAGATTTCGGCATTCCCATTGTAAATAAGCGTATTTCCGTAACGCCTGTCGCCCTGGTGGGCCAGTCCGCCTGCAAAACCCCGGAGGACTTTGTCACCATTGCAAAAACTCTGGATAAAGCAGCCAGAGAAGTAGGCGTCAACTTTATCGGCGGATATTCTGCCCTGGTCAGCAAGGGCATGACGGTTGCGGATAAGAATCTGATTCTTTCGATCCCCCAGGCTCTGGCCCAGACCGAGCGGATCTGCAGCTCCGTCAACGTAGGATCCACAAAGACGGGCTTAAACATGGACGCAGTCGAACTGATGGGACGGATCGTAAAAGAAACGGCTGAGGCCACAAAGGACAGAGATTCCTTAGGCTGTGCCAAGCTGGTGGTATTCTGCAACGCTCCTGATGACAATCCCTTTATGGCAGGCGCTTTCCACGGCGTTACAGAAGCAGACGCCATCATCAATGTAGGCGTCAGCGGCCCCGGCGTTGTAAAAGTAGCCCTTGAAAAGGCCAGAGGAGCTAATTTTGAGGTGCTTTGCGAAACCATCAAAAAGACAGCGTTTAAAATCACCCGTGTAGGCCAGCTGGTGGCCCAGGAGGCATCCAGACGCCTTGGTATCCCCTTTGGCATTATCGACCTTTCTCTGGCGCCAACGCCTGCCGTAGGCGACAGCGTGGCAGAGATCTTAGAGGAGATCGGCTTGGAGCGTGTAGGCGCTCCCGGTACCACAGCGGCCCTTGCCCTGTTAAATGATCAGGTTAAGAAGGGCGGTGTTATGGCCTCATCCTATGTAGGCGGCTTAAGCGGTGCATTTATCCCAGTCAGCGAGGATCAGGGTATGATCGATGCAGTCAGTCTGGGCGCACTGACTCTGGAAAAGCTGGAAGCCATGACCTGTGTCTGCTCTGTGGGGCTTGATATGATCGCCATTCCCGGAGATACATCTGCTGCCACCATTGCCGGCATAATCGCCGATGAGGCAGCTATCGGTATGATCAACCAGAAAACCACAGCCGTGCGCCTAATCCCTGTGATCGGCAAAAAGGTGGGCGATACCGCAGAGTTTGGCGGCCTTTTAGGCTATGCCCCCATTATTCCGGTTAATCCATTCTCCTGTGAGAAGTTTGTTACCAGAGGCGGCCGTATTCCGGCTCCCATCCACAGCTTTAAGAATTGATATGAGACTTTATTTTATACGGCACGGCCGTCAAAGCAGCAAACGCTGCAATGTGAATGTAGATTTGTCCCAGGAGGGCCGCCGCCAGGCAGCCCTTCTTGGCTGTCGGCTCACAGACTGGGGCATCGACGCCCTTTATTCAAGCGATCTTATCCGGGCTGTCCAGACAGCCAGGGAGATCAATCGCTTTCTGTCCCTTCCCCACACAATCTGTCCGGATCTGAGAGAAATCTCATTTGGGGAAATGGAAGGGCTGACCAACGAGGAGATTGGAGTTCGTTTTAAAGAATTTAAAAAACAGCAGGAGACTATGACTGCCGATTTGCCTTATCCGGGCGGAGAGTGCGCCGGCGATGTAGTCCGCAGGGTAGAACCGTTTTTGGATGAAATGACCCGAAGCCATTACAAACGGATTGCGGTTGTCACCCATGGAGGCGTGATCCGGGCCATGACCGCCCTTTGCCTGGGAATGCCTCTGGAAAAATGGAGGCTTTTGGGAAAGGATCTGGAAAATACCAGTATCACGGAGCTGAAATGGGATCCGGTTCACCGGCGCTTTACGGTGGAGCGATTTAATGACTATGCCCATCTGGAGGGCCATCCCCTGCTTTTAAGAAGCAGCTGGGCAGAACCGCCCGCATCACACAGCTGAAAGAATGAGAGAAAAGGAGCAGCCCTATGGAGCAGAGCGAAAGAAAAAAACTTAAAGAAGGACTGGAACTGTTTTTAAATGAGGGACTGGAGCGTTTAACATTGAGCCATCCGGCAGACCCGTCCGGCTGCAGCCGCAGCCGGATCCGGCCTTTGCTGCTTAAGGGAGAGCTTGTATTTCAGGCAGAAGAACAGGTGGGAAGGCAGGCATTTCATCGAAACATGACAAAGGAACAGGCGGTTTCCTATATCTGTGAAATGCTGGACGGCACGCTGCGTCAGGCAGAGATGAGCGGGGGCTGGGGTACCGGCGTTGTTTTAGTAAGCAAAAAAGGAAAAGTGACCGTAAAGCTGCGCAGGAAGGCGGCCAGAGAGAATATGGCCGAAGAAGCAAATACCGCAAAGATACGCCCCCAGTTCCAGGAAGCATCCGCCCTTTTAGAACACAACCGCAGGAAACGCTACATTCTGGAAGAGGGACGTCCGGTTCCGTTTCTCATTGACCTGGGGGTTATGACAGCAGAGGGGAAGATTATTCGAAGCCGTTATGATAAGTACCGTCAGATCAACCGGTTTCTTGAGTTTATCGAAGATATCCTGCCTCATCTGAATGCTTCGAGGGAGTCTGTTATTCTGGATTTCGGCTGTGGAAAATCCTATCTGACTTTTGCCATGTATTATTATCTGAGGGAATTAAAAGGCTATCCTGTGCGGATCATCGGCCTTGACCTGAAGGAAGAGGTGATTTGCCGCTGCAGCGCTCTGGCAGAAACTTACGGCTATGACCGCCTGAGCTTTTTCTGCGGTGATATCGCGTCCTATGAAGGAGTGAACCAGGTGGATATGGTGGTAACGCTTCATGCCTGCGATCTGGCTACCGATTATGCTTTGGAAAAGGCAGTGGGATGGGGAGCAAAGGTCATCCTGTCCGTCCCCTGCTGCCAGCACGAACTGAACCGGCAGATCAATAATCCGCTGATGAGCCCCATAATGGGCTACGGCCTGATCAAAGAGCGCATGGCTGCTCTGTATACGGATGCCATACGCGCACAGGTGCTGGAATATGAGGGCTATCGTACCCAGATTCTGGAATTTATCGATATGGAGCACACTCCAAAAAATATCCTGATCCGGGCAGTGCGGCAGGATAAGAAAGGCAGTTGTGAAAACAGCCGCAAAAAAATGGGGGAACAGCTCCGCAGTCTGCTGGCATTTTTAAATGCAGAGCCTGCCATCGTGCGCCTTCTGGCACCAGAGCTGATTTTAAAGGAACCACCGATAGATGCCCTATCCTGAAGCATTACCATCTGAGACACAAAAAAACCGAAACACCCCCGCAAAAAGGGCAGCTGTTTCGGTTTTCATTTTGTCAGATAATGCAGATGGGCTGATTATACTCATTTTGTACCGGGCCGCCGTATTTTGCCGTTTCCATACTTTGGCGGATATGGGAAGCATAGATATCCTGATAAAAAAGCTCCAGGGCAGCACCGGTAAGGAGCCTGGATACATCCGCTGTTTTTGTGATAAGGGGAATCTGTGAATGCGCCTTCAGTGCGGAGAGCAGCGGCCCCGCCTCCCGGCGAAACCCCAGGATCCTTGCATAAGGGGCGTATCCCGCTTCTTTGGCCTGAGAGATCTGGGCATCTGTGATTCCAAGTAAAATATGGGTCAGCGCACGGCTGATGCGGGTATAGGTATACTGTCTTGTCTTAAGCTGCCGGATGCGTCCCTCCCAGCCGTCGTATTCCAGCAGCCGCTTTTTTAAACGGTCTGCCAGCTCTTTTGATACGTCCCAGTATGCGGTCAGATCTGCACCTTCATGTAAAAGTGTAAGGAGGCGGTAGTTCAAAAGCGCCGCGCCGTCCTCCGGCCCCAGGATCCGGCCCTGATGATACAGCGTAAGCACTTCTTCCGGGACATGGGCTTTAAAAGAGAGCGTGGATGCTTTACCACAGTCCCCTTTCTCTGTAAGGCTTCTGCGGATAGCAGAGGCAGAGGCCTGTCCGCCTTCTATGGCGCTGTCGTGATATCCATTTCCTTTTCTTTGGATCGTTACAGGACGGAGCGAACTGCCAAAACGTAAAATAGCCTTGCAGTATTCGATTCCCAGCAGATTGTTGGGCGAGAGAAGCAGGCGGTTAATACGTTGTGCTCCGACAGAATCCTGATCCGCTGTCAGCGCGCCCAGGGCCTGGCTCCTGGCCTGGGGCCAGCTCAGGCCCTTTTTTAGACCTTCCTGCAGACGCGCTGAAAATGCGGGTGTTTCTTTGGAAAAAATCCCAGCCGCCATCTGTATCCCGGCGATATCTCCCTCTTCACTCCCAAAACAGAGATGGGTCACTGCACCCAGCCGCTCCAGCAGCATGACTCCGCAGGCCGCAAAATCCTCAGCACTGCTGACTGCGAAAACAGACGGCATTTCCACCACTAGATCTGCCCCTTTGGCAAGCGCCATTTTCGTGCGCAGATATTTGCTGAAAATGGCCGGTTCCCCCCTCTGAACGAAATCCCCGCTCATAACCACCACGCAGTAATCGGCTCCGGTCTGTTTCTTTGCCTCTTTTATGTGAAAACTGTGTCCTCCGTGAAAGGGGTTATATTCCGCAATGATTCCCGTTATATTCATAGGCTGCTCCTTTTTTCTTATTTTCCGGCATTTATTCCCATTATATAGGGAAATGGCACGGGCGTCCAGAAGCATTTTCTAAAAGCAGTTTATACTTTTATAAGAAAGTGAACACAGAATATCCACAATTATTTCACAAATACATCAATTCTATTCCGTATATTGATACCATCAAAAGAAAATACATCCCCCAAAGGGAAGCAGACGAAAGGAGCGTTCGTTATGTACGAAGATAAAGATAGAGAGAACATGGAGCAGAATCAGAGAGAGGGGCAGAAGGTAAACTGGACCACACCAGATAAGCTTGAGCAGGGAACACAGACTGAAAGAAGTCCGGAGCCCAAAACAAACACAGAAAGCGGCAGCAGACCTTCCCATACTCAGGAACGTCAGCAGACCTGGAGCCAGCCCCGCACGGACAATGCAGCCTGGAGAGAAAACAACGCATACGGTGCCGGTTCCCAGAATCATTTTACGCAGGAGCCTCGCAGAAACGATCCCGATCATGAAAACCGCAAAACCCGCAGAGCCAAGGGACGCTTTATGAAAAAGGCTGCCGGCATTACCGCTGCTGCCCTGTTGTTTGGTGTTATATCCGGAGGAACGATGGTTGGAGTCAATTATGCAGGTTCCCGGCTGATGAGCCTTTCCGGCATCAGTTCCCAGACGGATACACAGACACAGTCCGGCAGCCTTCAGACCTCACCGGCTGTAGCTAATTCTGCAAACAGCAGCCAGAACACTACCACGGTTTCAACCGTTTCTGATGTGTCTGCTATTGTGGAAAAGGCGATGCCTTCCATTGTTGCCATCAATGATACCATGACCGTGGAGCAGCAGGATTTCTTTGGAAGGACTCAGGCTTTTCAGGCCCAGAGCAGCGGCTCCGGCATCATTGTAGGCAAGAATGACACAGAGCTTTTAATCGCCACCAATAACCATGTGGTATCCGGAGCAACCGATCTGACAGTTACATTTTCTGACAATAAGGACGCGGCTGCAGCTGTAAAGGGCACGGATTCCGCTACCGATCTGGCCATTATCGCCGTAAAACTTTCTGACATTCCAGACGATACCATGAGCAAGATTCAGATTGCCAGCCTTGGAAATTCAGATGATGTAAAAGTTGGCCAGCAGGTGATTGCCATTGGAAATGCCCTTGGTTACGGCCAGTCCGTCACGGTAGGCTATATCAGCGCCTTAAACCGTGATATCACCGACGAGAACGGTATTTCCCATACCTATATCCAGACTGACGCAGCCATCAACCCCGGAAACAGCGGCGGTGCTCTTATCGATCTTGCCGGAAATGTGATCGGTATCAACGCAGCAAAAACCGCCTCTACGGAGGTAGAGGGCATGGGCTTTGCCATCCCCATCTCAAAGGCACAGGAGATCTTAAACAACCTGATGACAAAGAAAACCAGAGAGACGGTAGATGAAGCCTCCCAGGGCTATCTGGGCATCCAGGGCACCAATATTGACGCAAACACCTCAAAGGCTTACGGTATGCCTGTCGGTATCTATATCTATAAGATCGTACCAGGCGGAGCAGCGGCTTCCTCCGACTTAAAGGAAAAGGACATTATTACAAAATTTGACGGTCAGTCCGTTACCACGATGGAAGAACTGAAAAATATGCTGACTTATTACGAGGGCGGTTCTACTGTTACCATGACCGTACAGTCCCTGGTAAACGGCGCTTATGTAGAGCATGATGTAACAGTCACCCTTGGCACAAAACCTGCTTCTAATTCATAAATACGCAAAATTTTACACCATTTTCCCCTGGGATATGGTATAATAAGCCTAAACTGAAAAAGGAGGTTTTGGCTATATGAAGTTAATATACGCAATCGTGCGCAATGACAATGAGGATGATGTAGTGAGCCAGCTGACAAAACACCGCTACAGTGTAACCCGTCTCTCCACCACCGGAGGATTCCTGAAAAAAGGGAATACGACTCTGATGATCGGCGCGGAAGATGATAAGGTAGACGAGGTGATCTCTATCATCAAGCAGGAGTGCGGACAGCACCAGAAGCTGACGGTCAATATGCCCTACATCTCCGGTACTACCATGGTAAACTACGCCACTATGCCTATGACCGTTGAGGTAGGCGGAGCTACCATCTTTGTGATCAATGTGGATCATTACGAGAAAATCTGAGTTTCAGCTTTTATGGCGGATATCTGTTTTAGGTATCCGCCGTTTATTTTGCCTGCGCATATTGTCAGAACCCTGTGAAAAGAGTGGATTTTACCCCTTTTACGTTTTGATAATACATCTGGATCTGTTCCAAACAATGGTACAATAAATTACAACATCAACAGATAAACCATATGACAAAGGAGATGCTGTATGAAGAATATTTTGTGTGGCAGCGCGGATCAGACATTACAGACTTTTTTGGAGTCTGTGCCCTGTGACCATTCCCACCGCAGAATGGTGCAGCAGGAGATTAAGTGCGGGTTCGGCCTGGATGGAGTCTGCTGCAGGCTCTGTTCCAATGGTCCTTGCCGTATATCAAAGAGCCGCCCCAAAGGGGTATGCGGCGCAGACGCAGATACAATTGCCGCAAGAAATCTATTGCGTTCTGTAGCGGCAGGTTCCGGCTGCTATATCCATGTTCTGGAAAATGCAGTAAAGGAGCTTAGGCAGGCTGCGATTTCAGGGCGCCCGTTTAAAGGCCGCGATACCCTTTTACGGTTATGCAGTATGACGGAAATTTCAGGAGACAGCGACAAAGAAAAAGCGCTGCACCTGGCAAATCTCCTGTTGGAAGATATCAGAAGGCCGGCCGAGGAAAAAATGGTTCTGACAGAAAAACTGGCATATGGAATGAGAGTTCAGGCCTGGCTCAATGCAGATCTTCTTCCCGGCGGAGCTAAAGATGAGATTTTTAATGCTGTCATCAAAACGTCAACCAATCTTAACTCCGATCCCGAAGATATGCTGCGGCAGTGTTTAAGGCTGGGGATTTCTACCGGTATTTACGGACTGGTTCTGGTCAATATGATAAATGATATCCTCATGGGAGAGCCTCAGATCAGCTTTGATCCTGTGGGAATGCAGGTAATTGATCCTGAATATGTCAATGTTATGATAACCGGGCATCAGCATTCCATGTTTGGATATCTGACGGAGCTTTTAGAGAATCCGGCCATACAGAAAATGGCAGAACAGGTGGGCGCAAAGGGGATCCGCCTGGTTGGCTGTACCTGCGTGGGACAGGATTTTCAGGCACGAAGCGGTCTCTTTCATGATACGTTCTGCGGTCATGCCGGCAATAACTATACCAGCGAGGCTGTCCTGCTTACCGGGTGTATTGATCTGGTTGTATCTGAATTTAACTGTTCTCTTCCGGGAATCGAACCCATCTGCAAAGATTTGGGAATTTCCATGATCTGTCTGGATGACGCGGCAAAGAAAAAGGGGGCTGATCTGATTTCTTATGCCCGGACAGGGAGAGAAGATTCAAATATCGCAGTCCTTGTTTCTGCCATTGCTTCTTATAACCGGAGAAAAAAAGCGGACAGGCACAACCCCATGAAGCACCACGGCTGCCATGAGGCGATGACTGGCTTAACGGATATTACCTTAAAACAGGCATTAGGAGGAACCTTTAAGCCTCTTTTGGAACAGATCAGAAAGGGAACCATCAAAGGCGTAGCCGCAGTCGTTGGCTGCTCGAATCTTCGGGCCAAGGGGCATGATGTTTTTACGGTTGAACTGGTCAAAAAGCTGATAGCTGCCGATATCCTTGTAATATCCGCCGGATGTACCTGCGGAAGCCTTGGAAACTGTGGCCTGATGTCCAGAGAAGCGGTCTCTAAGGCAGGGCCGGGCCTTTCTGGCGTATGCCGCAGTCTTGGCATCCCTCCGGTTCTCAATTTTGGCCCATGTCTGGCAATTGGACGGATTGAATGTGCTGCGGCAGAACTGGCAGCAGAACTGGGGGTGGATATCCCGCAGCTGCCTGTTGTTGTGTCAGCGCCTCAGTGGCTAGAGGAACAGGCGCTTGCAGACGGTGTTTTTGCACTTGCCATGGGATTTAACGTTCATTTGGGCCTTCCCCCGTTTGTTACAGGCAGTACCTTCATCATGGAAACTCTTGGAGAGGGGATAGAGCAGATTACGGGAGGAAAACTTATAATTGAAACGGAGATCGATGCAGCAGCTGATAAAATCTTTGAAGTAATTGCAGAAAAAAGAAGGGGGCTGAAGCTGAATGGATGATAAAAATCTGAACTGTGTTTTTATTGCTGCTAATCATCCCTCTGTTCAGAAAGATCCCTCTTTGTGTGCAAACTGCGGTCACTGCCTTTCTGTCTGTACAGAGCAGATCGGACTTATGCACATGGCCGCCGGGAACAAGGATCGGTCATTCTGTATTAACTGCGGCCAATGCACAGCCGTTTGTCCTGAAAAGGCGCTGTATGTAAGGAGGCACTGGGAGCTTGTAAAAGAAGCGGTGAAGGATCCTGATAAGGTTGTAATCATATCTGCCGCCCCTTCTGTCAGAGTCGGACTTGGAGAGTGTTTTGGCGGAGAAAAAGGCCGATTTGTGGAGGAGAAAATGGTTTCAGCGCTGCGGGCGCTGGGGGCAGATTATGTGCTTGATGCTGCATTTGCCGCGGATCTTACGATTATGGAAGAGGGAACTGAATTTTTGAAACGTTTTCTCACAGGAAAAGGGCCTCTTCCTCAGTTTACAAGCTGCTGTCCCTCCTGGGTAAAATACGCAGAAACATTTCATCCTGAATATGTAAACCATCTTTCAAGCGCAAAAAGCCCCATCAGTATGCAGGGAGCCTTAATTAAAACCTATTTTGCAAAAGAAAAGGGCATAGATCCTCAGACAATCGTCAGCGTGGCTATCGCTCCCTGCGCTGCAAAAAAGGCAGAAATTGCCAGAGAGGAGATGTGTTCCTCCTCAATGTACTGGAAGATCCCCGGACTGCGGGACAACGATTACGTCCTTACGACCGCTGAATTGGCAGAATGGATGGATCAGCAAGGTCTGGATCTGGATTCTCTTGAACCCTCTGAATTTGACGGGCTGATGGGGCAGAGCAGCGGGGCTGGTCTTATTTTCGGCAATACCGGCGGTGTGATGGAGGCAGCTGTAAGAATGGCATATTCCGCAGTAAACCGTCAGGATCCGCCTCCGTCTATACTGGAATATGAATCTGTGCGGGGGATGGAGCAGGTAAAGTGCGCCTCTCTTTTGCTGGGCGGAAAAAAACTGAATCTTGCTGTCATTTATGGAACAAAAGCGGCCCATGAGATGCTTGAAAGCGGTGAGATTAAAAAGTTTGATTTTGTGGAGGTTATGACCTGTCCCGGCGGCTGTATCAGCGGGGCAGGGCAGCCGGGCTGCAAAGTGGTTCCAGTGCCGGATAGTGTTCGGAATGCAAGGATCCGTTCTTTATATGGGGCAGATCAGATGCGTAAAATCCGAAATGCGCTGGATAACGGCGAAGTTAAAACGCTCTATGATACATTTTTGGGAAACCCCATGAGTCCGCTCAGCGAACAGCTGCTGCACACACATTATTACAGCCGGGCATAAAAAAAGATATGGATTCATAAAAGGTATTCAAAAAAGTGCAATATTTACGCAAAATCGGCTTGTATCCTTTTTTCCATCAGTATATAATAATGATGTATTTTTAAAACATAAAGGAAAGGGGCATTATTTACATGGGATTTATTGATACAATTAAAGCACGTGCAAAAGCCGACAAAAAAACAATTGTGCTCCCGGAGTCAATGGACAGAAGAACCTGGGAAGCTGCAGAGAAAATCTTAAAAGAGGATATTGCAGATCTGGTGATCATCGGAACACCGGAAGATATTGCGGATAAGGCAGACGGCCTGGATGTATCAGGCGCCACTGTCATCAATCCTCAGACATACGAAAAGACTCAGGAATATATAGATCTGTTTGTTGAACTCAGAAAAGCAAAAGGCATGACGCCGGAAAAGGCAAAAGAGATTATCTTATCCGACTATGCCTACTACGGCTGCCTTATGATCAAAAACGGAGATGCAGACGGAATGGTTTCCGGTGCCTGCCACTCTACTGCTGATACATTAAGACCATGTCTGCAGATTGTCAAGACAAAACCCGGCACAAAGTTAGTATCTGCATTTTTCCTGATGGTTGTGCCTGACTGTGAATACGGCGCTGACGGAACCTTTATTTTTGCAGATTCCGGTCTGAACCAGAACCCGACTTCCGAAGAATTAGCGGCAATTGCAAAGTCTTCCGCAGAGTCCTTTGAGCTGCTTGTTCAGAAAGAGCCGGTTGTTGCCATGCTTTCCCACTCTACCAAGGGTTCTGCAAAGCACGCAGATGTAGATAAGGTAGTAGAGGCAACCAGAATCGCAAAAGAATCCTATCCTGAGCTTAAGGTAGACGGAGAGCTCCAGCTGGATGCGGCTATTGTCCCCAGCGTAGGTTCTTCAAAGGCTCCGGGCAGCGAGGTTGCAGGCAAGGCCAATGTGCTTATGTTCCCTGATCTGGATGCCGGAAATATCGGCTACAAGCTTGTACAGAGACTGGCTAAGGCAGAGGCCTATGGCCCGGTTACCCAGGGTATTGCAAAACCGGTCAACGATCTGTCCAGAGGCTGCTGTGCTGATGATATCGTGGGAGTAGTAGCGATCACCGCTGTACAGGCTCAGGCATAATGAGGATTTTTGGAGGATGTATTAAATGAACATATTAGTAATTAACTGTGGAAGTTCTTCTTTAAAATACCAGCTGATCAACTCGGACTCCGAGGCAGTGCTGGCAAAGGGCCTTTGTGAGAGAATCGGCATTGACGGAAGCCGCATTACTTATCAGCCTGAGGGCGGAGAAAAGATCGTAAAGGAGTCTCCGATGCCAACCCACACACAGGCGATTCAGCTTGTATTGGAGGCATTGACTGACAGCACAACAGGCGTGATCAAGAGTCTGGATGAGGTTGGGGCAGTAGGACACAGAGTCGTTCATGGAGGAGAGGCATTTACCTCATCCACACGGATCACAGAAGAAACGATTGCTGCAATTGAAGCCTGCAACGATCTGGCTCCTCTTCACAATCCGGCCAACCTGATCGGTATTCGTGCGTGTCAGGAGCTGATGCCAAACACGCCAATGGTTGCTGTATTTGACACAGCTTTCCATCAGACAATGCCGGAGAAGGCATATCTGTATGGACTTCCCTATGAATACTATGAGAAGTATAAGGTCAGAAGATACGGTTTTCATGGTACAAGCCACAGCTATGTATCTAAGAGAGCCGCAGAGTTCCTTGGGAAACCATACGATAATTTAAAGACAATTGTATGCCACCTGGGAAATGGTTCCAGTATTTCTGCAGTGAAAAATGGCGAATCTGTTGATACAAGCATGGGCTTAACACCGCTGGAAGGTCTTGTGATGGGAACCAGAAGCGGTGACATCGATCCGGGCGTGATGCAGTTTTTGATGCATAAGGAAAACATAGATATTGATGAAATGTTAAATGTTCTCAATAAGAAGTCCGGTGTATACGGTATGTCCGGCGTATCCAGCGATTTCCGTGATATTGAAAACGCTGCAAATGAAGGCAATAAGAGAGCAGAGACAGCTCTGGAGTCATTCGTGTACAGAGTTGCCAAGTATGTAGGCGCTTATGCCGCAGCCATGGGCGGTGTAGATGCAATCGCCTTTACGGCAGGCGTAGGTGAGAATGATAAGATTACCCGCAAGAAAGTATGTGACTATCTTGGTTTCCTTGGGATTACCATTGATGACGAGGCAAATGCAAAGCGCGGAGAAGAGATCGTGATTTCTACTCCTGATTCCAAGGTATCCGTTCTGGTAATACCGACAAATGAAGAACTTGCTATCGCAAGAGAAACTCTTGCATTAGTATAAGCTGATAGAAAGAAAGCCGGCGTTTTAAGACGCTGGCTTTTTTTGATTATTTGCACGTCTGTGCAAATGGTTTTGAAATTACCCTTTTTTCGTACAGATAGAATAATAGTAAAAATCGATATAAATGGTAAAATTAAGTTGACTTAATTCACATTGGAAAGGGGGATCGTCAAGAGATTGTGCAGCCTGCTCACAGGCAAGATAAAAGAGAAGGGAGAATCGTTGCTTTATGAATATGTTTGCATTAATCGCATCATTTGGAGGAGGTATCATAGGAGCGTATATGGGGGCGCTTCCTGCGTTTATCCTGACAGGTGTAGTAGCTATTGCGGGAGCCGCTGTCTCAATGGCAGGCGGAGCGGATCTGACGGTTGGTTTTGTCGCCTTTGGGTCATACCTTGGACCGCATATCGCCTTTGCAGGCGGTGTAGCAGCGGCAGCCTATGCGGCCAGAAACAAAAAGCTGGGGGACGGAACCGATATCCTGTCCTGTCTGAATGGGCTTTCTGATCCGGCCACATTGGTGGTTGGAGGTATTTTTGGCGTATTGGGTTTTCTGATTCATTACGTGTTGGGAAGCGTACTGCATCTGAATACAGATCTTCCCGGCTGTACAGTTATCATTTCGGGAATTATCGCACGTCTTGTATTTGGAACCAGCGGGTTGCTCGGAAAAGCCCCGGCCGGACAGGTGAGAGCATATTTTACCCGCGGAAAAGGCATGGTATGTAATATTCTTTTAGGCCTTGGAATCGGCACAGCCTCCGGTTTCGTATATCAGGCGTTAGCGGATACAGGAGCATCGGCAGCGGTTCTTGGAAGCTATCCCGTGCTCTGCTTTGGTATTGCCGCTGTATCGCTTATTTTTACACAGACAGGATTTGCCATGCCCGGAACTCATCATATTGCCCTGATCTCAGCGCTTGCAGCTGTGACCTCTGCAAATCCGGTGATGGGAACGGTATTTGGTATTCTGGCGTCTTTATTCGGCGATTTTGTGGGAAAGACCTTTAACAGCCACTGTGACTCTCATATTGATCCGCCTGCATTTACAATTTTTGTTTTTACATTTATTATTAATCTGTTGTTTGGAACAGGCTTCTTCAGTGTTTAATCAATATGTAGGATTTCCTTTATCTTATCCAGACGGAAACCGGAGATTTCCTGATTCCCAATGACGGTTACAGGGAGGGCAGAATAGCCGCGCTTTTCCATAAATCGCTGCCCTTCCTGATCGCTGCTCAAATCAATCTCTTCGTACGCTAGCTGATGATCCGATAGAAACTGCTTTATTTGGCTGCAGTAGGAACAGTTTGGCTGAGTGTAGATCCGTATGGTTCCATGATAAGAAGGCACAGGAGAGACTGAAATATGTTCAGACGCTGCAGGCTTAAGCACAGGGGAGTTGATGGACCAGTCAGCGCCGCACAGACTTCCTGTCTGCAGTGCTTTCAAGACGCGCAGCGTTTCCTTTGTACTGCGTCCTACATTGTTATCATGGACCACACTATAACGGATCGTCTGATCCGGGTCAATGATAAACAGCCCGCGAAGAGCTATGCCTTCATCTTCTGACAGGACGCCGTAATCTGCTGCCATAGACATGGTTTTATCCGAGCCTAATGGATAGGATATTTTTCCAAGGCCATTTCTTATCCAGGCCTGATGGCAATATTCGCTGTCTGTGCTTACGGCAAGAAGGTCTGCGCCTGCTTCTTTAAAACGGGCAAAATCACGGCTGAAAGAAGTGATTTCCGTAGGGCAGATAAACGTAAAATCCATGGGATAAAAAAACAGGACAAGCCAGCGTCCCTTATACGTATCAAGAGAAAGCCTGAGAAAATATTCACCGTCTCCAGATACCGCTTTGATGCAGAAATGAGGAGCCTGTTTTCCGACGATTCGATTTACCATAAGAGTCCCTCCTGTTATTAAAAAATTATATGTGCTATAATCATATCATAAATTAAAGAGTTGTAAACTGCTTGAAGGAGGAAAATGCGATGAAAGACAAAGAGTATTCCGGTAATTTCTACGAAGCAGACAAAGTGGAGGAGCTGCCGGATGAGTGCCCTAACTGCCTGTATCAGAAAAAAGATATCCAAAAAGGGGTAGAGGAGTGCCCCAACTGCCATTATAAACCCACAAAAAAGAGTGATTAAACATAAGAATGCCGCCGGATCCGTCTGGCGGCATTCTTATGTTTTCCTGTCAGGTCTCCTGTTTTATTGCATACTCGGCCACGGCTGTATCCTGCTCGGCGGTCCCCCCGGATATGCCTAAACCGCCGATACACCGTCCGTTTACCATGACCGGCACACCTCCTCCGAAAAGGCAGAACCGTCCGGGATGCGTATTTTGCAGACCATAAAGTGCTTCCCCAGGAAGGATCATCTTTGCGGCATCCTTGGTTGAGCATCGCAGTGCGGCCGCAGTATATGCCTTGGATTGTGAAACCGCAATACTGGCTAAAAGCGAATCGTCCATTCGGTGAAATGCTATCAGATTTCCGCCTTCATCCACCACAGATATAGCCATTGGAACCTGTATCTCCAATGACATCTGTTCGGCGCGCCGTATCATTTCCAGTGCTTTCTGCAGTCCTAAACGCTCCTGCCTTAAAACCCCGGCAACCGCCGAGGCAATAGCGTGGATTTCATTTGAATGTTCCATCTCAAACCTCCTCACAAAACAGTATTGATTATTTTTTTACGCTGTCCTGAACCGTTATATTTTATTATAGAAGAAATCTCATGCGAATACAATGACACGAACGCCTAAAAAATTGAAGAATCCAATCCCTTTTCGCCAGGAGAGAAAATGGTTTGGATTTTACATAAAATCCGTCTGTCTATTGCTAAACCAAATCCTCGGACGAATGTTAAAATGATTGTAACTGTTCAGAACGGCGGGAAAACAGCTTTAGTTTAATATGAAAGGCGGAGCAAGGGATGGAGATAAAAAAATGGAATGGCAGTCAGGAAGATTTAATGCGGATTATCCAGGAATCCGTGCCGGGAAAACAAATTACAATGGCTCACATCATCGCCAGTCCTGACGAAATTATCTATAAAAAGCTGGGGCTGGATCCCAAAGTAGATTATCATCGCCTGGCCATCGGCGTTCTTACTTTGACCCCCAGCGAAACAGCTATCATAGCGGCGGATCTTGCAATAAAGGCTTCTGCGATTGAAATTGGTTTTATTGACCGTTTCAGCGGGACCTTAATTATTACCGGGACTATATCCGATGTAAACATTGCATTTGAACGCATCCTGGCATACGCGGCATCTGAACTGGGTTTTAATGTCTGCCGCATTACGAAAGCCTGAAAGGATCGTGATAAAGATATTATGAAGAAAATTATGCTGGTAGGACGCAGCGGAGCCGGAAAAACAACTTTGACCCAGGCGCTTAAAGGAAAAAAGATCACATATCATAAAACGCAGTACATTAACCATTATGATGTAATCATTGATACGCCGGGGGAATATGCAGAAAACAAGACCCTGGCCAGGGCGCTGATCCTCTACTCCTATGAGGCGGATGTCATAGGACTCCTGATGAGTGCGGTAGAGGATTATTCACTGTATAGTCCTAATATTGTTTCCATGGCTACCAGAGAGGTCATTGGAATCGTAACGCAGATTGATAAAGCGGAAGCAAGGACGGATCTGGCCACCATGTGGTTAGAACTGTGCGGCTGCAAAAAAATTTTTTATGTGAGTTCAGTTACCGGACAGGGGGTAGGCGATATCTTGGAATATCTTCGCCAGGACGGAGATGTTCTTCCCTGGGATATAAAAAAGGAGGTACAGGAATGAAATATGTGCTTATGCTGGCAGGCGACTACACAGAAGATTATGAGGTCATGGTGCCTTTCCAGGCTCTTAAGATGGCTGGTGCAGAGGTGGATGTGGTCTGCCCCGACAAACGGAAAGGAGATACGATCAAAACAGCGATCCACGATTTTGAAGGCGATCAGACGTATTCTGAAAAGCCGGGGCATAATTTCCTGCTAAACGCATCGTTTGATTATTTAAAGCTGGACCGATATGACGGGCTGTTTCTCACCGGCGGAAGGGCGCCGGAATATTTGCGTCTGGACAGCCGGGTGATCGATCTTGTCCGTTTTTTCATGGACCTGAATAAACCGGTAGCTGCAATCTGCCATGGAGTCCAGATTCTAACGGCTGCGGATGTGCTGAAAGGGAAAACCGTAACGGCTTACCCGGCTGTTAAGCCGGAGGTTCTGGCAGCGGGCGCTGTCTTTGCAGAAAAGGAGCCCTATGAAGCCGTTGTATGCGGAAATCTTGTCACTTCTCCCGCATGGCCCGGAAACGCAGAACTGTTAAAAGGTTTCCTAAAGCTTTTAGGGATTACCTTTGCCTGAAACACAAAAAGTTTGGATTTTGCATTTTTTACGTTTTAATAATATGCCCGTTTTTAATGGTAAATATTGTATGATGAAACAGAGAGGGGTACGGGGCTGATCCTTGATCCTGGTTATTCCTTTGGATTCAGAAAACTATTTATAAAGGAGGATGTTTATGTTAGCAAAAGGGTTTACAGAGCCTACCGAGAGAGTAAAGCGACTGAAAAGAGCAATTGTGGATGCTGTTCCATATGTTGAGTCTGAAAGAGCGGTACTGGTAACAGAGTCCTACAAGGAGACAGAGGGGCTGTCTCCCATTATGAGACGCGCAAAAGCGGCTGAAAAGATTTTTAACAATCTGCCTGTCACTATCCATGATGACGAGTTAATCGTAGGTTCTATCACAAAGAATCTGCGTTCCACGGAAATATGCCCTGAGTTTTCTTATGACTGGGTTGAAAAGGAATTTGATACCATGGGCAGCAGAATGGCAGATCCCTTCCAGATTCCAAAGGAAACAGCGGATGAACTTCGCGAGGCATTTAAATATTGGGAAGGCAAGACTACAAGCGCTCTGGCCGATTCTTATATGTCAAAAGAAACAAAGGACTGCATCGCTAACGGCGTATTTACCGTAGGTAATTATTTCTACGGCGGCGTAGGCCATGTATGCGTTGATTACGGCAAGGTTCTTAATATCGGTTTTACCGGAATTATTAAACAGGTAATTGATGCCATGGAAAAACTTGACACCAGTGATCCTGAATATATCAAGAAGAAAAACTTCTATGAAGCAGTCGTTATTACATACACTGCTGCCATCAATTTTGCACACCGCTATGCTGCAAAGGCAAGAGAGCTGGCGTCTGTATGCCCGGATCCTGCAAGAAAGGCTGAACTGCTCCAGATTGCATCCAACTGCGACAGAGTTCCGGAGCGGGGAGCAACCAACTTCTACGAAGCGTGTCAGGCATTCTGGTTCGTACAGATCCTTCTGCAGATTGAAGCAAACGGCCACTCAATCTCCCCAGGTCGCTTTGATCAGTATATGTATCCGTTCCTGAAGGCAGATACTGGAATCTCCAAAGAATTTGCTCAGGAATTAGTAGACTGTATCTGGGTGAAATTAAATGATGTAAACAAAACCCGTGATGAGGTATCCGCTCAGGCGTTTGCCGGTTATGCAGTGTTCCAGAACCTGATTGTAGGCGGACAGACAGAGGACGGTCTCGATGCTACCAATGATGTTTCCTATATGTGCATGGAGGCAGTCGCCCATGTACAGCTGCCTGCACCGTCCTTCTCCATCCGTGTCCATCAGAATACGCCGGATGAATTTCTGTACAGGGCCTGTGAAGTAACCCGTTTAGGACTGGGCGTTCCCGCCATGTATAACGATGAAGTTATTATTCCCGCCCTGTGCAACCGGGGTGTGTCTCTGGCAGACGCAAGAAGCTACTGCATTATTGGCTGTGTAGAGCCTCAGTGCCCCCATAAGACAGAGGGATGGCATGACGCTGCTTTCTTCAATATCGCAAAGGTGCTTGAGATCACTCTGAACAATGGTAAGGTAGGGGACAAGCAGTTGGGGCCGGTGACAGGCGATATGACTTCCTTTACCTGTCTGGAAGATATATTTGAAGCATATAAAAAGCAGATGGAATATTTTGTATACCATCTGGCTGAGGCGGATAACTGTGTTGATTTCGCACACGCAGAACGCGCTCCGCTTCCTTTCCTCTCTGCATTAGTTGATGACTGTATCGGAAGAGGAAAGAGCGTTCAGGAGGGCGGCGCTATTTACAACTTTACCGGCCCTCAGGCGTTCGGCGTTGCAGATTCCGGCGATTCATTATGTGCGATCAAGAAGCACGTATTTGAGAGCGGAGAAGTAACCATGGCTCAGTTAAAGGAAGCGCTGGCTAATAACTTCGGCTATTCCTGCGGTACTGCTAACGCTGCCTCTGTCTCTGGCTGTACGGACGAAGAAAGAATTTACGAGGCTGTAAAGAAGATCCTCAGCAACAATGGCTCTATCAATCTGGCGGAGCTTCAGTCTCAGCTGACAGCACAGACAACCGCGCCCTCTGCGCCTTCCTGCAGTCAGTCTGATTACGCAAATATCAGGAGAATCATGGAAAACACACCATGGTACGGCAATGATATTGACGAAGTAGATATGATTGCCAGACGCTGCGGACAGATTTACTCTTATGAAGTAGAAAAGTATAAGAACCCAAGAGGCGGACAGTTCCAGGCCGGATGCTATCCTGTATCGGCCAATGTCCTCTTTGGAAAAGACGTTGCAGCGCTTCCTGACGGCAGACTTGCAAAAACACCTCTGGCAGACGGCGTATCTCCAAGGCAGGGTATGGATACTAACGGCCCCACCGCAGCTGCAATGTCCGTAGCGAAACTGGATCATGCAAATTATTCCAACGGTACTCTGTACAATCAGAAATTCCTTCCATCCGCACTGGCGGGAGATGAGGGTCTGATGAGATTTGCATCGGTTGTGCGCTCTTACTTTGACCATAAGGGAATGCACGTACAGTTTAACGTTATTGACAAGGAAACTCTGCTGGCTGCTCAGGCTCATCCGGAGCAGTATAAAGATCTGGTCGTCCGCGTAGCTGGCTACAGTGCACAGTTTACCGTACTTGCCAAGGAAGTACAGGATGATATTATCAGCCGTACCGAGCAGACGTTCTGATTTTTATCTCATGTATCAGGATGAAGGGAGTCTGGCATGGATTCAATCAATTATAATTTAACGGGAACCGTATTTGATATACAGAGATTTTCCCTGCATGACGGGCCAGGAATCCGTACCATCGTATTTTTAAAGGGCTGTCCTCTCTCATGCCAGTGGTGCAGCAATCCTGAATCACAAAGCGTAAAGCCTGTTGTTATGTATAAAAGGGATGACTGCCTCCATTGCGGCCGCTGTATAACGGCCTGCAAAAGGGGGGCAATCAGTCCCCAAAATAAAACATGGATTGACCGCGGGGGATGCAGCGGCTGCGGCGAATGTGTAAATGCGTGTCCCGGAGGAGCTCTGGTGCTTAAGGGAAGGATCATGACCGTTCAGCAGGTGATTTGTGAACTCAAAAAGGATGCTACTACATACCGCCGGTCCGGCGGAGGGATCACTTTATCCGGCGGCGAACCGTTGATGCAGTATGAATTTGCTTCTGAGCTTTTACAGGCCTGTAAAGGTCAGGGATGGAATACAGCCATTGAAACAACCGGTATCGGCAGCGCCGAGGCGGTGGAACGCGTGATACCTTATGTGGATACAGTTCTTCTGGATATTAAACATACGGACAGAGATATACACAAAATGTATACTGGCGGAACGAATGAGCTGGTTTTAAAAAATGCTCCCCGTATCAGTCAGATATCCAGCACGGTTGTCCGCGTTCCGGTCATTCCCGGTTTTAATTATTCCGTGGAAGCAATCCGCAGGATTGCAGAATATGCAAAGACACTGACAGGAGTGAGAACAATACATTTGCTGCCATATCATTCGTTTGGTGAGAATAAATATGGCCTTATGGGAAAGGAATATCAGCTGACCCACATCAAACCTCTGCATCCGGAAGATCTGGAGGAATGCAAAGCTGCCGTCGAAAGCTGCGGCCTTCAATGCATCATTGGCGGCTGAAAGATAATTTAAGAATGGAGGAAGAATAATGGATCAACAGTTAATTGAGAAAGTAATGAAGCAGGTTTCTGATGAGTTAGGTCTTAAGCCCGCTGAGACAGCAGCCGATACAGCTTCAGCCGCTGCATCGAACAGCGGAATCGGACTTACAGAATTTGTAGGCACCGCAATCGGGGATACCATTGGCCTTGTGATCGCAAGCGTAGATCCCATGCTGGTTGATATTATGAAATTGGGCAAATACCGATCCATCGGTATTATCGGCGGAAGAGTTGGCGCTGGTCCCCAGATCTGGGCAGTGGACGAGGCAGTAAAAGCTACCAATACAGAGATTATTTCTGTAGAACTCCCAAGAGATACCAAGGGAGGTGCCGGACACGGCAGCTTAATCTATATCGGCGCTGACGATGTATCCGATGCAAGAAGAGCCGTTGAGATTGCCCTTCAGGTACTTCCCAAATATTTCGGAGATGTATATGGAAATGATGCCGGCCACCTTGAATTTCAGTATACAGCAAGAGCCAGCTACTGTCTTGAAAAGGCATTTGGAGCTCCTCTTGGAAGAGCGTTCGGCATGACCTGTGCGGGACCGGCGGCCATTGGCACCGTCCTTGCAGATATTGCCGTAAAGGCTGCTAACGTAGAGGTGGTTGGCTACAGCTCGCCTTCTCACGGCACCAGCTATTCAAACGAGGTGATTCTCACATTCACCGGTGATTCCGGCGCTGTAAGACAGGCTGTAAAGGCTGCAATCGAAGCTGGCAAAAAAATGTTAGGCGCATTGGGAGATGAACCTAAATCTACAACAACTCCATATATCTGAAAAAGTGCAGGTAAAGAAACAAATCCATTAAGGAGGTTCTGATATGAATGCAGATGCATTAGGCATGGTTGAGACAAAAGGGCTGGTTGGCGCGATTGAAGCGGCAGACGCCATGGTAAAAGCGGCTAATGTAACATTGGTGGGATATGAAAAAATCGGCTCCGGCCTGGTTACTGTTATGGTGAGAGGCGATGTGGGCGCTGTCAAGGCAGCTACGGATGCGGGGGCAGCTTCCGCGGCCGCAGTGGGCGAGGTAGTATCTACCCATGTTATCCCACGTCCGCATACAGATGTTGAAAAAATTCTTCCACATCTTGAATAACAGCGGCAGACAGAACGCGGGACTGTCAGCGGCAGAAACGGGGGATTCCCTTATCCGTTGGATAGGGGAATTCTTTGAAACGAGGTGAATAAAATGCATATCAGCGAGGAGTATTTAAAGGAGCTGGTACTGCGTATCCTAAAAGAGCTGGATGGAAACAACAGGCAGAAGATATATATGATATGTCTGGATTCCTGGCGCGGCGAGTATGAAGAACTGCTGAAGCAGCTAAGGGATTCTAAGGAGTATTATGTATGTACCGTCATTCCCGATGACTGGAAAGGCACCGAGTATGAGCGCAGGCTCAGCGCGTTTGGCTCCTGCTGTCAGGTTATATTCCGTTCCCAGGCAAATCCCTGTGATCTGGAGCAGTCAATCAGCCTTTTCCCCATTATTTCCAAAGACATTCCTTCAAAGACAGCGCTCTGTATCAGTGATACTTATGAAACCTCATGGATCGCCGACTGCATGGAAGCAGGAGGAAGGATCATCTTTCTCCGTTCCGGGATTCCAAGATTTTCCGGCAGAGAAAAGCCGGCCTATGTAAATCGGATTATGAGTTATTACAGGCAGGTACTGGAATATGGAATTGAGATCTGCAGTCATGAGGAATTAAAAAGTGGCCGGATGTTCCAAAATGTGCCCGTCTGCTCTGCGCCCTACCCACAGGAGGTGCCAAAAAGCAGAAAACGGATCATAACGGCGTCTAATGTGGAGAGTCTGGCTTCAGACGGAATTTTATATGTACAACCGGATGATATTGTTACAGACTTGGCCAAAGACAGGGCAAAGTTTTTGAACATTATATTAAAATGACAGATTGTGAGGTGACAGGATGAAACAGGCATTGGGTTTGCTTGAGGTTCAGGGGCTTTCTACTGCCGTTGTAGCAGCGGATACCATGGCAAAGGCAGCAAACGTCCGGCTTCTTGAAGTGGAAAATACAAAGGGCTCCGGATATATGACCATCAAAGTAACCGGAGATGTAGGCGCTGTAAACGCGTCTGTACAGGCAGGACGTCAGACAGCCATTGAAAACCGGAAACTGGTTTCCTGGAAAGTCATTCCGAGGCCTTCAGATTATGTTGAACATACGTTTTGCAGTCCGGCATCTCCTGTGAGTGAAAAAAGCGCAGAGGAAAAAACAGCGCTTTCTTCCCAGGAGCAGGAGGCAGAGGCCAATCCCCTTTTGACAGAAGCCGAAGCTGGCTGTGCTCAGCCGGAAGATATTTTGCCGTCAGCAGAGCCGGAAATTGTTTCAGAAGAGGGGCAGCAGGAAACTGAAAAAACAAAAAACAACACAGCGCTTAAGGCTGAAAATAAGCGTCCGACGGCCAAAGGCGGTACTGCCAGAAAAGGCCCCGGTACGAACCGTAAAAACAAAGGCGATGCAGATACAGTATAAGCATTAAAGGATCCCTGATCCCTATGAAAGGAATGGATACAGTATGAAATTGGCTAAAATAATCGGTACCGTGGTAGCCACCCGAAAGGACGAATCCCTTGTAGGCTACAAACTGATGATCATCCGAAGGATTGACGGCAAAGGGGAATTTATTGATTCAGAAGAAGTGGCCGTAGACTATGTCGGGGCCGGGATCGGTGAAATCGTACTTATAGGGCAGGGATCCGCTGTTCGTGTTGATAAAACAAAACGGGAAGCCGCCATTGATATGGCAATCATAGGAATTGTCGATACAATGGATATTTAATCCGTGATTTATCTTGATTTTAAAAGGAAGGAGGGGATAAAAGGCATGGAAAGCAGTATTTACTCAAGCGTAACCGATGCTGTTGCGGCGGCAAAAGGCGCTTACTGCAGATATATGGAACTGACATTAAATGAACGCCAGGAAATTCTGGAGCATATAAAGCAAGTTCTGCGCCCTCATATCAGCAAGCTTGCAGCAATGGCGGCAGAGGAAACCGGAATGGGAAATGTTCGGGATAAGGCAGCCAAAATAGAGCTTGCCCTGGAGAAAACCCCAGGCGTAGAGGATCTGATTACTGAGGTTAATACAGGGGATCATGGCATGACGCTGTACGAACTGTCCTCATTCGGCGTTGTGTGTGCTGTACAGCCATGTACCAATCCCTGTGCTACTTTAATCAGCAATACCATTGGAATACTGGCAGCAGGCAATTCGGTCATTCATTGCCCCCATCCAAGGGCCGTTAAGGTTTCACAGTTTCTGACCCGTCTGATCAGCGATGCCGTCCGTGATGTATGCGGCATTGATAACCTGGTAGTGACTCTGCACGAAAGCCTTATGGGCTATACTGCAGAGGTGATGAGCCATCCCGATGTGGATCTGGTGGTATGCACAGGAGGAAACAATTCCCTGCGTCAGGCGATGTCATGCGGAAAGAAAGTAATTGGAGCCGGTCCTGCCAATCCGGTTGCAATGGTAGACAGTACCGCTGATCTTGCCAAAGCTGCGCGGGATATTGTTCAGGGAGCAGCCTTTGATAATAATTTAATGTGCACCTCTGAAAAATCCATCGTAGTGGTAAATGATGTGGCAGAGCCTTTTATATATGAACTTCTGAAAAATGGCGTCTATTATGTAAAAGATGCCGCTGAAACAGAAAAGCTTATGAAAGCCGCAGTAACAGAGGACGGCCTGATCAACAAAAAGCTGGAGGGAAAGAGCGCAGATGAAATCCTTGCCTATGCCGGCATTAAGTGTTCTTCCTCTGTAAAGCTGATCGTAGCAGAGACAAAGCGGATCCATCCATTCGCTACCATGGAGCTTTTGATGCCTCTGATCGCCTTAGTAAAGGCAGAATCCTTTGAGGAAATGCTGGAAACAGCGCTGGAATTGGAACAGGGGTACAAACATACAGCGACGATCCATTCGGAGTCCATTGAGCATCTGAACCGTGCAGCCAAGAAAATGCAGACCTCTGTATTTGTAAAAAACGGCGCATCTCTTCTGGGAATTGGTTTTGATAAAGAAGGGCACACCAGCTTTACAATAGCTACCGCTACCGGTGAGGGAACCACTTCAGCCCGACATTTTGCAAGACGACGCAGGTGTACGCTGACAAGCGGTTTTTCCATCCGTTAAGCGCCAGGGAGCAGGTGATAAAATGGCAGAAATTGGGAATGAACGGTGTTTTTATGTATCTTCAGAATCGGTAACAGAGGGACACCCGGATAAAGTCTGTGACCAGATTGCCGATGGTATTTTAGATGCATATCTGGAAAAGGACCCGAAAGCGCGAGTGGCAATTGAGGTCATGGCTTCACGGGATACGGTTATGCTGGCGGGCGAAGTTACATCTGCTGCCGCAGTCGACGCTGCGGCAAAAGCGAGAGAGGTCATACGGAAGATTGGTTATGTAAAAAAGGGGACCGGATTTGATGCGGACAGCTGCATGATCCTTACCAATATACATAAACAGTCGCCAGATATTTCCATGGGCGTAACAAAAAGCGGCCAGGGAGAGAAAGAAGTGCTGGGCGGAGGAGATCAGGGCATCATGTATGGATATGCCACAGATGAAACGGACTGTCTTATGCCGTTATCCTGTTATCTGGCAAATCGTCTGTCAGAACAGCTGGCCCATGTGAGAAAATCTCAGAAGGCAGATTTCCTCTATCCTGATGGGAAAACACAGGTTACCATGAAATACAACGAGGCTGGAGTTCCGCTTTCAATTCACAGCATTGTAGTGTCCGCCCAGCATAGCGAGGAAATTTCTCATGAAATTCTGGAGGCATTCATACGCTGTACGGTTATCGATCCGATGGTAGATCCGGCCTGGATCACGGCAGATACCAGGATCCATGTAAATCCTACCGGACGTTTCGTGATCGGAGGCCCGGCCGGTGATACGGGAGTGACAGGAAGAAAACTGATGGTAGACAGTTACGGCACCGTAGGAAAGCAGGGAGGCGGCGCATTTTCGGGAAAAGATCCCACAAAAGTTGACCGGTCTGCTGCTTATATGGCCCGTTATGTTGCCAAAAATGTGGTTGCGGCAGGTCTGGCAAAGCGCTGCGAGGTTTCTCTGGCTTTTGTAATCGGCCAGACAGAGCCAGAAGCAGTTACCATAAATACCTTTGGTACGGGAACCATCCCGGACAGCCACATAGAAGAAATTGCAAAGAATATATTTGCCTTTGGAGTAGCAGATATCATTGCTGAACTGGATTTAAGACGGCCTCAATATCTTAAAACAGCAGCATATGGACATTTTGGAAGAACGAATCAGGGGTTTCGGTGGGAAGACACCGATAAGGCGTGGATATTAAGGCAGCTGGCATATTAGTTAAATAAATAACACAAATCAGGAGGATAAGCATATGTCAAACGAAGCATTAGGAATGGTTGAAACAAAAGGATTAGTAGGAGCAATCGAAGCGGCAGACGCTATGACAAAAGCAGCCAATGTAGAACTGGTAGGATATGAGAAAATCGGATCCGGTCTGGTAACCGTTATGGTACGCGGCGATGTCGGGGCTGTTAAGGCTTCTGTAGACGCTGGTTCTGCCGCTGCAGCTAATGTTGGACAGGTAGTATCTCAGCACGTAATCCCAAGACCTCATACAGATGTAGAAAAGATTCTTCCGAAAACACTGTAAAAAACCTGCGCCATCAAAATCAGGTATGAACACAGCTGAAAGGAGGTGGATATGATGGTGAACGAAGAATTGCTGAAACTGGTAACGCAGAGGGTCATGGAAAAGATTCAGAACTATCATTCGTTCAGGATTCCTGTCGGCGTTTCAAACCGGCACTTTCATGTAAGCCAGGAAGACCTGGAGATTCTTTTCGGGAAAGGCTATGAACTTACAAAGAAAAGCGACCTAAAACAGCCCGGACAGTACGCCTGCAATGAAACTGTAACAATACGGGGGCCAAAAGGTGAATTTGACCGGGTACGGATTTTAGGGCCGGTGAGAAAGCAGAGCCAGGTGGAGATCTCCAAAACCGATAGTTTTCGGCTTGGGATCAAGCCTCCCATCAGAGAATCCGGATGTCTGTCAGGGACACCGGGGCTTGAAGTGATCGGGCCAAAGGGAACGGTTGTGCTTTCTCAGGGAGCAATCATTGCTCTCCGGCATATCCATATGATGCCCTCCCAGGCTCTGGCACTGGGAGTAAAGGATAAGGATATTGTAGAAGTGGAAACCTTTGGAGAGCGGCATGGAATCTTTGGAGATGTCCTCGTGAGAGTGTCCGATCAGTTTTCACTGGAAATGCATATAGACGTAGACGAGGCAAATGCCTGCGCACTGAATAACAACGACTATGTGATGATCCGTCGCCAGTAAGAGAGCAGAAGAGAGGGATTGTATGCTTATAAACAAAGATGTGCTGTCAGAATTTGCCGATTTAATAGAAGAAAATAAATGCAGTTCGTTTTCCGGGCCTCTGAAGGTGGGAGTCGATCTTGGTACGGCAAATATTGTAATTGCCGTAGCGGATCAGGAAAACCGGCCGGTTGCAGGCGCAACTGCAGTTTCCAGGGCAGTAAAGGATGGGATCGTAGTCGATTTCGTAGGAGCCATGCAGACAGTGCGGCGTTTGAAAGCTCAGTTAGAGGAACTTCTGGGAGTTTCTCTGGAACGGGCGGCCACAGCAGTCCCTCCAGGGATTATAGAAGGAAATGTCAGATGCATCTCAAATGTAGTAGAGGGCGCCGGATTTGAGGTCACAAATGTGATGGATGAGCCCACGGCAGCCGCTTCTGTCTTAGGCATTACAGACGGAGCTGTTGTGGATGTGGGCGGCGGAACTACGGGCATCAGTATTTTAAAAGACGGGCAGGTAGTATTTACTGCGGACGAACCCACCGGCGGCACCCATATGACGCTTGTTTTGGCTGGCTATTATGGAATTTCCATAGAAGAAGCTGAGAATCTGAAAAAGGATCCTGCAAAAGAACCGGATGTATTTCCTGTAATCAAACCGGTGGTTCAGAAAATGGCCGCTATTGTAAAAAGCTTTTTAAAGAATTTCGACGTTGACCGGGTGTATGTAGTCGGCGGCGCATCCTGTTTTACGGAATTTGATTCCGTCTTTGAAAAAGAACTTGGAATCACTACCGTTAAAACAAATGACGCTTTGCTGGTTACTCCATTGGGAATCGCATGGAATGCCCGAATGGATCCCGTATAATAAATGAAAGAAGGTGTGATACGCTTGGATATGGATATCAAAGTAATTGAACAGATGATAGAACAGGCGTTAAAAGAATTAAAAAACGAGCAGCCAAAGGCTTTTGCTCCTGCTCCGGTGGAGCATTACGGAGTTTTCAAGACCATGGATGAGGCAATTTCCGCTTCCGAAAAAGCGCAGAAAGAATTATTGTTCTCCAAAATCCAGCAGCGGCAGAAATATGTGGATGCGATCCGTGCAGCAGTTCTCAAAAAAGAAAATCTTGAATTGATTTCCAGACTTGCCGTAGAAGAAACGGAAATTGGCTGCTATGAGCACAAGCTGATTAAAAACCGTCTGGCAGCGGAGAAAACTCCAGGAACAGAAGATCTTGCAACAGAGGCTGTAACCGGCGATCACGGTCTTACACTGGTAGAATATTGCCCATTTGGTGTAATTGGAGCCATTACACCAACAACGAATCCGACAGAAACAATTATCAACAACTCCATCTCAATGATTGCAGGAGGCAATACCGTTGTATTCAGTCCTCATCCAAGGGCGAAAAAAGTGTCTCAGATGCTGGTAAAAATGTTGAATAAGGCCTTGTTGGAGGCGGGAGCGCCTGAGAATCTGATCACTATGGTTGAAGAGCCTTCCATTGAAAATACAAACCATATGATTGAAAATCCCAAGGTTCGGCTTCTGGTGGCTACAGGCGGCCCGTCTATTGTTAAAAAGGTGCTTTCTTCCGGGAAAAAGGCCATCGGCGCCGGCGCCGGCAATCCTCCGGTTGTGGTGGACAGCACCGCAGATATTGAAAAGGCAGCCGCAGATATTGTAGCAGGCTGCAGTTTTGACAACAATGTTCCATGTATTGCGGAAAAGGAAGTATTTGCGGTTGATTCTATCTGCGATTATCTGATTCACTGCATGAAGCTAAACGGAGCCTTTGAAATTACCGATCAAAGCCTGACTCAAAAGCTGGTCGCTCTTGTAACGACAGAAAAAGGCGGCCCGAAAACATCATTTGTCGGCAAGAGCGCAAAATACATTTTAAATCAGCTGGGTATCTCTGTGGATGATTCGATCCGGGTCATTATCACAGAAGTGCCGAAGGATCACCTTCTGGTGCAGGAAGAGCTTATGATGCCGATTCTGCCAATCGTGAGAGTCGATGATGTAGATACTGCAATTGAATACGCACATGAGGCAGAACACGGCAATCGCCATACGGCTATGATGCACTCCAGGGATGTTGAAAAACTGAGTAAAATGGCAAAAATCATGGAAACTACGATTTTTGTTAAAAATGCTCCTTCCTATGCCGGAATCGGAGTCGGCGGAGAAGGCCACACTACGTTCACGATCGCAGGGCCTACAGGCGAGGGGCTTACCTCTGCCAGAAGCTTCTGCCGGAAACGCAAATGCGTTATGACGGATGCCTTCAGCATTCGATAACCATCAGCATTTCAACCGGCAGTTAAGGAGAGATGCAAATGTCAAATGTATTTATTAAAACAAAGATTTTCAGCGGACATTATGCAGTGGAATATATGAGAAATATCCACGGGAAGCGTATCATGGTGGTCTGCGATCAATTTTTATCTGAAAGCGGTGCAGTCCGCTATGTGACGGAAACTTTGGATTCCAGCAATGAAGTGGTCATTTTTGATCAGGCCATTCCTGATCCCACCATTGAAGTAGTGGGAAAGGGTGTAGCCATGATCTGCAGAATACACCCTGACATTGTGATTGGCTTTGGGGGCGGCTCCGCCATTGATACAGCCAAAGGAATTCTTTATTTTGCAGGGATTAAGAAGTTGATCTCCAAGCCGCAGTTTATTACGATTCCCACTACCAGCGGCACTGGATCAGAGGTTACTTCCGTTGCAGTTATCACAGATCCTGAAAGCAGGGCAAAGCATTTAATTGCATCGGATGATATTCTGGCAGATACGGCTCTTTTAGATGCAGGCCTTACTTTATCGGTTCCTCCGTCTGTGACTGCCAATACAGGCATGGATGTATTGACTCACGCATTAGAGGCCTATGTGGCATATAATGCAAATACATTTTCGGATGCGCTGGCTGAAAAAGCGGTGGAGCTTCTTACAAAGTCTCTTTTAAGCTGCTTCCAAAACGGCAAAAATCTGGAAGCCAGAACCTGTATGCATGAGGCGTCAACCCTGGCGGGAATGGCCTTTAACACAGCCGGTCTTGGCGTCAATCACAGTATTGCGCATCAGCTGGGAGGAACCTTTCATATTCCCCATGGGCTGGCAAATGCCATACTTTTAAACCGGGTGATCGACTATAACTGTGCAGATTATGGCATCATGCGTAAGTATGGGGCGCTCGCCTGCAAGGTTCAGCTGACCGGGTCCAGTGAGTCTCCGGCTCTGGCTGTATCAGCACTAAAAGAGATGATAACCCTGTTGATGCGCTGCATGAAAATGCCCTTTACCATCAGGGAGTTAGGAATCAGCAAAGAGGACTACGAAAAGCAGATCCCTAACATGACGGCAAATGCGCTTATGGACTTTTGCCTGGGTACAACTCCGAGAGCGATCGGAGCTGCTGCGATTAAGGAAATCTTGCTTTCAATTTATTGATCTGAATGTGGAGATACATAAAACCTGAAATGGAACAGATTCCAAATTCTGTTCTGTTTCAGGTTTTGGTGCGTTTGAAAAGTCAGTTGTTTATAGTGGAAAAAGATGGTAAAATAAATTGTAAACAGGAAAAGGAGAGTGTAACCCGTGGATTATTTTGAGATATTTCCAGCGGATGAGTTTCAGGCAGAACAGTTAGATGCTTATTTCAGTGCTAATGCTGAAAATGGGGTGAGCAAATTAGACATTATCCACCTTTTTGGAAAAGATAAACTGGAGGATATTCAGAAGCGGCTTTCTAAGGCCACAGGATTGGCATTTATCACGGTAGACTTTAAAGGAGAACCCATTACAGAAGCTACCTCCTTCAGTCGTTTCTGCCGGGAAGTGCGGAATAACCCGGTTGCCTTTGAACGCTGTAAGTCCTCAGATGCCTTTGGTTCCATACAGGCGGCTGTAACCAAAAAGACAAATGTATATTTTTGTCCATGCGGTCTGCTGGAGGTGGCCATTCCTATTATCGTAAGAGGACATTATCTTGGCGGCTTTATCGGGGGGCAGATTCGCTGTAATGATGCGCCTGAGACCGTCAGCCGTTTATCGGCTGTCATGCACTCTGCCGAGTCGGATCAGGTGGCCTCTGAGCTGAAGGGGCTTTTAGAGGAAATCCCCGTTCACTCATATGAAAAATTCATGGATATTGCAAATTTAGTATTCCTTGTTATCAATCAGCTGAGTGAAAATGAGATCAGCCAGCATATGCAGGAGGATGCTCTTAAAAAGCACATTAAAAAGATCCAGTCATTAAACCAGCGTTACATAAAAGAAAATATTGCAAAAACCAGAGAGGTGCAGGAGCTTAAGATCCACTCAGATCCCTATGAACTGCTGGATATGTTCACATCACTCCTTAATTTGACGGTGATTGAAAACGCGCCTCAGACGAACGAGCTTTTAAGTTCTTTTATCGCCTATATTAAGTACAAATATTCAGACAAGGGAACCTTTGTATCAATCGGCGAGGAAGTGGAGCAGGCTGAGCGCTATTTGACTTTTCAGCAGAAAAAGCTGGGAGACCGCCTGCGCTTTTCGATCCAGATACCAAAAGATATATATATCCAGAAGATGCCTTCGGACGTTCTGCTGCCGTTTGTCCAAAATGCAGTATATAATGGGATTATGCTGAAAGAGGAAGGGGGCAGGATCACGATTGCCGGACATCTTGAAAATAATACGCTGGTTCTGGAAATTATGGACACCGGATTAGGCTTAACCCAGGAAGAAATCGATATCAAATACGAATCCTATAAGGATATGCATGAGGGGTATTACATCCATCTTGGCATGGACTACGCAAAAGAAAAAATGCAGCGTTTTTTTGGAGAAAAATGTGAAGTAACCGTTGAATGCAGCAGGAACAGTGGCTGTAAAAGTCTCCTTGTCTGGCCGGAGCGCTATGAAGAAAGAGGGTTGAATAAAAATGTATCGGATTTTGATTGCAGATGATGACGTTCTGATGAGAGAGGCATTGAAAGTCATGATCAGCAGGGAAGAAGCCTTTACAGTGACAGATGCGGTATGCTCTGGAGAAAGCGCGGTCTCTATTTGCCGGACAGCTCCTGTTGATATCGTCTTTCTGGATATGCAGATGCCGGGAATAACCGGCCTGGAAGCCAGCCGGATCATCCATCAGATCAACCCGGATATTGCGATTTATATTTTATCGGCTCATGCCTCCAGCGTCCTGATCCGAAATGCAGGACAGGAGACTTTAAAGGATGTACTGGAAAAACCCATTACAAATCAGATGCTTAAAAAGATTCTGGAAAATTATAAAACCGAGCATGAGGATGATTCCCACGAGCACATGAAGCTTCTTGTGGATCTTCTGAAACGGAAGGATTTTAAAAAATTTTATGAGGTTTTGCCTGACATTATAAAGGCTATTTACGAGGACAGCGGTATGGACACAGCCAGGCTTATCAAGGTTTTTACCTATCTTGGACAAAGCCTTTTAAATACCAGGAATCTATACGGAGGCAATCATAACCTGACAGATATGTTTCCTGTCAATGAAGGGCTGATTCTGGATCCCAAGGCGTCTGAATTATGGCTTTTCCGGGTGATGGACTATTTGTTCTGCCAGAACAGCATCAGCCGATATCCCCTTCTGGAACAGATTTTTATTTATATTGAACAGCATATTAAAGAGGATATTTCCCTGAATACGGTCATTGAAAACTGCGCGATCAGCCAGGGCTATCTGAGCCGAATCTTCCGGGATCAGTTCCGGGTCAGCGTAACTGAGTATCTTCACATGAAAAAAATGCACCTGGCCAAAGGATATTTTTATTTTACAGAGGACAGCATCGCAGACGTAGCGTTCCGGCTGGGATATAATGAGAGCAGTTATTTCAGCAAAGTATTTAAAAAATATGAAAAAATGACAGTAAAAGAATACAAAAATAAAATACGCCAGAAGAATATAAAATCAGTTGACAAAGGAGAACCTTAAGGTTATAATGAAACGGATGCGTATTAGGAGGTTAATATGCTGATTGATTTATCAGAACTGTTTTTTATAAAAGGAAAAGCAAAAGAGTATACAGTACCTCTGGAACTGGAGATCTTTTGCGATGGCATGAATGACTATAAAGTTGCAGACAGGGAATTGGTAAGATTAGTGATCACCAATCAGGGAGATCGGGTTTTTACCGTGACAGGGGAGACCAGATTGAGCCTGTGGATTCCGTGTGCTCGTTGTCTTGAGCCGGTCAAGGTGCCGTTTTTGCTGGAGTTTGATCAGGAGCTGGATCTGAACCTGACGGATGAGGCGAGGATGGCCGACTTGAATGAACAGTTCTACTTGAATGGCTGTAGTCTGGATATCGACCAGTTGGTTAGCAGTGAATTGATGCTGAACCTGCCTATGAGAGTTCTCTGCAGTGATAACTGCAAGGGGATTTGCAATAGATGTGGCACAAATCTCAACCGTGGGGCTTGTGACTGCGCAGGCAAGTCACTAGACCCGAGAATGTCAGTTATCCAGGATATTTTTAAGCAGTTGAAGGAGGTGTAAACCATGTCTATTTGTCCAAAGAATAAATCTTCTAAAGCAAGAAGAGATAGCCGTAGAGCAAACTGGAAGATGAGCGCACCAAATCTGGTAAAGTGCAGCAAGTGCGGAGCCCTGATGATGCCTCATAGAGTATGCAAGGCTTGCGGAAGCTACAACAAGAGAGAGATCGTAAGCATTGAGGAATAATTCATACTTGCAGGATTAAATTAAAATTCTTAAAAACAAGACGTTCAGATATTTTCTGAGCGTCTTGTTTTTGTTGTGCGCCTGGCGGCGCACGTTTCTAACGGGTGAAAGTCCCCAATCTGTCTCTGGGAGAACTGGTTATTGATATCCCTGCAGCAAAAACAGGAGAAGAGGCGGTGGACGTAACCTATACTTACGATACTAACTCCATCCTGGAAGTAGAAGTGACTGTTGTTTCCAAGTCGGAAAAAGCTGAAAAAGGTATTTCTGGGACGCGATATGGATCTGTCTCAGGAAGAGATTGAAGAGCGGTTCCAAACGCTCTCATATTTGAAAATTCACCCAAGAGACCGGGAAGAGAACAAACGAGAAATCCAACGGACCAAAGAAGAATTTCGGGCGTTTCTGGAGAAGATAGAGGAATAGGCCCGACATTATTCAGAAAATGATTGAATCCCCCTCTCGTTTGTGATAAACTTAACGGTACAGACAGTCCGCGGTCGGACAGGTACAAAAAAACCACCAGATACTTCGTCGGTCTGGTGGTTTTTTTGTGCTAAACATAATAAAAATACTTTGTTTTTCGTACAAAAGTGCCATATGTCCTTTTATTCTTTGTGGAAATATGATATGATGGAGAAAACCGGAAATGACAAAAATATACAAAACAGAGACGTATCAGCCTTTAAACAAAAGAGAGGATGAGTGCTCTGCAACAGGGTGGTTTATGGATGAAGCGGCTGAACAGATCCTAAATCTGGACAAAGAAAAGCAGGAGTACCTGAACCGGTATTTTGCAGGCGCTCCTCACTGGCTGCTAAAGCAGTTTCAGGTTGTAGAAATTCCTGCGGGAACGATCTTTATCAGCGAAGGGGAGAGCGCTGACCGCGTATATGTTCTGCTTCAGGGACAGGTTTCCGCCGTAGATTACCGGGTGCAGGAAGCTGTATACGGTTTCTTTCAGTTCTATCCTATTGAGATTTTTGGAGTTATGGAAATCTTAGGCGGAATGGAACGGTATAAAACCACACTGGCGGCTCTGGAAAAAAGTGTTTTTTTGAAAATCGGACGGGATCAATATGAGCGGTGGCTTAAAAGCGACAGCAACGCGTTTCAGATGGAGACGATGGAGATCGTCAATTATCTTCTGGAACAGGCCAGGAAAGAGCGCCTCTATGTGCTTCTTCCCGGAAATCAGCGCATTTATCAGGTTTTGCTTAAGCTATACCGGTCATATGAAGTGAACGGAAAATACAGCGCCCACATCAGCCGGAAGGATTTTGCGGAAATGACCGGGCTTTCAGAACGGACCATTACCCGGACCATCAAGAGTCTGGAATCCGGAGGATATATTGCAAAAGAAGGATGGAATATTACATTAAGTCAGGAACAGTACCAACGTCTGCAGAAGCTGGCAGACTCCAGAATGAATGAAATCATAAGCTAGAACGCCTTTGGCGGCAACAGAATGGATCTGACAGAGGGGCCTTTGCGGCCGGCAGGGATAATCCGGGCCTTTCTGTTAAGCAGCAGGCAGATGCCTGCATAAAATATCATATTTTCTGAAAAAGGAGAATCTTATGGTGAAACAGTGGAAAAAAGCTGCAGCCGTATTTGCAGCGGCGGCGATGGTACTTGCAGGATGCAGTACGCAAAAAAAGGCGGAGGAAACCAGCACGGCACAGGCAACAGAGGCGGCTTCAGCAACCCAGCCCCAGGAAAAGGAAACCATGGATCTGCAGATTCTGGCAACCAGCGATCTGCATGGAAAATTTGATCCCTGGGATTATGCCTTAAATGAAGAGAGCAAGTCGGGAAGCATGGCTCAGATCGCCACTGCTGTAAAGGAATTAAGAACAGAAAATACCCTTCTGGTGGATGCAGGCGATACGATTCAGGATAATTCCGCAGACCTGTTCTTTGACGAGGAGATCCATCCCATGGTACTGGCAATGAATGAAATGAAGTACGATGTGTGGGTAACGGGAAACCATGAATACAACTTTGGCGGCGATGTGTTAAAGAAGATCATTTCTCAGCAGAAGGCTACTGTTCTGACCGGAAATGTAAAGGACGCAGAGGGAAACCCTCTGGCGGACGGCTACACCATCATCGAAAAAAACGGTGTGAAAATCGGTGTAATCGGTATGGTGACGCCCAATATTACACGATGGGATTCGGCCAACCTTGAGGGCTGGACTGTAACAGATCCGGTAGAAGAGACGAAAAAGATCATTTCCGAGATCAAGGATCAGACGGACGTTCTTATCGCTGTCATGCATATGGGTATGAACAATGAATATGAAGTGAAGAACTCCGGCGCAACGGATCTGGCAAATGCCTGCCCGGAACTGGATCTGATTGTTGCTTCCCATGAACACCAGCTGATCCCCGGTGAGGAGATAAACGGCGTTCTTGTGGTAATGAACAAAAACAGCGCGGCTACACTGGCTGAGGTTCATCTGATTCTTGAAAAGCAGGAGGATGGAAGCTGGGACGTAGTAGACCGCACCTCCGAAAGCCTGGATATGAGTAAGTATGCGCCGGATGAAGAACTGATGGCTAAACTGGCTCCCTATGATGAGCGGGCCAGGGAGGATGCCGCAGTTGTGATCGGCCGGCTGGAGGGCGGCGACCTGGCTCCTGAAAATGAGATTGCCGAGATACCCACGGCCCAGATTCAGGACACAGCCCTGATCGACCTGATCAATGAAGTGCAGATGTACTATACAGACGCGGATGTTTCTGCTGCAGCTCTGTTTAATATGAATGCCAACCTGAAGGTGGGCGATATCCGCAAATGTGATACGGCTCTTGTTTACAAATATGCAAATACCCTGTATAAGCTGGAAATGACCGGAGCCCAGTTAAAACAGTATATGGAGTGGACCGCTTCCTACTATAATACATGGAAGCCGAAGGATCTGACCATTTCTTTTAATCCTGATATGCGCGCTTATCAGTATGATATGTTTGCAGGTGTCAATTATGAGATCAATATTGCAAATGAACCAGGAAGCAGAATCCAGAATCTGACCTGGCCAGACGGGACGCCTGTAAAGGATGAGGATGTATTTACCATTGCAGTGAATAATTACCGCGCTTCCTCTCAGCTGCTGACAGCGGGCGAGGTATATAAAGAGGGTGACGCGCTTCCCAAACTGCTTGAGATCGATGTCCGTGGTGAGGTTGGCGGCGTCCGTGAACTGATCGGCCTTTATATCAATGAAGTAAAGGGCGGTGTTCTCACCCCGTCTCTGGACAATAACTGGAAGATCGTCGGCAACGACTGGGATGCAGCCAAGCATGATGAGGCAGTGAAGCTTTTAAAAGAAGGCAAGCTGACTATTCCTTCCTCTGAGGATGGAAGAACACCAAATGTAAAATCCATTACGGAAGCCGATCTTGTATAACGGTTTCCCTGATGTAAGATTTAGGAGGAATAAGAGTTGAATTATTCAGAAGATCCCAATAAACAGTATCATATCCAGGTGGGAAAAGGCGAGGTGGGGCGTTATGTAATCCTGCCTGGCGATCCCAAGCGCTGCGCCAAGATCGCAAAGTATTTCGATGATCCGGTGCTGATCGCAGACAACCGGGAATATGTAACCTATACCGGTTATCTGGACGGAGTGAAGGTAAGCGTCACCTCCACCGGAATCGGCGGCCCTTCTGCCTCCATCGCAATGGAGGAACTGGTAAACTGCGGAGCTGATACGTTTATCCGCGTGGGTACCTGCGGCGGTATGCAGCCGGAAGTAAAAAGCGGCGATGCAGTGATCGCCACCGGGGCCATTCGTATGGAAGGCACCAGCAGAGAGTATGCTCCCATCGAGTTTCCCGCGGTAGCTGACCTTGCAGTTACGAACGCTCTGGTTCTTTCTGCCAGAGAGTTAAAGCAGGAGTATTTTGCCGGTGTAGTTCAGTGTAAGGATGCCTTCTACGGGCAGCACTCCCCGGAGCGGATGCCTGTAAGCTATGAGCTTTTAAACAAATGGGAAGCCTGGAAACGGATGGGGTGTCTTGCATCAGAAATGGAATCTGCAGCGCTTTTTATTGTAGCCGGTGCTCTTCATGTGAGAGCTGGTTCTGTGTTCCTGGTAGTAGCGAACCAGGAGCGTGAGAAGCTGGGGCTTGAAAATCCGGTCGTCCACGATACGGATATGGCAATCCGCATTGCAATAGGCGCGATCCGTGAACTGATCCGTCAGGATAAAAAAGAGTCCTAATGGTAAATCCCAATGGTAATTTCCGGACCGGGGGCTGCACAGGCTGCGGTCTCCGGCCGGTTTTACATGAGTTCCGTCCAGGAGACGGCGCTCCATCATACACCTTTAAAGGAGAGAATATTATGAAAAAGAAAACCGTAGCATTGATGTTAGCAGCTGCCATGGCAGCGTCCCTGACTGCCTGCGCAGGCTCCGGCAGCTCTGCCGAGTCCAAAACCACCGCTGCAGCCGACAGTTCTGCAAAAGAGGAGAGCACAAAAGCAGATGACGCAGAAAAGACCACAGACGCAGCAGAAAAGAAAGACAATTCCGATCTTAAAATCGGCCTTGTTACAGACGTAGGCGGCGTAAATGACGGCTCTTTCAACCAGTCCTCCTGGGAGGGACTGCAGAAGGCTGCTGAGGATTTCGGCGTTGAGGTGAACTATCTGGAGTCCTCTACCGATGCTGATTATGTTCCCAACATCGAGACCTTTATTGATGAGGATTACGATCTGATCATCAGCGTAGGATATATGCTGGCAGACGCTACCAGATGGGCGGCCGAGGCAAATCCTGACTGTAACTTTGCTATCATTGATGACGCAACCATCGACCTTCCAAACGTTACCTGCCTGATGTTCCGCCAGGAGCAGGCTGCCTACCTGGTAGGTTATGTAGCAGGTCTTATGACAAAGACAAATAACATCGGCTTTGTAATCGGTATGACCAACGAGACCATGAATCTCTTCGGATACGGCTACTGCGCAGGCGCTATCGATGCAAATCCTGACATCACCATCCAGCAGTTCAACGCAAACTCCTTTGCTGATCCCGCTACCGGAAAAACAAATGCAAGCACAGCGATCACCAACGGCGCTGACATTATTTTCCACGCTGCAGGCGCAACCGGACTTGGCGTAATCGAGGCCTGCCAGGAAGCCGGCGTATATGCCATCGGCGTTGACAGAGATCAGTACAACGATGCTCCAGGCACTGTAGTTACTTCCGCTATGAAGCGTGTTGACAATGCCGTATATGACAGCGTTGAGTCTCTGATTAACGGAACCTTAAAGGGCGGCGTTCATACATATGACCTGGCAGCAGGCGGTGTTGATATTGCTCCTTCTCAGGATCTGCTCCCAGAGGATGTTAAGAAGGCCGTTGAGGATGTTAAGAAGAAGATCGTAGCAGGCGAAGTAACTGTTCCTTCCAGCAAGGAAGAGTTTGAGGCTGCATACGGCGACGTATATCAGTTAGACTAATTTTTACAGCAGCAAGAAGGAGGAACCGTAATGCGTGACATTTCAATGGAGCGTGTAAACGAGACAAGAGAGAACATTTTAAATATCATTGAAAGCCCTGTTTTAACCCATGAACAGAAGCTGACCAATTTAGCCTGCCAGGCAGATTCCCTGATGGAGGTCCTGGACCTTCCCGAAGGGCTGGACGAGCTGTTGAATGTTCCCATTGACCGTAAGTGCATCTGTGATCTGGCAGAAGGCCATGCGCCTATGCGGCCGCGTTATATCATTCCAGATTACGCAAAATTTATGAAAGAAGGCAGCAGATTTCTCCAGCTGGAACCGCCCACGGATCTGTATGAGGCACTGAACAGCCTGCTGATCTTTTACAAGCACGTTCCCAGTGTGACCAATTATCCAGTCTATGTAGGACAGCTGGACGAGCTGCTGGAGCCATTTATCGACACAGTGGATGAGGCACAGGCCAAAAAGCTGTTAAAGCTGTTTATGACGCACATTGACCGCACTGTACTGGATTCCTTCTCTCATGCAAACATTGGCCCCAGGGCCACAAAAGCCGGCCGTCTGCTTCTGGAAGTGGAAACCGAACTGGAAAATGCAGTTCCTAATATCACCATGAAATATGAAGAAGGCGTGACAGAGGACGAGTTTGCCCTGGAGGCCATCCGCTGTGCACTTCACAGTGCAAAGCCCAGCTTTGCCAATCACAATATGTTTAAGAGCGAGCTGGGAGAGGGCTATGTAATTGCCAGCTGCTATAACGGCCTGCTCTACGGCGGCGGCGCTTATACGCTGTGCCGCCTGATCCTGGGAAATATCGCAAAAAGAGCTGACAGCATCCAGGATTTTAAAGAAAAAGAGCTTCCCTATGTGCTGGATATCATGGCGCGGTATATGGATGAGCGGATTCGCTTTGAAGTAGAGGAAAGCGGTTTTTTTGAGAACCATTTCCTCGCAAAGGAAGGCTTTATCCACAGAGACCGCTTCTCCGGTATGTATGGTCTGGTAGGCCTTGCAGAATGCGTTAATATCCTTCTGGAAAAGGAGGGAATCAGGGGACGTTTCGGCCATGACGAGATCGCCACAAAGCTGGGTGTTGAAATCATGGAGCAGATTCAGGCCTTTAATGAAGCTCATGTAAATCCCTACTGCGAGGGAACAGGAGGTCACTTCCTCCTTCATGCGCAGGTAGGGATCGCAGAAGATGTAGGCGTGACCCCCGGCACCCGTATCCCCATCGGAGAGGAACCAGCAGAACTGATCGATCAGTTAAAGGTACTGGAGAACTTTCATAAGTATTTTACTTCCGGCACCGGCGATATCTTCCCCATCGACCTGACGGTACACCGCAATCCTGAATACGTACTGGATATTATCAAAGGCGCTTTCAAAATGGATCTGCGCTACCTGTCCTTCTATTCCAGCGACAGCGACGTAATCCGCGTAACCGGTTATCTGGTAAAGCGTTCTGAGATGGAAAAGCTGGATCAGGGCGAGGCAGTTCTTCAAAATACCACCGGTCTTGGACTGGGAGCCTCTAAAAATGGCCATATTCTGGAGAGAAAGGTGCGCTGATGAAAGCTGTCGTCAACAGGATCATTCCATTCAGCAGCGTAGACGGCCCGGGCAACCGAACGGCAGTCTTTCTTCAGGGCTGCAATATCAACTGCAAATACTGTCACAATCCCGAAACCAGACGGCTCTGCATAAGCTGCGGGGCCTGTGTGGCGCAGTGCCCCGCCGGGGCACTGTCTCTGGGAGAAAATGGACGGGTGAACTGGACGCAGAACTCCTGCGTCCAGTGCGATGCCTGTATCCATGTCTGTCCCCATGACAGCTCCCCAAGAGTGAGGGAAATGACACCGGAAGAAGTGTATGACTGTGTCAAAAAACAGATCCCTTTTATCCGGGGTATCTCAGTATCCGGCGGAGAATGTATGCTCTGGCCGGATTTTTTAAAGGAACTTTTCAAGTTGGCAAAAAAGGACAATCTAAGCTGTCTGATTGACAGCAACGGCACAATCCCTTTCTGGGATTATCCGGAGCTGGTGGAGTGTTCAGACGGCGTGATGCTGGATATCAAGGCCTTTGATGGCGATGCCCACCGGCGTATCACCGACGAAGGCAATGATACCGTTCTTAAGAACGCGGCATATCTGGCAGAACTTGGAAAACTTGAGGAGGTCAGGGCAGTGATCGTCCCCGAACTTTATAACGGGGAGGAAAGCATACGCGCAATAGGAGCTTATCTGGCTCCATACCGAAGCATACGGGAGATCCGTATTAAACTGATCGCGTACCGGCCCATGGGAGTGAGAGAGGAGTATTCTCACTACACGGTTCCATCACCTGAATTTCTCAGGCATCTGGCTGACATACTGAGGGAGATGGGCTTTCAGGACATTATCATCATATGAAAAAGGAGGAACGGACATGGGAAAAACCAGCCATATGGATGAAAGTCAGGTCATGGTCCGTATGAAGGATATTGTAAAGAAATTCGGGACCTTTACAGCCAACGACCACATTAACCTGACGGTGCATAAGGGTGAGGTACACGCGATCCTGGGAGAAAACGGCGCCGGAAAGAGCACCATGATGAATGTGCTCTGCGGCCTGTATAAGCCTACCAGCGGACAGATCTTTATTAAAGAAAAAGAAGTGCATTTTTCAAGCCCCAAGGACGCTATTGATATCGGAATCGGTATGGTTCATCAGCATTTTATGCTGATTCAGCCATTTACGGTTACAGATAATATTATTCTGGGGATCGAGCCTGTAAAAGGGCTTGCCATTGACAAGGCGACTGCCAGAAAAAAGGTAATGGAACTTTCTGAACGTTATGGAATGAAGGTGGATCCTGACGCCAGGATCGAGGACATTTCTGTCGGTATGCAGCAGCGAGTGGAGATTTTAAAGGTTCTTTACCGTGGAGCAGACACACTGATCTTAGACGAGCCCACAGCGTCTTTGACGCCTCAGGAGATCGAAGGGCTTATGGAGATCATTGATAACCTGACAAAGGATGGAAAAAGCGTCATCCTGATCACTCATAAATTGAAGGAAATTACTGCGTCATCGGATTACTGTACCATTATCCGCCAGGGTAAGTATATCCGCACCGTCAAGGTAGACGAGGTAACAGAGAATGATCTCGCAGCCATGATGGTAGGCCGCGATGTGAATTTTAAGGTGGATAAAAAGGATCAGGAGCCGGGCGAGGTGGTGCTGGAAGTAAGGGACATCCATGCAAGAGACTACAGAGATGTAGAGGTCTTAAAGGGACTGGATCTGACGGTGCGCCGGGGCGAGATCGTAGGCCTTGCAGGTGTAGACGGAAACGGCCAGACAGAGCTTGTGGAGATTCTGACCGGGTTAAAGAAAGCCAAATCCGGCAGCGTTAAGATGCTGGGAAAAGAAGTGATCAACCATACTCCCAAGGAGACCTTTGAGAGCGGCATTTCCAGTATTCCTGCAGACCGCCAGAAGCATGGCCTGATTCTTGATTTTTCCAACGAGGATAATCTGATCCTGCAGCATTTTGAAGAAGCGCCCTATTCCAATAAGGGAATCTTAAACCGCAGGGCTATCCGCGCCCATGCCACAGAACTGATCGAGGCCTTTGATGTAAGGCCCAGAGGCTGCGAGGCTGCGCCTGCGGGCACACTTTCCGGCGGAAATCAGCAGAAAGTAATTATTGCCAGAGAGGTGACAAATGACAAGGATCTGCTGATTGCGGTGAATCCGACCCGCGGTCTGGATGTGGGCGCAATCGAATTTGTCCACAAATATCTGGTGGAGCAGAGAAATAAAAACCGGGCCGTTCTCCTTGTTTCCTTTGAGCTGGATGAAATCATGAGTCTTTCCGACCGCATTGAGGTCATCTTTGACGGCCAGATCACAGGAAGCGTTCCCGGAAAGAACGCAGACGAGAAAGAGCTTGGCTACATGATGGCAGGAGGACGCAAGAATGAATAAAAAGAAGAGTATCCTTGAATCCAACGTACTTTATACGGTGATTGCGATCATCGCCGGCTTTCTGATAGGAGCTGTGTTCCTTCTGATTGCCGGGATCAGTCCTGCCGTTGCCTATGGGAAGCTGATCGACAGCGTATTCAGCAAACCAAAATATCTGGTATGGGTTCTGACTTATGCAAGCCCGCTGATTTTTACCGGTTTAAGCGTGGCATTTTCCTTCCGTACGGGTGTGTTTAATATCGGGGCGGAGGGCCAGTTTGTGGTGGGAAGCCTGGTGGCCTGCGTTCTGGGAATTACCCTAAAGCTTCCGGCAGTTATCCACATCCCCCTCTGTCTGCTGGCTGCGGCTGCGGCGGGAGCCATCTGGTCTTTCTTAGTAGGGCTTTTAAAGGTAAGGCGGGGAATCCATGAGGTATTGTCCTTTATCATGTTTAACTGGATTGCTTTTTATCTGTCTAACTATGTGGTAAATATTCCTGCAATCCATAAGGACGGCGGCGGTGAGGCCACAAAGGATGTGGCAGAGACAGCCCGTATCTTGTTCCCGGACGGCCTAAGAGATCTGCTTGGCTGCAAGGTAGCAAACTGGGGCATTGTTCTGGCGGTTGCCGCAGCAATTATCATCTGGATCATCATCGAAAAAACTACACTGGGCTATAAGCTGAAAGCAGTCGGCTTTAACCGCAACGGCGCTCTTTATGCCGGTATCAATTCTGATGCCTCTATCCTGACCGCTCTCAGTATATCCGGAGCCCTGGCAGGACTTGGCGGAGCCGTACAGATTCTGGGAATGTCCGGCCGTTTAAGCCAGTTCGCAGGTCAGGAGGGCTATGGATTCCAGGGAATTACCGTAGCACTGATCGGTTCCTCCAATCCCATTGGCTGTATCTTTGCCGGACTGTTCTATGGAGCCATGAAATATGGCGGTTCCAAACTCAGTATCGTCAAAGCGCCTTCCGAGGTTGTTGACATTATCATGGGCTGTGTGATTCTCTTTATTGCCATTGCCCAGCTCTTCCGCATCATTTTAAAGAAACTCACAGCGAAGAAGGAGGCAAATTAATATGGATGTACTCATTAAAAATCTCGGCCTTTTGATCAACGCTACGCTGATTGCCACGCCGCCTCTTCTTCTGGCGGCTCTTGGTTCCTGTTTTTCGGAACGCAGCGGCGTAATTAATATCGGTATTGAAGGAATGATGACCATAGGCGCCTTTACCGGCGCCGTGCTCGGCCTGGAAACCGGAAACGGCTGGCTGGCCTTCTTTGGCGCCGGACTGGCCGGAGCGCTCTTTGGAGTGATCCACGCCATCGCCTGCATTTCCTTCCATGCAGACCAGACGATTGCCGGAACTGCCATCAATTTCCTTGGCCCCGGTCTTGCGGTCTTTCTGTGCAAGGCCATGTACGATAACTCTTCCGATACGCCTGCCATGGATCCGGCCAGCAAGCTTCCAAAGCTGTTTGACGGAATGTTCCCCACGGGTTCCTTTTTAAACAATGTGCTGAACGTATACTCGGTGGCTTATCTGGTATTTATCCTGGCGGCTGTGTGCTGGTTCATTTTCTATAAAACCCGTTTCGGCGCTCATCTGAGGGCCGTAGGAGAGCATCCAGAGGCCTGTGAGTCTTTGGGTATTGATGTTTACCGCGTCCGCTATCTCTGTGTGATTCTGTCCGGCTTTATGTCTGGCCTGGGCGGCGCGTTTGTAACGCTGGCCACTATCAACCAGTTCCGTCCAAGCGTAATCGTAGGACAGGGCTTTATCGCCATCGCGGCTGTCATTTTCGGTAAGTTTTCTCCCGGCGGCTCTATGCTGGCCTGCCTGCTCTTTGGTTTCTGCAGCGGCATCAAGAGTCTTGCCAGCCAGAGCAACATGATATCACCGAATCTGATCTCCATGATCCCCTATGTAGTAACGCTGCTGGCCCTGATCTTCTTTGTCGGCAAAGCCCACACACCGGCAGCAAATGGAAAGATCTTTGTCAAGTCTAAATAAGGCCGGACTGTTTCCGGACCTGGAAAGGAATGAACTATGTCAAATATACCTACTCCCCATAACAGTGCCAAACAAGGCGACTTCGCCAAGACGGTTCTGATGCCCGGAGATCCCCTGCGGGCAAAATATATCGCTGAAACCTATCTTGAACAGCCAAGGCAGGTGACCGCCGTGCGTAATATGCTCGGGTATACGGGAACTTATAAAGGAAAGGAAATCTCCGTCATGGGCGCGGGCATGGGAATGCCCTCTATTGGAATTTATTCCTATGAGCTGTTCCATTTTTATGATGTGGAAAATATTATCCGTATAGGTTCTGCCGGCGCCCTGCAGGATTCCCTGCATCTGATGGATGTGGTCATCGGTATGGGAGCCTGCACAGACTCCAATTATGCCTACCAGTACGGCCTGCCGGGCACCTTTGCCCCCATCGCTGACTACGGACTTTTAAGCAGGGCTGTGGAGATTGCAAAGAAGCAGGGAACACCGGTAGCGGTGGGAAATATCCTGTCCTCTGACGTGTTCTACAACCTCTGCCCGGACGCCAATGACAAGTGGCGCTCCATGGGGGTTCTGGCTGTGGAAATGGAAGCAGCCGCTTTGTATATGAACGCTGCCAGGGCAGGAAAGAAGGCCCTCTGTATGTTTACCATTTCCGACCACATTTACCGCCCGGAGGCCCTAAGCGCAGCAGACCGGCAGCTGGGCTTTAGTAAAATGATGGAAATCGCGCTGGAGTTGGCTTAAGGCATTTCACAAGGAGGATTTAATCGTATGGAAATCAAAGAGATCATGCGTCATGTAGATCATACGCTACTGTCACAGACAGCCACCTGGGAAGATATAAAAAGAATCTGCGACGAAGCCATGGAATATCATACCGCTTCTGTCTGCATCCCGCCAAGCTATGTAAAACAGGCGAAGGAATATGTGAGAACTAAAATGGCCGTATGCACCGTCATCGGTTTCCCCAACGGATACATGACCACAAAAGCAAAGGAATTTGAGACAAGGGATGCCCTTGAAAACGGAGCCGATGAGATCGATATGGTGATCAATATCGGCTGGGTAAAGGATGGACTTTACGACCAGGCTGAAGAGGAAATCCGCCGTCTGAAGGCAGTGTGCGGGGATAAGATCTTAAAGGTCATTATCGAGACCTGCCTGCTGACTGAGGAAGAAAAGATCCGTATGTGTCAGGTCGTAACGGCGGCAGGAGCCGATTATATCAAAACCTCCACCGGTTTTTCCAAAGCAGGCGCGACCTTTGCTGACATTGAACTTTTCGCAGCCCATATTGGCAAAAATGTGAAGATGAAGGCAGCCGGCGGCATTTCCACTATGGATGACGCAGAGCAGTTTCTTAAGCTTGGCGCAGACCGCCTTGGTACCAGCCGCATGGTAAAGCTGGCAAAAAATGAGTCTGCCTCCGGCTATTGATACAGGAGGAGACGGATAATGAAACAACTGGAACAGGAACAGATCCGGCAGCTGATCCGTACTGCCCGGGCACAGCTTGCATATTCCTATGTGCCCTATTCCCATTTTCATGTAGGAGCGGCTCTTCTTGCCCGAAACGGCACGGTTTATACTGGCTGCAACATTGAAAATGCAGGCTATACCCCCTGCAACTGTGCAGAACGCACAGCTATCTTTAAGGCAGTCAGCGAAGGCGTTACGGATTTTGATGCCATCTGTGTAACCGGCGGCATGAACGGCGAGGTGACCGAGTTTACCACCCCCTGCGGCGTCTGCCGTCAGGTAATGATGGAGTTTTGCGATCCTGAAACATTTCAGATCATTGTGGCTATTGATGAGGACAATTATGTGATCAAGACGCTGCAGGAGCTTCTCCCCATGGGGTTTGGCCCTGGCAATCTGAAAAGCAAATAGAACCGTTGCATATATAAGGAGCAGGAAATGGAACAGTACAGACGTATATTTGTAATTGTAATGGATTCTCTGGGTGCAGGGGCCATGGAAGATTCTTTAGAGTTCGGAGATGTGGGCGTTAACACGCTGGGCCATATCTCTCAGGCCGTAGATTCCTTTACGATTCCTCATTTAAGAAAAATGGGAATGGCAAACCTTACCCCCTTAAAACAGGTGGAGCCGGTAGAAAAGGCTATCGGCTACTACGGAACTCTCCGGGAAAAGAGCCGGGGCAAGGACACAATGACCGGTCACTGGGAGATGATGGGATTAGAGGTTAAAACCCCCTTTAAGACTTTTACGGAAACAGGTTTCCCGCCGGAACTGATCAGAGAGCTTGAGGAGCGCACCGGACATAAGGTAATCGGAAATAAAAGCGCCAGCGGAACAGAGATTTTAGACGAGCTGGCTCCGGAGGAGATTGCCACCGGCCACATGATTGTATATACCTCCGCAGATTCCGTGCTTCAGATCTGCGGAAATGAAGAAACCTTCGGACTGGAAGAACTTTACCGCTGCTGCAGGATTGCCAGAGAGCTGACCTTAAAGGATGAGTGGAAGGTAGGCCGTGTGATTGCAAGGCCCTATGTAGGGAAGAAAAAGGGCGAGTTTAAACGTACCAGCAACCGTCATGACTATGCCTTAAAGCCCTTTGGAAAGACCGCATTAAACGCCTTAAAAGATGCAGGGCTGGATGTGATCTCCATTGGAAAGATCAACGATATCTTTGACGGCGAAGGCATCACAGAAGCTTTAAAATCAAAATCCTCTGTTCACGGTATGGAACAGACCATTGAAACCGCGGGCAGAGACTTCCACGGCCTCTGCTTTGTAAACCTGGTGGATTTTGACGCGCTCTGGGGACACCGCAGAGATCCGCAGGGCTATGCAAAGGAAATCGAGCGCTTTGATCAAAAGCTTGGAATCCTCTTAGACACCCTGCGTGAGGATGATCTGCTGATTATCACCGCAGACCATGGAAACGATCCCACCTACACAGGAACGGATCACACAAGAGAACGAGTTCCCTTCCTGGCTTATTCTCCCTCCATGAAGGGCAATGGCGCACTTGCTGAAGGGGATACCTTTGCGGTGATCGGCGCTACAACAGCCGATAATTTCGGCGTTGCCATGCCCAGGGGAACCATCGGCTCTTCGGTATTGAACCAGATTGTATAAGCAGTATCATAGGTTTTCGCTTCTGGCGGCTGACCGGATTTTGGATTCGGTCAGCCGCTCTTTTATCCCTTCCGTCCCTGCAAAAACGTATTGATTTATGATCTGATATCTAGTATATTATAAATTGTATCGCAAAGACGAAAGGAGAGTCTTTTTTATGATCAAAGTAGCGGTAGACGCCATGGGCGGGGATAACGCGCCTGTGGAAATGGTTGCGGGGGCTGTTGAAGCGGTAAAGATAAGACCGGAAATTCATGTTCTCTTAGTAGGGCAGGAAAAGGTAATAGAAGCAGAGCTTTCCAAATATACATTTGATAAAGAGAGGATTCATGTGGTGAATGCCTCAGAGATTATTGCCACCGAGGAGCCGCCGGTAAACGCCATTCGTAAAAAGAAAGACTCCTCCATTGTGGTAGGCATGAATCTTGTAAAAAGCGGAGAGGCTGACGCTTTTGTGTCAGCGGGAAGTTCCGGCGCCGTCTTAGTAGGGGGACAGGTGATTGTAGGACGGATAAAAGGCGTGGAGCGTCCGCCCCTTGCTTCGCTGATCCCTACGGAAAATGGCGTTTCCCTGCTGATTGACTGCGGAGCCAATGTAGATGCCAGATCCTCTCATCTGGTTCAGTTTGCCCGGATGGGATCTATTTATATGGAGCACGTGGTGGGAGTGAAGCAGCCAAGGGTCGCTATTGTCAATATCGGTGCAGAGGAAGAAAAGGGCAATGCTCTTGTAAAAGAGACCTTCCCCTTATTAAAAGAATGCAGCGACCTTCATTTCACCGGCAGCATTGAGGCAAGAGAGATTCCCCACGGAGGCGCAGACGTGATCGTATGTGAGGCATTTACAGGAAATGTGATTCTTAAGCTTTACGAAGGGGTAGGAGCTACTCTCATCCATATGGTGAAAAAGGGAATGATGTCCACTCTTCGCAGCAAGATTGGCGCTCTCCTGGTAAAACCCGCCTTAAAAACCACTCTGAAAGCCTTTGACGCCAGCCAATACGGCGGAGCGCCTCTTCTTGGACTTAAAGGGCTGGTAGTTAAGACCCACGGCAGCTCCACACGCACAGAGGTTCGCAACTCCATTATCCAGTGTGTGACCTTTAAGGAGCAGCAGATCAATGAAAAGATCCGCCAGGCGCTGAACACGGAGCAGCCCACAAGCCCCATATCATAAATGGAAGCAATGTAAGAGAGGAAACAGGACATGGAATTTGAGAAATTGCAGGGAATTATCGAAAGCGTTCTGAATATTGGCCCGGAAGAGATTACCATGGGAACTACATTCGTAGATGACCTGGGCGCTGATTCACTGGATATTTTCCAGATCATTATGGGAATCGAAGAGGAATTTGATATCGAGATCCCAGGCGAGGCCGCCGAACAGATCGTTACAGTCGCAGACGCAGTGGAGCAGATCAAAAACGTATTAAATGAATAAAAGCGCCGGGGCTGTTTTTACAGCCCTTTCGTGCGTTTAAGAAGGAAGGAATCGTTACATATGAACAGCCATTTAAAAGAACTGGAAGAGAAAATCCAGTATCAGTTTCAAAACAAGAACCTGTTTTGTCAGGCATTGACCCACAGTTCCTACGCCAATGAGCACAGGCTGGATCACAGCCGCTGCAACGAGCGGCTGGAGTTTTTAGGAGATGCGGTCCTGGAGATCGTAACCAGCGACTTTCTGTACCACAAATATGACCATTTGCCCGAGGGGGATTTAACCAAGATCCGCGCAAGCATCGTATGCGAGCCCACCCTGGCTTACTGTGCCGGTGATTTGAGTCTGGGTGACTATCTGCTCCTTGGAAAGGGGGAGGAAGCCACCGGAGGAAGAAGCCGCAACTCCGTCGTATCTGATGCCATGGAAGCCGTGATCGGCGCGATCTATCTGGACGGTGGTTTTGCTAATGCAAAAGAGTTTATTCACAGATTTATTTTAAATGACATAGAACACAAGCAACTCTTTTATGATAGCAAGACTATCTTACAGGAGATGATTCAAAGCCGTCAGACTGGCGGGCTGTCCTATGAGATCCTGAAAGAGGAGGGGCCGGATCACAACAAGTCCTTTGAAGTCCGTGCCCTCATGGGAAAGGAGGAGCTGGGCCGCGGAACAGGCCGCACCAAAAAGGCTGCGGAGCAGGTGGCTGCCTACAATGGTATCCTAAAGCTTAAGGCAGGTGAACCATGTATCTAAAAAGCATCGAGATCCAGGGGTTTAAATCCTTTGCCAATAAGCTGGTCTTTGAGTTCCATAACGGCATTACCGGTATTGTGGGGCCAAACGGCAGCGGTAAGAGCAATGTAGCCGATGCTGTGCGCTGGGTTTTAGGAGAGCAGAGAATCCGCCAGCTGCGCGGAGCCAGTATGCAGGACGTTATCTTTTCCGGTACGGAATTAAGAAAGCCGCAGGGTTTCGCCTATGTGGCCATCACTCTGGACAACAGCGACCATCAGCTGTCCATTGACTATGATGAGGTTACGGTGTCCCGCCGTCTCTACCGTTCCGGAGAAAGTGAATATATGATCAACGGCAGCGCCTGTCGGTTAAAGGATATCAACGAGCTGTTCTACGATACGGGAATCGGCAAAGAGGGATATTCCATCATCGGACAGGGACAGATCGACAAAATCTTAAGCGGAAAGCCGGATGAGCGCAGAGAGCTTTTTGACGAAGCAGCCGGTATTGTAAAATACAAACGCCGCAAGGCCATCGCTCAGAAAAAGCTGGAAGATGAGAAGGCCAGCCTGGTGCGTGTGTCCGATATCCTGAGCGAACTTGAAAAGCAGGTCGGCCCGTTGGAGCGCCAATCCAAAGCTGCCAGAGAATACCTGCAGCTAAAGGAAAAACTTAAAATCTGCGATGCCAACCAGTTTTTGCTGGATACAGAGCATATCCAGGGACAGTTGGCAGAGACAGGGAAGAAAAAGACCCTTTTAGAGGGGGATCTGGAGGAAAGCCGCAAAAAAAGCGAGACCGTCCGCCAGGAATATGACCAGCTGGAAACAGCCATCCGGCAGCTGGAAGGAGCCATTGAACAGGAACGGAATCGGCTGAATCAGGTTTCCATGGAAAAAAACACGCTGGAAGGCCGGATCAGTGTTTTAAAAGAGCAGATCCATACAGAGGAGATGAACGAGGAGCATTTAAAAAACCGAAGAGAGGTTATTTCTCAGGATCTGACGGCAAAGGAAGAACATCTCGTTTCCTATGAGAAAGAGCGCACCCATCTGGAGAGCCAGAATACAGAAGGGCTTGAACGCTTGGAGGAAGCAAAAAAAGAGGTACAGAATCAGGAAGAGGAGATCAGGGAGTTAGAGGCACTCATCGACGCCTCCAAAGCGGAGATCATACGCTGCTTGAATGAGAAGGCAGAACTCGCCGCCAGACAGCAGCGCTATGAGGCCATGCTGGAACAGGTAAACCTGCGTCGCAGCGAGGTGTCCCAGAAACTTTTGCGTTTTAAAAGCGATGAGTCGGTTCAGGAGGAACGGATCTCTCAGGAAAATGAGCGTCTTTCTCTGGTGAAAAAAGAGCTGGAAGAAAAGCAGTTTGCCGCCCAGGAGGCGGAGGACGCCATGACGGAAGCCGACAAAGAGGTTCGCCGCTTAAACCGCCGCTTAAATGATACCCAGCAGGAATACCATATGGCCCATACCCGTCTGGAATCCCTTCGCAACCTGGCAGAGCGCTATGACGGCTATGGAAACAGCATCCGCCGGGTGATGGAGGTCAGAGACCGAATCCACGGGATTCACGGCGTGGTGGCTGATCTGATTGCCACCCGCCAGTCCTATGAGACTGCCATTGAGACCGCCTTAGGAGGCAGTATACAGAATATTGTAACAGATTCTGAGACAACGGCCAAACAGCTGATCGAGTACCTGAAGAAAAATAAATACGGCCGGGCTACCTTCCTTCCTCTTACCAGTATCGGGAACGGGCAGGCTTTTCCGAAACCGGAGGCTCTGAAGGAAAAAGGCGTGATCGGCCTGGCAAGCGACCTGGTGGAGACAAAGGAAGAATATCAGGGCCTGGTGCGGTATCTCCTTGGCCGGGTAGTCGTAGCGTCAGACATCGACGCCGCGATTGCCCTGGCAAAGAAATACCGCTACAGTCTGCGGATCGTTACCCTGGAAGGAGAACTTTTAAGCCCCGGCGGTTCCATGACTGGCGGCGCTTTTAAAAACAGCAGCAATCTTCTTGGGCGGCGGCGTGAGATCGAAGAGCTGGAGCAGGCCTGCAGCCTCCATCTGAAGCAGGCGGAAATCATGCAGACGGAGCTGAGCCTGGCAGAGGCTATGGTGCAGGAAAAGAAGGATGAAACCCAGACCTTAAAAGCCGCGGCTCAGAAGTTGGCTCTGGAAGAAAATACCCTGCGCGTTACCATTTCCAGACTGGAAGAAAAAAAAGATGAAATCGCCGAATCTTCCCTTGATCTGGTACGGGAACATGGGCAGCTGGAAATCCAGGTAAGGGAGATCAGTGAAAGCCGCCAGAATTTAAGCGAAGATACAAAAAAACTGGAATCCCAGAGCAGTGAGGCCGAAAAACGGGTCGGCGAGACGTCCAAACTTCTGGAAAACGCCAGAATCAGGCGGGACGGCAGCAGCGAGATCTTATCGGGCTTACAGCTTTCCCAGGCTTCTCTTTCCCAGAAACTGGACTTTATCCGTGAAAACCAGCAGCGGATTCGGATGGAATGCAAAAAACTTAAGGAGGAGTTTGCCGCCCTGGAATCAGGAAGCGGCGATTCCAAAGAGGCTGTGGCAAAAAAAGAAGAGGAGATCCGGCAGATCTATGCACAGATCGAAGCTTCTGTCCATCAGACTGCAGCCTATGAGTCGGCCATTTCACACAAAACCATCCAAAAAGAGGATACAGCCAGGAAACAGCGGGAGCTTTTTTCTGTGAGAGAGGAAATCTCCGCCCGGATCACCGAACTGGATAAAGATATGTTCCGCCTTCAGTCTCAGGAGGAGAAGCTGAGTGAACGGCTGGAAGCCGGCGTTTCCTATCTTTGGTCTGAATATGAGATGACCGCGGCAGAGGCACAGACCCTGAAAAAAGACACCTTCGTTTCCCTGCCGGGACTGCAAAGGCAGATCGAAGAGCTGAAAGCACGGATCCGCGGCCTTGGCAGCATCAATGTAAACGCCATTGAGGATTACAGGGAAGTATCAGAACGGTACAACTTTATGAAAAACCAGCATGAGGACCTTGTGGCGGCTCAGGCTGAACTTGAAAAGATTATCTTAGAACTGGATACCGGAATGCGCCGTCAGTTTAAGGAGAAGTTTTCCGAGATCCGCGCCGAGTTTGACCGGGTGTTTAAAGAACTGTTTGGCGGCGGCCGGGGCACATTGGAACTGATGGAAGAAGAGGATATCCTGGAAGCGGGAATCCAGATCATCGCCCAGCCTCCGGGCAAAAAGCTGCAGAACATGATGCAGCTTTCCGGCGGAGAAAAGGCGCTGACTGCCATTTCCCTTCTCTTTGCTATCCAGAACTTAAAGCCTTCGCCTTTCTGTCTCCTGGATGAGATCGAAGCGGCGCTGGACGATTCCAACGTAGACCGGTTCGCCGGATATCTTCACAAGCTTACCAAAAATACACAGTTTATCGTGATCACCCACCGGCGCGGCACCATGATGTCTGCAGACCGCCTCTATGGCATTACCATGCAGGAAAAGGGCGTGTCTGCCCTGGTGAGCGTGAAACTGATTGAGGACAGTCTGACGGAATAGGTCAGGCTCCTGTCAAAAAAGGAATAGACCCCATAAAAAGGAGGATGCCATATGGCTGAGGGAAAGAAAGGATTTTTCGGGCGTCTGGTAGAAGGACTTACCAAGACACGCAATAATATTGTATCAGGGATCGACTCTATTTTCAGCGGATTTTCCGCCATTGACGACGATTTCTATGAGGAAATCGAGGAGACCCTCATCATGGGAGATCTGGGAATCCAGACCACCATGTCCATTGTAGAGGATTTAAGAAACAAGGTAAAAGAACAGCATATTAAGGATCCGGAGCAGTGCAAGGAGATCCTGATCGAAAGCATCAAAAAGCAGATGGATCTGGGCGAAAATGCCTATGACTTTGAGCAAAGAAAATCCGTGGTTCTGGTAATCGGCGTAAACGGTGTGGGAAAAACCACATCCGTCGGAAAACTGGCCGGCCAGTTAAAGGACAGCGGCCACAAGGTAATCCTGGCAGCGGCAGACACCTTCCGCGCGGCGGCCATCGAGCAGCTGACCGAGTGGGCCGACCGGGCCGGTGTGGATATCATCGCCCAGCAGGAGGGCTCGGATCCGGCGGCAGTGATCTATGACGCGGTAGCGGCGGCCAAGTCCAGAAAAGCCGATGTACTGATCTGCGATACCGCAGGACGTCTCCACAACAAAAAGAATCTGATGGAGGAGCTTAAAAAAATTAACCGGATCATTGACAGGGAATATTCTGATGCCTACCGCGAGACCCTGGTGGTCTTAGACGGCACCACGGGGCAGAACGCCCTGGCCCAGGCCAAACAGTTTATGGAGGTGGCTGACATTACCGGAATTATCCTGACAAAGCTGGACGGCACTGCCAAGGGAGGAATTGCAGTTGCCATACAGGCTGAGCTTGGAATTCCAGTCAAATATATTGGTATCGGAGAAAAGATTGATGATCTTCAGAAGTTCAATGCAGAGGACTTTGTAAATGCCTTATTCCATGTGCAAAAGCAGTAAAACCTCTTTTGTTTTCCGTTGAATTTACTGCGATAAAGTGATATAGTTTAAACCAATAACTACCAAGGAGCAAGAGACTATGGATGAACTTACATTAGAAAAATTTGAAGAGGCCGCTGAGATCGTTAAGCAGGTGACTCTGGAGACCAAGCTGGTCTACAGCGAGTATTTTTCCGCCCAGACAGGAAACCGGGTGTATTTTAAGCCGGAAAATATGCAGTATACAGGCGCTTATAAGGTTCGGGGCGCTTACTATAAGATCAGCACCCTGTCAGATGAAGAAAAGGCCAGAGGCCTGATCACTGCCTCTGCCGGAAACCACGCCCAGGGCGTCGCCTATGCGGCCAGACTGGCAGGCGTAAAAGCTACAGTGGTAATGCCAACCACCACGCCTCTCATCAAAGTAAACCGCACTAAGGGCTATGGAGCGCAGGTTGTTTTAGAGGGAGATGTATTTGACGAGGCCTGCGCCCATGCCTACAGGCTGGCAGAAGAGCACGGTTACACCTTCGTGCATCCTTTTGACGATCTGGATGTAGCGGCGGGACAGGGTTCCATTGCCATGGAAATCATCAAGGAGCTGCCTACGGTGGATTACATTCTGGTTCCCATCGGCGGCGGCGGACTTTGCACCGGCGTATCCACCCTTGCAAAGCTGTTGAATCCCAAGATCAAAGTCATCGGAGTGGAGCCGGCCGGCGCTAACTGTATGCAGGAATCCCTGCGCCAGGGCAAGGTAGTAACCCTTCCCGGAGTCAATACCATCGCAGACGGCACCGCTGTCAAGCGCCCTGGCGAGAAGCTGTTCCCGTATATCCAGGAATATGTGGATGATATCATTACCATTGATGACAACGAACTGATCGTGGCTTTCTTGGATATGGTGGAAAATCATAAAATGATCGTGGAAAATTCCGGCCTTTTGACCGTGGCAGCCTTAAAGCACATCCAGGCAGAAAAGAAAAAGATCGTTTCCATCCTCAGCGGCGGAAACATGGATGTAATCACCTTATCCTCCATCGTACAGCACGGACTGATTCAGAGAGACCGGGTATTTACCGTATCCGTCCTTCTGCCGGATAAGCCCGGCGAGCTGGCGCGGGTAGCGGATCTGCTGGCACAGGAGCATGGAAATATCATCAAGCTGGAGCACAACCAGTTTATCAGCATCAACCGCAATGCTGCCGTAGAGCTTCGGATCACCATGGAAGCATTTGGAACCGAACATAAAAATCAGATCGTGGCGGCCCTTACAAATGCAGGCTACCGTCCCAAGCTGGTGAAGGTAAAGGGAACCTACAGCGAAATGTAGGGACATTGGACAGCGCCGCCTATCTATAAGGGGACCACGCCCCAACCGCAGAGTCAACGGCCAGAGCCGTTGCCGGCAAGGAGTGAATATAATGAAAAAAACATGGAAGCTGTACGGAGCCGTCATGGCAGCCGTCCTTTTTGCAGCCCTGCAGAGTGCAGGCTGTACGCAGAAGCAGAATGCTGGGGCAGAAACAGCGTATTCAGAGACGGAAGACTCCTCTCAGACCGAAACAGCAGCCAACCAGCCCAATCCCATGGTTCCCGTTGCGGATGAAAATGCATTCGAGCCTCTGGGCATCCATATGGTTCTGCCGGCCCAGGCAGAAGATCCCGCCTTTTTTATCTTAAACGGAGAAGTGGCAGAAATCCAGTTTACGGCGGATGGGGTATCCTATTCCTTCAGGGCCTCCAACACGGCAGAGGATTTTGCAGGAATCTTTGAACGTTTTACAGATCATGTTCTGGAAACCTCGTATGAATCAGGAGATATGTCAGCAGCTGCCAAAATCCGCACCACCGAAAGCGGCGGCCGTCTGGCCTCCTGGAACTGGGATGAGACCAATTACACCCTCTATACCGCCGCCCAGATATCCGACGAAGCCATTACCGCTTTTGTACAGGAGCTTTTGGAGCTGACCTGCAGTCAGTAGGAGAGAATATGCTGGAATTAAAGGATTTTATGCCTGTGAATTTTTTAAAGAAGGAAAAGTTCACCGGCAGTTTTAAGGGACTTCGTTTCCGTATGGAAAAGCTGGAAAAAGAAGATACAGAGGAAACGGTTCTTTTGGTCAGCATCTGGCCGGAGCCTTACAGCTATGATTTTACACCTCAGGAAGAAAAGGAACAGTTTGAGACCACCTTTGACGCGGATGGGATTGCTAAAGGCGTAGACTGGATCAACGAACGGTTTGAGACAGAATCCCCCCGCTGGAAAGAGGCCCTGCGCAGGTAGGCCGCAGGAATATCTACTTGAATTTCCTCCCGTTTCATGTATAATGATTCCGTGTGCAATTCACTGCAAAATGAAACCGCTTTAAAAAAGAAACAGGAGGATTTTTAAGTGCTATTAAATGCAGTAAGAGGGTTCTGTATGGCCCTGGCCGACAGTGTTCCGGGGGTATCCGGGGGAACCATCGCTTTTTTGCTTGGATTTTATGACGAATTTATCCATTCTTTAAATGATCTTATGGGACGTGACAATGAGAAACGAAAAAAAGCCTTTTTCTTTCTTGCAAAACTGGGGATTGGCTGGGTGATCGGCTTTTGTCTGTCCGTAGTGATCCTGGCCAGCCTTTTTGAAACCCATATTTACCAGATCAGTTCCGTCTTTTTTGGCCTGACCCTGTTTGCCATCCCCATGGTGATCCATGAGGAGAAACGGGCGATCCGCGGAAAATGGGGAGGCCTGATCTTCACCGCAGGCGGAGCGCTGCTGGTTTTTGCCATTTCATGGTTCAGCCCCTCAAGCAGCGAAGGGATTCGTGTATCGGCTGAAGCACTTTCACCAGGGCTTGGAATCTATATCTTTTTTGCAGCCATGATCGCTATTACAGCCATGGTTCTTCCCGGAATCTCCGGTTCCACCCTGCTTCTGATCTTCGGTCTTTATGTGCCTGTGATCGGAGCGGTAAAAGAGTTTCTCCATTTTAATTTAAGCTACCTGCCTGTGCTTGTAATTTTCGGACTGGGCGTAGTCACAGGCATTGTAGCTATTATAAAAATTGTAAAAATGTGTCTGGAACGTTATCGTTCCCAGACGATCTACGCCATCCTTGGCCTGATGATTGGTTCTCTTTACGCCATCCTCATAGGCCCGACTACCTTAGATGTGCCAAAAGCGCCTGTAAGCTTTGCCACCTTCAGTATCCCCTTCTTTCTCTTAGGCGGGGTGATCTTGGCAGGTCTAGAATTTTTAAAGGCGCGGCTTGAAAAGTAATATTGGGGGTATTATTCAATGACCAGACATATAAAACGCCTGCTCTGTTTTCTGCTGACACTGGCAGTCAGTTTTTCCCTGACTGTTTTTCCCGTATTTGCAAAACCGGACTGGCCTACGGATACCGGCTGTCAGTCGGAGGCCGGTATCGTCATGGACATGGACTCAGGGGCCGTTCTCTTTGCCCAGAATATCCATGTACAGCTGGCGCCTGCCAGTATTACCAAGCTGCTTACGGCCCTTGTGGTAGTGGAACACGCCTCCATGGATGAAATGGTTACCTTTTCCCATGATGCGGTTTATGATGTAGAATCCGGCAGCGGAAACAAATTGAGCCTGGAAGAAGGAGATGTTCTGTCTGTGAAGGACTGTCTCTATGTAATGCTCTTGCAGTCCTCCAATCAGGCTGCCAACGCCCTGGCAGAGCACGTAGCCGGAAGCCGGGAAGCCTTTGTAGATATGATGAATGAGAAGGCAAGATCCTTAGGCTGCCGGGAAAGCAACTTTGAAAATCCGTCCGGCTTAAACGACGCAGCCCAGCTAACCTCTGCCTATGATATGGCTCTGATCGGCGTAGCCGTATTCTCCAATCCGGAACTGCTTGCCATCTGCTCCAGTACAGAAGCTACCCTTCCCCCAACTAAAAACAACCCGGAAGGCCGTACGTATTCCATGGAGCATAAGCTGGTTTCAACTCAGGATTCCAGCAGTGAAAATTATTATCCGGCGGCTGTAGCCGGAAAAACTGGCTATACCTCTGTTGCCGGACAGACCCTGGTGACCTATGCGGAAGAGGATGGACGCCGTCAGGTTGCTGTCACCTTAAAAAGCACCCAGAAAACCCATTATTCTGATACAAAAACCATTCTTGACTTTGGTTTTAAGCGCTTTAAGAATGTAAACGTATCTGAAAATGAAACCCATTATGTGACTGGTGAAGAGCCGGTAGAGATCAACGGAGTTTCCTACTCGCCTTCCGAGCTTTATCTGGATAAAAATGCTGTGATTACACTTCCAAATGAAGCGGAATTTTCAGATGCGGATCAGTATCTTCAGACGGATATTCCGGACAGCCATCCAGAGGGAGCCGTAGGGCGGATCATTTACTCCTATAATGACCGGCAGATCGGCATTGCCTGGTTATATACTACAAGGAACCAGGGATCGGCAGAACAGCAGGCTACCCCTTCCCAAACAGATCTGCCTTCTTCCGGGGATCCTTCGGGCAGCGGATGGATTTCCTTAAATGGCGGATGGATCGCGGGAGGGATTGCCGCGATACTTGCCCTGGCTGCTGGAGGTATCGTCTGGTTTAAGATCCAGAAAAAGCGGGAAAGGGCCCGAATGGCTCTGCTAAAGGAAAAACGCAGGAAACGTCTGGCTGAGATGGGCTGCAGTGAAGATGAATTTGAACGGTTAGTCAACGAAAGAAAGGCAGCTTTAAGCAGGAGAGACCCTGAATTGTTAAAGACTGCTGATGAGCCGGATGACCTTGACCGTTTCAGGGAGCCGGAAAATACCGCCAATGGAGATGCATCGGAGGATCTGTAATGAGTTATTTTCCATTTTTTGTGGATATAAAAGGATGGCTCTGTGTGATCGTCGGCGGAGGGAAGGTCGCATACCGTAAGGTCTGCGGCCTTCTTGCTTTTGGAGCAGATCTCCATGTGATCGCAACAGCGTTTATCCCCGAGTTTGAACATCTGGGAAATCAGAGCGGGCGGCTGAGACGAAGCTGCCGGGAATTTCAGGAGGAAGATCTAAGAGGAGCCGATCTTGTCATCGCCGCATCCGATGATGAAGGGTTAAATCAAAGGATTTCCGTTTTCTGCCGGCAGGCTCATATCCCGGTAAACTCCGCATCCGGAAAAGAGGACAGCAGTTTTCTCTTTCCTGCCCTGATCACAGAAGGCCCTGTAACCATCGGTATTTCCACCGGAGGTAACAGTCCTGCACTGGCCCACTTTTTAAAAGAACGGATTCAGGGCGTGCTTCCGGAAGAAATAGGCGAAACAGCACAGGAGCTTGGAAAATTAAGGGAAATATTCCAGAAACAGTATCCAGATTCGCCAGCGCTGCGAAGATCTTTATCCGGCACCCTGGCAGAAGAGAGCCTGAAAACAGGCAAAATCCCTGATGAATGCGCGCTTATTGAAGCGCAGAACCTTATGAACAAGAAAACAGACAAAAGGACGAATACCACATGAACCATACACTTCGCATCGGAAGCCGCAAAAGTATGCTGGCCCTGCGGCAGGCAAAAATCATTGCTGCGCAGTTACAGGCCCGTTTCCCTGGTCTTAAAACGGAAATCCTGACCAGGGACACCCTGGGCGATCAGATTTTACATTCCCCTTTGCAAGCATTTGGAGGCAAAGGCGTCTTTGTATCAGAATTTGAGCAGGCCCTTTTAGAAGGCTCCATCGATCTGGCCGTCCACAGCGCAAAGGATATGCCCACAGAACTGCCGGATGGCCTTACCCTGTCCGCCCTGTCAGAACGGGAAGATCCCAGAGATGTGCTGGTGCTGCCTGCAGGACGTGGGGCAGCAGAAAAAAAGGAAATTGTCATCGGTACTTCCAGCCCCAGGCGGCAGCTGCAGATTCTGGATCTGTGGGAGGAAATCTGCCCTGCGGCGGGAGCCTTTGATCCAGAATCCATTCCCACCTGCCGTACCCTGAGGGGAAATGTTCAGACCCGCTTGAAAAAACTGGCAGATGGCGAATATGACGCCATCCTCCTGGCGGCGGCAGGTCTGAAACGCCTGGGACTGGAGGAAGGGAATAAATACCGCTTTTTATATCTGGATCCCCGCCGGTTTCTTCCAGCGGGCGGTCAGGGCATTTTGGCAGTGGAAACAAAAGCCGGAAGCCGGGCAGATCAGCTGTGCCGGGCCATTGACTGCAGCATTTCCAGACTATGTCTGGAGGCCGAGCGCGGCGTTTTAAAGGCTTTAAATGCCGGCTGCCACGCCCCGGTGGCAGTATACGCGGTTCCATGGAAGGGGGCAGAACCGGGCCTGCATATCCGCGGGATCAGCGGACCGGAAAGCCTTCTTTGCATGGATCCCCTTCAAAGGAAAAAACATACCCGCCGGGTAGACCTGCGGGGAGGCGGTTCAGATAAGGAGATCACACGGCTGGTTCATGCAGCCGGGAAAGGACTGACAGGCATATGAAACACCACCATTTGGCAGCGCCGGGTACGGTATATCTAATCGGAGCCGGCCCCGGAGCGCCGGAACTTTTAACCATTAAGGGAGCGTCTCTTTTAAAAAGCTGCGACGCTGTGGTATATGACCATTTGGCCTCTGAAGAGCTTTTAGAACTGACGCCAAAGCACTGCCGCCGGATTTTCGCGGGAAAGGAGGCCGGGCATCATTCCATGCCTCAGGAGGAAATCAATGACTGTCTGATTCGCCTGGCAGGCGAAGGCCTTGGAGTGGTTCGCTTAAAAGGGGGAGATCCCTTTGTATTCGGCCGCGGTTCTGAGGAGATCCTGGCATTACAGCGCCACAATATTCCATGGGAAATCATCCCTGGCATTACCTCGGCCGTGGCTGTACCGGAGCTGGCCGGGATTCCTGTAACCCACCGCAAAATGAGCCGCAGTTTTCATGTGATTACGGGACATACGTTAAAGGGGCTGCGGGATGAACAGGAGCTGGCTGTCTATGCGAAGCTTGAGGGAACCCTGGTATTTCTCATGGGCTTTCACAGCCTGTCTGTGATCACACAGGGCCTGATCCAGGGTGGAAAACGTCCCTCAACGCCGGCGGCTGTCATTGAAAATGGCTCTCTCCCTCAGCAGAGAGTTTTAAGAGCTACGCTGGAAACGCTGGCCGGGGAAGCCGAGCGTCAGGGCTTTCATACCCCGGCCATTATTATAGTGGGGGAAACAGCAGCATTTGATCTGACTTCGGATAAAAAAACGCCTTTTGCAGACACCGGAGCGCTTGACGGCCTGACGGCAGGTCTGATCGGAACCGGCCATTTTATAAAAAAGCTGGAGGCTGCCCTGCACAGGGAAGGAGCCAGGGCAGAAACCCTTCTCTGCATGGAGGTTCTGTCTGAGGAAGGGAAACAATTCATGGGGCCATTTTATCGCCGCTTACAGGAATATACCTGGCTGGTACTGACCAGTGTCAATGGCGTGGAGCTGTTCTTTCAGGGCCTTTTTGAAGCCGGACTGGATCTGCGCTCCCTTGGACATATGAAGTTTGCCGTTATCGGAGCGGCTACAGGGGAGGCCCTTATGGCCCGCGGAATACGGGCTGACCAGATGCCAAAGGAATACTGCTGTGCACATTTGGCTGCGTCTTTGCGCAAGGTTCTGATTCCCGGTAAGGACCGTGTTTTAATGGCCAGGGCACAGGGGGCCTCAAGAGACTTGAACCATATGCTTGATACGGCCGGTATTTCTTATGATGATGTCCCTCTTTATACGGTAAAAGGACGTCCGGAACTTAAGATGCACCAGCGGGCGGCCGGCTGCGACACTCTGATTTTTGCCAGCCCTTCCGGCGTAGAGGAATTTCAAAAAGCCGGTGGTTTTCAGCTTTCACATCTGCATCTTACAGCCATCGGTCCGGTTACAGCCGCCGCGGTTCAAAAGGCCGCACAACGGCCTGCAGACCTCGTTTCCTCCTCCTATCATATTCCGGGGCTGATTGCGGCGTTAAAGGAAGCGAAGGGAAGGGGATAGCCGTTTGCGGCCTTCTGGGCGGGATTGCCATGACAGCCATTTCCTGATATAATAGAGGAACCGCAAACGGAGGAAAACGATGAAACTGATACAGGAAATACCGGACCGGTTCTGGAGCCTTTTCCGCTCGGTGAACCGGTCTGCCTATATAGACGCGCTGTTAAAGATCAGCGAGGAATATGAATACAGCAACTACTTTTTAAGCCGTGAGATGTGCATCCAGCTTCTAAGTGAACATTTTGCCGCCAGACGTCCGGTAATCTGGCAGGATGAGCTGGAGGAAGAGGAGGATCAGTTAGAGCCTCCTGCTACCCGTGTCTTAAACTGGCTTTTAAAGGCTGGCTGGCTCAGAAAAGTAGATGACTACACTACCATGACGGTAAACATCATTATCCCGGATTATTCCGCTGTAATGATCGAGAGCTTTTCACGGCTGATGAATGACGGGGAGGACGAGGCCCAGGTTTATATTCAGAATATTTATGCCATCCTCTTTTCTTTAAAGCACGATCCCAGATCCGGAGTCAGCCTTTTGGACACAGCCCTGGTGAACACGAAGAAACTTAACAAATCCCTTCAGGATATGCTTCACAACATGGACAAGTTTTTCGGAAAACTGTTAGAGCAGAAGGATTACGCATCTTTGCTGCGGGATCATTTGGAAGGGTATGTGGAGGAAGTGGTCAATAAAAAATACCATATTTTAAAGACCAGTGACAATTTTTACCTCTACAAGACAGATATTAAAAGCTGGATCGCCTCCATGCGTGAGGATCTGCCCTGGCTGACCAGACTTTCCGGCTCCGGTGATACGGGGGAGATCCTTGCAAAGCTGGATCAGCTGGAACGGGGCTTTGACGATATCGAGCACCGAATTGCCAATATGGATAAAGAACATTCCAGGTATATAAAGGCTACCGTTACCCGTATGGGATATCTGCTAAACCAGGAGGACGATACAAAGGGGCTGATGATCCGGCTTTTAAATTATTTATCCCGAACCGGAGGCACCAGGGAAGAGCTTTCCGCCATCAGCGGCCGGATGAACCTTTCTCTGCCCAACCTTATTTCCGGGGATTCCCTCTATAAACGCAGGCATACCAAGACAGCCTTTACAGAGCAGCTAAAGGACGAGGAAGAAACACCGGAGCTGTCGGCAGAGGAAATATTAAGCCTGAACAAGGTAAAGAACCGCTACAGCCGCCAGGAAATCGAGGCATTTATCAGCAGCCGCATGAAGGATGGCCGTATGGAGGTAACGGCGGATACCGTAGAAAATGACGGGGATTTTCAAAAGCTGATCCTGGCTTATGATGAATCCACCCGAAAAAGAAGCCTGTACCAGGTTGAGGATGAGAACGCCGCCCCGGTCACAAACGGCCCTTATACCTATCCTGGCTTTGTATTTGTAAGGAGGAGCAGGAAGTGATCAATGATTTGACAGAAGATTTTAATATAGAAGCTCAAAGCCCGGACTGGATGATTCCCTATTATGATTCCCAGATGAGCGGCGTCCGCCAGGAGCTTACCGAGCTGATCCGTCTTCTTTTGCGCCAGACCTTTGTGCTGGAACGCAAATATGATAAAAAAAGCGGCCGTTTCCAGTATACGAAGGAGTACAGAAGCTGCAGCCGCCATCTGGAATTCATCCGCCATTATTTTTCTGTGGCGGGGATCGAGGTGACGGAAAACAGCCACATGGGCATCATTTATATACAGGGGGAGAACCTGGTGGGAGAGAAGCTTCCCAGGCTTGCCACGCTTTATCTGCTGATCCTTAAGCTGATTTATGACGAGCAGATGGAAAATATTTCCACCAGTGTGAATGTCTATACTACCCTGGGAGATATCCACGAGAAGCTGGGAAATTACCGTCTGTTCAAGCGTCAGCCATCCCCAAGCGATGTGCGCAGGGCCATTACCCTGTTAAAGAAATATCAGCTCATCGATCCTCTGGATCTGCTGGACGAGCTTTCCCCTTCCAGCGCCATGATCATCTATCCCTGTATCAATGTGGTTCTTTTAGGGGATGATGTAAGGGAGCTTCTGGCGGATTTTGAGGACGGGGAGCAGAAAAATGAAACGTTTGCCCCAGCGGGAGAGGAGGATGAGGAATATGACAGCGGAATATAAAGATACCGTCTCCCAGGGACCTTTTTTAGCCTTTACACGGATCTGTTTAAACAACTGGCATTACATTTCTAAGAAGGTTCTGACCTTAAATGAGGAAATTAATTTTTTCACCGGGCATTCCGGCAGCGGAAAGTCCACCGTAATTGACGCTATGCAGCTGGTGCTTTATGCCAATACCGATGGACGGGGATTTTTTAACAAAGCCGCTGCCGACGATTCTGACCGGAGTCTGATCGAATACCTTCGCGGTATGGTAAATATCGGGGACAACAACGAATTTTCCTACTTAAGGAATCAAAACTTCAGCTCCACCATCGTTCTGGAATTAAAGCACACAGATACAGAGGAATACCAGTGCATCGGTATCGTCTTTGATGTGGAAACCGCCTCCAATGAGATCTCACGCCGTTTCTTCTGGCACAAGGGCCCCTTATGGGAAAATGAATACCGCAGCGAAACAAGAACGCTCTCCATTCGGGAGGTAGAGGCCTGTTTAAACAGCCGCTACGGAAAGGAGGAGCATTTTTCCACCTCTCACAATGAGCGGTTCCGCCGGATCCTCTATGAGACATACCTCGGCGGGCTTGACAGCGAGAAGTTCCCCCTGCTCTTTAAACGGGCTATTCCTTTTCGCATGAATATAAAGCTGGAGGATTTTGTAAAGGAGTACATCTGCACGGAACAGAATATTCATATGGAGGATATGCAGGAAAGCGTCATGCAGTATGGGCGGATGCGCCGCCGGATCGAAGACACCAGCCGTGAGATCGCTCAGTTAAGGGCCATTGAAGAAGCATTTAACGCTTTTGTCTCTCTTGAGGATAAGATCAGCAAATATCAGTGGTTTGCAAAAAAACTGGAAATCCTTGATACCCGCTCCCGAATCCGTCATATCAATGAACGGACCGCTGCCGGAAAAGAGGACTTAAACCGTCAGGCAGAGGCCTTAAAAAGTACGGAAGAACAGATTCGGGCGCTGACTATCCAAAGCGATGAGCTGCTGCGCCGGATTGCCTCCACGGGATATGAGGAATTAAAAAACCAGCTGGCCTCCTTAAATGAGTTATGTCAGCAGTTAAGCCACAGCGAAGCAAAATGGCAGAAAACAGCGCTGGCCCTGAAACAGTGGGAGAATGAGGAGATTACCTCCAACCAAACCCTGTGGGACATTGAGGAATTTGAACAGCGTACCATTTCCAGAGAAACCCTTATGCGGTTAAAGGCGTCTCTTTCTGTTATGGAAGAGGATACGGAAAAGCTGCGCCAGGAGACTGTGACCCGGTTAAATGAGCTGAAACGAAAAGAAAAGCAGCTAAAGGAGGAGCTTGATCAGCTTCAGGCCGGAAGCAAAGCGTATCCAAAGTATCTGGAGGAGGCAAGGGAGTATATCCAGCGCCGCCTTTTGGAGGAAACGGGAAAAAGCGTGGATGTCTTTGTGCTTGCCGACCTGTTAGAGGTGGAAAATGATATGTGGCGCAATGCGGTAGAGGGATATCTGGGGAATAATAAGCTGAGCCTGGTAGTTCCTCCCAAATATGCAAAGGAGGCCCTGCAGATCTACAGCGAACTGGATAAGAAGCGCTATTACAGCGTAGCGGTACTGGATACGCAGAAGGCTTTGGCCAGCGAATCCCCGGTTCTGGCCGATTCCCTGGCAGAGGAAGTGCGGGTGCGTGAAAGCTACCTGGCCCCCTATATGGAGTTTCTTTTGGGCAAGGTGGTAAAATGCAGTTTTGTGGATGCGCTTACCTCCTGTAAGATCGGCATTACCCCTGAGTGCCTGCTATATCACAGTTTTCGCCTGCAGTATATCAATCCGGAGCATTATACGCGTATGGCCTATATCGGGAAGGACAGCCTGAGAAAACGGATCCGTCTGGTTCAGGAGGAGCTTCTTGCCGCCGACAGAGAAAAACAGCCTCTGGAGGCTGTTTTAAAGGACTGCGCCAGGATCCAGGGGCTGGAAACCCTGAAAAACCCCGCAGAGGAATATATGCAATGGCAGGCAGATATGGGGGTATGGAAGAAAAAGGAAAGTGAAAAGACGGCGCTGACCCGACGCCTGGACGAACTGTTAGCTCAGAATGTGAAGCAGTTAGAAGAAGAGCGGGAGGCGCTCTTAGATCTGTGCGAGGGAAAGAAAAAGGAAAGAGACCATCTGCGCGAGCTGATCCTGGGACGCAAAAACGAACTGGAACGTTTTGCCCACACTCTGACCGAACTGGAGGAGACGGCAGCAGACCAGAACCGGCAGCTGGATGAAAATACGAATCATGACAGAGAGCTTAACGCCTATCTGGCAGACAAGGATCATGTGCGCTATGACAAGGAGCGGGAGGTCTACGAGTCAAAAGCCAGAATCCTTGCAGAGCAGAGCAATAAAGCCCGCGAGGCCCTGATGAGCCTGCGGACTGAATATGTCCGGAGATATCCAGGAAGGAATGTCCCTGTAAGCGCCAGAGACAATACCGCCTACGACTGTCTCTTAAAGCGTCTCTCCTGTGATGATCTGGAGCGTTTTAAGGAGCAGGCTTCCAGACAGGCCCGGTCTGCGGTGGAACATTTTAAAGACGATTTTATGTATAAGATCCGAAGCGCTATCAAAGAAGCCGTACTTCGGACGGAGGAGCTAAACCGCATTATAAGCCGCCTGGATTTCGGAAAGGATAAGTACCAGTTTGTCATCGGGCGCTGCCAGGGCGCAGACGGACGGTATTACGATATGTTCATGGACGAGGCCCTGGAGGTGGATCCCTCTCAGCTGGATCACAGCTTTGAAAACCAGATGAACCTTTTTTCCATGGAGCATGAGACCCACTATGGGGAGCTGATGGGAGAACTCATAAACATCTTTATCCCTCCGGAAAACGCTGCGCCGGAACAGCTGGAAGAAGCAAAACGGAATATGGAAAAGTATGCCGACTATCGGACCTATCTTTCCTTTGATATGCAGCAGCTGGTTCAGAACGGGGATGAGGTCATAAAGATCCGCTTAAGCAGGATGCTGCGCAAAAATTCCGGCGGCGAGGGGCAAAACCCCCTCTATGTGGCCCTTCTTGCCAGCTTTGCTCAGGCCTACCGCATCGGACAGCCTCTGCGTCTGCGCAGAAGCCCTGCCATCCGCCTGGTAATTTTAGACGAGGCATTTTCCAAGATGGATGCGGAAAAGGTAGCCAGCTGTATTGAACTGATCCGCGGCCTTGGCTTTCAGGCTATTATAAGCGCCACAAATGACAAGATCCAGAACTATGTGGAAAATGTAGACCGGACCTTTGTGTTTGCCAATCCCAATAAAAAATCTATTTCCATCCAGGAATTTGAGCGCGGACGCTTAAAGGAACTGGTACAGGAGATGGATATTTAATACCTAATCACTCTTATTTGTATGAAAGGATGGTCATTGACATGAAAATGACAGACATCAGTCCAGAAGTCTGGAAAAACGACTACAAGGCATTTAAAGAAGCAACGGAACAGTTTTACAGCGGAGAAATGGATTCCAAAACCTACAAGGGGATTTCCGGCGGCTTTGGAAGCTACGCCCAACGGGGCGGCAAGGCCAGTATGCTGCGCCTGCGTATGCCAGGAGGCGTCATGACAAAGGAAAAGCTGGGGTTTATCGCTCAGGCTGTTAAGGACTATAAGATCAGCAGGGTGCATCTTACCACCTGCCAGACCCTGCAGCTTCACAATTTATCCAAAGACGATGTATGTGAATTGGCAGTGAAGGCGCTTTCCTGCGGGATTGTCACAAGGGGCGGCGGCGGAGACTTTCCCAGAAACGTAATGGTGTCTCCCTTAGCCGGAGTGGAAGAGGGCGAATATTTTGATGTTCTTCCCTATGCGTTAAAGGCATCGGATTTCCTTATGAGCTATATCAATGGGCCCAGACTTCCAAGGAAACTGAAGGTAGGATTTTCCAATACCCCCAAGAATGTGACGCACGCCACCTACCGCGATCTGGGATTTTCAGCCAGGGAGGATGGTTCCTTTGACGTATACAGTGCAGGCGGTCTGGGAAATAAACCAGCCTTTGGCGTGAAGGTGGCGGAGGCTGTGTCTCCCGACCAGATTCTTTACTATGTCCGCGCCATGCATGAATTATTCTGTGAATACGGCAATTATGAGAACCGTGCTAAGGCAAGAAGCCGCTTTATGCAGGAAACCTTAGGGGGGCCTGAGCTGTATAAAGAGGCATTTTTAAAGAAACTTAAGGAGGTACGGGAAACAGGAGACGACCTTACGTTAAAAAAAGAAGAGCTGCTGCCGTGTAAGGAACTTTCCGAGGCCTGGGAAGCGGCCAAAACGGGATCGGCTCATTCTCAGGAACAGCTGCTTGCTTCTATTGAGAATCCTTATACCAGAAAACGGGTGATCCCTCAGAAGCAGGAGGGGCTTTACAGCGTTGCGTGCCATCCCCTGGGCGGCAGCCCGGATCCAGCGCTCTTTGAAAAGGTTTATGACGTGATCCGCAGGATTCCCGGCGCCCAGCTGCGCCTGTCTCCGGAAGAGATGTTCTATGTGATCAACTGCCGGGCAGAGGATATTGAAGAGGTATTAGAGGCAACTTCCTGCAAAGAGGCGGATTGCGCCTGCAGCCGCTTTGAGGAATCGGTGGCCTGTATTGGTTCCTCCATCTGCCAGCAGGGTGTGCGTGATTCCCAGGCTCTTTTGCGCACTCTGATCGAGATGGAACGGGCAGAGGGATTTAAGGACGGCATCCTGCCTCAGATCCATATATCCGGCTGTCCCTCCTCCTGCGGTACCCATCAGACTGGAGTGATCGGTTTCCGGGGCGGTGCAAAGTCCGTAAACAAAGAAGTGAAACCGGCCTTCCAGCTTTTTGTAAAGGGTTGCTCCTGCCAGGGAAAGGAACGGATGGGAGAAGAGCTTGGAACGATACTGGAAGAACATATTCCGGGATTTTTAAAAGCCCTGGGATTTGCGGTGCAGGAAAGCGGACTGAATTTTGAAGCCTGGTATGCCCAGGATAAAGAAGGAATCAAAAAGATCGCCCAGGATTTTTTAGTTTAGCTTTCCTTTTAAGCCGGAGTATTGTATAATCTCTACCAAACATAGCGGAATCCATAACATTCCGGAATAACCAGGAGGAAACAATGGGATTATTTTCATTTGGAAGAAAGAAACTTGAGGATGGATTTGAATTTGTCATCGACGGAGCCTATGCCTTAAAGGGAAACAGCGCCGTGGCCACGGGAAAGCTTACCCGCGGCCGGCTGATTCCCGGAACAGAGGCTGTCTGCTTAAATGCACTGGGGGAGCCGGTCTTTAAATGCCGCATCACGGGCATTGAGCAGGGAACCAAGCTTTTGCGGGCTGCCTCTTATGATATGAAGGGAACCTACGGAGCTCATTACGGTTTTAAGCTGGACGGGGTTAAAAAAGAGCAGATCCCGGAGGAAGGCGCTGTGCTGGTGTCTGTAACAGAGGAGCTGGCAGAGGCCGTAAAGGAACTTACCGGCGCAGGCCCGGCAGCCCTGGATATTCCTGCAGGAGTTCCTGTAAGACAGCCTTCCCTGGCGGCCGCCCCGGCAGGAAGTACGGTAGTCGTACAGGATACGGATGCCCGGAATGCCCTTTTATCCGCTGCCAAGGCACAGGAAAGGGCATTCCGTCCCGCAGGCCCCCTGGGAGCCGGGCGTGAGGATGAGCTGGAAACCCTTCTGGAAGAAGGGCTGACGGACGCTGCCTTAGTCCCGCTTACCATTCAGGAAACAATTTTCCTGCTGTGCCGCCTGCAGCAGATGCACCGCCAGGAAAACGTATCCGGCTATGAGAGCAAGGGCCAGCTTCTCTATGACACGGTTTTAGAAAAGTTAAAGGCGGCTCCCGCCCTGTATATCCTGTTAGACGAGGGCTCCAGCCTTCCGCTGATCATCGGAGACACTGTGGATGTATACTCTGCAAAGGAGCTGGCCTCCCAGGCGCTTCATTTTTATGAGGAACAGTATCACCGCCACCTGCTCTTACAGGAGATCAAAAAAGAGCGCACCGGTCTCCCGGGTCATTTAAGTCTCTTTGCCTGGCTTTATTTTCTGGGTATGGAAAAGCTGCTCATTGACAATGGCTCTTACCAGCTTTTCGTAAACCGGGCAGATCTGTTAAAGGATCCTGAAGAAGAAATGGGCCGCTCCCTGGAAGTACCGGTTATCAATCCTTCCTTTCGCTATTCTATGGCGGAGTATCTGGAGGAGATCCGCTGGCACGTTTCCTACTCTGAACGAGAGGAAAACGTAGCTTCCAGGAAGGAACATCTGAAAAAAGAGCTTTTATCAGCCAAACTTCTTGTACCTGTAAAATTTGACAAGACCGAAGGCTTAAACAGGGGACAAAATACTATCGACGCAGGCAAAGAGAACGGCCTTTTCTTTCCGCGTGTTGAGAACAACGATCATACACTGTTCCTTCCTGTGTTCACTGACTGGCTGGAATTTCAGAAAGCCTATAAGCGGGAAGAGTGGGGCTGTATGGTATTTTCCTTTTTAGACTGCCTCAGGGCAGCAGGACGAGACCCCATGGTTATCAACCCTCTGACAGAAAATCTCATCCTTGACCGCGATTTTATAAAGGAAATGATCGAGATGTATAAAACGTCAAGTAAAAACGCTTGACAAAAAGACCGCTATCGTGTATGATAACACAGGTGGTTGAAATGGAAAAGATTGTTGAACAGGGTCTGCTGTATGATTTCTATGGAGAACTGCTGACAGAGCACCAGCGCCGTATTTATGAGGATATGGTGCTGAATGACCTTTCTCCCAGCGAGATTGCAAAGGAGCAGGGAATCAGCCGTCAGAGCGTCCATGACTTGAAAAAGCGGTGCGACCGAATACTGGAAGAATATGAATCAAAGCTTCAATTAGTAGCAAAATTCATGAAGATCCGGGAAATGGTGCATGAGCTGGATCAGATGGCAGATACCTGTGCCAGAACCCGCGATATGACGCTGATTGATGAGATCCGCAGCCTGTCCGGGCAGATCACGGCAGCGCTGTGATCCTTACAGCAAGAGACCTTCAGGAGGTTATCAATGGCTTTTGAAAGCTTATCCGATAAATTGCAGAATATTTTCAAAAATCTGCGCGGCAAGGGCCGCCTGTCTGAGGCTGATGTAAAGGCCGCCTTAAAGGAAGTGAAGATGGCTCTTTTGGAAGCCGACGTAAGCTTCAAGGTGGTAAAGCAGTTTATCAGTTCCATTCAGGAGCGTGCCGTAGGCGAAGAGGTGTTTGGAAGTCTGACGCCAGGCCAGACAGTGATCAAGATCGTGACCGAAGAGCTGATAAAGCTCATGGGATCTGAGACGACTGAGATCGCCCTAAAGCCCGCCAGCGAGATCACGGTTATCATGATGGCCGGTCTTCAGGGTGCAGGTAAGACGACCACAACGGCAAAGATCGCAGCCAAGCTAAAGGCAAAGGGCAGAAAGCCTCTCCTTGCAGCCTGTGATGTATACCGTCCAGCAGCTATTAAGCAGCTGCAGGTCAACGGCGAAAAGGTGGGAATCCCTGTATTTACCATGGGAGACAAGATCAGTCCCGTGGATATCGCAAAGGGAGCCATCGAACACGCCTCTAAAAACGGCTTTAATGTAGTGATTCTGGATACGGCAGGACGCCTTCACATCGATGAAAGCATGATGGAAGAGCTGATCCGGATCCGGGAGGCGGTGGAAGTATATCAGACCCTCCTGGTGGTAGATGCCATGACGGGTCAGGACGCGGTAAATGTAGCCGGTACCTTTAATGACAAGGTGGGCATCGACGGCGTAATCCTTACCAAGCTGGACGGCGACACGAGAGGCGGTGCGGCTCTTTCCATCCGTTCCGTTACAGGCAAGCCGATCCTCTATATCGGTATGGGAGAGAAACTTTCTGATTTAGAACAGTTTTATCCCGATCGTATGGCTTCCCGTATCCTTGGAATGGGTGATATCCAGTCCCTGATTGAGAAGGCAGCCGCCGAGGTGGATGAAGAACAGGCCAAGGAGCTGTCCCAGAAACTGCGTAAGGCGGAATTTGATTATAACGATTTCCTGTCTCAGATGCAGCAGATCAAGAAGATGGGCGGTATGGGAAGTATCCTCTCCATGATGCCCGGTATGGGAAGCCAGCTTGCCGGCGTCGATATGGATGAAGGAGAGCGCTCCCTGCGCCGTGTAGAATCCATTATCCTTTCGATGACGAAAGAGGAGAGGGCGAATCCAGGCCTTATGAACCCTTCCAGAAAGCAGCGCATTGCAAAGGGCGCAGGCGTGGATGTTAGCGAAGTAAACCGTCTGGTAAAGCAGTTTGACCAGATGAAAAAAATGATGAAGCAGATGCCGGGCCTTATGGGCGGCGGAAAGCGAAAAGGCTTTGGAGGTCTTGGTAGCCTCATGGGCGGAAAGCTTAAGCTTCCATTTTAAAACGGGCTAGTCATACAGGAATGTATCCTGTTTGTCTAATATAAGATAACACAAACCATAATAGAAAGTGATTTTACGGAGGTAAGAAAAATGGCAGTAAAGATGAGATTAAGAAGAATGGGACAGAAGAAGGCTCCTTTCTATAGAATCGTGGTTGCAGATTCCAGATCCCCAAGAGACGGAAGATTCATCGAGGAAGTTGGATACTATGATTCTACCAAGGATCCAAGCGTAATCAAGTTTAATGAGGAAGCTGCTAAGAAGTGGTTAGCAAACGGCGCTCAGCCAACTGAGACAGTTGCAAAGCTGTTAAAGATCGCTGGTATTCAGTAATATATTCTTTGCAGACGAGGTGGAGAGATGAAGGAATTAGTCGAAGTGATCGCTAAGGCATTGGTCGATAATCCAGACGAAGTAGTCGTTACCGAGTCAATGAAAGGCGAAGATACATTGATCGAGCTTAAGGTAGCTCCTGCCGATATGGGAAAAGTCATTGGCAAGCAAGGCAGGATCGCCAAGGCAATCCGTTCCGTAGTCAAGGCCGCTGCCTCTAAGGAAGACAGGAAAGTAATTGTTGAGATCCAGTAAAGGCGGACCGCCGGCTGTTTGGCCGGCGGTTTGTTTCGTTACATGGCTCGACTAGGGTCAGCAGATCAGCCGGCCCATGGGAATAATCAGAAAGTGAGTTGTAAAATATGGAACAAATGCTGCGAGTAGGCGTAATCACCTCCACCCACGGCGTGCGTGGAGAAGTAAAGGTATTTCCTACCACTGATGACGCCAAACGTTTTAAAAATCTGAAACAGGTGATTTTGGATGGAAAGGAACCCCTGGAGCTTTCCATCGAACAGGTGAAATTTTTTAAAAATATGGTGATCTTAAAGTTTAGGGGCTACGACAGCATCAATGATGTAGAAACCTGGAGACAGAGGGATCTTATGATCACCAGAGACCAGGCTGTAGAACTGAAAGAGAATGAATATTTTATCACCGATCTCATCGGCCTGTCTGTGGCAGATGATAAAGGGCTGGAACTGGGAACCGTGAAGGACGTACTTGTAACCGGAGCCAATGATGTCTATGTAGTGGAACTGAAAAACGGGAAAGAACTGCTCCTTCCTGCCATCGGAGACTGCATCCTGGAAGTGAACCTGGAACAGGGACGCATGAAAGTTCATGTTCTGGACGGCCTGATGGATCTGTAGGCAGCTTTCCCATCACAGACCCTATGGGATTATAAGGGAGGTTTTGACCATGGCTATGATTTCTATTCTGGATCAGGCTACTATCAATAAAATTGCAGCCGGCGAAGTCATTGAGCGGCCGGCTTCTGTGGTAAAGGAGCTTTTGGAAAATGCCATTGACGCCCAGTCTACGGCGGTTACTGTGGAGATTCGTGACGGCGGATGCAGCCTGATCCGTATTACGGATAACGGCTGCGGCATCCCCAGGGATCAGATTCCCACGGCTTTTCTCCGCCATGCCACCAGCAAGATCCGGTCTGCGGATGATCTAAGCACCGTTGCTTCTCTGGGATTTCGAGGAGAGGCTCTGGCCAGTATTGCCGCCGTCTCACAGGTAGAGCTGATATCGAAAACAGCGGACAGCTTTACCGGTACCCGCTATCAGATCGAAGGCGGGATAGAACGCGGGACGGAAGAGGTGGGTACTCCGGAAGGCACCACCATCATCGCCAGAAATCTGTTCTTTAATACCCCGGTACGAAAGAAGTTTTTAAAAACACCCATGACTGAGGGGACTCATGTGGCCGCCGTGGTAGAAAAAATCGCCCTTTCCCACCCGGATATCTCGATCCGTTTCATCCAGAACAATCAGAATAAGCTTTATACCTCTGGGAACAGCAATCTGAAGGATCTGATCTATACTGTATTCGGACGGGAAATCACCTCTAATCTGCTTCAGGTGGATGCAGTATATGAGGGAATCTATATCACCGGCTATATTGGCAAGCCCGTAATCGCCCGTTCCAACCGCAATTATGAGAATTACTTTGTAAATGGCAGGTATGTCCGCAGCAATCTTATCTCAAAAGGCATCGAGGAGGCCTATAAGCCGTTTATGATGCAGCACAAATATCCTTTCACTATGCTGCATTTTTCCATTGAGCCGGAGACGCTGGATGTAAACGTTCATCCTACTAAAATGGAGCTGCGTTTCAGCGATGGAGAATACGTCTTTAAGCGGACGGTGGAGGCGGTAGGGGAAGCGTTGGCCCACAGGGAACTGATTCCAGAGGTAGTGCTGGATGAGACGGAGAGAAAGCGGGAGGAGGCGGCCAGAAAGCGGAGAGAAGAGCGCGCGCCCCAGCGGCCGGAGCCTTTTGAAAAACAGCGCAGAAATCAGCTGGAGGCGGCGAACAGTAACAGCAGACCGGAAAGCAGGCGGGAGACTTCTTATGGTTCTCCCGGCCAGACAGCCCATCCCCCAGTAGCAGCGGCAGCAGAAACAGCAGGTACGCTTAGTCTTACTGGCAGTGTAATCCCGGATAAGACTAAGAAACAGGATACACCTGTGCCGCAGCTTTCTTACGCAAGAGAGGAAGTGCCTCACTGGGATCAGGAAGCACACAAATCAGAGAAAAAATCTCACGTAATCCCATCCTCATCTGCCGGATCGGAACCTCCCCGGCAGATGGATCTCTTTGACGCAAAGCTTCTGGATCCCAGATCCCGTTTAAAACATCGGCTCATCGGGCAGCTCTTTGATACCTACTGGATGGTGGAATACAACGATCAGCTCTATATCATAGACCAGCACGCGGCCCATGAAAAGGTGCTCTATGAGAAAACTGTCCGTTCCCTGAAGGACAGGCAGTATGACTCCCAGCTTGTAAATCCTCCCATCATCCTTACCCTGAATCCCGGAGAAGCCCTGCTTCTTGACCAGTACATGAAATACTTTAAAGAAATCGGATTCGAAATCGAGCCATTTGGAGGACGGGAGTATACAGTCCGTGCAGTGCCTGCCAACCTGTTCTCTATCGCAAAGAAAGAACTGCTTTTAGAGATGATCGACGGTCTTTCCGAAGATATGAGCGTCCACAATCCTGATATTATATACGAAAAAATCGCTTCCATGTCCTGTAAGGCAGCCGTCAAGGGCCGCCATACCATGTCCGCGCTGGAAGCAGACCGGCTGATCGACCAGCTTTTGGATCTGGACAATCCCTACGCCTGCCCTCACGGCCGGCCCACCATCATTTCCATGAGCCGCTATGAACTGGAAAAGAAGTTCAAACGAATTGTATAAAAGATCAAACAGGAAGGAGAGAGTACCTATTATGGAATCTGAGAAAAAACCTCTCATTGTTCTCACCGGCCCCACTGCTGTGGGGAAAACCGCCCTTTCCATTCGTCTGGCCAAGGCGGTCAACGGCGAAATCATCAGCGCCGATTCCATGCAGGTATACCGCTGTATGGATATCGGCTCTGCCAAAATCACGTCGGAAGAGATGGAGAATATTCCTCATCATCTGATCGATATCTTAGATCCTGACGAGGAATTTAATGTAGTCACCTTCCAGAAACTGGCCAAGCAGGCCGCCTGCGATATCTGGTCACGGGGAAAAATCCCCATCATCGCAGGAGGAACCGGCTTTTATATCCAGGCCCTCCTCTATGATATTGATTTCAAAGAAAATGAAGGGGATGACAGTGAGAAAAATCCAATCCGACGAGAATTAGAGGATCTGGCCGCACGCTCTGGCCCGGAAGCTCCTGCGCTTCTGCACAGACGCCTTCAGGCTGTAGACCCAAAAGCAGCAGCTCAGATTCACCCCAATAATATCAAGCGTGTGATCCGTGCCATCGAGTATTATTATCAGACCGGAGAAAAAATCTCACAGCATAACGAATCCATGCACAGAAAGGAATCTCCCTATCGCTTCCTTTATTATGTCCTGGACACAGACCGCACCCGTCTTTATGAACGGATCGACCGGCGGGTGGATCAGATGATGGAACAGGGGCTGGTGACGGAAGTGAGGCATTTAAAGGAAATAGGCTGCTGTCGGGGCCAGACCTCCATGCAGGGGCTGGGCTATAAGGAAATTCTGGATTATCTGGATGGAAACATTACGCTGGAAGAGGCCGTTTACATTTTAAAACGAGATACGCGCCACTTTGCCAAGCGTCAGCTGACCTGGTTCAGACGGGAGCGGGACGTGCGCTGGCTCCGTCTTTTAGGCGCTCCTGACGACACGGAAACAGCGTTAAAACAGATCCTTAAGGATTGCGCGAAGGAAGGAATCGTGCTACAATGACAAACCGTACGTCCTGAAGCATTCGGGACGATCATTTTTAAGAATGGAGTCAGATCAATGGAACAGAATGTAATAACCGGTATGTACGAAACACTGGGCATCAGCCAGAAGGTCCTTGATTTCGCCGCCGACATAGAAGAGCAGTTAAAACCGCGCTTTCAGGAGATCGATGAGCGGGCAGAGTACAATCAGCTGAAGGTCATCCACGCCATGCAGGAATGCCGTGTCAGTGATGTCCATTTTTCCGCAACCACAGGCTACGGCTACAACGATCTGGGACGCGATACCCTGGAAGAGGTATATTCCAGAGTATTTCACACAGAAAGCGCCCTGGTGCGCCCCCAGCTCATGAGCGGAACTCATGCGCTGCACATTGCCCTTTCCGGCAATCTTCGGCCGGGGGATGAGCTGCTTTCACCAGCGGGAAAACCGTACGATACTTTAGAGGAGGTCATTGGTATCCGCGATTCCGCAGGCTCCTTAAAGGAGTACGGCGTATCTTATCGCCAGGTGGATCTGCTGCCAGACGGCGCCTTTGACTATGATAACATTGCAAAGGCTATCAATGACAAAACAAAGCTGGTAACGATCCAGCGTTCCAAAGGCTATGATCCCCGTCCCACATTTTCTGTACGGCAGATCGGCGAACTCATTGCCTTTGTAAAAAGGATCAAACCAGAAGTAATCTGCATGGTAGACAACTGCTACGGAGAATTTGTGGAGACCATTGAGCCTACGGATGCAGGAGCAGATATGATCGTCGGCTCCCTGATCAAAAACCCAGGGGGCGGCCTGGCTCCCATCGGCGGCTATATCGCCGGAAGAAAGGACTGCGTAGACCGCGCCTCCTACCGTTTAAGCGCTCCCGGCCTTGGAAAAGAGGTAGGAGCCAGCCTTGGATTGAACCAGCCGCTCTACCAGGGGCTTTTCCTTTCTCCCACAGTAGTGGCAGGAGCCTTAAAGGGCGCTGTTTTCGCAGCCAACATCTATGAGCGCCTGGGATATGGCGTTGTGCCAAACGGTTCTGAATCCCGCCATGATATTATCCAGGCCATTACCTTCGGCTCCCCGGAGGGTGTGATCTCCTTCTGCAAAGGCATCCAGGCAGCGGCTCCCGTAGACAGTTTCGTTACTCCTGAGCCATGGGATATGCCGGGGTATGACAGCCCCGTGATCATGGCAGCCGGTGCATTTGTCCAGGGTTCCTCCATCGAGCTCAGCGCCGACGGCCCTATTAAGCCTCCTTACGCCGTGTATTTCCAGGGGGGATTGACCTGGTATCATGCAAAGCTTGGCATCTTAAAGTCTCTGCAGCAGCTGGTAGATGATGGGGTAGTTTCACTCTGATCCCTCTTTTTCTTAAGAATTTTTTCAGATGACACCCCAAAAAACTTATGGTAATATGATAAGCGCCCCGGTCTATGGGGCTGCTTAAGGGAGATTTGCTTATGGGATACAAAAACTTCTGGATCCTTCTGATCATGCTTCTTACCGGCATTGTTCTGGGCGGATTTATCGGACAGCTGGCAGACGGCGTCGTCTGGCTCAAATGGCTTAACTACGGCCAGTCCTTCGGTCTGGACACCCCTCTGGTGATTGATTTCGGCCTTTTAGTCATCACCTTCGGCCTCACCATCAAGATCACCATGGCAAGCATCATTGGTGTAGCCATTGCCCTGATTATCTATCGCATGATCTGAAGCTCTTACTTAAGACTGCAAATATTTCATTTATCCCTGAAAATGTACTTGGAGAGGTGCGTAGTCAGGAGAACAAATGGAAAGAATTACAATGAAGGATCTGCCAAAAGGGCAGCGTCCCTATGAAAAATGCATGGCACAGGGGCCAAAATCCCTGACAGACAGTGAGCTTTTAGCCGTAATCATACGGACCGGGAGCAGCAGCGCCACCTCGCTGGAGCTTGCAGAGAAGATCCTTTCCTGCGGCCAGAAGGGAGAAGGACTTTTAGGCCTTCTCCACTGCTCCTTACAGGAACTGCAGAAAATCCGTGGCGTAGGTCCTGTAAAAGCCATCCAGCTTTTATGTATCGGGGAACTTTCCAGGCGCATCTGGAAACAGAAAGCAGGCGGGCAGCCCGTGGCTTTTACCCAACCGGATCAGATCGCAGACTACTATATGGAAGATATGCGGCACCTGGAGCAGGAAGAGATCCGTGTTATGTACCTTAACACAAAACAGCACCTGATCCGGGATTTCCTTGTTTCCAGAGGCACCGTCAATGCCTCGGTGATCACACCCAGAGAGATCCTCATTGAGGGACTGCGCTGTCTGGCCGTGGGTATGATCCTGGTTCACAACCATCCAAGCGGCGATCCCGCTCCCAGCAGATCAGACAGGCTTCTGACCTGCCGGATCCGTGAAGCAGGAGAGGTGGTGGGGATTACTCTGATTGACCATCTGATCATCGGAGATAAGCGGTATTTAAGTTTCCGCCGCGAAAACCTGATGTAAATTAACACATGAAAGAGGAACGAATATTCATGGAATCAAAACGCAGCAAATATATCCTTTCCGGGCTGACCCTGCTTTGTATTCTGCTCATTGGGATCACCTCCTTAAAGGACGGTATTTTAGAGCCCCTAAGGACTGGCGTGGGATATTTTCTGATCCCAATCCAGACCGGAGTCAACCGGGTGGGAACCGGCCTGTACAATGAACTTACGGATTTAACCCGCCTAAAGACGGCTCTGTCCGAAAACGACAGTTTAAAAAACCAGGTAGCCCAGCTGACCGAGGAAAATAACCGTCTTCAGGCCCAGCAGTTTGAGTTAAACCGCCTGCGCCAGCTCTATGAACTGGATCAGGAATATATGCAGTACAACAAGATCGGTGCCAGGGTAATTGCCAGAGACTCCGAAAAATGGTTTCAGGTATTCCGGATCAACAAGGGTTCTGCCGACGGTGTAGCCGTGGATATGAACGTAGTAGCTGACGGCGGTCTGGTAGGCATTGTCACAGATGTGGGCGCCAACTATGCTACCGTCCGTTCCATTATTGACGATTCCAGCCGGGTAGGGGCCATGTCCGTGGATTCCTCCTATAACTGTATTGTTGCAGGCGATCTGACCCTCTATGAAGAAGGGCGGCTTAAGCTGACAGACTTTTCCAAGGATGCAGTCTTAAAGGACGGTGATCAGATCATTACCTCCAATATCAGTACCAAATTCCTTCCAGGTATTCTGATCGGCTATGCCGTGGACGTAACCATTGATCCGGATCACCTGACCCAGTCCGGCTACCTGATTCCGGCAGCGAATTTTGACAATCTTCAGGAGGTACTGATCCTGACGGATTTAAAAGAGGGAGAAGAGGTGGCAAACCAGTGACGACCAGCGCAAAGCTTAAGCAGATTCTTATCAATATAGGCTTTATCGTTCTGGCCTTTACTATCCAGAACTGTGTTTTCCCCCTGCTTCCCTTTCTGGCGGCAGTACCCAATCTGCTGCTGATCCTTACCTTTTCCTTTGGATTTATCCACGGAAAGAATGCAGGAATGTTTTACGGGGTCATTTCCGGCCTGCTTCTCGATCTGTTTTACAGCGGGCCTTTTGGCTTTTATACCCTGATTTACGTCTGGATCGGCTATTTTAACGGAATTTTTACAAAATATTACTACGAAGACTACATCACCCTGCCCCTGATCCTGAGTGTGGCAAACGGCCTGTGGTACTGTATGTACATTTATGTGTTCCGTTTCCTGATCCGTGGACGTTTAAACCTCCCTTATTATTTTATTAAAATCATGCTGCCGGAGATCATTTTCACAGCAGTCACCACCCTTCTCATATACCGTCTGTTTCTATCTGCCAGCCGGCGGGTGGAGGACATAGGAAAAAGGAGAGATACCACCATTGTTTGATGAACTGAGAGAAGTTGTAAAGGAATTTTTAAAAAGGCTCTGTTCCTCCAGGCTGTTCGCCCTGGCGGTGATCTTTACCATTATGTACGCAGGCCTTATAAGCAAGCTTTTTAACCTGCAGATCATCCAGGGAAATGATTACCAGGAATCCTATATGCAGCGCACGGAAAAGACGGTAACTACCCCTGGCACCCGCGGAAATATCTATGACCGCAACGGAAAGCTTCTGGCCTATAATGAACTGTCCTATTCTGTTACCCTTCAGGATCTGGGCGATTATCCAAAGCCGGCTGACCGCAACGCCATGATCTACCGTCTGGTTTCGATCCTGGAACGCCGAGGAGAGAAGGTAGAAGGAAAGCTTGAGATCGCCATGGATGAAAACGGACAGATGTATTTTACCACCTCATCCAATGCAGCCAAAAAGCGGTTCCTTCTTAATTTCTACGGAATTTCCGCTGAAAAGCTGGACGATGCAAGCGGACGCTATCGCTCGGATATTACGGCCAGAGAGGCCTTTGAACTGAAAAAAAGTTCCGGAAGAGACGGCTATAATCTGAATGAGATGAAGGATGAGAATGGCAATCCTCTGGAGCTTTCCGATCAGACAGCCTTAGATATGATCAACATTATCTATACCATGAAGCTGACGGAATTTCAGAAGTATGAGACCACTACAGTGGCCACCAATGTAAGCCAGGAGACCATGACTGAGATCAATGAGAATGCGGCTGATCTGAAAGGTGTTTCCGTAGAGGAAAGCTACATCCGCGTCTATAATGACAGCCTTTATTTCGCACCGATCATCGGCTACACCGGAAAGGTCCAGGAGGATCAGGTAGACAGCCTCAATGAGCAGTGGAGGGAAGAGGAAAACCAAAAAGGCAACAGCAAGACAAATGAAGATGAAAAGTATGACCTGAACGACGTAGTCGGGCGTATTGGCATTGAAAAATCCATGGAACTGGATCTTCAGGGAGAAAAGGGCTATACCAAAATGTATGTGGATAATATGGGACGTCCCAGAGAGATCATTGAACAGCAGGATGCCAGAGCGGGAAACGACGTCTATCTGACCATTGACCGCGATCTCCAGATTGCTACCTACAAGCTGATGGAGCAGCAGCTGGCCGGCATTATCACGAAATTTCTTGTAAATGAGGATGTGGATCCAGCCAGTGTAAAAGACGGTTCCAAAAAACCAATCCCTGTAAAAAATGCCTATTATCAGCTGATCAACAACAACGTTCTGTCACTGGAGGCCATGTCCGCCCCCGATGCGTCTGCCGTTGAAAAGCAGATTTACAGCACCTATACCTCATCCAGAGACCGAATCCTGACAGATATTAAAAATGAGCTTTTAAGCTCCCATGCCAGCGCTATGAATGATCTGCCGGAGGATATGAAAAGCTATATGAATTACATCTACAGCTTTCTGGCCTCAGAGGATACGGGAATTGTTAAGCGTGATAAAATTGACACCGGCTCTCAGGAGTATCTGGCCTGGAAAGAAGGAACCATCAGCCTGCGTGATTATATCTACAGCGGCATCGCAGGAAGCTGGGTAGATACTACAAAGCTTGATTCTTCCAGCAAATATTCCAACGCCGACGATATTTATAACCAGCTGGTTGATTATATTATTTCCAGCCTTGAGGACGACGGCAGTTTTACCAAGCGTATGTTCCGTTATCTGATTAACGACAATGTGATCACCGGCAGTCAGCTGTGCCTGGCCCTCTTTGATCAGGGAGTCCTGGAGCCGGATCCTGCCGCCCAGGCAGCTCTGGCAGGCGGAGACAGTGTCTATACGTTTAATTTTATAAAAAAGAAGATATCCAATCTGGAGTTGACACCGGCCCAGCTGGCCTTAGATCCCTGCACCGCAGGCTGCGTTGTCACGGATGTGCGTACCGGCGAAGTTCTGGCCCTTGTATCCTACCCAAGCTATGACAACAACAAGATGTCCGGCAGTGTGGACGCCAACTACTTTGCAAAGCTTCAGAATGATATGTCCAATCCTCTGTACAACAACGCAACCCAGGCGATCAAGGCTCCAGGTTCCACCTTTAAGCCCATTACGGCAGTGGCAGCCCTGGAGGAAGGGGTAATCTCACTCTCAGATACCATTGAGTGTACCGGCGTCTATGAACTGGCAAACCCTCCCATCAGCTGTTGGATCGCTCCCGGACGCCATGGGGTGGAAGATATCGTAGCCGGTATTCAAAACTCCTGTAATGTGGTATTTGCGGAGCTGGGACACCGCTTAAGCCTTACCGAAGACGGCACCTATTCTCCGGAAAAGGGGCTTGCAGCGATCCGAAAATACGCCAGTATGTTTGGTCTTGATCATACCTCAGGCATTGAACTGCCTGAAACAGAGCCTCATCTGACGACGGAGGATCCTGAACGCTCTGCCATGGGACAGGGAACCAACTCCTACAGCAATGTGCAGCTTTCCAGATATATTGCTGCTGTGGCAAACCGCGGAACTGTCTTTGAATTAAGCCTTCTTGATAAGCTGACCGATTCCGACGGAAACCTCATTGAGGATTACACTCCAAAGGTCAGCTCGCAGATCGATGCCAAGACCTCAACCTGGGATGCCGTACAATCCGGTATCCGCCGCGTTATTACAGATGGTTCTGCAAAAAAAACATTTGCAGACTGTCCTGTGGAAGTGGCAGGAAAAACCGGTACGGCTCAGGAGGACAGAAGCCGGGCAAACCATGCTTTCTTTGTATCCTTTGCCCCTTACTCCAATCCTGAGATCGCGGTAACAGTAAATATTCCCTATGGCTATGCAGGAACCAACGCCGCCGCTCCGGGAAAACAGGTTTATGAATACTACTATGGTTATACCAGCTTTGAACAGATCATGGGCTCCGGCGCTTCCAGTGTGTCCGGCGAATCCAGCGGAGACTGATGAAAGAAGGTGATTATGATGCATAATGGGATCGTCATAAAAAGCAGCCGCGCCGGAATGACCGTGCTGCTTGATCCCTCGCTTCCCTTTGAGGAGCTTCTTGAGGCGGTTGCAAAAAAATTTAAAGACAGTGCAAAATTCTGGGGGGCGGTTCAGATGACCCTTACCCTGGAGGGGCGTACTCTGACCCCGGCCCAGGAGCTGGCAGTGGTCAACACCATCACGGAAAATTCCCAGATTGATATCCTCTGTCTCCTAGACACAGATGCACAGCGGATCGAACGCTGCGAAAAGGCGCTGAATGAAAAACTGATGGAGCTCAGTTCACAGACCGGCCAGTTTTACCGTGGTACCCTGCGCAGGGGAGACACTTTAGAATCTGAGGCCAGTATAATCGTGATCGGCGATGTAGAGCACGGAGCCAGAGTCACGGCCAAGGGAAATGTGATCGTTTTAGGAGAACTTCGAGGCACGGTCACAGCCGGACTTTCCGGCAATGACAGGGCAGTAGTCCTCGCATTTTCCATGGCTCCTTTTCAGCTGCGCATCGGCGGCTGTCAAAGCCCGGTCAATGAAAAACACCGCAGGCTGGGCCGAGGCCCCATGATTGCCATGGCAGAAAATGGCGAACTGGTTTTCCGTCCAGTAAAAAACAAGTCCCTTTTTGGGGAATTTAGCTGATATATGTAAAATTATGTTTAAGTGTATTAAATTTTTCTTGATTGGAAAAAAATACTGGTAAATTCACGAAATTTAATGTACAATAGACAGGTAAAGTTAATCTTTTCAGGAGGTCCATATGAGTGAAGTCATTGTGATTACTTCTGGAAAAGGCGGGGTAGGCAAAACGACTACTTCTGCTAATGTGGGAACAGGACTGGCCGTTCTGGGAAAACGCGTGGTACTGGTCGATACGGATATCGGCCTGCGCAACCTGGATGTGGTCATGGGCCTTGAAAACCGCATTGTCTACAATCTGGTAGACGTGGTAGAAGGAAACTGCCGTATGAAGCAGGCCCTGATAAGAGACAAAAGATATCCAAACCTTTACCTTCTGCCTGCGGCCCAGACACGGGACAAGACTGCGGTAAATCCGGAGCAGATGATCAAGCTGACAGAGGATCTGAAGGAAGACTTTGACTATATCCTTCTTGATTGTCCCGCAGGGATTGAGCAGGGCTTTTACAATGCCATTGCCGGAGCGGGACGGGCCCTTGTGGTCACCACGCCCGAAGTCTCAGCCATCCGGGACGCTGACCGCATCATCGGACTTCTGGAGCATACCGGGATGGGGGAGATCGGTCTTGTGGTAAACCGGATCCGGGCGGATATGGTCCGCAGGGGAGACATGATGTCTCTGGCAGACGTTCAGGACATCCTGGCCGTGGACATCATCGGGGCCATTCCCGATGATGAGAATATTGTGATCTCCACCAACCAGGGAGAACCCCTGGTCGGTATGGGTTCCGCAGCCGGACGGGCTTACCTTAATGTATGCCGCAGGCTTCTGGGACAGAACATCCCCATTGAATCTCCGGGCGAGGCGGAAAGCTTCCTTGTGAGGCTGGCCAGAGTCCTCAAACGGGCATAGGAGGGGTGAGCAGAAAGTGAAAACCAGAAGTTCCAAAGATACAGCCAAATTCCGGCTGAAGCTTCTTCTTGTCTCAGACAAGGCAGGGTGTTCGCCGGAACTTATAAGGATGATTAAAGATGACATGATCCATGTCATTTCCAAATACATGGAGATAGAAAAGGATAATGTCCGCCTTTTGATGGATACAGACGGTTCCGGCTCCTGCCGGGGACTGCCGGTGCTCCAGGCAGATATACCCATACGCTCCATTTCCAATAAGGGGCTTTACTGATATGCTTTTTGATTACGATTTTAAAAATTACAACTTCCGTCTCCTCGCCTATATGACCGCTCTCAGCGTGATCGGCATCCTGGTAGTGCGCAGCGCAACCAACATGGACACGGAAGCAGTGACAAAACAGATGCTGGGCATCCTGGTGGGCATGGCCATCGCCATCTGCCTTTCTCTGGTAGACTACCACAAGATATTAAATTTCAGCACCGTCATCTATCTGATCTGCATCGGAAGCCTGGTGGCAGTGCTGGTCTGGGGCAAGTCCGTCAACAACGCCAGACGCTGGATTGAGGTGCCTGTGCTGGGACAGCTTCAGCCCTCCGAATTTGTAAAGATCGGCCTCATCATCACCTTTTCCTGGTATTTTACGAAATATCAGGAAAAGATTGATAAGGTCACTACCGTGGTACTGGCGGCAGTTCTCTTTGGAATTCCTGCCATGCTCATCTTTGAACAGCCGAACCTTTCCACCTGTCTTGTGACTCTGGTGATCGTGCTGGGCATCGTCTTTGCCAGCGGCATCAGTTACCGCTGGATCTTAGGCACCCTGGCAGCCGTGATCCCCATGGTGTCCACCTGTGTCTACCTTCTGCTTCACGGCATGATCCCTTTCATCAAGGAATATCAGGCCGGACGTATTCTGGCATGGTTCTATCCTGAACAGTATGGAGAAGCGCGTTATCAGCAGAACAATTCCATTATTGCCATTGGATCCGGACAGCTGAAAGGAAAAGGGCTTTACAACACTACGATTGCATCTGTAAAAAACGGCAACTTTCTTTCCGAGGAGCAGACCGATTTCATCTTTGCCGTCATCGGCGAAGAGCTTGGTTTTATCGGCTGCGTCATCGTAATCGTGCTGTTTTTACTGATTGTATATGAATGTCTTATGATGGCAGCCAGGGCAAAAGATCTGTCCGGACGGCTGCTGTGTACCGGTATGGCTACGCTCATTGCGTTTCAGAGCTTTGCCAATATCGCAGTCGCCACCGGCATTTTCCCCAACACAGGACTTCCGCTTCCCTTTATCAGTTACGGAAGCAGTTCGCTGATCAGTATTTTTATCGGCATGGGCCTTGTGCTGAATGTGGGACTGCAGCGGGTACCACGACACTACTAAATCCTAAGGAGGGTTATGAATATGACAATAGGCTTGATCGCACATGACGCAAAGAAAAAACTGATGCAGAATTTCTGCATCGCATACAGAGGAATCTTAAGCAAACACTCCCTGTATGCCACCGGAACCACTGGAAGGCTGATCGAAGAGGTTGCCAATCTGAACATCCACAAGCACCTGGCAGGCCATCTGGGCGGTATCCAGCAGCTGGCGGCCCAGATCGAGCATAACGATATGGATCTTGTAATCTTTTTAAGAGATCCACTGATGCCAAAGTCTCATGAGCCGGATGTCAATGATGTGGTTCGTCTCTGCGACACCTACAACATTCCTCTGGCTACCAATCTGGCTACAGCAGAACTGTTGATTAAGGCTCTTGACCGGGGCGACATGGAGTGGAGAGAGGTTGACAGATAATGAAACACGGGCACTTCATGACCTGCTGCGCTCTTATTCTGGCGGGGTCTCTGGGGCTTTCGGGATGTTCTGCGGGACTGCCGGACGCCTATTCTCTAAGCAGCCGTCTGCCTGCACTTGTCTCTGACCTTGATTCGGATAAAGATTTTACAGATGGTTTTGCGGCAGATCTTTGCGTAGTTACAGATGAAAGCGCCTACGACCCTGGTTTTATCACATCCGAAGCGGGAGCGCTCTTTGATGTAAACAACCGTCAGACGCTTTACAGCAAGGATGCCTTTGAGACTATGTATCCGGCCAGCATCACCAAGGTGATGACGGCGCTGATTGCCATTAAATACGGCAATCTGGAGGATACGGTGACGGTTACTGAAGATGCTGTGATCAACGAGCCGGGAGCTACGCTCTGCGGCATCAAGCCAGGAGATAAGCTTACCCTAGAGCAGCTCCTCTACGGCCTTATGCTCCCTTCGGGGAATGACGCTGCGGCTGCCATCGCGATTCATATGGACGGCAGCATTGAGGCCTTTGCAGACCAGATGAACGAAGAGGCAAGGAAACTGGGAGCGGTTGACAGTCATTTTGTCAATCCTCACGGCCTTCATTCAGAGAATCACTACACCACGGCTTATGACCTTTATTTGATTTTTAACGAGGCCTTCAAATACCCGGTCTTTCGTGAGATCATAGAGTCAAAGTCCTATACTGCCAATTACACCAGTGCAGCCGGTGATAGCGTATCAAAAACCTGGAAGTGCAGCAACCAGTTTATCACAGGCGAGAGAGATACGCCACAAGGAGTTACTGTCCTCGGCGGAAAAACAGGTACTACAAAAGCAGCAGGCTACTGCCTGATCATAGCATCAAAGGATGACGCCACCGACGGAAATTTTATATCCGTTGTTCTGAAATCAGACAGCCGTCCTCATCTTTATGATAATATGACAAATATAATTTCCAAAATCGTCAAATAGTGATTGCGTTCCGCATGAATTTGTACTATAATCAAGATAATCTTAATTGATTTTTTATACAACATATATAACTCAAGGAGGAGATAGGTATGGTTCAGATTATTGCAGGAAAAAAAGGTAAAGGCAAGACAAAACATCTGTTGGATATGGCCAATGCAGCAATCAAGGGAGCCAGCGGTACCGTTGTTTATCTGGATAAGAGCGCTCAGCATATGTATGAGTTAAACAACCGGATCCGTCTTATCAATGTGAATGAATTTCCGATCACACACAGCGAAGGATTTTTAGGATTTATCTGCGGTATTCTTTCTCAGGATCACGATCTTGAAACCATGTATCTTGACAGCTTCTTAAAGCTGGCGTGCTTAGAGGGAGCGGACATCTCCGAAACCTACGAGACATTGAAAAAACTCAGTGACAAATACCATGTAACCTTTGTATTGAGTATTTCTCTGGATGCCGATGAGCTTCCGGAAAATGCAAAGGGCGACGTGATTATTTCATTGTAATGATACATATTCTGTGATAAAATAGCAGACAGAACTTAGGCTGCCTGCCGCACAAGGTTTGAATGTTGCCTGGTGCGGCAGGCTGTTTTTTGCGAATAAGATTGAAAAAAAGGAGAGCCTGTATTCCATGGCCAGTAAAAAGCGCAAGAAAAACCGGAAAATCATACCCTACAGACGCCCCCGCGCAGATATCGGCAGGCTTATCTTCGGCGTGATCTTTCTGTATCTGCTGATCAATATCTTCATCTATATGGGACACGATAAAATACAATTTTATGAGGTGGCGGAGGGCAGCATTGTAAATGACCGTCCCTACACAGGGCTGATTCTGCGTGAGGAACAGATCTACAATGCGGAAAACAGCGGTTATGTCAATTACTATCTGAGAGAAGGAAAAAGGGCGTCTGTGGGAGCCAGAATCTATTCTCTGGATGAAACCGGCCGTCTGGACTCCCTTTTAAAGGAGAACAGTGAGGGGGAGCAGTCATTAAGCGACGAGAATCTGTCTGACTTAAAAAAGCAGTTGTCCTCCTTTGTCCTTGCCCGTTCCGATGAGAATTTTGGAGCTATCTACGACGCCCGTTATGCCCTGGAGGCTACTGTGATGGAGTATTCCAGTTTCAGTGCCCTGGATCAGTTAGATAAGATTGCCAAGGAATCCGGCGTTGTTTTTGAACAGGTTACTTCTCCCCAATCCGGAGTAGTATCTTACGGTTTTGATTCTTATGAGAGCCTGAAGCCGGAGGATGTGGAGATGGCATCCTTTAACCGCTCCTCTTATACAAAAAACCTCCGTAAATCCGGAGATCTGATTGAAAGCGGCTCACCTGTCTACAAGATTGCATCTTCTGAAAACTGGTCCATCGTTTTTCCGCTGTCGGAAGAAGATAAAAACCTGTATCAGGACAAGTCTTCCCTGACCGTAGAGTTTAAAGACCACAGCATTGAGACTCAAGCCGCCTTCTCCATCTTTACAGGAAAAGATGGCTCTTCCTTCGGCAGGCTGGACTTTAGCAAATATATGGCCCAATTTATCACAGACCGTTTTGTAAGCTTTGAGATCCGGCAGGATCAGGCGCGTGGGCTTAAGATCCCTGTAAGCGCAGTTACAGAGAAAAATTTCTATCAGATCCCTAAGGATTATGTCACTCTGGGCGGCGACAGTACAGATAATGGCGTCACAAAGGAGGTTTACGATGCTGGCGGAACAAACGCAGTCTTTACGCCCATTGATATCGGTTTCAGCGATGACGAGTTCTGCTATGTTGCAGGCAGTGATGACGGGCCTTTAAAGGCAGGCGATTACATCGTAAAACCGGATTCACAGGAACGTTACCAGATTGGCAGCACCAAGGCCTTAAAGGGTGTATACAACATCAATAAAGGCTATACAGTTTTTAAGGAAATCGAAATTTTGGACTCCAACAGTGAGTATTACACAATCAAACAGGGCAGCGGCTACGGACTTTCCGTATATGACCACATTGTAATGGACGCGTCTCTGGTCACAGAGGGACAGATCCTGTACCAGTGATTTTATTCGTCAAACCACAAAAAGGCAGCGTTTTCGGATGACTGCATTTCAAACAGGAGGAGAGCATATGTCAGAAATAAAGGAAAATATGGAAATAGTCAGAGAACGTATTCGGGCTGCCTGCAGACGGGCAGGAAGGGACGAAAGCGAGGTAACGCTGATCGCAGTAAGCAAGACAAAGCCGGTTCCCATGCTTATGGAAGCCTATGAAGCCGGGGCCAGAGAGTTCGGAGAAAACAAGGTTCAGGAGATCCTGGCCAAACATTCAAATCTTCCAGGAGACACTCGTTGGCACATGATCGGTCATCTGCAGCGCAACAAGGTACATCAGGTTCTTGAAAAGGCGGCTCTGATCCATTCTGTCGATTCACTTCGTCTGGCAGAACAAATCGAGGCTGAGGCTGCAAAAAAAGGACTTGAAGCTCAGATTCTTCTTGAAATCAATGTGGCAAAGGAAGAGAGCAAATATGGCTTTTTTATGGAGGAGGCAGAAGAGGCCATCCGTCATATCAGTCAGTTTTCCCACGTCCATATACGCGGGCTTATGACAATTGCGCCTTTTGTTGAGAATCCAGAAGAAAATCGGACAATTTTTAAAAAATTATATCAATTTGCTGTTGACATAGGCAGGAAAAACATTGATAATGTTACTATGGATGTGCTTTCTATGGGAATGACTGGAGATTATGAGGTCGCTGTTGAAGAAGGCGCTACCATGGTAAGGGTCGGCACCGGTATTTTCGGTGAACGTCATTACGGCGCCGTGTAAGACGCGCCGATAGAGAGGAAATGGAGAGAGTAAAATGAGTCTGTTAGGTACGCTGATGAATACCATGAGATTAAATTCCGATGAGGATGATGAGGATTACTACCTGGACGATGACTTTGAAGAAGAGGTTCCCAAAAAGAGCTTTTTCTCAAGAAGGAATAATACAGATGAGGATGATTATGAAGAACCGCAGGAAAGATCGCGTTTTTCAGGACGTCCTACCCCAAAGGTAGTGCCTATGCGCCGTTCCGGCATGGAGGTAACGATGGTAAAGCCTACCTCCATGGAAAGTTCCAAGGATATCTGCAATTACCTGTTATCCGGAAAAGCAGTTGTCCTCAATATGGAAGGGATTCATATGGAAGTAGCCCAGAGGATCATTGATTTTGTATCTGGGGCCGCTTATTCCATGGATGGAAACCTTCAGCGGATTTCCAACTATATTTTTATCGTTACGCCAAATTCGGTTGAGTTATCCGGAGATTTTCAGGATATGCTGGCTGCCGGTGAGGTATCTGGCATGGATATGTCCGGTATGACTATCCGGATCTAATTACATAGGCAAACAGATCACGGAGGCTGCTGCGATCGGAAGAGTTCATTTCCGGCAGCAGCCCCCGTTTTTCTGTCTGCTCCCGGATTTTTGGTCATCCGGGCATACATCCATGATAACAGGAGGAAAACAGCAGTGACAGATCGATTAACCATATGCAGGAATGGCGATCCCATTTATGATATCTGTATGAAAACGTCCTTTGATGGTCTAAAAAAAGAAACGGAAGCCTTTGATCTCAGGGATCACAAAATTTGTATCGTTACGGATTCCAATGTGGCTGCGCTGTATTTGGAAGAGGTAAAAGCAGTTCTTTCCCAGTGCTGCAGCAAAATATCTGTTTTTATTTTTCCGGCAGGAGAGGAAAATAAAAACCTGAACACGGTAAAGGAGCTCTATGAGCACCTGATTAGAGAACATTTTGACCGCAAGGATATGCTGGCTGCTCTGGGAGGTGGCGTCACTGGAGATCTCTGCGGCTTTGCAGCAGCCACCTATCTTCGGGGAATTGATTTTATCCAAATTCCCACCACCCTGCTGTCCCAGGTGGATTCCAGCATCGGCGGAAAGACGGGCGTAGACTTTGACGCCTATAAAAACATGGTGGGGGCCTTTCATATGCCACGACTGGTATATACAAACCTGGAAGCCCTTCTGACGCTGCCGAAAGAGCAGTTTTCCTCTGGCATGGGTGAAGTGATAAAACATGGGCTGATCCGTGATAAAGCCTACTATCAGTGGCTGAAGGACAACCATGACGCCATCATGGCCCGTGATCTTTCTGTATGCCGGGAAATGGTCTTTTGGAGCAATGAAATCAAAAAAGCAGTGGTGGAAAAGGATCCTACCGAGCAGGGAGAACGGGCTTATCTGAACTTCGGCCATACTCTGGGCCATGCGGTGGAAAAGCTGAAGGATTTTTCCCTGCTCCACGGCCATTGTGTGGGGCTGGGATGCGTGGCGGCTGCCAGGATCTGCCGTTTAAAAGGCTTACTTACCTGGCAGGAGGAGATGGATATACGCGAAACCATGGAACGCTTTGGGATCCCTGTGACCGTAAACGGACTTAGCTGGGATGCAGTATACCAGGCAACGAAGAGCGACAAAAAGATGGATTCCGGATCCGTGAAATTTATACTCTTAAAAAAAATCGGGGAAGCCTATGCAGACTGCACTCTGACAGAGCAGGAGATACAGGCCGGCTTTGATGCCGTCTCCGTTTAAGGCAGTTTCTGTATTTAATTTTTACAAAAAGGAGCAACAATATGAACTCAAAAAGACGTTCCCTTCTGGTAAGCTCTTTCATCGGCTTTGCGATCCTGGTGGGGCTGGACCAGTGGACTAAGGGCCTGGCCGTCCACTATTTAAAAGGACAGGAGCCTTTTGTTTTAATCAAGGGCGTATTTGAACTTTCCTATCTTGAAAACAGGGGCGCCGCCTTTGGCATGATGCAGAACCGGCAGATTTTTTTCTTTTTCATCGCCGCTGTGGTGCTGGCGGCCATTCTGTATATGATGTGGCGGATGCCAGAGGACAAAAGATACCGTCCTCTGGCCGTGTGTCTGATGTTAGTAGCCGCTGGAGCTGTTGGAAATATGATCGACCGGGTTTCACAGGGTTTTGTGGTAGATTTTCTCTACTTCCGCCTTATTGATTTTCCCGTATTTAATGTAGCAGACTGCTATGTAACCATAGCGGCCTTCTGTCTGGTAATCCTGGTGATGTTCTATTACAGCGACGAGGATCTGGCCTGTTTCCAGCCGGGCAGAAAAGCGGGAAAGGAGCAGGACTCTTGAAACAGGATATCTATGTAGGCGAACAGGAGGGCGGGGTGCGGATCGACAAATATCTGGCTGACACAGCCGGACAGCTGAGCCGTTCCTATATCCAGAAGCTGTTAAAGGAGGGCCGCGTCCTGGTAAACGGAAAGACTGTAAAAGCCAGCTATGTAGTAGAGGATGAGGATGTTCTTTCCATGGATATTCCCAAGGCCGTAGAGCCGGAGATTGAGCCGGAGGCTATGGAGCTTGATATCCTATATGAGGACGATGATGTGATCCTGATCAACAAACCAAAGGGAATGGTGGTTCATCCCGCAGCGGGGCACTATTCCCATACACTGGTAAACGGCCTGATGTACCACTGTCTGGGCAATCTTTCGGGTATCAACGGCGTTCTGAGGCCGGGGATCGTTCACCGGATCGACATGGACACTACTGGAGTCCTGATTGTCTGTAAAAATGATATGGCGCACAATTCCATTGCAGCCCAGTTAAAGGAACATTCCATCACCAGGCGGTATCAGGCCATTGTCCATGGGGTCATAAAAGAAGATGAGGGAAGCATCGACGCCCCCATTGGCCGTCACCCTGTAGAGCGAAAAAAAATGAGCATCAACTATAACAATGGAAAGCCCGCGGTAACTCATTATAAGGTATTGACCCGTTTTAAGGATTTTACCCATGTAGAATGTCGGCTGGAAACCGGGCGGACGCATCAGATACGGGTTCATATGGCCAGCATCCGCCATCCCCTCTTAGGCGACTGTGTTTACGGCCCGGCCAGATGTCCGGTACCTGGGCTGACCGGCCAGACCCTTCATGCGGGCGTTCTTGGTTTTATTCATCCAAGAACCGGAGCCTATATGGAGTTTTCAGCCCCCCTTCCCGATTATTTTAGTAAGCTTTTGCGAACGCTGCCCTAAGAAACGGAAACGTTTGCAATTAGACACAATTGTCTGTTTTTATCACTCTTGTCTAATAACGTATTGCATTTTTTATTTTTTTTGTATATTTCTGTGTACTTTTCTGAATTTTTGAGTTATAATATCTATATGGCAGAGAGATCAGTGGACGGTTTCGTTCCTGTGCGAGGCCAGAGAAAGGGGTATGTAGAATGTCAGGAAATCTTATTATTACGATCGGCAGACAAAGTGGCAGCGGCGGAAAATTGATCGGAGAAAAGCTGGCGGAAAAGATGGGGGTTAAGTGTTATGACAAGGAACTTCTTTCACAGGCAGCAAAGCACAGCGGACTTTGTCAGGAATTGTTCGAGAAACATGACGAGCGTCCCACCAGCAGCTTTTTATATTCTCTGGTAATGGATTCTTACTCTATGGGCTATGCAGCGGCAGGCTACTCCGATATGCCTATTAACCACAAGATATTCCTCGCTCAGTTCGATACCATCAAGAAACTGGCAGACGAGGAATCCTGCGTGATCATCGGACGGTGTGCTGACTACGCACTGGAGGATTATCCCAATGTAGTCAGCGTATTTATCGCAGGAGATGAGAAGGATAAGCTGGAACGGATCAAAACTCTGTACAATCTGAATGAAGATAGGGCCAAGGAAGTGATCGTAAAGACTGATAAGAAACGTTCCAGCTACTACAATTACTATTCCAACAAGCGTTGGGGAGATCCAAGAAGCTATGATTTGTGTTTAAACAGCAGCTCTGTAGGTCCTGATGGAGCGGTTGAGGCTATTTTGGCTTTCGCAAAGCTAAAACAGCAGTGGAAGAACCGCAAATAGGATTCCTGTCCCATGACATTTGATGAAAAAGCTTCCCAGGAAGGGCGGCCGGATATTACAGCCCGGCCTTCCGGGGAAGCTTTTTTGCGTCCGTATTCTTTTTATTCCACCGTAACGGATTTTGCCAGATTCCTGGGCTGATCTACGTTTAACCCCTTTCCTACAGAAGCATAGTATGCAATCAGCTGCAGCACGGCAGCAATGGGAAATACGGTGAAACGGTCTGCAATCTCAGGAATACGGATATGCAGGTCTGCCAGTCCGTCCTCCACCATGGCGCTTTCTTTGGTAAGAAGGATCACATAGGCTCCCCTGGCCTTTACCTCCCTGACATTGGAAATAGTTTTTGCAAAAATATGCTCCTGAGTGGCAATGGCGATCACCGGAACCTGATCGGAAATCAGGGCAATGGTGCCGTGTTTCAGTTCACCGGCCGCATATGCCTCCGCATGAATATAAGAAATCTCCTTCAGCTTTAAGGCGCCTTCCAGTGAAAATGTATAGTCCAGACCCCGGCCAATGAAAAAGGCGTCACGGCTGTGAATCAGCGGGCTTACGGCCTCTCGAATCATTTCGTGGCCGCGGATCACGGTTTCCATGGCAGGGGCTGACTCCAAAAGCGCTTTTACAAACTCTGCTGCCTGTATATTGTCATAGACACCTCTTACATAGGCCATGCGGCAGCAGATCAGATAGAGGGAGGCCAGCTGTACGGAGTAGGCCTTGGTACTGGCCACAGCGATTTCAGGCCCTGCATGGGTATAAAATACATAGTCGCTTTCCCTTGCGATAGTAGAACCCTTTACATTGACCACGGCAATGGTAGGAGCATGGCAGGATCGGGCCAGACGCATGGCTGCCAATGTGTCGATGGTCTCGCCGGACTGGGAAATCACAAGAACCAGAGTATGCTCGTCAATCAGCGGTGTCTCATATCTAAATTCCGAGGCGATGGAAACTGCGGCAGGCAGACGCAGCACTGGTTCCAAGAAAGCCCTGGCAGCCATTCCCGCGTGCATGGCCGTGCCGCAGGCCACAATCTGGATCCGGCTGCAGCCTTTTAAGATTTCATCGGGGATCCCGTCGTCTGTCAGGTCTGGGATTCCTTTATTCAGGCGGGGGAGAATCGTGTTTTTAAGCGCCTCCGGCTGCTCGTGGATCTCTTTCAGCATAAAATAGGGGTAGCCGTTTTTCATAGCGGCGTCCACATTCCAGCTGACAGCCAGCATCTCTGGTTCTACCCGGTTATATTCCATATCATAAACCCTGATCTTATAGGGAGTGAGGCGCACGATATGGTTTTCCGGGACCACGAAGTATTCTTTCGTATAAGGAATAAGAGCCGTAAGATCTGAAGCAGCCATGGCCCCTGAGGGAGTATAGGCAGCCACCAGAGGGCTTACGCTGCGCACTGCATATATTTCCCCCGGACGGTCGTCAAAGAGGATGCAGAAGGCGTATGATCCCTTTAATTCTCTGACAAAATGGCGAATGGCAATCAAAGGGTCATTCCCAAACCGTTCATAGAAAACATTCAGAACGCCGGCAGCCACCTCGCTGTCCGTCTGAGATCTCAAAAGACCCTCAAGGCCATAATCCGCCGTCAGCTTATGATAATTTTCTATGATCCCGTTATGGATCAGGGTTACGCCTCCCTGACGGTGGGGATGGGCGTTTTCATCGGTAACACCGCCATGGGTAGCCCAGCGTGTATGGCCGATTCCGCAGTGAGAGGTTTCTCTGTCTCCTGACACTGCTTCCTTCAGAACAGCCACCTTTCCCTTTTTCTTAATGAGACGAAGCTTGGATTCTCCGTCAAAATAGGCAATTCCCGCGCTGTCATAGCCCCTGTATTCCAGACCTGAAAGGCCGTTTAAGAGAACCTCCTTTGCCTCCAGAGGTCCTGTATATCCAATAATTCCGCACATATTTCTTTCCTTTCCGGTAAATCCAGGCAAAAGTGCGTACACAAACAAAGGGACACGCCTTTTGATCCGCCTTCCTTTTTGCTGCCTGTATTTACCTTTGCAAGTTTCCTGTCTGTCCCGGTTATACCGGCTTTGTTTTGCAGTTGCCTGCATATTTTCCGATATATACACGCCCGGGCGGCATGGGAGAGCACCCGCCGAATCCTTCGATCATCTCTCCACCTCGTTAACCTTTCCGGATCAGATTTTTCGTCTGTTTCACGTTCCCGGTAAGGTACCTGGCGCTATAGCTATACTATTCCCTCCGCTTCCTCCCTTAAAAAGCAGATCCCGATTATTATAGCTCACTCTATTTTATGCGTCAACTGCAAATTGCGGGCCCTGGCGCAGCCCGTACAAAAACACAGATGCCGGCGGCGGTCTGCTGTGAAAATCATTTGCGACTTAAGCATTCTGTAAGACTTTATGGCTGTATTTATCTGTTCCCCTGTGGTAGAATAGCAGGTAGAGCAAAAATAAAACAGAGGTGAACATCTATGAATTACCATGACAATAAAGACGAGCTCCAGCGAATGCAAAACCGGCGCCAAACCAGGCGACCGCCTGTATCTGGAGGAGCCGTTCCCAGGCCAAAGGCCAATTCCCGCTTGGAGCGCAGCCGGACAGAAACGTTTGATCCGATAGATGACGCTTATTTTGAAGAAGAATATGGCTATGATGATGAAGGGGACGGATTAAATATTCCATTTTCTGATCCAGTCAGCTCAAAAACTCAGAGTTTTTCCGCACAGCGGACAGGAGAGCAGTATCGGAGGCAGACGGCAGGTTCCGGACGCGGCAGCCGGACGCCGGTTCGGAACGTTCAGGCAAAATCTGCCGGCCAGCGCAGAGCGTCCCAGTATTCCCGCGAAACAGACTCTGGACAAAGCCGTGCTTCTTCCCGCACCGTCCAGAGAGTTTCCCAGACAGGCAGTTCCCGAAAATCTGCGTCCAGGCGCACAGCTGTTTCTGAACGCGCAGCCGTGCCCAAAGGAGGCCAAAGAACCAGATCCGGCAATCCGCGTCCCCGAAAAAGCAAACGCAGAAAAAAGTGGCCGGCAATTCTGCTTGTGCTTCTTATCGCTTTTACCGCCTATGGCGGCTGGCTTTTTCTCCATAAGCCCACTGGCACCTGGACAGTTGCCGTATTCGGCGTAGACAGCCGTGACGGCAACACCAAGAAAGCCCTGGCTGATGTGCAGATGATCTGCACCCTGGATCGGGAGACAGGTGAGATCCGGCTGGTCAGCGTATACCGTGATACATATTTAAAGATCGACTCCAAGGGCACGTACCATAAGATCAATGAAGCTTATTTTAAGGGCGGTCAGAAACAGGCGGTAGACGCTCTGGCAGAGAATCTGGATCTGGACATTGACGATTATGCTACCTTTAACTGGAAAGCCGTAGCGGAGGCGATCAACGTCCTGGGCGGTATTGACCTGGAGATCACGCCAGCTGAATTTAAATATATCAACGCCTTTATTACTGAAACGGTAAATTCCACCGGCCTTGGCTCTGTACAGCTTAAACAGGCCGGCCCCAACCATTTAGATGGGGTACAGGCAGTTGCCTACTGCCGGCTGCGCCTTATGGATACGGATTTCCAACGCACGGAACGGCAGCGCAAGGTGATCACTCTGGCTCTTGAAAAGGCCAGACAGGCCGATGCGGCCACGCTTACCAGTCTGGCAAAGGCCATCCTGCCTCAGATTTCCACCAGCGTGGGTATTGATGATGTGCTGCCCCTTGTAAAGGATATCAGCAGATATCATATTGCAGATACTGCCGGTTTCCCCTTTTCACGGGAAACCAAGCGGGTTGGGAAGATGGACTGTGTAATTCCCACAACCCTGGAGAGCAATGTAATTCAGCTTCATCACTTCCTCTATGGAGAAAATACACTGTACAGCCCGTCCTCGGCAGTAAAAAAGATAAGCGCGCATATTTCTGAGGAAACCGGCCTGTATGAAGAAGGAAAAGCAGCTCCCTCCAGCTCTTCCGGCAAGAATTCTTCTGGAAGCGGCTCTTCTGGAAAACAGACAGAAAGCAGCCAAAAGGCAACACAGCCTTCGGTTCCGGAAACATCCACCTCCCAGACAGAAGAAAGTGCCGAGAAAGAGGAGACTGCCTCCACAGAGGAGACCACAGAAACGGTCAATGTAAAGGAAAGTGAAAAAGAAACGGATGAGACAGAAAAAGAAGAGGAGAAATCAGAAAATTGGGGCCCTGGAAACAATTCGGGTGATAAAACCGATTCCTCCGATAAAACGGAACCAACCAGCGACATAAATCATTCTGTTCCCAATACGGACGGCCCTTCAGAAACACACTCCGGAACAAATAAAGGGCCTGGAGAGAGTTCTGGTTCAGGAATCAGTTCAAACGGCCCCGGCAGTGTTTCTGATAAAGAAAATACAGGAAACAACGGGCCGGGAGGCTCCAGCTCTCAGAGCAGTTTTGAAAATTCCGGCGGTCCGGGAGTTTAATTCTCCCGGAGATCAGCCTTTTTTGTCCAGCCCGGTATATTTCCATCTGTGATAGCTCGAAAAAGACAATTCTTAATATGAGGATTGTCTTTTTGCAGTTTCTGTATCAATTCCTTGATGTACTGCCGCTTTGTATAACCATCCATAGGGCAGGGATTCTTGCATACAGGCAGCTGGTATTTATTTTTAAAGCCGATCACATCTGCCTCCGACACAAAAATCATGGGGCGGATCACCCGCAGATCCATACGTTCTAAATAGGTATTGGGCGGAAAGCAGTAAAACCGGCCCTCATAGAAGAGCGACATCATCATGGTTTCCATTACATCTTCTTTATGGTGGGCATAGGCGATTTTGTTGCAGCCCAGTTCTTTTGCTTTTTCATTAAGAGCACCTTTACGCATCTTAGCACAGAGAGAGCAGGGATTGGATTCCTTCCGTATGTCAAACAATACCGTTCCGATCTCTGTAGGAATCACATGATACGGAATTTCAAAGGTTTCACACAGAGCCTTTACCGGCTCAAGATCCATATTTTCCAGCCCCAGATCCACAGTAATTGCCGTCAGATCATATTTTTTAGGATAAAAGCGTCTCAAATGGTGGAGCGCATAGAGCAGTGTCAGACTGTCTTTTCCGCCGGAGACTCCCACTGCAATACGATCCCCTTCCTCAATCATACCATATGTATCCAGAGCCTGACGCACCAGGCTTAATAAACGCTGCAGTTTCATTTTTATAACCCTTTCTTACAGATAAATAGGATGAACAGATGGGACAGACGGCTTAGATTACCGTTTGACCCTAACAGCATGGAATTATTCTAACGGGCCTTTGCACCGGTGTCAAGAAAAAGAACAGGCAAAACACAAAGTAAAACGATACAGAAACGAAACTTTGATTCAACTGTTGTCATTATAACTTGATTGTGTTAGAATAATGTCGGAGATTACCAAGCATACGCATCCGTTCATATGGTTTTACCCCCAAAATGTATGACCCGCCCATTGATTCAGGTATTTTTTATGTGATTTGTCATAAATCACATAAAGTTTGACAAAAAGAGGAGCATACCATCTGTAAAGGCTGCGTCTGCAGGCATTTGCAAACAAATACACATAAAGGATGATGAAACATGATAAGCTATCGATACGTTATTTCAAACAGCCAGGGCCTCCATGCCTCTAATTCCATGAGCCTTAGCCGAGCTGCATCTGACTACCAAAGCCAGATTACCATGACCAGTTCCAAAGGGGATGCCAACTGCAAAAACGTTCTGGCTCTTATGAGCCTGAATGCCAGACAGGGCGAAACCGTTGTGCTGAATGTAGATGGACCAGATGAGAAGCAGGCGGCCGGATTTTTAAACGGTTTGCTTAGAACCATTTTATAGTATCATAACCATAAACAGAAAAAGCGGCCCGAATTTGTGTTCCGGGACCGTTTTTCTGTTTATGCGGCCATCAAAGGAACGCTGGCTGCACGTACAGCTGCAAATGGCAAAGAGCAGAGCCCATATGATTATAAAAAATATATTTCAAATTATATATAAAAAAAAAACGGCATCCAGAGGCTTCAAAGATATAACATAGGGTCTGTGGGGTATTGTTTGTAACTATTCGCGAAACGCAGCTTTAACGAATAGTTATGGCAAAATTCGTTGTTCACTGCCGTATAATCCCTATACAATTAAAAAGCATTTAAATGGAGTGTTCTAATTATGAGTAATTTATCCTATCACGAACAACAGGACAAAGCAAATATTGTCCGCCTCCGCACATTGATCCGGGATCTTCCGGGATTCTGCGGAGATTTTTTCAGAGGCATCGAGCCGCGTACTTCTTCCAGAACCCGGATCGCCTATGCCTACGATCTTCATATATTTTTTGACTTTCTTCACAAGGAAAATCCGGCTTTAAAGCAAATAGATATCAAAGACTTCTCTCTGGAGCTTCTGGATCAGCTGTCCGTCACAGATTTTGAGGAATATATGGAGTATCTGAAATACCGGTTCAATGACAAAAATCAGGAAATCATGAACCGGGAACGAGGAATTATGCGCAAAATCTCTTCCTTAAAGAGTTTTTATAATTATTTCTACCGTAACGAGCGGATCAGGAATAATCCTGCTGCCCTTGTGCGCCTCCCTAAGATCCATGAAAAGGAAATCATTCGGTTAGATGTGGATGAGGTCGCTCTCCTGCTGGATGAGGTGGAACAGGGCGATAAACTGACAGATAAGCAGAAATCCTACCACAATAAAACCAAAACCCGGGATCTTGCCATTATGACTCTCCTGCTTGGAACCGGGATTCGTGTATCTGAGTGTGTAGGTTTGAATATTGCTGATATTGACTTTAAGAATGGAGGTATCCGTATTTACAGAAAAGGCGGTAAGGAAGTTACGGTATATTTCGGTTCCGAGGTAGAGGAAGCCCTTTTGGACTATCTGGAAGAACGCGATCGGATCATTCCGGAATCCGGCAGTGAAGATGCGCTTTTCCTCTCCCTTCAGCGTCGGCGTATGGCGGTACGCAGCGTAGAGAATCTGGTTAAAAAATATGCGAAAACCGTAGCGCCTCTTAAACCAATCACTCCCCATAAGCTTCGCAGCACCTACGGCACCAGTCTGTACCGTGAAACCGGCGATATTTATCTGGTAGCCGATGTTCTAGGCCACTCAGACGTAAACACCACCAAGCGCCATTATGCAGCTTTGGAGGATGAGCGTCGGCGAAGCGCCCGCAATAAGGTTCAGCTGCGCGAAAAAGGCCGCCCATAAGGCGGCCGAAACAGCAAAAAGGATTGTCACCGAAGCAGCTTTGTATATCTGGCGGCAATCCTTTTTCTCTTTATCTCTCTTCTCTTCGCTTCCTGCGGTTTACACAGCAGCCAGCGCCTTACCCAGTTCTCTGCACTTTTCCAGAATCTCATCATCCGGTGTTTCCTGAACAATCACGCCCTCACCTTCGGCGATCACTGCACCGGCTGCTGTCATCCGTTCTTCCCAGTCACGCATCCACTGTCCGTCTCCCCATCCATAGGAACCAAACAGCCCCACTGTCTTTCCCGACACAAAACCCTCCAGAGCAGCCACAAACGGCTCCATCTCATCCTCTTCCAGAACCTCAGCGCCCATAGCCGGGCATCCAAGAGCTATCGCTTTTGCACCCTTTAAGGTTTCCGGATCCACCGCAGATACCTCCGCCAGTTTCGCTTTCTTTCCCGCTTCGTCTATGCCCTGGGCCACCGCCTGAGCCATCGCCTCTGTATTGCCTGTCTGTGACCAGTAAACTACCATAATCTCGTCCATATCATTTTCCTCCTTGACTTAGAATGCGCCAGCTGCCGGGCAGTATCCGTACAGATGATGCATCTCCATGATCGTTCTGACTGTCATGCCTTTTGCCATCAGATGGATGACTTTCTCTCTGGCATGGTCATAGCTTGCGAAAATACGCTGGCATTCCTCTAAATTGGAATACACCTTCCAATAGCCGCTGTAAAGAGACCTTCTTCCCTGATTCTCAATAAACCCCTTTACGTCCTCCGCCGGATATCCCAAAAGAAGTCCAATCTCATGAGGAAACGTCTTGCAGCCTTCCATATGTTCCCGGTAGCGCGTTCCCACCAGCGATAGGATTTCACCAAGCTCCATCCCCTCATACCCGAAACGCTCCATCAGCTCTCTTACCGGCCCTGTGGCAAGATATTCCTTCAGCTGCTCCTTCCTGTATAAAAGGTACACAGCCTTTCCATTTGATTCACAGAGCAGAAAACAGGAAACAGACGTCCTGCTGAACAGACGTGCTGTCTGGATATGGCAGGACTGGTCTACTGTCAGCAGATTGGAGATCTTTACGCCCGTCAGAAGCGGCGCGCACTGCAAAGCGGTCTGTGTCTCCATCTCCTTCCGGTCAAGACAGAGCATCAGCTCAAGGGTCTCTTTACTCATAACATACCTCGCACCTGTCAGAATTGTTAGTTAGTTTTTGCTAACTTTATTCATATCCTATCAGACCAGGCCTAAAAATGCAATACCATTTGGAGATAATCTTTCTCACTTATAATAGACAATAGTCAGGTGAGCTCCCACATGGATCGTATCCTCGCGAAGGGTGTTCATTTGCCTCAGCTTCTCCACATACTCCTCGGTCGTCAAATGGCTTCCCTTCCGGTAACGGTTTGCAATCCCCCAGAGACTGTCCCCTTCCTGAATCTCAATACTGCTGTAATAAGGCACTATCTTGGGCTTCTCCTCTTCTGCCAGCGTAGTAAGCATACTATGGCCGGCAATCACCGTTACAGTAAATAAAAACATAAAACAGGCTGCAAAAAATCTTCTCCTGATTCTTCTTACAGACCTTCTCATATCTGCTCCTCCTTAGTATAAACATATGTTTCGTGAACAAACGTTCTTGCTTTGTGTCTACACTATATCATCAGAACGTACGTTTTGTCAATAAAAAATCCAAAAAATCCGAACAAAGGTTTGCATTTTCGCCAAACATATGTTACTATAGTATCAACCGATATCGCACGTATTATGCAATAAGCAGGAGGTACTATTTATGGCACAGGATAAGATTACTGCAAAACAGCAGGAAATATTAGAATATATCAAGAACACCATTTTAAACAAGGGCTATCCGCCGGCTGTCCGGGAGATCTGCGAAGCAGTTCATTTAAAGTCTACTTCTTCCGTCCACTCCCATCTGGCGGCCCTTGAGGAAAAAGGCTATATCAGAAGGGATCCCACCAAGCCGAGAACCATTGAGATTCTGGATGACTCTTTTAATTTTAATCGCAGAGAGATGGTCAATATCCCTGTAATCGGCACTGTAGCAGCCGGAGAGCCTATTTTGGCAGAGGAACGGATTGAGGATTACTTCCCATTTCCAGCGGAAGCTCTCCCCAACGCAGAAACATTTATGCTGAACGTAAAGGGTGAAAGTATGATTGATGCCGGTATACTTCCCGGAGACCGTCTGATTGTAGAGCAGCGCTCCACTGCTGAAAACGGCGAAATCGTAGTCGCTCTTTTGGACGATTCTGCTACAGTCAAGCGCTATTATAAGGAAAAAGACCACTACCGTCTTCAGCCAGAAAATGCATCCATGGATCCCATTATCACTGATCATGTTGATATTCTGGGCAAGGTAATCGGACTGATCCGCCTGATATAGTGTGACTTTCATTCAGATGTACCAATATCCCCAAAAGTCTCTGGCAGCAGTTTTCGGATATTTTACAAAAAATGCAGTCATCTGCAGGGAGAAATCTAAATCGACTTCTCCCTGCAGATGACTGCGGCCTTCTCATGTATATTTCAGATTTTTGTCTTGTTTGCTTTACAGTTCATTTATATCCACAAAGGTTTTTCCGTCTCTCCAGATCCGCTCCAGATCATAGAATAAACGATCCTCTCTGCAAAAGATATGAACAATCACGTCCTTATAGTCCATGAGGATCCAGTTAGCACTCTGATATCCCTCAATCTGTCTGCACTCGCAGCCAGCTTTTTCCAGCATCTCCTCTACGTTGTCAGCCATGGCCTGTACCTGGTTGGAGTTGCTTCCGTCTGCAATGATAAAATAATCTGCCAGAACGGATACGGACTGGATATCTATGATTTTAATATCCTGCCCTTTTTTGTCACTGAGTGCCTCGTAGGCAATCTTAACCATTTCCTTAGAAGTCATTCTTCTTTTCCTTTCATTCTGTCGCTCTATAAGTACCATCTATGGATAAAGGAGTATGCTCTCCTATCCCCATTGTGCACTATATTTTCCTGACTCTCTCGGCAAAATATTCATATGCCTGCACAGTCATAGAATCAATCGTTCCGCCCTTTTTCTTAAGATATTCCAGGGTTCCGTCCAGAATGGCATACATAGTCTGATCCAGATCCTCATAGGCCATCCGGCGAATCTCTTTCAGATTCTCTGCCTTGTAACGTCTGGGTTCAATATAATCGGCAATATAAAGGATCTTATCCAGCACCGTCATATCCGGTTTCCCTGTCGTATGACAGGCGATAGCATCTAAGATCTCCTGATCCTCGATGTGGTACTTATGTTCTGCCAGCCATGCTCCATACCTGGCGTGCAGAACTGCCAGGGCTTTTTTTTCCTCCTCTGTCACTGCAATCCCATGCTTTAAGCATTTTTTCAAAATAATATCGTCAGGAAAACGCTTTCCGCAGTCATGAAGAAGGCCTGCCAACTCTGCTTTGTCCACGTCGCAGCCGTAACGCATGGCCAGGTTCATGCAGGTAAAAGAAACACTGAGGGAATGTTCATAACGCATGGGATCCAATTTATTTCTCAGCTTTCTGCGAAACATCATAACTTGGCTGCACTGATGATCCATTTTCATTAAAAACCGCCTTTCCGCTCGTTGAGACTGTCTTACTGATACAGCCCATGGGCTTTTATATATTCTGCCACTGTCTCAGGCACCCATCTGGTCAGATCCTTCCCTTCCTTTGCCGCTTTTCGAATCTCCTCTGAAGAAATATCCATTTCCTTAAAAGAGATCCGTCCGATCTTCGCTCCGTATTTCGCCTCCAGATAGGCGATCTGAGCCTCTAACGGCCTGTGGGTGCGCCCGTAGGGCCGTCCCGCTACCAGAATCATCGTCTCTTTCATTACCATTTCCGGATGAAACCAGTCCTCGATCTCATACAAGGAATCAGCCCCTTCTATGAAATAAAACAGGTGCCGGGGATATGCCTCCTTTAACAGCATAAGCGTCTGGGCTGTATAGCTGTTTCCCTGGCGTTGAAACTCAAAATCCGAATACCGAAACTTTGGATCTTCTTTAATCGCCAGTTTTACCATATCCTGGCGTTCCGTCCCTTTTGTCACCTTTTTTGTCTGCTTATGGGGGGGAAGGCTGGAGGGCATAAACCAGACCTGATCCAGGTCAAACTGCCGGTATGCCTGCTGCCCCAGAGTCAGATGGCCTCTGTGAATGGGATCAAATGTACCGCCTAAAAGCCCAATCTTTGCCATAACGAATCTCTCCCCTGCCTGTTATTTCGGAAGTGCGATCTTTCTTTTTGTCTCGTCCTTTGCCGGACGGTACAGTACGATCTTGCGTCCGATCACCTGGACTACCTGAGAATGGGTCCGCTCTGCCAGCACCTCAGCGATGGAACGGCCGTCATCCAGACAGTTCTTTAAAACCGTTATCTTAATCAGTTCTCTGGCTTCCAGCGCCTCAGCCACTGCCTGAGTCACCTCAGGAGTAAGGCTGGATTTTCCGATCTGAAAGATCGGATCCAGGTTCATTGCCAGGCCCTTTAAATAGGCTCTCTGCTTACTTGTCATATCTGCTCCTTTATATAAGCTGCGCATATGGAACAACCGCCATTATGCGCAGAACATCCATCTCATTTGCAACTTTCATCAATTCGGCCATTATTTATAATAGTCAAACTCCAGTCCGTACATTCGAACTGTATCTCCCTCGTGAATGCCCGCCTTCTCCAGATCATCCAGGATTCCTGTATTTTTAAGGAATTTCTGGAAGAAATCAAAGCCCTTTTCTGAATCCAGATTGGTGTATCCAAGCATCTTCTCGATTCTGGGGCCTTCTACCACATATGCACCGTCATCCGCTCTTGCAACAGTATACGGCAGACTGCGGTCGCCCTGATACTGAATTTCAAATTCCTTTTCAAAGATCACAGGGGTGGTATCAACCGTCTTTAACAGGTCATTGATATGCCACAGCAGCTCCTTCACACCCTGGCGGCTAACAGCGGAAATCGGGAATACACGGATACCCTTGGGCTCAAATTCTGCTTTCAAGGCCTTAAGAACCTGTTTTCCATCCTCCTCAGAGTACAGAGCATCCATCTTATTAGCTGCGATTACCTGAGGACGCTCTAAAAGCTGTGGATTGTATTTTTCCAGTTCCCGGTTAATGGTGCGGATATCCTCTAAGGGATCCCGTCCTTCTACGGAAGCGGCGTCCACTACATGGACAAGGACTTTGGTGCGCTCAATATGACGCAGGAAGGAATGCCCAAGGCCGACTCCTTCAGAGGCTCCTTCGATCAGGCCGGGGATATCAGCCATAACAAAGCCTGCGCCATCTCCCAAATCTACCACACCCAAATGGGGATTTAATGTAGTGAAATGGTAGTTGGCAATCTCCGGCTTTGCATTGCTCACAACGGAAAGCAGGGTGGATTTTCCTACATTGGGATAGCCCACAAGACCTACATCAGCAATGACCTTCAGTTCTAACTGCACCCACAGTTCCTGGCCCGGCTGACCCGGCTGGGCATATTTAGGCACCTGCATAGTAGAGGTGGCAAAATGCATATTTCCAAGTCCGCCCTTACCGCCTTTTAAGATCACTTCTCTCATATTATCGCCAGACATATCGGCAATCACCTTACCGGTCTCAAAATCCTTGATCACTGTTCCCTCAGGAACCTTGATTACCAGATCATCGGCATCTGCTCCATGGCAGCGGCGTTTTCCGCCCTCCTGTCCGTCCCTGGCTGCGTATTTGTGCACATGACGGAAATCTACCAGCGTATTCTTTCCTTTGTCTACCTGAAAGATCACATCTCCGCCTCTTCCGCCGTCACCGCCGTCAGGACCGCCATTGGGGACATAAAGTTCCCGCCTGAAGGACACATGGCCATCTCCGCCTTTGCCGGACTTGATAAATATTTTTGCACGATCTGCAAACATATAACAGCACCTCCCTTATTGTGCATTTTCGGAGTCTCATCATACATACCCGACCAAGATACCGGGTACACTGTTAAAAAAAGGGCTCCATACACCAGGTATGGGGCCCCTCAGAATTATTCGTTGATTGCTCTTGGGTAAACAGAAACCTGCTTTCTGTCTCTGCCCTTTCTTTCAAACTTAACAACTCCGTCTACTAATGCAAATAAGGTATCGTCACCGCCCTTACCTACGTTGTTGCCAGGATGAATGTGGGTACCGCGCTGTCTGTACAGGATGTTTCCTGCCAGTACGAACTGTCCGTCAGCTCTCTTGGCTCCCAGCCTCTTAGACTCGGAATCACGGCCATTCTTAGTAGAACCAACACCCTTTTTATGAGCGAATAACTGAAGGTTCATCTTTAACATATCTTACACCTCCTCAAACCGGATGATAATGTATGATCTCCCATAATCTTTCTCAATATTCTGAAGCCCCAGAACAAGAGATTTCATAAGGAGCTGTGATTCAGGGCTTATGTCTGAGGTGAACCGAAAATCAAACTGAACGTCCTCCTGTCCGGCTGCGCCCTCAAATGCATCTTCCGTAAATGTCTCTACCGAATTGTAAAAATTGATTGCAAGAGCAGATACCGCCGCGCAGATGATATCCTCACCCTCTTCGGCATAATCCGCATGGCCTTCAATCACAATCCCGCAGTAAAGTCCATTGCCTGAATCTCTGGAATTTTTTAATACAGTTGCCTGAATCATATCATTTACAATTAGGCGTTGATCTTCTCGATCTTAACCTGTGTATAGAGCTGTCTGTGGCCATTCTTCTTGTGATAGCCAGTCTTTCTCTTATACTTGTAAACGATCACTTTCTTAGCCTTGCCTTCCTTCTCAACTGTTGCTGTAACAGTTGCTCCGGCTACGGTTGGGCATCCGATCTGCAGTTCGCCGTTGTTCACAGCCAGCACCTGGTCAAATGTTACGGTCTCGCCTGCGCCTGCGCCCAGTCTTTCTACCTTAATGACATCGCCTTCTGCTACCTTGTACTGCTTTCCGCCTGTTGCAATAATCGCGTACATAAAAGGCACCTCCTATGTTCATTACTCGCCAGCTTCGGTGCCGGTTGTTTCAGATCACTCTGTTTCACCAGACTTTTACCCCGCTGTGCGGCATACTTTTATAATATATCATCCCTATTTTAATCTGTCAACATATTTTTTCAGCATTATTTTCCATTCGGATACTTTTTTCCCGAATGCCAAAAGCCGCAAAGTAATCATTTTCCTTTGGAATCCATTCCTGTTTAAACCGTTCCAGCATACTCTCTCCATTCCGCGCCAGAATCCGATTCAGCTGTTTAGCCGGACTGACTTCACAGAAAAAGCGCAAATCCCAGATATCCCCAAAATAGGGATGCTGACTGTAAGAGCCTTCCACGATGTTCAGCCGGTTCCAGGATGTTTTGACAAAATGATCCAAGGTCTGAGTTTTGCAGTCATAGACTTGATATTCCAAGCCCTCCCGTTCTCCCAGGTGATCCAGGATCTCCTCTTTAAACCGTTCATAATCCACGTTAGCGCCCACCTGGTTCATTCGTTTCGGGGTACGCTGGTGGGGCTGCAAAAAGAAATCATCCATATGAAACAGATTGCAGGAGTAGACGCTCTGTAAAATACGTCCCATAGTGCTTTTTCCTGCAGCACACATCCCATCAATGGATATCAGGAGCATTTCCTTCTCGGCCAGCGCCTGATCAATCTTTACAAACGCCTCATAATAGCGCGCATAGCAGTCTGCTACTACCCGGTATGCAGGGTGATAGGCTTCACAGTAACAGGCGCTGTGGCTTACCGGAGGACAGCCCCGGCTGCGGTACAGATCCAGATATACTTCGGCCTGTGCTTTTTCATAGGGGAGTTCTCCCTGCTCACAGCACTGCATCAAAAGAGTCAGTTTCTTCTCAAACGCTTCCCTTGTTCCGCCCTTTCCATTTGCCGTCTCCACAAACAGACGATTCAGGGTATCAGGAGACAGCCCCTCATTCAAGGCATCTATGTAAATCCGGTGCATACCTCCCCCAATACTTTCACACACCACAGGAGGTTTTCTGCCCTTGCAGCCCTTCCATTCATCCTCCAGGCTTTTCAGACTTTTTTCAGGGCTGGTGACCATATGGCCTCCGCCAAACTCACTCTGATACAGCAGCTTTACAGCATCCTGAAGCTGCATCTGAGGGTATCTGTGAAAATGTTCCAATAATATTTCTTTCATTTGTTATTTGATTACCTTTGCTTTTCTTAATGCTACAATGATAACAGGAATAAGCACAATCTGCAATACAATTCCCGGAACAGCCTTAAGAAGCGCACCGCTTAGAAAGATTTTTACAGAGAAAGCATTTCCCATAATGCCGTAGAGCACCATGCTTACCACACCCCATACAATACGCCCGCCAATCATGGCTCCGATCAGGCTCACATAAATGGATACCATATTTTTTTCCAGTTTTTCATAGAGAATCCCTGTAATAGCACCATAAGCAGCCAGTTCAAATGCCATAGCGGCGGCTACCGGCATCATCGGGGGCATTCCAAACATAACGCTTCGCAGCAGCGGCACAATCAAACCTACAGTCAGTCCCCACTGCCATCCGCAGACATAGCCGCAGATCAGTACCGGGATGTGCATGGGAAGGAGCATACTTCCTATGGTTGGGATCTGTCCTGTAAAGAAGGGAAGCACAATTCCCAAAGCCAGAAACAGCGCTGCACCTGCCATGTTTTTTGTTGAAAATCTTTCCGTCATACCTTGCTCTCCTTTTTGCACAAAAAAACCAGAAAAATACATATCCTGCCGGATATCAGTACCTTCCTGGTATCAATTATGCGTTTTCTATTAAATTTTTAGATCTGCTGCTTTAAAAGCACATAGCGGCTTCTGCCGGAAAGCTGACTTCTGCCAGCCGATGAATTCATTATAGCTAAAAGAACGGTTTACGTCAAGAAAATGTGTGCGGGAAAGATATTTTCATCCATCCGCTTTCCCTTTACCCCCTCTTCCATGTTCCCGGTGAAAACAGAACAAGGATGGGAAACAGTTCCAGCCTTCCAGCCAGCATATCAAAAATCAGAACCAGCTTGGACAAGTCAGAAAGCATGGAGAAATTTGAGCTTGGGCCGACCACCGACAAACCGGGACCGATGTTGTTAAAATTGGCGGCTACTGCGGAAAAACTGGTGGCAAAATCAAAATTGTCCAGACTGACCAGCAACACAGAAACCGTAAAAATGAACGCATACAGAATCAGATATGCATTTAAAGACCGCAAAACAGGGTGCCCCAGCACCTTTCCCTCATATTTGATTACCTTTACGCTGCGGGGATGAATTACCGCGGCCATCTCCTTTTTCGCTTCCTTAAAGGCCATCATGATTCGGGACACCTTAATGCCGCCGCCGGTGCTTCCGGCGCAGGCTCCGGTAAACATAAGCAGCAGGAGAATATATTTTGAAAACTCCGGCCACTGGTCAAAATTTACGCTGGCATAGCCTGTGGTTGTGATAATAGATGATACCTGAAACAGAGCATGATGAACCGCCAAAAACAAAGAAGGAAACAAATGGCGCACATTGAGGGTGATCAGGACTACGGCTGCAAGAATAATTGCCAGATATCCTCTCATTTCCTCACAGCGGAAGGCGTCTTTGGGCCTTTTAATCAGCAGCAGATAATAAACATTGAAATTCACGCCAAAAAGAATCATGGCAATGCTTAAAACAGCCTGCTGATACAGGGTATACTCGGCCTGACCACTATTTCGGCAGGAAAAGCCGCCAGTGCCCGCAGCGCCAAAGCTCATGCATATGGTATCGAAAATGGGCATACCGCCGATCAGGAGAAAAACCATGGTCATGACTGTCATTAGGAAATAGATCTGATACAGCAGCTTTGCCGTAATGCGGATCTTGGGAACCAGTTTTCCCACCGATGGCCCCGGACTTTCCGCCCGCATGATGTGCATATTATAGTCGCCTGCCATGGGAAGAATGGACAGAATAAATACAAGGATCCCCATGCCGCCGATCCAGTGGGAAAAACTGCGCCAGATCAAAGTAGCCCTGGACAGATCCTCCACCTTCGGCACCACACTGGAGCCGGTAGTTGTAAAACCGGATACGATTTCAAACAGCGCGTCAATAAAGCGGGGAATCTCTCCGCTGAGCCAAAACGGCATACATCCAAAAAGGCTGAGTACGATCCAGCCCATCGATACCAGCACAAACCCCTCTTTCGCAAAAAACATTTTCACCTCAGGCTTCTTTCTGGTACACAGAAAACCCAGAAGCCCGCAAACACAGGCTACAGCCATATAACAGGTGATTACGGATTCACGGTAAACCACTGCTGCTGCGATAGGAATGAGCAGAAGAAGGGCTTCGATATTCATAATCCAGCCCAGCATATAGATAATAATACTTCTATTCATCTCTTCCCCGCCTTTACTTTAAAATATCTGTCAGATCATTTAAACCGGTACAGGTCGTCACTACCACCACCGTATCACCAGCCTGGATCGTATCTTTACCGCGGGGGGTAATAATCGTTCCTCCCCGGTTAATGCAGGCGATCAGAAGGTTATCTTTCAGTTTGAGCTGCTCCAGAGAGACCCCAAGAATGGGAGAGCCTTCTTTTACCCGAAACTCCAGCGCCTCGGCTTTATCCGCCGCAATCTTATAAAGGGTCTCGATATTACTGCTTCCCATGGAATTCTGCATAGCCCGGACATACTGGAGAATGATCTCCGCCGTCAGCATCTTGGGCTGAATCAGGCTTCCCAGATTTAAGGAATTTACTACATTTTCAAAGGCGATCTTATTGACCTTTGTAATCAGCTTCGCCTTAGACTGACTGGCCGCATAAAGGGACAGCATGATATTTTCCTCGTCAAATCCGGTCAGACTGGCAAATGCCTCCGTCTGACGGATGCCCTCTTCTAAAAGCAGCTGTTCATCGGTTCCGTCTCCGTGAATAATCATGGCCTTGGGAAGCTGTTCACTTAAACGGCGGCAGCGCTCCTCATCCCGTTCGATGATCTTAATCTTGATCTTCGTATCCTCCAGCAGATTGCACAGATAATGTGTCAATTTGCCGCCGCCTACAAACATGGCGCTCTTAACGGAGTTGTTGTCAATTCCCGCCTTTTTGAAAAATTCGGCGCTGTCCTGATGTGAGGCAATAAAAGAAATTTTGTCTCCCTTTTTCATCACGAAATTTCCATCCGGAATCACCACGTCATTTCCCCGTTCTACCACGCAGATCAGCACATTGCTCTTTAGACGGCTGACCACATCCACGACCTTCATCCCATCCAGATTAGAATATTCCGGTATCAGGAATTTTAAGAGTTCAATCCTCCCTTTGGCAAAGGGCTCGATCTTGATGGCAGACGGAAAACGTAAAATGCGCGCGATTTCCCTGGCTGCCGCCAGCTCCGGATTGATTGCCAGCGACAGATTCAGTTCTTCACGGATATAACGGATCTCTGCTGAATACTCAGGATTACGGATACGGGCAATGGTATGGCAGTTGCCTGCCTTTTTTGCAATCAGGCAGCAGAGCATATTCAGTTCATCGGAATTTGTAGTCGCAATCAGCAGATCCGCATCCTGGATCCCTGCCTCCATCTGCACCTGGTAAATGGCCCCATTCCCTGTCACTCCCATCACGTCAGCGCTGTCAGAAAGATTCTGAATTGCCTCATCATTTGTATCAATCAGCGTAATATCATGATTTTCCCGGTTCAGCTGCTCGGCCAGTGTGGTTCCCACCTTGCCGCAGCCAACAATTATGATTTTCATATCCTCATATCCCCCTGCATCCCATCATAGGTTTGGCCAGCCTGTTCATAGAGCGGTTTTCTCACCTTTTTTCTTGTGATCTCCACCAGTCCCAACGGCGTCATATCTACCACCACCGTCCGAATGGGATCCTTTGATACAGCCTGTTTTAAACTGTCAAGGAGCTCCTTTTTATCTTCCTCATGTTCCATGTCGATAAAATCCACCATAATGATACCGGAAAGATTCCTAAGCCGCAGCTGCAGTGCGATCGCATCGGCTGCCTCTTTATTGATCTTTCGTATGGTATCTGCCATTTTCTTTTTTCCCTCATATTTCCCGGTGTTTACATCAATGACTGTCATGGCCTCTGTGGGCTCGATCACCAGATAACCACCGGATTTTAACCAGACCCGTTTTCCAAGGGCCTTTTTAAGAACCGTTTCCAGACTGTAAAGCCTGGAAAGAGGCAGAAGGCTATCCTCATAAAACTGAAGCTTTTCTGCGTCTTTTACCTGCTCCTGCCCCAGATAAGTCCTGAGCTGTCTGTAAATCTCTTTATCGTCCGTCACAATGGCATCCAGCTGTCCCTCATAGGCATCCCGGATCCCTGTGATGTAGGAAGGAAGGGGCTTGTACAGACAGGAGCCGCAGGTTCTGCAGGCCCCGTCTGCCATCAGCTTTCTAAGCTGGTCTCTTAAAAGCATATACTCCTTTAAAAGCGCACTGGTTCCTGCCTGCTCTGCATTGGTCCGCACAATAACGCCCATGCCCTCCAGATTCGCCGCATCCAGGCAGGCTTTTGCTGCTTCTCTAAACTGGCTGTCTTTGATCTTGCCTGAAAATCCGATTCCCTTTTTTCCTGCTGTGACTACACAGAAACGGCCAGGAAGAGAGAGATTGGCGGTCAGCACCGGGGCTTTTGTCTTCACCCCGTCTTTGCTGACCTGAACCAGAATCTCATCTCCCTGGCGCAAAGGGCCTTCCTTTCGGCCGGCATCTGTAAACAAGTGACTGCGATTCTCTGTAAGGCTGTAGTACCCCACACAGACTCCCGCATCCACAAACGCCGCGTTAATACCGGGAACTACCTTCTGAACCCGTCCCACATAGATATGATTTACAGTGGAACTGCCTTCTTCTTCCAGCATAAGTTCTTCTGCTTCCCCGTCCCGGATCAGCGCTGTACATATTTTTCCATGAAGCCTTGTAATAATCCGTTTTTCCATCACGCAATATCCTGTCCTAACGCTCCCAGGGGAATAAAGGCGTGTTTTCCTTTCTCTCTCTCCTGCTCGGAAGCCTGATCCGCATATACTTCCTCTCTCTGAACCATAAATGCAAACGGCGGGCGTTGGGTTCCCAGCCTCTCATAATAAGCGTCCAGAAGAAGTTCAGGCTTGATATTGGCTGCGCTTCCTGTTGAGACTTTCATAAAGAGCCGCGTTTTTTCATCCCTCTCTCCCGGCATTACAGAAAGTTCATATATAAACGGCTTAAGGTCCATCTCCTTTTCTCCCTTTTTTGTCTTTTTAAGGACAATGACCTGAGGCTGATCAAAAAAGGCTGTGAATTTTCTAAACCACTCCTCTTCGCTTTCATTCTCCGGCTCGTATCCAGGCCGGAAGGTCAGAGTGTAGTCTGCAGCAGCCACGCTTGACATGGCATTGGCTGCTGTGTCAGGAAGCAGCCTGTACTCTGCGATCTCAAAGCCTTCCGCCATAACGGCATTTAAACGATCCATCATCCGGGCCGTAGAGTCGGTGGAATGTACCTCAATATCCACATACTCTCCGTTGCTGGTTATTCCCACACCAAGAGGAGCGGCAAAGGACATGATCTGATGGGGACTGAAGCCGCCGCTGTAGCAGATCTCCACATCCGCTCTGCGGATAGCTTTCTGGAAGTAGCGCATTACATCCAGATGTCCGATGAATTTCATATTTCCTGTTTTTCTGAACTTAATACGGATTTTCATTGGTCTTTCCCCCTGGTCTCAAAACATACGCCGCCGCCAAAGCCCATGGCTCCGCAGCCGGAACATTTCTGACGGCAGTTTGGCGTTCCCTCGCCCTTTAAGGCCTGCTGCCATTCTCTCTTTAAAAATGCCTTCGTTACACCTGCATCAATAAAATCCCAGGGAAATAGCTCATCCAGGCCTCGTTCTCTTGTGGTATAAAAGTCCATATCCACACCGCAGGTCTCAAACGCTTCCATCCAGATCTCATTTTTAAAGAACTCAGACCAGGAATCGAACACAGCCCCCTTTTTGTAGGCCTCTTCAATCACAGGCCCCACCCGGCGGTCACCCCGGGCCAGAACGCCCTCAAGGACAGTCAGCTCTGCCTCATGCCAGTTGTATTTTAAACTCTTGAAATTCTTCATCTCACGGAATTTGCTGCGGACAATATTGGCTCTCTCTAAAAATTCCTCCTTAGTGCACATCTTCGCCCACTGGAAGGGGGTAAAGGGCTTTGGCACAAAAAAGGAAGAACTGGCAACCACCTGAACCTTGCCGTTTCTCTGATCCTTTGGAATATCATAATATGTTTCCGCGATCTTCTCCGATAAAAGAGCAATACCTTCCATATCTTCTGTCGTCTCTGTGGGCTGTCCCAGCATAAAGTAAAGCTTTACACGGTTCCAGCCGGCCTGAAATGCCTCCGAAGCGCCCTTTAGGATCACCTCTTCTGTCAGGCCCTTGTTAATCACGTCGCGGAGACGCTGGGAGCCTGCCTCTGGAGCAAAAGTCAGACTGCTCTTTTTGATATCCTGAACCTTACTCATTACATCCAGGGAAAAGGCGTCGATTCTTAAAGACGGCAGGGAAATATTTACACCCTTTCCCTTAAACTCGTCAATAAGGAAATTCACCAGGCCCTCCAGGCAGGTATAGTCGCTGGAACTGAGAGAACTAAGAGAAATCTCTTCATGGCCGGTGCTTTTGAGCATATCGTAGGCATAGCGCTTTAAATACTCCAGACTGTGTTCTCTTAAAGGGCGGTATACATTTCCTGCCTGACAGAAACGGCAGCCGCGGATACATCCTCTCTGGATCTCTAAAACCACACGGTCCTGCGTGACCTTCATATAAGGAACCAGCGGATTTTCAATGTAGCCCACGCTGTCCATATCAGCAACTACCTGCTTGCGGATTTTCTCTTTTGCATGGCTGTTGTTGGGGGTAAAACTCTTTAAGGTACCGTCCTCATTGTACTCTGGGTCATAGAATGAGGGAACATAGATACCAGGGATCTTTGCCGCCAGCTCTAAGAAGTCCTTTCTCGACCCTCCTGCTTTTTTATTTTCCTGATACCGGTCAATCAGATCAAAATAGACCGTCTCACCCTCACCAATATAGAACAGATCAAAAAAGTCCGCCAACGGTTCAGGATTGTAGGCGCAGGGACCTCCGCCGATGACGATGGGGTCGGATTCTGTACGGTCACAGGCGTGAAGTGGGATCTGGGACAGATCCAGAATCTGAAGCACATTGGTGTAGCACATCTCATACTGGAGAGTAATGCCTAAAAAGTCAAAGTTCTTTACCGGTTCCTGGGATTCCAGAGTAAACAGAGGGATCTTTTTTTCCCTCATAATAGGATCCAGATCCATCCAGGGGCTGTATACACGCTCACAGCACACATCCTCCCGGCTGTTAAACATGGAATAGAGGATCTGAATGCCGAGGTGGGACATACCGATTTCGTATACATCCGGGAAACACATGGCAAATTTTGTCTTTACCCGGGAGTGATCCTTCACCACCATATTTATCTCGCCGCCGATATAGCGGGCAGGCTGCTGGATGGACAGCAGGATCTCGTCACTTAATGCTAATTTTCTCATTGTTCTTCCTTCTTATTTTGGTTGAGTTGCATTGTTTTTGTCTGAAAAATCATTCATATTCTTCATTTTCAGGTCAAAATTTTTCAGCACATTTTAACACGATGCATTATCGCGAATAATTATACAACACATACAGAGTTTAGGCAACCGTGAGTTGAACCACAAATGCCCCAATCCGTTTATCTATTCTCCATTGAGGTACAGCCCCAATCATCAGCCCAATACTCGTCCATTGACATAATTTTGTCATTTGCTGTTCTAATAAATGACGTTACGTGAAACGAAACACTCCTATCTTTTGGATAGACGGATGACGGATGCCAAAAATCCAGCAGAGCACAATGAAACTAAAAAAATATAGACCAGACCATACGAATATGGTTCCGGTCTATAATATTTCATACACAATATGCGGATCAAATCAGCCCGGCTGACTTCATTTCCTTCTTTATCCTGTCAAGCACTGGTCCCTCAGGCGTTGCAAGATTTGGCTTATAGGGAAAGCCGATTTCTCTTCCCCGCAAGTTTGCCATATCCTTTGCCGCTACAGGAAAACTTGCCCCGTCCATGGACAGACGGACGGGATTTAGTTTAAACTGAGCCTCCAGAGAACTCGCCAGGTCCCCGGCCACAAACTTATTATATACATCCGTGATCAGCTCCGGCATAAAGTTGGCCGCTGTGCAGACGCCGCCCACTGCCCCATGGCATAGGGAAGCGTAAAGAAGGGTGTCCTTTCCGCCAAATACCTTAAAATCCACATCCCGGTTCCTGCGTATGAACTCTGCCGTCTGGGTGATATCTCCGCTGGTATCCTTCATTCCCACAATATTTTCCACCTCATGGGCCAGACGTTCCACCAGGTTTGCTGACATAGTATAGCCTACGCGTCCTGGATTGTTGTAGAGCAGCACTGGAAGCTCCGGTACGCTCTCTGCAATGGTCTTAAAATGCAGGAACAGCTCAGCCTCTGTCGGCTTTAAAAACATGGGCTGAAGGATGGAAATGCCTGCTGCACCATTTTCAAGGGCCATCTTTGCCAGACGGCAGCATTTCTTTGTACTGATTGCACCGATGCCAAAGTATACAGGGACGCGGCCTGCGGCCTGGTCTTCCATGATCTTAAGCCCCCGCTTCATTTCATCCTCTTCTATCACATAAAACTCGCCGTTGCTGCCAAATGCCAGGATCCCCAGCACGCCTCCCTCGATGACATAATCAACCTGCTCTCTCAGCTTTGCCTCGTCAATCCGTTCTTCTTCATCAATAGGGGTAAGAATCGGTACGATTACACCTTTCATAAATTCTGTATGGATCATTTTCGTCTGCCTCCTGAAGGATGTCTTTTATTTGCCCGGGGTTACGGTAACACCGGATATTTTTTCATAATATTTTACAATGCTGGAGTGATCCTCCCTGTCGCAGCCTTCTGATTTTAAAAACTGCATGATCTCCATCATCTGGGCGGTCAGAGGAGCCGGTGAACTGATGGCATGGGCTGCATTTAAGGCATTGTTCAGATCTTTGATATGGAGTTCAATACGAAATCCCGGCTTAAAATTCCTGGAGAGCATCATGGGTGCTTTGGCATCCATGACCGTAGAACCGGCCAGACCTCCCCGGATTGCCTGATATACAAGCTCCGGATCCGTTCCAGCTTTTTTTGCAAACGCAAGCGCTTCGGATACCGCCGCAATATTGATGGCAACTACCATCTGATTTGCCAGCTTTGCCACGTTTCCAGATCCAAGTTCTCCTACATATACCACAGAACCGGCCATTGCCATCAGCATATCGTAATATTGGTCAAACAGTTCTTTCCTTCCTCCCACCATCACAGACAGCGTTCCGTCAATGGCCTTTGGCTCTCCCCCTGAAACCGGCGCATCCAGCATTTCAATTCCGTATTTTGCACACTCTTCACCGATCTTTTTGCTCTCTGTTGGGTCAATGGAACTCATATCGATCAGCACTGTTCCAGGCTTTGCTCCCTCTGCAATACCGTTTTCACCCAGCACAGCCGCCCTTACATGGGGAGAATTGGGAACCATGGTGATCACAGCTTCCGCCTGAGATGCCACGTCCTTTCCGCTTATGCCGGCCTTTGCGCCGCAGGATACCAGATCCTCTACCGCTTTCCTGTTAAAATCATAGACAATCAGCTCGTAGCCTGCCTTTATCAGGTTCTTTGCCATTGGTTTTCCCATAATTCCTAATCCAACAAATCCAATTTTCATAATATTTTTTCACCTTTCCTGTCATTAAATATTTAAACTGTGAACGGCCCTCTTAATTTCCAAGGCATTCATTCACACCTTTTATCAGCTCAGCCGCAGCCTCTGCCGGCTCCTTTTCACGGGCGCTCAGTTTTCCAAATACCTTGTAATACACTCCATCGGGATTGGCCTGCAGATCGGGATTTTCAAACTTACTGTCAATGGAAAATTTACAGTGGGAAATAACAGCTTCGTTGGATTCCTTTGCCAGTTCATCTCCGATATTTTTCTCATCCAGAAGCTTTACCGCCGCCATGGAACAGGGGATTCCCCGTTCTGTACCGCAGATTTCTACCCCCTCCGGGTCATTTAGGAGAAAGTCGATCAGCATAGCCGCTTCTCTGGGATATTTGCAGGTAGAAGGGATGGCAAATGCCTGTGCAATCTTTGTAAATCCGCCGTTATAGTCCCCAAACTGGATAAAATCACCCATTACCATTTCCTGGCCTGGCTTGTCCACACTTTCCTCCAGCGCATCAGACATTTTCTTGGCGGAGCTGTCCCAGGTATAGATACCTGCATATTTTCCGTTGATCCACTTGGCATTTTTATCTATGGAGTCGGACATATCGCCGTCCAGAACAGCCAGGGTCGGGATCACATGGGCATCCTCCAGCTGGTTCATAAATTCCATTCCCTCTGCGATCTCCTCCTTAGTGTACTGAAGCTGTCCATCCTCTACCCACGGCTTGTTGTAAACCGATTCCAGATAGTAAACCATAAAAATCATACGGTCATATGCCTGAAGCACTAGTGGATATGCATCCTCATCATAAGCCTTAAAGGCCGCTCCTGCTGCAAGCAGGGATTTCCGATCGAAAGGGATCTGGCAGCCCACCTCGTCAAACGTGGTTTTATTCCAGTAAAACAGACGTCCTGTCAAGGAAACAGGCACTGCCATCAGCTTTCCGTTTATGGTGCAGGAATCCAGACTTTCCTGCGGAAACTGGGACAGATCCAGCTCATCGCTGTATTCGTTTAAATCTATAAATGCATTGCCGCCCTGGCCGTAAGAGTCCAGCCATCCCCAGTTGATCTGCATTACATCTGCACCATTGCCGCCGCTTAAATTCAGGGACTGTTTCTGCTCCCAGCCGTTCCACGCCCCGTATTCTGCTTCCACTTTGATATTGGGGTATTTCGCCTCAAAAGCAGCAATAGCTTTCTCTGTTGCCTCATGACGGCTGTCGCCGCCCCACCAGGAGAAACGAATCTCTGCCGTCTCTCCCCCTGTACCAGATGAGTCTGACGCACTGCTTGAAGCCGTGTCTGCGGATCCTCCGCATCCGGCCAGTGCAAGCGCTGTGACGGTTGCTGCTGCAATGACCGTTAATGTCGTTGTCACATTCATGGTATCCACCTCATTTTTGAAAACGGTTAAGGATTCTGCGCAGCCGACAGCTGCTCGTTGATTCCATCCATAAGAATTTTTGCACACTCCTGCGCATCCGCCTGCTTATAGCTGAGCATCTGCTGGGTAAGGAAATAGGTTCCATCTGCATTCTTCAGCGGGGCGCGTTCAAAAACTTTGTCGAACCTAAACTGCGTCCATGCCGCCATTTTTTCATTTGCAATCGCTGCAACACTGTTAGAAAGGTCTAAAACTTCTCGCGCTTTCTTATTCAATGGAATACCTCGAATATCTGACATTATTTTTATACCTTCCTTCTCACCCAGCAAAAATTGGATCAAAGCCGCCGCCTCTGCCGGATGTTCACTTGTTTTTGGTATCGCAAATACCATTGCTGCTTTCGACATACCTCCATGGTAATCTCCCATATTGATAAAGTCTCCTACTACAAAGTCAAAACCGGCAGCCGCATTTTTGTGCTTCAACAGATTGCAGTCCCACATATAAATTCCTGCATAATGTCCATCAATCCATCTCTGATTTGTATCAATCAACTCTGAACCATCTCCAGCAAGTATTTCTAATGTTGGGATTACGTGCTTATTTTCCAGGGTATTGAGAAATTCCATCCCCTCCGAAATTTCTTCTTGAGTATATTGAAGTTCATTATTTTCTACCCATGGCTTACCATATTTACACTGCAGGTAATACACCATCAGTAATGTTCTGTCTAACTCTTTCACGATCAAAGGATAGTAACTCCCATCTTCATAGGATGCAAACTTCTCACCTGCTGCATATAATTCGTCCAATGTTGTGGGAATTTTAGCCCCCACTCTGTCGAACATTGTTTGGTTCCAAAAGAATACGCGACCAGTATTGCTAACCGGTATAGCCTGAAGTTTCCCATTTATTGTAAAAAAATCTAAATCTGACGGTTCATATGCAGTAAGATCAATAACATTAGAAAGCGTGTTTAAGTCTATGAACATCTCTCCATCTGGCGAATAATTAAAAACCCAGTCCATATTCAGCTGAATCACATCAGCCGCAGAACCTGACTTTAGGGCTAATGCCACCTTTTCTTCATGACCAGTAAAAGATTCATACTCCGCTTCCACTTTAATATTAGGATATTTAGCCTCAAATGCCCGAATCGCTTCTATTGTTGCCTTATGATGACTGTCGCCGCCCCACCAGTTCATACGCAAAGTGATGGGATCCGTCGTATTTACTTTAAGATCCGCCGCAGCTGCCGTTGACGTTTCTTCTTGTTTCGTATCTGCCGGAGCCGTTTGCGTAGGCATACAGCCGACCAGAGAGCCTGCTATCGCACAGGCCAGCGTTCCTGCCATAAATTTTCTCTTTTTCATCGTAATCCCTCCATACATTATAATTTTTACCCTTTCACGCCTCCGGCAGCAATCCCATCCACAAAAGAGTTCTGTGCCGAGAAGAATACAACCAGTGACGGAATAATCGCTAACAGTGACATAGCCAGTACGCGGTTCCACTCAAAGCCCACTTCCGCATCCATTGACATACGCAGGAAAATAGATACCGGGAATTTGGCAACAGTGTTTACATAGATTAACGGCCCCATAAAATCATTGGACGCCCACATAAACTGAAACAGTCCGCAGGATACGATTGCCGGTTTCAGCATGGGGACCAGCACGTACCATAACGTTTTCATGATACTGCAGCCATCGATCTGCGCCGCTTCCTCCAGTTCCTTGGGGATTCCTCTCTGGAACTGGATCAGCATATATACAAAATAGGTATCACCCGCCAGAATGGACGGCACAACCAACGGCAGATAGGAATCCAGCCATCCAAGCTCATTAAACAGGATATACTGAGGCACATTCAGTACAACCTGGGGCAAAAACAGGGTAGACATTAAAACCGCAAAGGAAAATTTTTTTCCAAAAAAATCAAATCGTGCAAAGCCGTAGGCTGTGATCGTTGCGGAAACCAGGGTAACGATCACCTTTGGAAGAACAATCTTGTACGTATTTGCCATAAAATGCAGCAGCGTCATTCCCTCATATCCCGCAAATCCTTTCACATAACCGGTAATTACCGGATTTTTCGGAATGAAGCCTACACTGGAAAATATTTCCGAATTTGTTTTAAAGGACGCCCCCACCATCCAGATCAGCGGATACACCATAATAATCCCCACCGCAATCAAAAGGACATATCTAAGAAATGTGCCAATCGTCCGTTTCTGTTCTCTGGTCATTTTCTGCTACCTCCCATCCTCATCGCTGTAATACACCCAATGTTTTTGACTGATGAACGCAACAGCAGTAAACATCATAATAATCAGAAACAGCAGCCACGCAATAGCGCTGGCCATACCCATGTCATAGGACTTGAACGCATTGTTGTAGACCAGCAGCGAAACCAGTGTGGTAGAACGCAGGGGGCCGCCCTGAGTAATGATAAACGGGCCGTTAAATTCCTGAAACTTGTTGCACAGCTGAGTGACGAAATTATAAAAAATAACCGGTGTGATGAGCGGTACGGTAATGCTTATAAACTGCCTCCACTTTCTCGCCCCGTCAATAGAGGCCGCCTCATAAAGATCTTCTGATACGCCTTTAAGTGCTGCAAGGAAAATAACCATTGGAGAGCCGAACTGCCATACCTTTAAAAGCACAATCACCAGAAAGGAACCGTTGGGATCTCCCAGCCAGTTAAACGGCTCCACACCAAACCGGCCCAGGATCATGTTTACCAGTCCTTCTGTTTTAAACAGAAATTTCCACAAAACAGCAATGGAAACCGACCCGCCCAGAATGGACGGAATATAGTACGCAGTCCTGAAAAAATTGATCCCTTTCATCTTATAATTCAGAATATAAGCAATAAACAGTGCAAATCCCAATTCCAGCGGTACCGTGCATACCGCATACTTAAATGTGACCCAAAACGCCTTCATGGTCAGGCTGTCATTTAGAATGCTTATGTAATTTCCAAGCCCCAGAAATTTAGGCTGGCGGAACAGATTATAATCATGAAGGCTGTATACCATAGATGTGATAAAGGGATACAGCTTAAACACCGCAAAACCGATCCACCACGGAATAATCAGAGCCAGCCCCACATTCTTTTTCCACCAGCTGCGTCCGCCGGCATGAACCGCCCTTTCCCCTGCATTTTTCTCTCTTGCCATTTTCATTCCCCTCTTCTCCCTTACGCCTTCGGCGCATAAAATACCTGTCTGCTCTCCATAAGCCCGTCTTTTTCCAGTTTCTCCACATCCATCCTGGGGGCGATTCCCGGTATTTCCTGGCTACAGATGATACGCCCGTCCCTCTCCTCCGGTTTATACAGCGTATATTCTCCCACCGGAACGGTAATGGGTTCATGGAACTCAATCCGCTCATCTTCCCCATAGAGACAGCCGAAAATAGCATTCAGATAGATACGTCCCCCAGAGGAAAATACGGCTTGATGCTCCCTGGCCAGATCCCGAATGGTCAAAAGGTCGTCGATCCTCGTCATCCGTCCTATGGAGGGCTGCACATGGTCCACCCCTTTTTCCAGATAAATCTCGTACATATAGGAGATCCGCATGGACTCACCAAAGGCGATCGGCACAGGCACTCCCATTTCCTTTAATCGGCGGATACCGTTAAAATCATTGGAGTGAATGGGTTCTTCCAGCCATTCCAGATTATAGGGGGCTGCCATCTGCGCAAAACGGTATGCTTCCTCTACGTTCCATCTCTGATTGGCATCTACCGCTACCCCCACAGAAGGGCCTACGGCCTCCCTAACCTTTTTTAAGCGGCGGATATCCCGCTCCATGTCGGTTCCGTCTCCGCTTCCTACTTTAAACTTAACCGTCCTGTACCCTTCTGTTACATACCGGGTCATATCTGCCACCAGTTCATCATCCTCTAAAAGCAGAGAACCTCCTCCCTTATATGCCGCCGCCCAGTCTTTTTCTGCCCCCAGGAAACGGTGCAGAGGCTTCTCTGCCCTCTGAGCCAGAAGATCCAGCATCATCAGGTCAAGCTGTCCTACCTCCACGGCCTTCTCGCTCTGGAATCCAGCATTGCGCACTCTCCAGTAAAGCGTCTCTCTCCAGTCATTATAGCTTTTTGTCTCTCCGGTCAGGATCATGGGCAGGATGTCCGCCGCAAAGGCCGGGCCGACACTTAAGTGGGCACAGCCTCCCTCCTGATCATAAAGCTCCATGCATCCCCTCTCTGGAGCAAATTTTCCCATCCCCCCAGTTCCATCCTTAAAAGGTTTTGGAAGCGGGATCGGACGGAAACTGTAAAAGACCGCCCTGGTGAATTTTATCTTGTCCTTAAAGTCAAACCTCATTTTCCTGATCCTCCATTCCATTTCGGCAATATTGTCCCTATCGTTTTGGTTATGGATATTTCCAATCAAATTACTCATTATGCCGTCATTTTTTCCTGTTTTATTCATTTCGTTCCTGATTTACTATTAAAATATCACACAATATCCCCGTCAACAATATCCACTTTTTCATTCAATACATATCATTTTGGTTAATCTTTAATTGACGGCTGGCATTCCCATATGTTACATTATCCTTACCTTGTTAAATATGCCATGCAAAAAGGAGCGATCATCCCATGAATACACGACAATACAACTATCTTCTGACCATTGCCGACTGCGAAGGGATACTTGCCGCCTCCCAGAAACTGGGGATTACCCAGGCGGCTTTGAGCAAATTTCTGGCCGAGCAGGAACGGATTTTGGGGGTTAAGCTTTTTGTACGTTATAAACGGCGGATGTACCCCACTCCTGCCGGTCAGATCTATCTGGATGCAGCCCAGAAAATCATATCTGTAAAAAACAGCACCCTACAGACCGTAAATCGTCTCACCTGCGGTTCCCGTGCGCCCATCCGCATCGCTTCCACCCCGTACCGGGGTGCGGAACTGTTTGGCCGGGTATTCGGACGTTTTTCTGCCATCTATCCTACCATAGATCTCTCACTGGAGGAGATCTATTCCTCTGCCCAGGAGAAGGAAATACATCGTAAAAACGCCGACTTTGCCTTTGGAGTGAACCTTCATACCTCCTATCAGGATGTACGAAACCTTCCCGTATGCAGGGAGGAGCTGATACTGGCGGTTCCTGCCTTTCATCCCATGGCAGACCTGGCAAAAAGAGACCGCCTTGTATCCGTCTCCATCCAGTCCTTTAAGGACACGCCCTTTGTGCTTCCCGGACGGAAAAACAATATCCGCATCGTAGCGGACCAGCTGTTTGAGGACGCAGGCTTTGTGCCGGTTATTGTTTTTGAGTCCGGTAATGGAATGACTGTAGACGCCATGATACGCCGGGGAGCCGGAGCCGGCTTTCTCCCCATGCGCTATCTGAAGCCAGAGCCGGAATTAGCCTGTTTCCGCCTGGATCCGCCATGCTTTGAAATATCCTATATCCGCTACAGTGCAGACCGGGTACTTACTGCCCCGGAACGCTGCCTGTTGGGAGTCCTGATCGAGGAGCGATTGAAAACCAGCAGTCAGGAGCTGATTCCCAGCCCGGAAATTGACTCATTTTTGGAGGAATTGTCATGAAAAAACCAGAAGAAATTGAACTTGATACAAAGACGCTGCGTTTTATCGTCGCAATCGTAGATGAAGGCGGTCTCTCCAGGGCAGCTGAGGCTCTCTATCTGTCACAGCCTGCACTCTCCCGCTATCTGAAGCGGGCCGAGGAAACTTTGGGGACGCCTGTTTTTTACAGGGAACACAGTGGTCTGACCCTAACGGCTGCCGGAAAAGTCTTTATCAATGGCGCCCGCAGTATGCTCCATCTGGAACAGGAAGCGCTGCAGCAGATCCAGGCATCCAGACAGGACCGCTCTGCATCTGTCTCCATAGCGGCCCAGAGCCTCTTTCTTCCTTTTCTGGATAAAGCGGCCCAGGGAACCTTTAAGAAGCAGTACCCTTCTGTCACCATCAAGCTGACTGAACAGAGCGGCAGTCAGGTGCGAAACCTAATAAGCAACGGAACCGTAGATTTGGGCTTTTTTATGGGAGAGCCATCAGAAACTCCCTATTTTTCCCAGGAATGTCTCTTTACGTCCCGGCTGGTATTCTGCGCCGCCCCCAAGACGCTGGAGCAAATCCCCATCCAGAAGGAGGGTTTTCATCTGAGCCATTTCGCGCAGGAGCCTATGATGATGGGACTTGAAAATACGTTTCTATGCAAGCGCCAGAGCCGCCTGTTTATGGAGGCAGGCATATCTTCCCCCAATATCTGCGCAAGAGGGCGCCTGCGCGTACTGACCGACCTGCTTCATCTGGGATACGGAAATGTGATCCTGCCCCAGGAAGCCGCAGCGATCCCAAAGGAGCGCATATTCTCCTTTGACCCGCCGGAGCTCTACAGCTGCATGGCAGCCTGGTGCCAGGGACGCCCTCTGACTGCTCCTGCCCTGGCTTATTTAAACGCCGTAAAAGAGCGGATTATGGACGGCGAATGGACAAACGCCCGATAGCAGCTGTTTAGAATTTATGGGCATTGTTGTAGGCCAGCAGGACTTCTTTGGGCATATCTTCTAATCTTATGGGGATAAGGCGGTTTTCATTGCCGTCTTTGATCGCCTGCTCATAGTACCAGCATTTAAATTTGAGCATATCAAGCACGCGTTCCATGCGTTCTATCTCATCTTCCACATTTTTCTTTTGCTCTAAAAGCAGTTCTCTGCGTTCTTTATACGTTTTGCTGCCCTGCGTACATAGCTCCATAAACTGTTTAATCCCTTTGATTTCCATACCGGATTTTTTCAAACACTCAATGACGCGGATTGCTTCTATTTCTCTTTCATCAAATTTGCGAATACCGGAGGTTCGTTTTATATTTGGGAAAAGTCCCTCCTTATCATAATATCGAAGCGTGGAAATGGGGAGGTGAAACATTTCAGATACTTGACCGATTGTATACATTTTTTCTCCTTTGGTGTTAGAAAATTCAAAAATATACTTGACCTAAAGTCAGGTTTAGGTTGTATGCTGTGATTATAGCAATCAAAAAATGACTTGTCAATTTGCAGCAGGAGGTTTGAAAACTTTTATGGAAGAATTAAAATTAACATCTGAGTGGGACAAAACGTTTCCCAAAAGTAATATGGTAAACAGCAGAAAAGTTATGTTCCGTAATCGGTACGGAATTATGTTGGCTGCCGATTTATATGAGCCAAAAACAGCGGCAGGCAGGCTTCCAGCGATTGCCGTCTGCGGACCATTTGGCGCTGTAAAGGAACAGTCATCTGGATTGTATGCGCAGAAATTAGCGGAAATGGGCTTTCTAACGATTGCGTTTGACCCTTCTTTTACAGGCGAAAGCGGCGGATTTCCGCGTTACGTTGCTTCCCCTGACATCAATACGGAAGATTTCCAGGCAGCCGTAGATTTCTTATCTGTTCAGGAAAATGTGAATCCCGAACATATTTGCATCATTGGTATCTGCGGTTGGGGCGGAATGGCAATCAATGCAGCGGCAATCGATACCCGTGTGAAAGCAACGGTTGCTGTTACAATGTACGATATGACCCGTGTTACGGCAAAAGGCTATTTTGACTCTGAGGACAGCGAGGAAGAACGATATCAGAAACGTGCAGCAATGAATTGCCAGCGAACTGTTGATTTTAAGAACGGGGAATACAAACGGGCTGGAGGGGTTTGTGACCCATTGCCGGAGGATGCCCCTGCTTTTTTAAAGGATTATTATGACTATTATAAAACAAACAGAGGGTATCACAAAAGGTCATTAAATTCCAATGACGGCTGGAATATGACCTCTGCTCTTTCCTTTTTGAATATGCCAATTTTACAATACAGCGGCGAAATTCGCAGTGCAGTATTATTCGTACATGGAGAAAAAGCACACTCCTGCTATTTCAGCAGGGACGTTTTTTCAAAACTGACCGGTGATAATAAAGAGCTGATGATTATTCCGGAAGCGGTTCATACTGATTTGTATGATAATGTTGATATAATTCCATTTGATAAAATAGCGAAGTTTTTACAGAGAAATTTTTGATGTGAATGAAGGAGAACGAATAATGAACAGACCATATATTATAAGCCATATGATGACATCCCTTGACGGACGGATTGACTGCGGTATGACCGCAAAGCTTCCGGGCGTAGAGGAATATTATGCAGCGCTTAATAAACTGAATTTAACAGCCACATTAAGCGGCAGAGTTACTGCTCAGTTAGAAATGGCCAAAAAGGGGGAATTCGAGGCAAAAAACAAAGAACCTCTGAACGCCGAAAAATTTTCAAAGAAAATAAGCGCAAAGGAATACAGCATTGCAGTTGATACAAAAGGCAGTCTGCTTTGGCAGGAGCACAGCAAGGTGCCTCTTATCATTATTACCAGCGAAGCGGTTGCAAAAGAATACCTTGCTTATCTGGATGAAAGAAATATTTCATGGATTGCCTGCGGCAAAGAGAGAATTAACCTCGCCAAAGCCATGGAAATTCTTGCAGAAGAATTTGGCGTAAAGCGTCTGGGGATTGTTGGCGGCGGGACTATCAATGCAGGCTTTTTAAACGAAGGACTGCTTGATGAAATAAGCATTTTGCTCGCCCCGGGCATTGATGGACGGAAAGGTATGACAGCCGTATTCGATGGACTTCCCATGGAAACGGAACCCATTTCTTTGAAATTGAAAAATGTTGCACAATATGACAGCGGAGCCCTTTGGCTACAGTATCAGACAAGGTAATACGAATGCTTCTCTTATGAGATGATGAGAAGTGATGCATAAACCAGGGACAGGCTGTCCTTTCGCCTGTCCCTGAAGGTCTAAAATATACCTATTCTGCTTTCCTGTCTCTACTGTCCCGTGTAGACCAGGTCGGCATTTTTGTACATGATCTGCTCCTTTTCCCCGCAGCTTAGCCCGTCCATCTCCAGCATCCAGCGCACATAATCGCTGTATTGGGCTTCCTTGAGGGCAGAGGGGGCGTCTGTGCCGAACATCAGCTTGTGGGCTCCGGCCAGATCTCTTGCCAGACGCACATACTCCGCCGCCCTGTTCCATGGATCCTGTACATCACGGCAGTTGTGCACTACACTGGACAAATCAAACCACACATTGGGAAGCGCCAGCTGGTCTAAGGCTGTCTTTAATTCCTCTTCCTGTCTGCCGCCTGGCCCCAGAAGATGGCACAGCACGAATTTCATTCCCGGATGGCGCAGAATCTCTTTGCGCAGCCCCAAAACCTGCCAGCTTTTACTTTTGCATTTTCCGATATCCACCACCATAACATGACCTCTGCTTTCAGCGTAGGAGAATGCTTCATCCATCCGCTCGCTGTCGATCCGAAAATCCGGGTGAACCGCCATCAGGCCGGAACCGGAGCTGACCTCGAATTTCTCAATTTTAAATCCCAGTTCTTCAAAAAGATGGCGGCGGATCCCCTCATATTCCAGAGAATAGGGATCATAGCTGGCTGCTCCGATGAAACGGTCCGGGTATTTTAAAACAGCATCCCAGGTATAATGGTTCTGAAAGCCATAAAAATTCCCCTGAAGGAGCACAGCTCTCTCTACACCATTGGCATCCATTACCTCAAGAAGCTGCTCCGGACTGACTCCCTCTGTGCCAAACTGTTCCGGGATCATGCGTACGGTCTGTCCATTGGCATAGCGGGCCATGCCTCCTCCTATGCTGCGCAGCTCACCGCCGGAACCGGTTCCTGCGATGTACTGAACCAGATGGGCGTGACAGTCAATGATCTTCATGTTCATTCCCCCTTTGCCTTCACAAACCGCTTTGCGATCCGGATCAGCAGTTCTGTAATGGTTTCCATGGACTCTGCGCAGATATATTCATACTTTCCATGGAAATTGTGTCCGCCGGTACAGATATTGGGGCAGGGAAGGCCCATATAGGACAGGCGCGCGCCGTCTGTGCCGCCGCGGATGGGGACGATCACAGGCGCAATATCCAGTTCTTCCATTGCGGCTTTGGCCTCGTCAATCAGGTACATATACGGCTCAATCTTTTCCTTCATGTTAAAGTAAGAATCCTTTACATAAACCTCAGCAGCACCTTCTCCGTATTTCTGGTTCATAAACGCGCCGGCGGCTTTAAAAAGCTCTTTTTTTCTTTCAAATTTTACTCTGTCATGATCCCGGATGATGTATTCCAGCTCTGCCTCTTCCACGTTTCCCTCCATGCGGTCCAGATGGAAAAAACCCTCGTAGCCTTCCGTATACATCGGGTTTTCAAATACCGGCAGAAGGGACTGGAACTCCATTCCCATTAAAAGGGCGTTCTTCATCTTTCCCTTTGCGCTGCCCGGATGGATACTGGCTCCATGGAGCCTCACACGGCCGGAAGCGGCGTTGAAATTCTCATATTCCAGCTCCCCGATGGCTCCGCCGTCTACCGTATAAGCCACATCCGCTCCGAATCCGGCCACATCAAAGCGATCTGCCCCGCGTCCTACCTCCTCATCCGGAGTAAAGGCGATACAGATCTTTCCATGTTTTTCCTCCGGATGAGCCAGAAACCATGATGCCATGGTCATAATCTCTGCCACACCCGCCTTATCATCAGCCCCTAAGAGGGTCGTTCCGTCGGTGGTAATCAGCGTCTGGCCCTTATAGCGTTTCATTTCCGGAAATTCCTTCACAGAAAGCCAGATAGAGGCCTCCTTATTTAAGCAGATATCCTCCCCATCATAGTTTTCTATGATCCGTGGCTTTACATTCTCACCAGAGAATGCCGGCGCTGTATCCATATGGGAAATAAAACCCAGGGCGGGAGCTGCTGCTCCTTCTTCCAGATTTGATGGAATCATGCCGTAAACGTATCCGTTTTCATCCTCTCTTACCTCTGATACGCCCATTTCACGCAGTTCCTCTGCCAGCATACGGCCTAAAACCCGTTGTTTCTCTGTGCTGGGCATCTGCTCCTTATCATCTGCGGACTGGGTATCAATGACTGCATAGCGCAGAAAACGTTCTGCTGTCTGTGATAGATTCTGTGACATCCTGCTGCCTCCTTGTGTAATGTGTACTCATTATTCCATTATAGTGTGCACAACGGTTCCTTCATAAACGGGAAAATGGAACTTATCTCCGTGCGCTCGCCATATAGTTTACATAAAAACATTATGTAAACTATATAATATAAATCCCATACTTTCCCATAAAATGAATCGGGGATAGTATACCATACTATCCCCCTGATGTCCAATTCGCCGTTTTCTCTGTTCTCTGCCGTCGTTCTTCCTATCGGTTTGCCAGCTCGTCTGTAATCTCTTCCCAGGTCATGTCCTTCTGAGCCATGAGCACCATCATATGATACAGAAAATCTGCCATCTCGTATTTGATTTCCTCAGGATCCGGGTTTTTGGCCGCAATCACAATCTCCGTACATTCCTCGCCCACCTTCTTAAGGATCTTATCAATGCCCTTGTCAAAAAGATAATTCGTATACGAGCCTTCCTTTGGATGCGCCTTCCTGTCCAGGATCACCTGGTACACATCCTCAAAAACCCCTAACGGATTCCTGTTCTTATATTCCTTCTTTGCCAGTTCTCTGTAAAAACAGGAGCGGTTGCCCGTATGGCAGGCCCCTCCCACCTGCTCCACCTCTGCCAGAAGGGTATCCTCATCGCAGTCGATCCGCAGCTCCTTTACATACTGGAAATGGCCGCTGGTCTCGCCCTTTATCCAAAGGCACTGACGGCTTCGGCTGAAATACGTCATCTTTCCTGACGCCAGCGTCCATTCAAAAGCCTCCTCGTTCATATAGGCCAGCATAAGCACCTCTTTATTCCTGTAATCCTGGACGATCACAGGAACCAGACCGTCTGCCCCCTTCTTTAGATCCCTCCACTGAAATGCTGGCTGTAACGTATCCAGAAAAATCCCGTCCGCCTTTAACTGCTGCTTGATCTCCATGGATGCCCCTATCCGGTCCTCATCAAGGGCCAGGATAGCTCCCGCAGTCTCAGGACAGCCAAGGGACGCTTTTAGTCCTTTTGCCTGCTCTTTAACCTCATCTGCCGCGCCTGACGCCGTCAGGCAGATACCGGGGCAGTGACGGAAGGCCTCCATCTCCTCAAGGGACGGCGTCTGCCCTGCGATTGGGATCACAAAGCCGCAGGCTCCCAGCTTTGCAAGACTCTGGGCCTGTGCCGTATAGGAAAGTTTTGGCAGATACGCATATATTTTTTCCCCGCCAAACCGCTTTGACGCATCCTTGATCAGAGCCTCATTTCCATCTGCGCCCATATCCAGAAACACAGCTGACGCCCCGGCATAAAGATATTTCTTTACGTCCTCCAGCCGCTTCACCCGTCCGCCGGCAATCACAGGTGCATCAATCTTCCTGCAAAGCTCTCTCAATGTATGAAGCATTGCCTCATGATCTGCCTCAGATACAGAACAGTCATAGATAAACAGGCCGTCTGCACCGCTTTCACAGCCGGCACTTCCCAGTTGTACAAGGTTCTGTCCGTATATTTTTCTGCCGTCCCAGCTGCAGGCCCTCCCTTCGCTGTATCCCAGACCGATGATCAGCTTTTTATACTCTGCCATAATCGTTCCTCCCTTCCAGACGCCTTACGGCCTCTGCTAAATCGATCCGGTTCTCATAGAGGGCTTTCCCGATGATCGCCCCCTTGATTCCGGCCTCATATAAGGCCTGCAGATCCTCCATGGACGAAACGCCGCCGGAAGCGATCACATCCAGCCCCGTCTCCTTTGTCAGCGTTTTCGTAGCCTCCACATTAGGGCCGGAAAGCATACCGTCTCTGGAAATATCCGTATAAACAATGTGCTTTATTCCATAATCTCTCATCCGCTGTGCCAGCTTTAGGGCCGTAACCTGGCTGATCTGTTCCCAGCCCTGGACAGCCACATTTCCGTTTTTCGCATCGATCCCGGCCACGATCGCCTCTGCCCCGAATTTCTCTGCCATGTCCCGTAAAAATTCCGGCTGCTCCACCGCTTTTGTCCCAATAATCACCCGTTTTACTCCCAGGGAAAGCATATTGAAAATGGCTTCCTCTGAGCGGATGCCTCCCCCGATCTCCACCGGGATACTCACCGATGAAACAATCCGGCGGATGGTTTCTTCATTGACAGAATGGCCCGCCAGCGCTCCGTCCAGATCCACCAGATGAAGAAACGTGGCGCCCTGCTCCTGCCATTTGCAGGCCACTTCCTCCGGGCAGTCGGAATAAACGGTGACATCTTTAAATTCGCCCTGTCTTAACCGGACACATTTTCCATTTTTCATATCGATTGCGGGATATAACTGCATAAAATCCTCCTTTTTACAGGTTGCCCTTGGTAGAAAGCACATCCTTCAGCCGCGGGTCATATGAGGTTGCTTCATCTAAGGCCCTGGCAAAAGCCTTAAAGGCCGCCTCGATGATGTGATGGTTATTGCTGCCGGACAGCTGACGCAGATGAAGGTTCATTTCCCCGCCATAGGAGACGGCATAGAAAAATTCCCGGATCATCTCTGTCTCCAGATCTCCTACCCGCTCCCTCTCCAGGGTCAGTTCAAAGGACAGCCAGGGCCTTCCGCACAGATCCAGGGCACACAGCACCAGGGAGTCATCCATGGGGAGAATCTTTGAGCCATAGCGGGCGATCCCCCTTTTATCTCCCACCGCCTCCCGGATCGCCCGGCCCAGCACGATTCCCACATCTTCGATGGTATGATGGGTATCCACCTCAAGATCCCCCTGCGCATGAAGTTCCAGGTCAAAAAAACCGTGGCGGGCAAAGCTGTTTAACATATGGTCGAAAAATCCGATTCCTGTGTGGATATCCGCCTTTCCCCTTCCATCTAAATTAAGGGTCATGGATATCTTTGTCTCATTGGTATTTCGCGTCATCACTGCAATCCGTTCCATCTTACTCCTCCTCTTCAAACCGCACCCGGATAGAATTGGCATGGGCCGTCAGCTGCTCCGCCTCGGCAAAAGCCTCGATCTCCTTATGGGCCTTTTTAAGCGCCTCCTTTGAATAGTAAATGATACTGGATTTTTTAACAAAATCATCCACACCCAGGGGTGAGAAAAACCGGGCTGTCCCATTGGTTGGCAGCGTATGATTGGGGCCTGCAAAATAATCTCCCAGGGGCTCTGAACTGTATTCTCCGATGAAAATGGCTCCGGCATTTCGGATCTTAGTCATCACTTCAAAGGGACGTTCCGTCACGATCTCCAGATGCTCCGGAGCAATGCGGTTGGCCGTCTCAACCGCCTGCTCCATGGAATCCGTCACCAGGATATATCCGTAATTATCTAAGGAACAACGAATAATATCCCTCCTGGAAAGCTGTTCCAGAAAGCTGTCCGCCTGTTCTGATACCTGTTCTGCAAGCTCCATGCTGTCTGTCACCAGAATGGCGCTTGCAAGCTCATCGTGCTCTGCCTGGCTTAAAAGATCCGCAGCCACATATCTGGGATCTGCCGTTTTATCTGCGATAACCAGGATCTCGCTGGGACCTGCGATGCTGTCGATGCTCACATGGCCGTACACCGCCTTTTTTGCCAGGGCTACAAATATATTTCCAGGACCTACGATCTTATCCACTCTGGGAATGGACTCTGTTCCAAAGGCAAGGGCGGCAATAGCCTGAGCGCCTCCCGCCTTATAGACCTCGTTGGCTCCTGCCAGATGAGCCGCTATCAGGGTTACAGAATTCACCTTCCCATCCTTTCCCGGAGGCGTCACCATAACGATCCGCTCTGCACCCGCCACCTTTGCCGGAATAATATCCATCAGCACGGTTGACGGATAGGCAGCCTTCCCTCCCGGTACATAGACGCCCACGCTCTCTAAGGCAGTTACCTTCTGCCCCAGGATTGTTCCGTCCGGCTGGGTGTCAAACCAGCTGTTTTTAAGCTGTTTTTCGTGATAGCGGCGAATATTTTCCATGGATTTTTTCATCACAGCCAGCAATGCCGGATCCACTTCCTTCATCGCCTCCCGGATCTCCTTTTCTGTGACCCGGATGGAGGCAGGATTCATTGCTGCTCCATCGAAACGCCGGGTATATTCAAACAGGGCCGTATCCCCCTCTTTTCGGATCCGCTCTACGATCTCCCGTACCGTATTCTCATATTCCCCGTAGTTGTTCGGATCTCTCTTTAACAGATCCGTAAGGATATCTTTCATGGATGTATCATCTAAGGCAATGATTCTCATTTCTCTCCTGTCCTTTCCAGAGCTCTGATGATCTTTGTGATCCGCTCATGTTCTGTTTTCATGCTCACCTGGTTTACTACCATACGGGCCGACAGGGGACAGATCTCTTCCAGTACCGTAAGTCCATTTTCCCTTAAAGTAGAACCGGTTTCTACAATATCTACGATCACCTCCGACAGCCCTACAATAGGCGCCAGTTCAATAGAGCCGTTGAGCCGGATGATCTCTGCAGTCTGGTATTTCCGGTTGTGAAAATAATCCCTGGCAATATTGGGGTATTTTGTCGCTACCCGGATTAACTCGTGATGCTTTAGCCGCTCCCCTGCTGATTCCGGTCCGCAGACGCACATCCTGCACCGGCCGATCCCCAGATCCATCACCTCATAAAGCTTTCTTCCTTCTTCTAAAATAGTATCCCGGCCTGCAATGCCTATATCGGCGGCCCCATACTCTACATAGGTGGGAACATCCGTGGCCTTGGCCAGAAAGAAACGAATCCCCAGCTCCTCATTGGCAAAGATCAGCTTTCTGGAATCCTTATCCTTCATCTCCTCACAGGATATGCCGATTTTTTCAAACATCTCCATGGCCCTGGCGGTAAGTCTGCCCTTGGCCAGAGCGACAGTCAGATATCTCATGTTCTTACCTCCTTACGGATCTGTTTATTGACAGGCGGACAGCAAAATCTCATCCACATTTCCCGTCAGAGTGTCAAAAGCCGTGACAAACGAGCGATTGTCTTTCAGATAGAGGATATTTCTCAGACGGCGTTTCCTGGCCATGTCTTTGTAATCCTCAAACGTCTTTCCCGGAGCCCGGCTCACTGGCTGCACCGGACGGTCCTGTGAACGGAAAAGGCGGCTTAAGCAGACAGCATTCTCTCTGGCCTCCGGTTCATAGAGAATCATTGTCGCTCCAGCAGTTAAAGGCACATCGATCTTCTGTCTTAAAAGAGCCGCCATAAGCTGATCTACCACAATGGCGAAGCCCACCGCCGGGGTATCCTTTCCAAACTGCATCAAAAGCCGGTCATACCGGCCTCCCGTAACGATATAATCTCCGGTTCCATATGTATAGGCCTTGAAAATGATGCCTGTGTAATACTGAAATCTGCTCACCATGCCAAGATCATAGGAAACGCAGTCTGCTACTTTGTATTCCTCTAACAGCGTGTGAACCCGTTCCAGCCGTTCAATGGCCTTTAAAGCCTTCTCATTGGCTGTAAGCACCTTTGCCCTGCGAATCTTTTCGATATCACCGAAGGTTTCCGTAGTCTTTAACAGCGCCTCTTTTAAATCCTCCCGGATGGAATGGGTCTTTAAAAACGCCTCGGTGCCAAACCGGTTCTTGTTTTCAATCAACCGGTCCAGTTCCTCCCTATCTTCTTCCTCCAGCCCCGCTTCCTCTGCCAGGCTCCTGTAAAATGCCGCCTGTCCCAGTTCCACCTGAAACTCCTTTAATCCGGCGGCTTTCAGACAATCCACCGCCATGGCGATGACCTCTGCATCCGCATCCGGCGAATCATCTCCCAGAAGCTCCGCCCCTGACTCCGCCCGTTCTTTTAAACGCCCCCGAAAACTGGTATTATTAGTAAAGGTTCGCTCCAGATAACAGAACCTCAGAGGCAGTTCGTCATCCATAAAGTATTTTGCCGCGCACCTGGCTACTGCAGGAGTCATATCGGGCCGCAGCACCAGCATATGGTTATCCCTGTCAAAAAAGCGAAACATCTCTTCTGAAGCCACGCTTCCCCGATCCTCATTAAATATATCCGCGTATTCAAAACTGGGCGTCTGTATATGCTCACAGCCATAGAGGTACAGGGTGTGAAGGATCTTTTCCTGCACAGCCAGTTTCCTGCGGCATTCTTCGCCGTAAATGTCCCTGACTCCTTCCGGAGTGTGGATCAGCCTGTTTCGTTTTGTCATACCAATCGAACCTCCCTGTTGCAGCCTTTCACTTTATATTGGTAAAGTGATAATTCATTAACGTGATCACTATTATAAAGGCAAATGAACCGCCTGTCAATCTTTTTTATCATTCTGCTGATGGTACTCCAGATCCTTTGCGATCATCTCCAGATAATGAACCAGCATATCCCGATAGGCTCTGATCCGCCAGGAATGGTCGATCTCCTCATAAGTAAAGCTTTTTCGTCCCCCGGCTTCCATCCGTTCCCAGAACGACTTTACCTTCTGAAAAGGGAGGTAATACATCTCATCCAGTCCAGTATAATACAGAACAATAAAGGCGATCCCTCCCTGAGCTTCAAACTCCTCCATAAACCGGATCTGATGGGGATGAATGTTCTGAAGGGGAAACGTGGTCGCGGCGCACTCCTTGGCATCAAAGCACACCGGAATCCCCTGGACGGCCCCAATATAGTCTACGGTACTTTTCTGGTCAAAATATGCCAGGGTGATATGGCGGCTGGCCTTATCAATCTGGATGGGCGTGATCGGCGTGGGGATCTTCTGGATCAGCGCCAGTTTTTTCTCCCGGTAGCTGTCGTTGGTGCGGTTGATCAAATCCTCCAGGGTAGATCCCCGAAGCCCTCTGGTATTCCATGTTCCCATAATTATGTCATTTCCTTTCTGATGTCTGTCTGCCGAATGCTTTGACATTCTTCCTGTAATTTAAGTATATCAGAGGCAGAGACGGAGGTAAAGACAGGAAAATCCTTGTGAAAATCCCATAATTGCCATTTGCCTCCCTTTGTTCTATAATGAAAATGAAACTGTAAACACTTACATAAAAATAAAGGATTACAAGGATTACGAGGTGACACGATGAACCCATCAAACGTTTATTTTACTGATTTCCATACCGTTGCCTTTGGCGACAGCCTTCCTGTAAAGCTAAAGAAACTGATCAGAAAAGCCGGAATTGAGAAGCTGGATCTGGAGGGAAAGTTTGTAGCCATTAAGATGCATTTCGGGGAACTGGGCAATATCAGCTACCTGCGGCCCAACTATGCCAGAGCCGTGGCCGATGTGGTAAAGGAACTGGGCGGAAAGCCATTTTTAACCGACTGCAACACCATGTATCCCGGCAGCAGAAAAAACGCCCTGGAGCATCTGGAGTGCGCCTGGGAAAATGGGTTCACCCCTCTGACCGTAGGATGTCCCATTATCATTGGCGATGGCCTTAAGGGTACGGATGACATAGATGTTCCGGTACAGGGCGGCGAATATGTAAAGACGGCAAAAATCGGCCGGGCTGTTATGGATGCGGATGTATTTATCAGCCTGACGCATTTTAAAGGCCATGAAATGACCGGCTTTGGCGGCGCAATCAAAAATATCGGCATGGGCTGCGGCTCCCGGGCAGGCAAGACGGATCAGCACAGCAGCGGCAAGCCCCATATCACCCCTGACCTCTGCCGCGGCTGCCGCAGATGCCAGAAGGAATGCGCCAACAGAGGCCTTGTCTTTGACGAAGAGACAAGAAAAATGCACGTAGACCAGGACAACTGCGTAGGCTGCGGACGCTGTCTGGGCTCCTGTAATTTTGACGCCATCTCCTTTGACAATGATGCGGCCAATGAGCTTTTAAACTGCCGCATGGCAGAATATACCAAAGCCGTGGTAGACGGACGGCCTAATTTCCATATCTCTCTGATCGTAGATGTGTCCCCCAACTGTGACTGCCATGGAGAAAACGATATTCCTATTCTCCCTGATATCGGTATGTTTGCCTCCTTCGATCCTCTGGCTTTGGATCAGGCCTGTGTGGATGCCTGCCTGGCCGCCGCTCCCGTACCCGGAAGCCAGCTGGCAAATAATATGGCCAAAAAAGACTTTATCGACCACCATGACCATTTTCGCAACTCCACCCCTGAATCTGAGTGGAGAAGCTGCCTGGCGCACGCAGAGAAGATCGGACTGGGCTCCAGAGAATATAATCTGATCAAAATGTAGACAGGTTCCGGCATAGTGCCAAACCAGCTCCGCCAGATATAGCCGTAATAAAAATAAGCAAAAACCGCAGAGCGGCATAGCCTTTGGCTATGCCGCTCTGTCTTAAAATATTCCGTCATTTCTTCTTGTATTATCCTATTGGACGTGATAAAATAAAGACAATATTTTAAATTTGTTTTTATTTCACCGTATTGAGGGAGGGGTGGTAAAATGCCCAAGGTGGCTTATTCTGAAGAAGATAAAGAGCATATCAGAAATGCACTTATTACAGTTGGGCTTGAACTGATGGCGAAACAGGGCATACAACATACCACAGTTGAGCAAATATATAAAAAAGTGGGCATTTCAAGAACGTTCTTCTATTCGTTTTTCTCAACAAAGGAAGATTTGATCGTTGAAACGCTGTATCTGCAGCAGCCCAAGATCATTGAATATGTGCAAAAGCTGATGGCCGATCCTGCCTTAAGCTGGCGCGATGCTGTGAAACAATTTCTCCATGCCTGCTGCTATGGAGAACAAAATGGGATCGCCGTTTTAACAATTGAAGAACAGCAGCTTATTTTCAGACACCTGTCAAAGGAAAGCTATCAGGTATTCCGCCAAAAGCAGTTCCGTCTTTTTGGAGAGATTTTAGAAAACCTGGGGATAAAGGCAGACACAGCAAGGATCCATTTATTTACGAATTTAAGTCTGACAGCAATGGTTGTACGCAGAGCGATCCCCGATACTCTGCCTTTGTTTGTCCCCGAAGCTGCTGATGAAACAGTTGACTTTCAGCTGGATGCCATTGTGGATGCTCTGGAGAAACTAAAAGACGTTCCCACATCTTAGGTACAAAATCATGCTTATAAAGCAGTTACAAAAAATATACTATTAAGGAGGAAACAATCATGGGATTCTTTAGCAGGTTATTTAAGGGGCCGGAAGTTGACATGGAAAAGAGCAATGCAAATGCAGCAAAAATGCGCGCTCTATTTAACCAGATTGTAGAAGCCGGGGACAATTACAGGCTTATCTTCGGTTATACCGAGGATGTGAGCCGATTTAATTACGGATTTGTTCATGGAAGTAAAACGAAAATCGGAAATTTGATTGTCGGCTGGAATGAGGCCAGCCAGACGATTGCAGTCGTTCCCACAGTGCCCGATCTTTCCGGCTGCGGTGATCCGACTTACTATCGCCGTTCAGAAATTTTAAAAGCCTATCGGAATAAGTATCCTACAGATGCCTTTATCATTTACCCGGACAGAAAAGGGTATATCGGTATCAATGCCTATGACTGGCTGGAAGATGAAAAGCTGTATGTTTATGTATCCCAGGAAAAGGAATTGGCCGCTTTCACCGACTTTTTTATGAACCGGTTTGCGACAAAGTAACGAGGGAAAAATAAAAACGGAGAGCCGACCGCTTTTTGCAGTGATTAGCTCTCCGCTTATTTTTTATATCAGTTTTTCTTCCCTCTGATTTTACCCTTCTGACTCGCTCTTAAACCGGGCTGCCTGCTCAGCGATCAGTTCCTTATCCTCGAAGTAGTTGATCTTCATTGCCCGTTTCATCTCTGCCAATGTCTCTGCTGCCTTCTTTTCTGCCCTGATGCTGCCCTCTTCCAGGATCTTGTATACAGCAGGGATATCCTTTGCAATTTCCCTGCGGCGCTCACGGATGGGGCGCAGTTCCTCCTGAATTACGTTATTTAAGAACTTCTTTACTTTAACGTCTCCCAGACCGCCTCTCATGTAGTGGGCCTTTAACTCGTCCAGGTTCTGATATTCCGGCAGATACTCCTCAAAATGAGCGTCTGTACAGAAAGCATCCAGATAGATAAAGACAGAATTTCCTTCCACCTGCCCCGGATCCTGTACCCTCAGATGGTTGGGATCTGTGTACATGGACATGATCTTTTTTTGGATCTCCTCCTCTGAATCAGACAGGTAAATGCAGTTTCCAAGGGACTTGCTCATCTTTGCCTTGCCGTCAATGCCCGGCAGACGCAGGCAGGCCTTATTATCTGGAAGAAGGATATCCGGCTCCACCAGGTTTCCGCCGTATACGGTGTTGAACTTGTGGACGATCTCCCTTGTCTGCTCGATCATGGGAGCCTGATCCTCTCCTACCGGCACAGTGGTCGCCTTAAAGGCAGTGATATCTGCAGCCTGGCTGATGGGGTAGGTGAAAAATCCCACAGGGATGCTTGTCTCGAAGTTGCGCATCTGGATCTCAGATTTTACGGTAGGATTGCGCTGGAGACGGGAAACCGTCACAAGATCCATGTAGTAGAAGGTCATCTCGCACAGCTCCGGGATCTGGGACTGGATGAACAGGGTGGACTTTGCCGGATCCAGGCCGCAGGCCAGATAGTCAAGAGCTACCTCGATAATGTTCTGGCGTACCTTTTCAGGATTGTCCGCGTTGTCCGTCAGCGCCTGAGCGTCAGCGATCATGATGTAGATCTCATCAAACTGGCCGGAATTTTGCAGTTCTACTCTGCGTTTTAAGGAACCCACATAATGTCCAACGTGAAGACGGCCGGTAGGACGGTCGCCGGTTAATATGATTTTTCCCATTGTATTTATCCTCTCATCTCCGCTTTCAGAAACGGATTTTATCATAGATAAGCATACCCCAAAGGAATGGTTCTGTCAAGCGGCGGAAAACTCCCTGCATCGGCACCGCAGCACCGGCACGTTAGGATGTCACTCCATCCCTTCCCCCCTCATGACCCTTAAAAATGCTTCCGGCAGAGGCGCAAAAAACTCTTTACCGGCAAGATAATCCAGAGGGTAGGGAAGCTTTTGCGGCATTGCCAGTTTCCAGGAGTGAAGAAGCTGAGAATTGACCCTGTATTTTTGGCGAACCGCCTCATTGACCGCCCGGTCGCCGTACTTGAAATCTCCTAAAATGGGATGGCCGATAGAAGCCAGATGGGCGCGGATCTGATGGCTCCTGCCGGTGATCAGGGTTACCTGCAGCAAAGTGGCGCTGCCATTTGTCTTTAATGGAACATATTCCGTCATAATGGGCACACTGTTTTCCACCTCCATCGCGTGAATCTGGACGGTATTAGCCGTCTCATCCTTTCTTAAAAAGCCCGCGATCATCTGCCGTTTTGTCACCGCTCCCTTTACCAGGCACTGATAATATTTGTGAATACTCCGATCCTTGAACACCTGGTTCATCACCTGAAGGCCGGGAAGGGATACGCCTGCCGTCACCAGACCGCTGGTATTGCGGTCCAGGCGGTTGCAGATAGACGGCTTAAAGGTGCGAAGCTGCTCCACCGGCAGATGGCCGGAATCGATCAGGTAATTAAGAATATGCTCGTTCAGGGAAATATCCCCGTCCTTTGCCTTCTGGGAGAGCATACCGGAAGGCTTGTTGACGATCAGGATATTCTTATCCTCGTAAATAATATCAAGACAGGGCATCCGACCGCGTCTGTCCGGCGATTCCCCCCGCTTATTTGGGACGTCTGCCTTTACACTGGAGACGGGTATCCTGGAAAATTTAGCAATGGTATCCTCTGCCAGAAACAGCCGGATCTCATCTCCCTCTTTGAGCCGCTCTCCTCCCTCGCATCTCTTTCCATTCAGCGTAATATTTTTTTTACGCATCATTTTATATAAAAAACCCTTTTGGGCCTGGTTGAGATACTTGGCCAGAAGCTTATCAAGCCTCTGCCCTGCTTCATTGGCCGTAACCTTTAATAGCTGCATGATCGTTTTCTCCTTATGTGCTCGTAAATGCCTGCCCTAATCCCACCGGCTTCCCTTGGGCGCATACTCAATCCGCTCCATCAGATCCAGGATCAGGCGATGGGGGAGGAGCTTTGTCAGCAGGCAGAACGCCTTCATCGTCCAGCCGTAAATGGACAGTTCCCTTCCCGCCACGCTGTCCCGGAGGGCCTTTTTTACCACCCGGTCGGGCTTTGCCATTACAAGCTGCTTATATAGGGGAATTTCCCCTGTGGTCTGGGCGATATCAAAAAATTCGGTTTTCACCGGACCGGGGCAGACGGCGGTAACGCAGATTCTTCTTCCCTTAAGTTCCCGGTTTAAGGCACGGCTGTAGCTTAAAACAAAGGCTTTTGACGCCGCATACACCGCAAAGCCCGGCTGAGGCAAAAAGGCGGCGCTGGAAGCATACTGGATGATCCGGCTGTTGTCCGGCATAAAGGGGAGCACCAGGGCCGTCACTGCCGCGAGCGCTGCGCAGTTAAGCTCTGCCATACCGGCCTGTTGGATTACTGGAAGGTTCTCTGCCAGGCCGATTTTTCCAAAACCTGCGGCATTCACCAAAAACTTTACCTTCGGCTTTTCTGCATCCAAAGCGTTTTTAAGCACCTGACGCCCTTCCTCTCCCGTAAGATCCAGCGCAAAGGCACGCACGGGCACGCCGATGCTTCTCTTTAATTCCTCTAAGCGGTCCGCCCGCCGCCCAATGGCCCAGACTGCGTCGATCCCCTTAAACTGCTCCCACAGCTGAATAGCTGTCTCCCTCCCCATTCCTGAGGTGGCTCCTGTTACAACAGCGATCATCATATGGCATTACCTTCCCTTCTTTTTATGAATATTGCGGATGGGTTTCTTTTTCTTTGAAACGGTCGGCTTTGCCCCCGTATTCGCACCATTTTCCTTTCTGCGTCTCCCTGAGGGCCGCACCAGACATTTTTTGTCAAATCCTATCAGATCCGTCCGTCCTGCAATCCGAAGCGCCTCCACCACCAGATCATAGTTCTTCGGATCCCGGTACTGGATCAAAGCCCTCTGCATAGCCTTTTCATGGGGATTCACCGGCACATAAACCTTTTCCATAGTCCGGCAGTCATATCCCGTATAGTACATACAGGTGGAAATGGTGGAGGGTGTGGGATAAAAGTCCTGCACCTGTTCCGGCATATAGCCCAGATCCCTCAAATACTCTGCCAGTTCCACCGCCTCCTTCATCGTGGAACCGGGATGGGAGGACATCAGGTAGGGAACAAGATACTGCTCCTTCCCCAGACGGGTATTCATTTCATTATATTCCTTCACAAACCTGCGGTAGACCGCATTTTTCGGCTTTCCCATGCGGGCCAGCACTGCGTCAGAAACGTGCTCCGGGGCCACCTTTAACTGCCCGCTCACATGGTACTCACAGAGTTCCTTTAAAAATTTACGGCTGGTGTCTGCCAGCAGATAATCAAAACGGATGCCGGAACGGATAAACACCTTCTTTACCTTCGGGATTGACCGCAGCTTTTTAAGAAGGGCCACATAATCCGAATGATCCGCCCGCAGATTTCTGCATGGCTCCGGAAAGAGACACTGTTTGGAAGGACAGGCCCCCTTTGTCAGCTGCTTTTCACAGGCCGGGAACCGGAAGTTTGCCGTGGGGCCCCCCACATCATGGATATACCCCTTAAAGTCAGGCTCCTTTGTCAGCGTTTCCGCCTCCCGGAGCAGGGACTCATGGCTTCTGGCCTGTATGATCCGTCCCTGGTGGAAGGTCAGGGCGCAGAAACTGCAGGCTCCAAAGCAGCCCCGGTTGCTGATCAGGCTGAACTTGATCTCACGAATTGCAGGGACGCCCCCAAAGGCCTCATAGGAGGGATGATAGCTTCTCATGTAGGAAAGCGCATACACGTCATCCATTTCCTGCTGGGACAGGGGCTTAGAGGGCGGATTCTGAACCACAAACACCTTTCCCTCATAAGGCTCCACCAGACGTTTTCCCGAAAAGGGATCCGTATTGCTGTACTGTACAAAAAAGCTTTCCGCATACCGCTTTTTATCTGACACAAGTTCCTTATAGTCTGGAAGAAGCTTATAGTCATAGACACTTTCCAACTGCCTTGTCTTATATACCGTTCCATCGATAAAGGTAATATCCTTTACATCCAGCCCGCTGTTTAAGGCGTCCGCAATCTCCACAATGGAGTGCTCTCCCATTCCGTAGGAGATCAGATCCGCCTGAGAATCCAGAAGGATCGAACGCTTTAACCGGTTGGACCAGTAATCATAGTGAGCCAGACGGCGCAGGCTGGCCTCAATGCCTCCTGCGATAATGGGGACGTCCTTATAAACCGACCGGATCAGGTTGCAGTATACCACCACCGCATAATCCGGCCGCTTTCCCATGACGCCTCCGGGGGTGTAGGCATCCTCTCTGCGCCTCTTTTTCGACACGGAATAATGATTCACCATGGAATCCATATTTCCCGCGGATACGAGAAAACCCAGCCTTGGCCGTCCCAGGCTCTGTATGCTCTCCTTGTTTTTCCAGTCCGGCTGAGCAATAATGCCTACCTTATAGCCATGAGCCTCCAAAAGCCTGGAAATGATGGCCGTGCCAAAGGAAGGGTGATCCACATAGGCATCTCCTGTCACATAAACAAAATCACACTGCTCCCAGCCCCGTTTTTCCATATCCTGCCGGCTTATCGGCAAATAATCATGTGTCATATCGCATCCTGCTCCTTTAAAAGCTCTCTGAAATCACAGATAAAACCGTCCGCCAGGGCCTCTTTTTCTGCCCGCATGGTTCGGGAATATTCATCCTCCACTGCAATCACCGTCATCCCTGCGCTTTTTCCCGCCAGAATCCCCGCAGGCACATCTTCAAATACCAGGCACTTTGAAGGCTCTGCCCCCAGCCTTTTTGCCGCCTCCAGGTAAATATCCGGCGCAGGCTTTCCAAAAGCCACCTCGCAGGCTGTCACTACCGTATGGAAGTATTTTTCCATATCCAGGGATTTTAATACAGCTTCTACCATTTCCCTGCCGTTGCTGGTAGCAATGCCTGCGGGAAGACCCCTGGAGGCGATCGCTTCTAAAAACTCCCTTGCTCCCGGCTTCATGGAAACCTCGTTTTTATATTTTTTCAGAGACATGGCTACCCAGGCTGCCTTGATCTCTTCCACAGAATCAGCCAGTGCAAAGCGCTCCTTAAAATAAACTGCCGTTTCCGTAAAGCTCATTCCCTCAATGGCCTTTTGCAGATCCTCCGGGCAGGAAAGGCCGAACCGATTCAGATATTCGATATCAATATCCCCCCACATCCACATGGAATCCACTAACGTCCCATCCAGATCAAAAATCACCGCTTTTTTATCGTCCAGTATCATTAACTGCTCCCGCCTTTCATGGTATGTGTTCTGCTTCGCATCATTCGTTCGTCCTTTTTAAGGCAGACTGTTCCTCTGCCGTCAGCGGACGGTACTGTCCCGGCAAAAGGGACGTATCCAGCGTCAAAGGCCCCATGGACAGCCGTTTCAGATAAACCACACGGCAACTCATAGCCTCAAACATCCGTTTCACCTGATGAAATTTTCCCTCATGGATGGTAAGTGCAACAGGGAGAGCCGTCTTAAGTGCCCCGTCGGCCGGACGTCCCCTAAGGCATTCTCCTTTTTCACAGCTTAAGACCGAAAGCTTTGCAGGACGCGTCTTTACTCCATCCTCCAGACAAATCCCTTCTTCCAGCCGCCGGCCGGCATCGGCCGGAAGCTCCCCTTCAATATAAGCCAGATACGTTTTATCCACATGGTTCTTCGGCGAAAGGAGTTCATGAGCCAGCGGGCCGTCGTTGGTAATCAGCAGCAGCCCCTCCGTATCCACATCCAGCCGGCCCACGGGAAACAGATCCTTTCTTAAAGCCTCCCCAATCAGGCTTACCACCGTGGGATACCTGCCGTCCTCAGTGGCAGATACGGTTCCCTGGGGCTTATTCAGCATAAAATACTCCGTCCTGGCATAGCTCACGAAAAGACCATCCAGACAGATCTGATCCCGTTCTGGATCTACCTTCGTATCCGCCGCTTTTACCGTCTGGCCGTTTATTTGTATCCGACCTCTGCGCGCCATCTCCTTTACCTCACTGCGGCTCCCTTTTCCCATCTCTGTAAGAAATTTATCCAGTCGCATAAGACCCTCGCTGTGTTTCTTTTTATCTGCCATACCGTTTCCTTTCTTTTCATGTTCTATTGCCATCGCCAGCCTGGATAGTACTTATTCTTAAGACTCATTCCGTTTCCCTTGGCCCAGCCCAGCGGGAAACCGCGGTAGGCCACCAGACACCACCCCTTCACCGGCGACTCCTCCGGCAAAAGGGAAATGGTCTCCCCTTTAAGATAGCGCAGCACCCTGGGATCCTCTTCTGTCAGATCCAAGAGAGTGCCAAATTCCTCTGCCTTTAATGCCATAGCCAATGCCTGAGAAGGCTCAAAGCGGCCCTTTTTTAACTCCCCTAGCAGCAGTCCCGTGCGCAAAAAGCGCAGCGGCAGCCCCGGCTTTAAGCCTTCAGGAAGGTAGTAAGCATTCTCCTGATGAATAAAAATGCGTTCCGTCTCCCAGCGAACCCTGCACATTTTTAAAAATGCCTCCAACTCCCGTTTTCCCTCATCCGTCGTCTGATCCTGCACTTTAGCGCCCGTCCTGGCGCTGCATCTCTGGGAATCATTTGGCGATTTCCCCCTTCTATCCTTTAAACGCCCTCTCTCCTTCTGCTCAGGAGGTGCATCTTCCATTTCTGGTTCCCCAAAAGGCTGCACATTCTGCTCTCCTCCTGTTCCCTTCTCCTTTTTTCTGAGAAGGGCCAGGAAATGTCCCTCCCCTTTTACCCGGTGGGGAAACAGACGCATACAGCCGGACAGACCGATACCGTCCAACGCCCCGCAAACCGCGCCTGTCTTTAAAGGCACCAGTTCCATCTCCGGGCATTCCTTTAAAAGAAAGCTTACGTTATCCTCATCTTCCTTTTTGGAAAATGTACAGGTGGAATACAGCAACATCCCCCCTGGTTTCAGCATAGCCACCGACTGTTTCAGGATCTCCTTCTGTAGCGGGCTGTAATATTCAGGTCCCCGCTCTCTCCAGTCCTTTACCATATCTTCGTCCCGTCTGAACATCCCCTCCCCGGAACAGGGGGCGTCTACCAGGATCTTATCAAAAAACTCCGGCCAGACTGCTGCCAGCTTTCCCGGCTCCTCGCTGACAACCGCTATATTGGCCGCTCCTGCCAGCTCCAGATTCTTAAGGAGGGCTCTGGCCCTGGAATAGCTGATGTCATTGGACACCAAAAGTCCCCTTCCTTTTAGCTTTGCCGCCAGCTCTGTGCTCTTGCCTCCCGGAGCCGCGCATACATCCAGCACCTTATCCCCCGGCTCTACCGGAAGCATAGCCGCCGGCGTCATAGCGCTTGGCTCCTGAAGATAGTACAGTCCCGCATAGTAGGCCGGATGCCTGGAAGGACGCTCCTGTGCGTCATAGTAGAACCCATTTTCTGTCCATGACACCGGCTCCAGTTTCCAGGGAAATACCTCCTTAAACGATTCAGGAGAGAGTTTGAGCGTATTCACCCTGAGTCCTGGTTTCCACTCCTCATCATAGCTTTTTATATACTGGTCAAATTCAGCTCCTAAAAGCTCCCTCATCTCGGCAAGGAAAGCTTCTGGAAGCAGTAACGTATCCCTCATATTCCGCTCCTTCAAAAAGTTAAGTCCCCTGCTGATCCAACAGGAGACTTACTGTTTTTTTCATTATAAAGAAGGCCTGTATGTATGTCAAGCAAAAACAGGGGCGGGAATCCGCCCTCTATCCCTTCCTTATGGTGAAGTGATCTTTTCCCTTCTTTTTTGTCTCATAGAGGGCTTTGTCTGCCTCCGCATAGTATTTCTCAAAGCTGCATACCGTGTCGGCAACATAGACGCCGATGCTGCTGCCAAAAAAGGAATACCTCTTTTTAAGCCCTTGAATATTGAAGTTCAGCTGCTGTACGATGGACTCAATGTTCCGGCCCGTTCCTTCTGCATCCTCCACAAATACCACAAACTCATCTCCTCCCAGGCGGTAGATTATATCCTCTGTCCGAAAGGTTTTCCGCAGGATCTCGGCAAATGCCTTAAGCACCCGGTCTCCTGCCATATGGCCATATGTGTCGTTGATCTGCTTAAAATCATCAATGTCCATGATAAACATGGCATTATTGCCATGTTTAATGTCCTTCTGGCTCTCCAGCAGCTGTTTGATCTTCCGCTTTCCCTCGCTGGTGTTCAGGACCCTGGTTAAAGGATCAGTCTGCGCCCTTTTCTCCAGTTCTTCCTGCCTTAACATATCCTGGTTTATATTCTGAAGATAGCCAAAGGTTTTCCGCTCATGCATATATTCTGTCTGAAACTCAAACAGGTTCAGGCGATACCAGCTCCACCCCTCCTCCTTCCGGATCCGGGCTTTCAGATTCACAGATAAGCGGGATTCTCCTTTCTTCATACGGGAAAATGCCTGTTCCAGTGCAGGGGCACAGGATGGCCCCAGGTATCCCTTTTGAACCAGGGTTTCGATCAGTCCCTCTTCTGACAGGCTTTTTTGAACCTCATCCGTTCCAATCCTTGATATATTGAACCTTTTGGTTTCCACATGGTACTCAAATATCAGGTCTGTGGTCGTCTCCAAGATACGCTGCATTTCTTCCCTGCTCCTTTGCAGCTCCTTTGTCAGAAAATATTCCTCGGTAGTGTCCACCAGCACGCTGCCAAAATGTCCTTTTTCTATCTGAAACGTATGGATCAGCATATGCCGGTTCTTTTCCTCCACATCCCAGCTGAGCACATGGGGAGTTCCATTATAAGCTGTGTCATAATAATAGGGGAGCCGTTTCCGATCCATATCGGGAAAGATCTCGTAATAATTCCGTTTTAAAAGTTCTGGCACCTCCACTCCCACCAGTTTCGCATACGCCTGGTTGGAATAGGTGATCCGAAAATCATAGGGCGCTCCGTCCAGGTCAAGAAGGACTTCTGCCGAAACGCAGGCCACCGGCATATTTTCAAGGTAGGCCACACGTTTTCGCTCTTCCTTCTCGCGCAGCTTCCGTTCATTTACAACGCTGCTTATATCGGTTCGGATCAGGACCAGTTTTTTCCTGGTGGCGTCAGCATAAGCAAAGCAAAGCTTTTTGTAGAGCAGATCTTCCTCTTTTTTGAATGTTGCGTACAAGATGTATTCATTCTTATCATTCAGCATCTGCCTTACATGGCCAATCTGCATATTCTGCGTCAGTGTCTGTGCCTCCTCGGGAATCACGTGTTTTCTGTTGAAGGCATCGATAACTGTGTCATAATCATCCGCCGTATTCTGAGAAAACACAGTTTTATTGGCATCCGGATAGTAGAGTACATAACTGCCTGTTTCGATATCGATAAAGCACACATAGTCCAGTTCCGGCAGGATCGCCTTTGTAATTGCCGCACTCTGGTAGATCTCACGGACATCCCTGCTTCCGATCAGAACATGGGAATCCTCCATCTGCTCCATGGAGATTTCGTGCCATTCCAGCCCCCTTCCCATATTTTCAAAGCGGATATAAAAATGCTCCTCCGCTGTGTTTCCTTGAGCAAACCGCTCTATATTCTCAGGGGATAAAAAACGCTCCCAGATATCAAGATCATCCCTGCACACATAGCGCTCCCGGTACATCTCGTAAATCTCCTCGTGATCCGACCACCGGTTGCACAAATCCGGCTTTCTTTCACTGTGATACCAGTACAGCTTTTTCGTTTCCGGATCGTATTCCAGAAGGGCATCGCAAAATTTTTTGATCAGTGTTGGAAATTGTATCATATCATCTCTCCCTTCCAAATCCTGCCAGCCCAGTTATCATAAACATCCGATTTATAATACCACATCACCCCCGAAACCGTCCAGTCCTTCTTCTGCAATTTCTCCGGCTGCATATCCCGCCATCTCTTCTAATATACTGATACAAAATCTCCATCCAGGTGACCATGAAACGAACTCTTGGCGGTTTAGCAGCCATTTTCTGTCTGATCCTTCTCCTGCTGCGTCCTGACCTGGCTCTGACAGGTGCGCAAAAGGGCCTTCTTCTCTGGGCCAATGTGGTTCTTCCCACCCTTCTGCCCTTTATGATCTGCTCTGGAGCCATCGTGGCCTTTAACGGTATCCCTCTGCTCACAAAGCCATTTTCTCCCATTTTATCCGGCCTTCTGCATCTGTCCATGCCGGGAAGTTTTGTATTTATCACCGGCCTTTTGTGCGGCTATCCCATGGGTGCCCGGATGGACAGCTCCTTTTTGGAAGAAGGACGCATCCGCCCGGCAGAGGCCCGGTATCTCCTCGCCATCTGCAACCATCCCAGCCCCATGTTTATTCTGGGCTATGTATGCGCCCAGGCAGTACCGCTCTTTTCCAGTCCGGCCGCCTGTCCTCCCTGGCTTTTTCCTGCCGCTCTCTATCTTCCCATTCTCCCAGTCTCCTTTCTGGCTGGAAAATGGTATCGTCCGGGCTGGGGCGCACAGCCGGCGCAGCAGGAATTCCGTCCGCAGCCGGCTCCCTTTTCCTTTGATTCCCAACTGATGAACTGCCTGGAAACCATGGAAAAAATCGGGCTTTACATCATGCTTTTTTCCATTCTGGCCCTTTATCTTTCCTTCCTTCCTGCCTGCATCCCCCTGGCTGTCCGGGCCGCACTTTTGGGCACAGTGGAGATCACCACCGGAATCGAGACCATCGCCCGGTCCGTCCCCGGATTCAGCGGAGCGCTTCTGATCACCGGCACAGCAGCCTTTGGGGGAATCTCAGGAATCTTCCAGACAAAAAGCGTATTAAAAAGTGCCGGACTGTCGATCCGGCACTACATCCTGTGGAAACTGCTCCACACCCTTTTATCCTGTATCGTCTTTTTCGCTTTATACCGTCTCTGCGGCAATGCACCAGCGTCTTAGTCCTCTGTGTTCTCCTCAGCCGGGGCTGCCTGCCCTTGCTCCTGCTTTGAAGCCCCTCCTGAGAGTTCGTTTCGATTGGCGGAAACAATATCGTAGCTGGACTGTAAGGAACTCATAAGGGAATCAAAACGTCCTCTCGCATTGTCCATGGTATGGTTAATGATGGTCTGAAGGCTGCGGAGCATATCGTCGGTGTACTGGATGGAACCCTGGCGGATGTTGTTTGCATCATTAGCCGCAGCGTCTACAATAGCCTGCGCCTGGATATTCGCCTGGGAAATAACCTCCTCTGCATGGCTGTAGGCCCGCTGCATAATCTCATGCTCATTGATCATCTCTGTGGTCTGCTCATTGGCCTGCGCCACCATGGAATTGGCCTGTTCAGTCGCCTGATTCACCATAGAATTGGCCTGCTCCGTTGCCTGGGCTATCATGGCGTCTGACTGTGCCTTTGCCTCCGCAAGCATAGCATCCGACTGGGATCTGGCGTCATTTAAGATAGTTTCCTGCTGGCTGATGATCTTCTGATACTTCTTGATCTCATCCGGGATCCGCATTCTGAGCTCCACCAGAAGCTCCTCCATCTCTTCTTTATTCACAATGATCTTACTGTTGGACAGCGCCTGAAACTTGCAGCTGTCAATATATTCCTCGATCTCACTTATCAACTGTTCTATTCTGCTCATCTTGCGATCTCCTTCATCCCTGTGCTTTTGTTTTCTCTTCCAGCTTTGCTCTCACTCTGGCTGCGGCAGCCGGGTGGAGAAATGCGCTGATATCACCGTCGTATTCCGCAATCTCCTTTACAATACTGGAACTTAAATAGGAATACTTAAGATTTGTAGTCAAAAATATGGTGTCGATTTCAGGGGCAATGACCCGGTTCGTCTGGGCCATCTGAAGCTCATACTCGAAATCTGTAATGGCGCGAAGGCCTCTGACAATCACATTGGCGTGATTTTGACGCACAAAATCAATCAGAAGTCCTTTAAATGCCTGAACCTCTGCGTTGGGGATATCCCCTGTCACTTCCTTTAACAGCTCCACACGTTCCTCTGCGGTAAATAAGGGCGATTTGGCGCGGTTATTGAGTACGCCGATAATCACCTTGTCAAACATGGTTGCCGTGCGCTTTATAATGTCAATATGGCCCAGGGTAACGGGATCAAAGCTGCCCGGATATACTGCGATTTTCATTTATTCCCCCTTACCGGCAAATATGTGCTTATTCGTCTTGTATATTTTTTCTTTTATCATATAGTAACCTGCGTCCTTTAACCAGCTAAAATCCGTTTCTTTGGACGCCTCTATGATAATCTGCGTATCTTCCGTGACCATAGGAGAAGTAAAAAGATACTCCAAAACCTTTTTTTCAAGATCCATATTATAAGGAGGATCCATAAAGATCAGGCCAAAACGGTAATTTCTTCCTTCCAGGCGCTTAAGTCCTGCGATCACATCGCAGTTCATCACCAGCGCCCCCTCTTCCAGATGAGTCCGTTGTAGGTTTTCCCGGATACAGTCCGCCGCCTTGGGATTATTCTCAATAAAAACTGCCGTCTTAGCTCCTCTGCTCAGCGCCTCAATGCCGATCGCTCCGCTCCCTGAAAAAAGATCCAGAAAGAAGCAGCCCGGAATCTGAGGCTGAAGCATATTAAAAAGGGTCTCCTTGATCCGATCCGTAGTAGGACGGGTATCCATGCCTTCTATTGTCTTTAAAAGCAGCCTTTTTGCGCTGCCTGCGATTACTCTCATGAAAAAACTCCTGTATATTAAGCAAATTTCATTCCAAACAAGTATAATATGAAATTCTTCTTAATACAAGGTTTTTTTGATGGTTTTTTCTAAATTTATAATAAAGAAGCAGCCCGGCAGGAAAATCCATACCGGGCTGCTTCTTTCTTTGCTAAGGAGTTTTACTTACCTGCCATCTGGCGCTCCTGGGCCTCGATCATTTTCTTGACCATATAGCCGCCTACGGAACCGTTCTGTGCGGAAGTCAGGTTGCCGTTGTAGCCGTTGCTTAACGGTACTCCCAGCTCGCTTGCTACTTCCATCTTAAAGCGGTCCATTGCTTCCTTTGCTTCAGGTACGTTTGTTTTGTTAGTGTTGTTAGACATAATAAAACGCCTCCTTATAACTGGTCTGCTCAAGCGGTTTTTGTTCCGCTTAAAGCTTGTTTGTTGTTACGCTCTTATTATGTGAGATTCTGAAAATAATACACTAGAAGGTTTTGCGTAAATTGTCAAAAAATAGAAACTGCCCTATCATAGCTTTATTCCACAACAACCACTTTTCCGTTCCGTTTTTTCTCTGCCTTCACATCATCCGCATATCCAAGAGCAGCCATGCCATACACCACATGATCCGCCGGGATGCCAAAGCCATTCAGGATTTCCCGGATCGCAGGCTCATCGCAGATGCCCTGAAGCTGGTTGATCCAAACCGAGCCGATTCCAAAGGAATGAGCGGCCAGGAAGATATTTTCCATGGCGCAGGCATTGTCCTCTTTTCCATGATGATTCTCTCTCTGGTTGGAAGGGATGATGAGAACCTGAGGCTGGTACATATCATAGCGTTCGCGGCCCAGCGCTTTTTCCACAGCCTTTGCAAGCAGCTGGATCTTTTCCCTGTTTTTAACCACTGTAAACTGCCAGGTCTGCTTGCTCATGCCGCTGGGCGCATAAAGGGCGGCCTGCAGGATCTGCTCCAGTTCCGCCTCCGGAAGTTCCTGAACCTTAAATTTCCTTGTGCTTCTTCTTGTAAGGATCGTTTTCATTGTCTCATTCATCGTTGTCTCTCCTTTATTAAAGATTCAAATGTTCATCCCGGTCTCCCAGGTACTGCTCCACTTTCCTTTTAAGTTCTCTGTATTCCTCTTTGTCCAGTCTCGGATCCTCATCCAGAATCCGGTTCACCTCCTCTGACACCTGCTTTAAAATATTGGCATCCGTAAAGATATCCCCAAGCTTAAATTCCAGTTCCCCGCTCTGGCGCACTCCGAAGATATCACCCGGCCCGCGCAGTTTCAGGTCCTCGGAAGCAATATAAAAGCCATCATTGGAGCGGTTCATGATGTCCAGCCGCTCCATTGTGTCCTTTCCGCTGTTTCCGCTGACCATAATACAATAGGATTGGGCCTTTCCGCGGCCCACCCGCCCCCGCAGCTGGTGGAGCTGGGCCAGGCCGAAACGCTCTGCGTTTTCGATCATCATCACCGTGGCATTCGGCACATTCACTCCTACCTCGATAACGGTGGTCGATACCAGGACCTGGATCTCTCCCGATGCAAACTGTTCCATAACCCTGTTTTTCTCCCTGGCCTTCATCTTTCCATGAAGATACTCAACTGAAACAGTCTCCGGCAGAGCCTTTTTCAAAGCTTTTGCATAATCTACCACATTTTCCGCCTCAATCATCTCACTGGCCTCCACCATAGGGCAGATCACATAGGCCTGATGGCCCATTTCCACCTGTTTCTGAATAAAGGCATAGGCCCTGGGACGATAGCCTGTATCCACCACACAGTTTTTGATCTCCTGACGGCCTGCGGGAAGCTCATCGATCACAGAAATATCCAGATCCCCGTAAAGGATGATCGCCAGCGTTCTGGGGATCGGAGTGGCGCTCATGACCAGCACATGGGGCATCTCTCCCTTTGTGCTTAAAAGTTCCCTCTGGCCTACGCCGAACCGGTGCTGCTCATCGGTAATCACCAGCGCCAGACGGTGGTAGATCACCTTTTCCTGGATGAGAGCGTGGGTTCCCACAATAATATCCGCCTCGTGAGAAGCTATCTTTTCGTAGGCCAGCCGCTTTTCCTTTGCTGTCATGGAACCGGTCACCAGCACTGGCGTCCTGTCTATGCCATTTGCCTCAAACAGCTCCTTCATAGACTCAAAATGCTGTCTGGCAAGCACCTCTGTGGGCACCATGAGCGCTCCCTGACAGCCATTATAGGCGGCCTGCAAAAGAGCCAGTACCGCGATAATGGTTTTTCCGGATCCTACGTCTCCCTGGATCAGCCGGTTCATCACCCGGCCTCCTGCCATATCGGAAAATACTTCTTTTAAGGCCCTCTCCTGAGCCCCTGTCAAAGCATAAGGCAGCCCTTCCTTTACTGCCTGCACCTCCCGCCGTTCCTTAAGCACCCAGGAGGACCGTTCTCCCTCTCTGTGCTCCTTCAGCCGTCTGACGCCCACAAGAAACATGAAAAATTCATCGAATACCAGACGCCGCCTTGCAAAAAGCAGCTCCTTTTCATCCGATGGGAAATGAATATGCTCCGCCGCATAATTGATTTCCGCCAGCTGGTATTTCTTCCGGAGAAAAGCCGGCATATATTCCCGCTCCAGCTGCCGTATTTCAAGTGCCTGCTTCTGCGCCTTTACAATCGTCTTATTGCTTAATCCTCTGGTCTGGCCGTAAACCGGCTGCATAGAGTGTTCCAGAGCCTCATAGGCCTCTTTGGTAAATACCTCCGGCTGTTCCATGATCAGGCGGCCTCTTTTTTTTACCACCCGACCGCGGAAGACATACATCTGTCCGCTTTTTACATTTGACCGCATATAAGGCATATTGAACCAGGCCAGCTGCAGAGAACCGGTAAGATCCTTAATCACGGCGGAAACCATCTGTATTTTTCCCGTCCGCAGAAGATCCGGCGGCTTTAACAGGGCAGAGGCCACGCTCATCACCGCCTGTTCCCGCAGCTGTCCTATGTGCACTGGCTCATCATAGGTGTCATAGGCTCTGGGATAATAGGAAAGGAGGTCATCAATCGTGATGACCCCTACCTTTTCAAACAATTTTCCGGTTTTCTCTCCAATGCCCTTTAAGGCGCTTACAGGCTGCCGGTTGCTCATGCCGTCTCCTGCTCCAGGGCATTTAATCCCAAGCGGATAGCGCCCATGATGCCCTGATCGTCATGCAGGCTGGCAGGAACGATATACTGGTCCATATCCTCCATCTCCTTCGTAAGGATATAGCCGTTTACAAACTCCTTCACCTTGCTGCGGATCAATGGGAACAGATGGGTCTGGTGCATTACGCCGCCGCCCAGGATGATCTTCTGAGGAGACAGAATCATAATGTAGTCCGCCAGCGCCTGGGCGATGTAATAGCTTTCCAGCTCCCAGACCTCCGGGCAGTCTTTTAGTTCCACGGCCTTCTTTCCCCATCTTGCCTCGATGGAGGGGCCGCTTGCAAAGCCCTCAAAACAGTTGGGATGGCTGGGGCAGATGCCGCCCTTTGCATCCTCAGGATGACGGTTTAAAAGGATATGTCCGCCTTCGGGGTGAAGCATACCGTGAAGCAGTCCTCCGTTGGCCCAGACGCCGACTCCCACGCCGGTGCCAATGGTAATGTAGATCACGCTGCTTAAGCCTTTGGCACAGCCGTATGTCACCTCTCCCAGGCAGGATCCGTTTACATCCGTGTCAATAGCCATGGGAACCTTAAGAGCCTTCCTGATGCCTCCAAGAAGATCCTTATTTCTCCAGGCAAGCTTGGGCGTTTCAAGAATATAGCCGTAGGTATCGGATGCAGGATTTACGTCTACCGGCCCGAAGGCTCCGATCCCCAGAGCCTTAATATCCTTATCTTTAAAATATTCTATAATCTTTGGAATCGTCTCCTCCGGTGTGGTTGTCGGAATGGATACCTGCTCTATGATGGTTCCGTCTTTTCTTCCCAGGGCGCAAACCATTTTGGTTCCCCCTGCCTCCAGTGCTCCGATTATCATGCGATTATTTCTCCCCTTATTCATTTATTACATCACAATCCGGGGCAGCCAGGCTAACCGCCGCCCCGGATCGGACTTTTCTTACTTTTAATCTCTGCTGCGTCCTACAAAACGAAGCAGATAGATAAACAGATTGATGAAATCCAGATACAGCTGCAGAGCTGAGAAAATGGAAGCCTTGGCCGCCATCTCTGAGTTTCCTCCGTAGCAGGCGTAATATGCCTGAATCTTCTTAGAGTCATAAGCTGTAATGATCAGAAACAGGAATATACCTACGCCGCACACGATCGTCTCAAATGCGCTCAAATCAATGAACATGGCCAGCAGCCAGAACACAAATAAAAAGATCAGCCCGCCGGTCATAAACGGACGCAGAGCGGAAAAATTGATATTTCCATAGTATCCAATCAGAGCCATCACGCCAAAAAACAGCGCTGTGATGCCAAATGCCATCCACAGGGACATCAGATCATAGATCAGGAAATACATACTGAACACAACTCCGTTTACGGCAGCGTAAAGAAAGAACATAAATCTTGCCGTGTTGACAGACATTTTTTCCAGTCTGGCAGTCAAAGCGACCACCACGATCAATTCAGCAGCCAGAAGAACGAAATTCCAGGCTGGAATCTGAAGCACATACCAGAAGGCCCCTGAAAGATACATACTGACAGCGATTACCATGGTGAGCAAAAGTCCTGCAAACATCCAGCCAAAGGTCTTGGCCGTATAGCGCGTCAGCGACTCTCCGGATGCCTGGCGTTCAAATCCCTGCTCCATTCTAAATTCATCATTCATACAACATTTCTCCTTTCAAATCTATTCTGCGGATATCATATAGTAGTAGATGGGCTGGCCGCCGTACTGCAGCTCGATCTCCTTATCCGGGAACTCCTCCTTCGCCTGCTCCTTCAGGCTTACTGCGTCCTCTTTGGCCACATCACTTCCATAATATATGGTAACCAGCTCGCTGTCCTTATCCAGCATCGCTTCCAGAGCCTTTTGGGCCGCCCTGGAAACGGACCGGTCTACGGCCAGCATACCGCGATCGCCGATTGCCATGATATCGCCCTCATGGATCTCCATACCGTCAATAGTTGTGTTGCGCACGGCGTAGGTGATCTGGGCGGTCCGCACGCGTTCCATCTCAGATGTCATATTTTCAAGGTTTTCCTCCGGCGTCAGATCCGGAATAAAGTTTACAAGCGCCGTAATTCCCTGCGGCACCGTTCTGGAAGGGATCACAACGATCTTCTTATCCTCCGTCAGATCACGGGCCTGGTTGGCTGCCAGAATGATATTTTTATTGTTGGGGAGGATGAAAATGGTATCGGCATTGACCTTTGCAATGGCATTTAACATATCCTCGGTGCTTGGGTTCATGGTCTGTCCGCCTTCGATCAGGAAGTCGGCCCCTATTCCCTTGAAAATCTCGCTTAGGCCATCACCGCAGGATACTGCAATAAAACCATAGGGCCTGCGCTCCTTTATTTCTCCGCCTTCTGTCTCTGCCGCTGTTTCCTGTGCCTGTTCTCTGGCCAGCCGCTCAGAATCCTGGATTACGCGTTCCTCATGTTCCTCCCGCATATTGTCAACCTTCATGCGGGAAAGAGATCCGTAGGACAGCCCCTTCTCAAAGGCCAGGCCTGGATGGTTGGTGTGCACATGGATCTTAACGATCTCATCATCGGACACCACTACCAGAGAATCGCCGATGGAACACAGATATTCCTTAAGCCCACGCTCATCCTCCTCTGTATAGGTTTTCTCCAGCTTGATGATAAACTCCGTGCAGTAGCCGAATCGGATGTCCGCTGTATCGATATCGGTCCTTGAGGCGCCTGCCGCCTGGGGCTTTTTCTCCTCAGACACGCCAAGGGCAGATGTTTCCACCAGTGAAAAGTCCGTACACACTCCGGTAAGGCCGTCAAAGGCACCCTTAACCACCTGCATCAGGCCCTGGCCGCCGGAATCCACAACCCCGGCCTGCTTCAATACGGGAAGGATCTCCGGCGTCTGACTTAAAACGTAGTCTCCCTCCTTGATCACGGCCTCTGCAAAAACTACGATATCGTCGGTCTGGCCCGCCATCTCAACAGCCTTGTCCGCCATTCCCCTGGCAACGGTAAGGATCGTTCCCTCCTTGGGCTTCATCACCGCCTTATAGGCAGTTTCCATACCGCGCACCATGGCGTTGGCCAGGGTGGTTACGTCAATGGCCTCCGTCGATTGAATCTCCTTCGTAAAGCCTCTTAACAGCTGAGAGAGGATCACTCCCGAATTTCCCCTTGCTCCTCTCAGGGATCCTGAGGAAATGGCCTTGGCCAGCTGCTCCATACTGGGATCTGAAAGCTCTGCCACCTCCCTGGCAGCTGCCATAATGGTCAGCGTCATGTTGGTGCCTGTATCTCCGTCCGGTACGGGGAATACATTTAATTCATTGATCCACTCTTTCTTAGCCTCAAGGCCCTTTGCTCCTGCCAGAAAAGCATTTTTCACCATTCCGGCATCAATTGTACTTATACCCACGGGTTACTTCCTCCTAATCAATCACTCTCACACCTTCTACGAATATGTTGATCTTCTCTATCTCCATACCGGTGAATTCTTCTACTCTGTATTTCACGCTCTCGATCAGGTTGTCAGACACCGCTGAAATGCTGACCCCGTAGGATACGATCACATGAAAATCAATGGATATGCGGTTTTCCCTGATATCCACAGTGATGCCGTGCGTCAGGCTCTCTCTCTTCAGCAGCTTCACAAGGCCATCCTTCATACTTACGGCCGCCATGCCCACAATACCGAAGCACTCTACTGCAATTGTTCCTGCATATAAAGCAATTACGTCCGGGCTGATCTGGATCTCGCCCATCTTATTGCTGATTCGTCCCTTCATATACACGCCTCCTGTTTTAATGTTAAAGACAGTATACACTATTTTCCGAAAAAAAGAAATAAATTTTTGTTTTTTCACTTGCAAAATTTGAAAACATCTGGTATCATTACTTTTGTTGTGGATTTTTTTATTTCTACAAGAAATCCAAGTAACGTTTAAGGAGGTGCAATAGTATGGCTAAGTGTGCAATCTGTGAAAAGGCAGCTCATTTCGGAAACAAAGTGAGCCATTCCCATAGACGCTCCAACAAGATGTGGAAAGCAAACGTAAAATCTGTTAAGGTTAAAGTAAACGGCGGAACCAAGAGAATGTACGTATGTACTTCCTGCTTACGTTCCGGCCTTGTAGAAAGAGCCTAATGAAAAGCAGAGCAAAAGCTCCTGACTGTCACAGTCGGGAGCTTTTTTCTATATCAGCAGCAAAACAGGTTATACCCCAGCACAAGGCAGCCCACCACAAAAAAGAAAGTGAAAATGGTCTCAGGTATAAATAAAAGCACTGCCATCCCAAGGCCGAAGCAGAACAGCATCAGTCCACAGATCCGTTTCATATTCAAACCGCTCCCTTCTCTTTATCTTATGCAGAAGGGTTCCGGTCCATTCCCAGGATGCAGGGCAGAAAAAAGGGCCCCATCTGAGGCCCTCCGGGATACGGATCACTCCACATCCATATGTTCCGTTTTCCCAGTATCATAAACCGCAGCCGCATCTTCTGCAGCCGCCCTTGTTTCCTCAGATACAGGAGGCTTTCCGCCCATAAAGCGGTTGATCAGATCCGGAGCCATATCGATAGCCTTTGTGATGGCATCCTGATTCTTAATATTCACTACCTTGGTCACGCCATTCTGGATCACCAGCACAGCGCTTGGGCTCATCTTGGCGCTCATTCCGCCGCCGCCCCGCTGCTTTTCCTTTGATTTTTCCGAAAATGCGCCGGCGGCCATACCACAGGTCACATCGATCAGAGGTACGATGATGGTATCCCCCGCCTGCACCGGTTCGCCCACCACTGTTTTTGAGGTGACAAACTGATCCATTCCCTTAAATAATGTATCGATCATAGATGTAAAATGATTTTCCGCCATACCGTCTTTCCTCTTCTTCCTCTGGCATACTCCCCGGAGCATACCTTACTTTAAAAATCCAAACAGCATCCGCCGCGTATGTCTGTCCTTAAGAACTCCAAACACCAGCCACAACACATAAGCAGCCCGGATCCGTCCGCAAAAGTCCCCTTCTGCCTCAAAAACACTTTCATCAAAGACAGGGCAGATCTCCACCCGTCCGCTGCATACAGGGTAAATAAGAGCCGCCGCCGACAAAAGCTGGCCGGTACGGTAAGGATCGTCAAAGCCAAAGGTCATGGCTCCATTTCCCCTTCTCGGCAAAATATGGCGCAGAAACCTTCCCGTTTGCTTCCAGAGAAGTTTTAAGGAGGCCTGATTCTTTTCATCTTCCAGCCAGCCTTTCTTCTCTGAGATAAAGGCTCTTATGTTTTTAAGCTTATCACAAAATGACCGAAAAGAAAACTTAAGTTTCTCGAAACTGCGGGTAAGTCTTGAGGCAACTGGAGAGGGGGTATCCCTGCCGGAATTATTTCCCGGCTTCTTTTCGGGCTGGCTCTGCGGCTTTGGATCCGGCCTGCTTTTTTCCTCCGGACAGGTCTGGGATTCCTCCTTCGGCTCTGTTCCCAAAAGCTCCTCTTTGAGTTCTCGTTCCAGCTCTGTGATTTCCTCTTCACAGACCTGCGAGCATTTTTCCTCCTCATCCGCTCCCATTTCCCAGAGTTTTCTGCCAAACAGGCGGATCCCTGCCCAGAAATCTTTTTTCGTTCCCCCATATCCGGCCTGTAAGGAGACCGCACCAAAGAGCCAGGAAATCTTACCCTCTCCGGCCCTCTCCTCTTTCCAGAAGCCCTGTATCCGGTACCGCACCGGCACAAAAAGAACAAGAAGGGCCGCAGACAGCAAAAGCCCCACAAGGATCAGAATCAGGATTCCCAGAACCTTTGCGATCAAAAGAAGTATGTGTATCAATCTTTTGCACCTCACTTCCCGGACAATCGGTTCATATAAGCCTTCCAGTCAAATGCCCCTGTCTCACGGTACATATCATCTACCATCCGGCCTGTAACCTCCTGAGCCTCATGATACCCTCTGGCCAGTCCCAGGATCAGCAGTTTTTCCCCTCTGCGCTCCCGTCTGGCCAAAAGGGAAACCGGACAGATATCAAATATATGATTCCCGTTTTCCGGCAGTGTAATCACATAAGTGTCAGGCAGAAGGCTGCCTTCTCTAAGCCCTTTAAGAATCTTCGCCCTGGCTCTGTCTGCATTTTGACCCATATATAAGTGATCCCACAAACGCATACGTTCTCCTATCTATTCCATCAGCATACGGATCAGCCTGACAGAGGCTTCCCGCTCTGTCTCATCGCTGCAGCTGTCCAGACTTCCTCGTATGTATTCTCTTGCCTCATCCAGCGACCGGAAATTCACAGGAAGGCTGGAAAGACATTTTGCCATGGCCGCCCGCATCACCGGTTTCGGCAGCGTCTCCCAGACTTCATTCATATCACGGAATAATATCTCCAGCTGTTCGCGAAAGTAAGCTTCGTCCGTTTCTGCTTCCTCCTGTCCCGGTTTTTCCAGCGACATAAAGGAACTGCCTGACATCAAAAGCCTCACCTTCCATACGATATCCGCCAGATAGCCCTCCTCTGCCTGCAGCTCATCTAAGGGGATATCATTCCGGATCCACTGTTCAAAATAAGCTTCCTGTCTGCCCTCTAAATCTGGAAGGCGGTCTGTGATCTTTTGAGGGATAGCCTCCCAGGCGCCTGATGCAAAAAGGATAAGAATCCCTTTTAAGATCTCGTTTACGTTCTGCTCTGCAGACAGCTCCGTTACAGCCTCCCCCTGCGCCAGAAGGATCACATAAAGGGCATTAACCAGCTCCATCAGAGACAGGATCCTGTCTGTTATGCCGCTTACCGTCTGGGCTGCCGTTTCCAGATCCTCCGCCAGATAGCGGTATTCCTTTGCCGTCATATTTTTAAAGTCTGTCCGGCCAAATTTTTCTGTAAGTTCAAAGAGTGATCTGTAAGTTTTTTCGCTGCGTACCCGACGGTTTAACAGTCCTTCACAGCGCAGGGCATTTATAGCATCCAGAAAGCTGTCTCTTGCATTCCCTTTGTAAATGCTCAGCCGGTCCTCTGCCAGCGCAAAGAACTTCTGCCTTGTAAAGCGTACGGGCAGCTGGCCGATAATGGACTGAAGACGGCCATAGAGTTCCGGCGCCTCTGACGCCTGTGAAAGCCAGGTCATAATCTCTTCCGTTACCGTTTCCGGATCTTCCAGACGTTTTCCCACCAGCTGAGGAAGGAAACGCCCCTCTAACCGGTTCATTACATACTCGTATGCCTGAAAGAGGTCTGTGTAGGAGGTAACCGTCTCCATCTCGCTGATCGCATCCCTGCGCAGAGCCTCAAGCTCATCCTCTGAAACCGGCTCCTCTTTCAGATACTTCTCTAAAATCTCGCAGAAACGGCCGTACAGCCGGCCGATCCTGTCGTATTTAAAACCTCCGGTCTCTGCGGCAACCTCATACGCCATATAAAAATTCAGCGCCAGTTTCATATAAGAATAATGGCAGGACGCAGTCAGTGCCCTGCGTATCCTTCCCGTTTTCATACTGCTCCTCCTTACTCCTTCGGGTCCTGATATTCCAGTACGCACAGGCGGACCAGATCCAGCGCTTTCATCATGGACTGCTCCCGGATCTTGGCACGGTTGCCCTTAAACTGGTACTTTCTCACTTCTGTCTTTCCATTTACAAAGCAGGCCATATATACAAGGCCTACCGGTTTTTCCGGCGTTCCGCCTTCAGGGCCTGCGATACCGGTAACAGACACGCAGACGTCCGTCCCCGCGGCCGCTGCGCCGCCCGCGGCCATCTCTGCCGCTGTTTCCCGGCTGACTGCTCCATAAGCCGCAAGTGTTTCCTGCCGCACCCCCAAAAGACGTATTTTTGCCTCGTTGGAGTATGTTACCATGCCCTGCACGAAAACGTCCGAGACGCCGGATACATTAACCATGCGGGCCGCCACCATACCGCCGGTACAGGACTCGGCTGCAGCCATGGTAAGATGTTTTTCCTTTAAAAGCCTGGCTACCGCCATTTCCAAGCTGACTTTTTTGTCCGCAGTGTAAACAGCATTCCCAAAACGGGCTTTGATCTCCTTCAAGATGGGGGCTATAAGTGCCTCTCCCTCTGCTTCATCCGCCGCCCTTGCAGTGACCCGGATATGAACCTCCGCGGTCTTTGCATAAGTGGCAATGGTAGGATTGGTCTGGCCGTCAATCAGGTCCAGCAGCTTATCCTCCACCTGGCTTTCGCCGTATCCGCAGACCTTCACCATACTGGATACAAGAACCGACTTCTGCAGCTTCTGCAGATAGGGGAATACCTGCCCCTCGAACAGGGGATACAGTTCTCCGGGCGGGCCAGGAAGAAGAATAGCTGTTTTTCCATTCTTTTCCAGTATCAGGCCGGGAGCCATGCCGTTTGGGTTATCCAGCACAATGGCGCCTTCGGGAACCATGGCCATCTTCCAGTTATTTTCCGGTATCTCGGTGTATATGTTATTGACAAAAAATTCTTCCAGCTGCTTTCTGGTATGGGGATCCTCCCTCAGCTGCATCCCCATGGCCTCGGCGCAGACCTCTTTTGTGAGGTCATCCTCCGTAGGCCCCAGGCCTCCGGTTAAAATCACGATATCCGACCGGCCAAGGGCCTGCTTTATTGTATCTGTCATCCGGCCATAATTATCGCCCACCGTTACCTGATAAAACTGATCCATGCCCAGGAGGGCGCACTTTTGCGCCAGATACTGGGTATTGCTGTTTAAAATATTTCCCATCAGGATCTCGGTTCCCACACTGATCAGCTCCACTATCATATTACAGGCCTCCTTCTGTCAGTACCCTGATATTTTTTGCCACATAGTCCGCCAGCGATACAACGGTCAGAATCACTGCGATCCATAAAACAATGTCTGTAAGAAGGGACAAAGCCGGTATGTTAAAGATCAGCAGGATCACTGCTGTCATCTGAAACACAGTCTTAAACTTGCCCCAATAGCTGGCCGCGATCACGATTCCATTGTCCGCAGCCACCAGGCGGAAACCGCTGATAATAAATTCACGGCTGATAATAATAATCACTATCCACGCAGGCAGCTGGCCCAGCTGAATCAGGCAGATCAGGGCAGAGCAGACTAACAGCTTATCCGCCAGCGGATCCATAAACTTTCCAAAATTCGTCACAAGCCCGTATTTCCTGGCAATCTTTCCGTCCAGAAGATCCGTCAGGCTGGCCACGATAAAAATCACATTGGCAATGATCCGCATGGTCTGGTCAGCGCCATTTTCATAAAGAAGGGCGGCTACAAAGAACGGAATCATACAAATACGAAGTACCGTAAGCTTATTCGGCAGATTCATGATACACCTCTCCTATCAGGTCATATTCGGCGGCCCCTGTCACCTTTACCTTTACAAAGTCGCCGGACATCAGCATTTCATCAGCATTTACAAAGATCAGACCGTCTACGTTAGGGGCATCCATATAGGTACGCCCCACATAGGCCGGCTCGTCCGCCACCTTGCCCTCGATCATTACCGTCAGGATCCGGCCTACCATCTCCTCACAGTGGTCAAAGGCAATTTCCTGCTGAAGCTCCATAATTGCGTCCCGGCGCTCCTCTTTGATCTCCTGAGGCACCTGATCCGGGTAGGAATATGCCGGCGTATCTTCCTCCGCCGAATAGGCAAACACGCCCAGGCGCTCAAATCCCATTTCGTTTACAAACTCCATCAGTTCCTCGTGGTCTTCCCTGGTCTCCCCCGGAAAGCCGGAGATCAGAGTCGTCCGCAGAGCGATATCCGGGATCTCCCTGCGCAGCTTTGCGATGCGCTCCTTTAACTCCTCCTTATGAGTCCTGCGGCCCATACGGCGAAGGATACGGTCGCTGGCGTGCTGGATCGGGATATCCAGATAGCGGCAGACCTTTTCCTCCGACTTGATAGCCTCGATCAGTTCATCTGTAATCTCCTCAGGGTAGCAGTACTGAATACGGATCCAGTAGATTCCCGGAATCCCTGCCAACTCGTGAAGAAGCTTCGGAAGGCTTTTTTCTCCGTAAATATCTTTTCCGTAAAGCGTGGTTTCCTGGGCCACCAGGATCAGTTCCCGCACGCCGCTGTCAGCCAGCTCTCTGGCCTCCTCTAAGAGCTGCTCCATGGGCACACTGCGGTAGGGTCCTCTTAAGGAAGGGATAATGCAATAGGTGCAGCGCTTATCACAGCCCTCGGCAATCTTTAAAAAGGCATAATAGCCGCCGGTGGTTACCACACGTTTCTTTGCATTGTGAGGCAGTTCGCTTAAGCTGTGGAAAACGGAAATATGGCCGTCTGCACCTTCTTTTGCCTGCTGCTCCTCTTCCTGCTCGCCGAACAGCCGGGTCAGAACCTTTCCGATCTCCTCATAAGAGGTGGTTCCAAGGATAGCGTCTACCTCCGGGATCTCATCTGTGATCTCCTGCTTATACCGCTGGGCCAGACACCCGGCTACAATGAGGGCCTGACATTTTCCTTCTTCCTTATAACGGGCCATCTCCAGGATCGTATTTACGCTCTCTTCCTTGGCGTCTCCGATAAAGCAGCAGGTATTGACCAGAATCGCATCCGCCTCGGTCTCATCATCTGTAAAGGTCACGCCCAGGCTGCCGGCCACACCCAGCATTTTTTCCGTATCCACCAGATTCTTGTCGCAGCCCAAGGACACACAAAACAATTTTATATTTTTCATATACGTATATTTACTCCTGATTAACATTTAAGCCATCTTCCCGTGTCTGCCAGGCGGGGATCGCCCCGGCTTTTCAGGCACAGGAGACGGCTTTTTCATACTTTTATTCGGTCATGGCGGCTTCTGCTTCCACAGCAGCCTCTGTTTCCTCTTCCTCGGTTGTCTCCTCCTCCGGAAGGATCTTTACCTGCTGGTGATACAGTTCATCAATGGCGATGGATAACGGCTTCTTGCCTGCAGTGCCGGGAACCAGAGGCTCCTCGCCTGCAATCAGCTGTCTTGCGCGCTTGGATGCCGCAATCACAATGGAGTAACGGCTCTGTACCACCGGCTGCTCGCCCGGTTCGATATCGCTGTTTACAACGTTGATCAGATCTGTGTATGATGGATGTAACATTCTACATTCCCCTTTCAAATTTTAAATATATAGGATGCCTCGCCCTGCACGCCGAAGATTCCTCCGGCATCAGACGGGGCCGTTTCCTGACATCAGTCTCTGTCATCCAGATGGTATAAGTCTTCCCGCATCTTTCCAAGAAAATCCAGATGATAGGATGTCTTTTCGTGCTGCAGCTGGATCAGCTGGTGCATCTTTTCCACGCACTGGTCAATATCATCATTGATCAGAAGGTAGTCATATGCCTCCATCCCGTCCGCCTCTTCGGCCGCTCTCTTTAACCGCGCATTGATCACTTCAAGGCTCTCTGTTCCCCTGCCCACAAGACGGCGCTTTAACTCCTTTGCACTTGGAGGCGTAATAAAGAGAAGCAGGGCATCAGGATAGCGCTTTTTCACCTTTAAGGCTCCCTGAATCTCAATCTCCAGGATCACATCCTTCCCCTGGGCCATCTTCTCCTCTACGTACTCCCTTGGAGTACCGTAGTAGTGATTCACATACTTGGCGTACTCAACCAGCTTATGCTCATCCCGCAGCTTTTTAAACTCTTCCTCGGAAAGGAAGAAGTATTCTCTTCCGTTTTCTTCGCCCTCTCTGGGTTTTCTTGTGGTAGCGGAGATAGAAAGGGCATAATTGTCATAACGCCTTAAAAGCTCTTTCATCAAAGTTCCCTTACCCGCTCCTGAAAATCCGGATACGACCACCAAAATCCCCTGCTGATTCATGGGATATCTCCTCTCTTTCATCTTATTCGATGTTCTGGATCTGCTCCCGCACCTTTTCAATCTCTGTCTTTAAGGCAATAGCTCTGTCGGAAATCTCCAGGTCATTTGACTTTGATAAAATGGTATTTGCTTCACGGTTCATCTCCTGAGCGATAAAGTCAAGCTTTCTTCCCACGCTCCCGCCGCTTAAAAGCTCCCTCTTTGTATTTTCAATATGGCTTCTTAAACGTACCGTCTCTTCGTCCACACAGATCTTGTCCGCATAGATCACCACCTCAGAGGCAATGCGCCCTTCATCAACTGCAGCGCCGTTTAGGAGTTCCTTGACTTTTTCCTCCAGCTTCATCCGATACTCAGAAAGGATCTGAGGGGAACGCGACTCAATGAACTCTACCAGGCCGGTCATATAATCCAGTTTGCCGAGAAGGTCCTGTTTAAGGTGCTCTCCTTCGGCCTCCCTGGAGGCTACAAACTTCTTTGCCGCTTCCTCCATGGCGTTTGAAAGGATCTCCCAGAGGTGTTCCTCATCATCCGGGGCCTGTTCCATGGTAAGCACCTCCGGGCATCTGGCCAGGGCGGATACCTGAATATCGTTGGAGATGTTAAACTCCTCTTCCATCCGTTTAAAGTGAGCCATGTACTCCGCCGCCAGAGCGCGGTTATATTTCAGACAGAGGTTTCCCTCGGTATAATCCTCATAATTGATAAAAATATCCACCTTCCCCCGCTGAACGTACTTCTTAAGCAGAGTACGGATGGATGCCTCGAAGTAGTTGAACTTCTTGGGCATCTTAATGCTCAGATCCAGATATCTGTGGTTTACTGCCTTCATCTCCACGGAAATCCTGTACTCATCCGTAGCATTCTCGCACCTTCCGAAACCGGTCATGCTTTTTAACATACAAGGAATGCCTCCCTTTCATTGATTACTACATAGTTATACAGTATTATAATTCATCTGTGGGGGCAAGTCAACTTGTTTTCAAATTCCCCGGTTTTCCCTCCCAAAAACAGTTTCCCTTTTCTATTTCCCGAAATTATGCTATCCTTATAGACAAGCGCCCCGTCCCAGGCTTTCTCTTTTATGTGAGAAGCCAGGACAAATATGGGCCTGACAGGAGTGTATCAAATATGGCATTCGACGGTATTACCATTGCCAATCTGGCCTGTGAGTTAAAAAAGACCTTAGAGGGCGGGAAGATCACAAAGATCGCCCAGCCGGAAAAGGATGAGCTGCTCATTGCCATTAAAAATAACCGGGAGGCCTATCGGCTGCAGATTTCCGCAAGCGCCAGTCTGCCCCTTATCTATCTTACCGAAACCAATAAGCCCAGCCCTCTCACTGCGCCCAATTTCTGTATGCTTCTTAGAAAGCATATCGGAAGCGCCCGGATCCTTTCCATCTCCCAGCCGGGACTGGAGCGTATTCTGGAATTTACATTAGAGCATCTGGATGAAATGGGCGATCTCTGCCGAAAAAGGCTCATCGTGGAGATCATGGGAAAGCACAGCAATATCATTTTCTGCAAAGAGGACGGCACAATTATTGACAGCATCAAGCACGTATCCGCAAATATGAGTTCCGTCCGCGAAGTCCTTCCCGGAAGAATGTATTTCATCCCGCAGACAGTGGCCAAGGAGGATCCTCTGAGCGTAACGGAGGAAACCTTCTGCCAGACCGTAAAGAGCGCGCCCATGACAGTCCAGAAGGCCCTGTATAACCATTTTACAGGGATCAGCCCCATTGTGGCGGAGGAAATCTGCCATCTGGCTTCCATCGACTCCGACCATTCTGTCAACGAGCTTTCTGCAGCAGAACTGACCCACCTGGCCCATACCTTCCACCTGATAATGGAGGATGTAAAAGAGGGACGTTTTTCTCCGGCCATCGTGTATGACCAGGATGGCCCTGCAGAATACGCCGCAATCCCTCTGACCTGCTGTGAAGGAAGGGGATACCGCAGGGAAGAATGGGCCTCTGTCAGCGCCCTTTTGGAAAATTACTATGCATCCAGAGACACGCGCACCCGGATCCGGCAGAAATCTGCTGATCTGAGACGAATCGTCCAGACATCCCTGGAGCGCAATTATAAAAAATACGACCTGCAGCTAAAACAGCTGAAGGATACGGAGAAACGGGAAAAATACCGGATTTACGGAGAACTGTTAAACACTTATGGATACGAGCTTTCAGGAGGAGAAAACTCTTTTTCCTGTATAAACTATTATACCGGAAAAGAAATATCCATCCCCCTGGATCCCCAGCTTTCTGCAAAGGACAATGCCAAAAAGCATTTTGACCGGTATAATAAATTAAAGCGCACCTTCGAGGCCTTAAGCCAGCTGACCGACCAGACAAGAGCCGAGATCGATCACCTGGAATCTATCAGCTCCGCCCTGGATATTGCCCTGGCTGAAAACGATCTGGTGCAGATCAAAGAAGAACTGATGGAGTATGGATATGTAAAGAAACGCCGACCAGGCGACAAACGGCCCAAGGTTACAAGTAAGCCCTTCCATTACATTTCCTCTGACGGTTATCACATCTATGTAGGCAAAAATAATTACCAGAACGAGGATCTGACCTTCCGGTTCGCCAGCGGAAACGACTGGTGGTTTCACGCAAAGGGAATCCCCGGTTCCCATGTAATCCTGAAAAACGACGGCAAAGCCGAAATCCCGGATCGGGCCTTTGAGGAGGCGGGCGCGCTGGCCGCCTACTATTCCAAGGGGCGCGACAGCGAAAAGGTGGAAATCGACTATATCCAGAAGAAAAGCATCAAAAAGGTAACCGGCGCAGCGCCTGGATTCGTGATCTATCATACCAACTTTTCTATGGTAGCCGTTCCCTCCTGCGGGCTCAATGAGATAAAATAAGCCCAGCGCCGTATAAGGGCGAGTTCGGAATCGCCGCATCAAAAAACGGAGCCAAAAAGCAGCAGAAAACGTCGGTTTTCTTCCCTGTCCTTTGGCTCCGGCCTTTTTTGCGCAGGAAAAGGCCCAGGCTCCAAAACAGTTTCCATCCGGTTATGTTCCCGCAATATTTTCTTTACAGCATAAAACAGCCAGCCGCCAGGATTCTTCCCGGCAGCCGGCTGATTTACTTTACTCAAAAACTAACTAACCCTGTGCGTGAATTAGTTATACTTGCGCTTACGAGCAGCTTCAGACTTCTTCTTACGTCTTACGCTTGGCTTCTCGTAATGCTCTCTCTTACGAATTTCCTGCTGAATGCCAGCCTTTGCACAGTTTCTTTTGAATCTGCGTAAAGCACTGTCTAAGCTCTCGTTATCTTTAACAATTACGTTTGACATCGCTCACACCTAACCTCCCTCCAGTTGTGTAATTGTGCATAATACAACTGTTTGGGTATTTTTAGCACTGTTATGATTATAGCATAAAAATCCCATACGTCAAGAAAAAATTCATATTTTTTTCTTATTTTTATTTCCACGGTGAGAAACTGGATAAAATTGCCTATTTCGTCTGCTCCTCTACCGTTTCAACCGCTTTCTTAAGGGCTTCGTCAACGCCCGCAGGATTCTTTCCTCCGGCCTGAGCCATATTGGGACGGCCGCCGCCGCCACCGCCTACCAGGCCTGCGATCGCCTTGATCAGGTTGCCTGCGTGAACGCCTTTCTTCTGCGCGCCGTCTGTTGCGGTCGCCATCAGATTTACCTTGCCGTCCAGCACAGAGGCGATCACGACTACGCCCTCGCCCAGCTTATCTTTTAACTGGTCACCCAGATTTCTCAGGCCGTTCATATCTACGTCAGCCACTCTGGAAGCCAGCACTGAAACACCGTTTACTTCCTTTACCTGACTCATAACATCACCCAGAGAGTCATTTGCCAGCCTGCTCTTTAGCTTATCATTTTCAGAGGCCAGTGTCTTGATCTCTTCTAAAAGAGCCTCAATACGGGAAGTTAAGGATGCAGGAGTGGTCTTGGCTGCCTTTGCTGCCTCATGGAGTTCCTCTTCTACTTCTGCATAATGTTTCATTAGGCCCTCAGAGGTAAGAGCCTCAATACGTCTTACACCTGCCGCGATGCCTGCCTCAGAAAGGATCTTAAAGGATGCAATGGCGCTGGTATTTGCCACATGGGTACCGCCGCACAGCTCGGTAGAGAAATCGCCCATCTTTACGACCCGGACCTTCTCGCCGTACTTCTCGCCGAACAGAGCCATGGCTCCTGTCTTTTTTGCCTCGTCTAAGGTCATAATCTGAGTTTCAACCGGAATAGAGGCGCTGATCTCTGCATTTACCATATCTTCTACCTTCATGATCTCCTCAGGGGTCATGGCTGAGAAATGAGTAAAGTCAAAACGGAGTCTGCCTGCATCCACATAGGAACCTGCCTGCTCTACATGGCTTCCAAGAACGGTTCTTAAAGCCTTCTGAAGCAGATGGGTGGCACTGTGGTTTTTGCAGGTTAAGGCACGGTTTCTCTCGCATACAGACAGGGTTACGGTTTCTCCATGGCGGAGCATTCCCTTTGTCATCACGCCTACATGGCCGATCTTGCCGCCCTGAAGGTGAATGGTATCCTTTACCTTAAACTGGCCGTTTTCATTGGAAATGATACCCTTATCGCCCTGCTGGCCGCCCATGGTGCCGTAAAAGGTGGTCGCATCCGTGATAATGGTTCCGGTCTGGCCGTCTGTAAGAGCCTCTACAAGCTCTTCCTCTGTGGTCAGCACGGAAATCTTCGATTCAACTGTCAGCTTGTCATAGCCTACAAATTCAGAGGTGATGGACGGGTCAATGGACTGATATACAGTCACATCCGCTCCCATGTAGTTGGTTGCCTTACGGGCCTTGCGGGCCTTGTCTTTCTGCTCCTTCATAGCAGCATTAAAGCCTTCCTCGTCCACGCCGCAGCCCTTTTCCTCTAAGATTTCTCTTGTCAGGTCTATCGGGAAGCCATACGTATCATAAAGCTTAAATGCATTTTCACCGGATAAGGTCTTTTCGCCGGAAGAAGCCATGGAAGCCTCCATCTCAGCAAGAATCGCAAGACCCTGGTCGATGGTCTTATTGAACTTATCCTCTTCCTCACTCAATACCTTAAAGATCATGGACTGCTTCTCTTCCAGCTCTGGATAACCGTCCTTGGAAAGATCAATCACAGTCTTTGAAAGGTCTGCTAAGAACTTGCCTTCAATCCCCAGCTTGCGGCCATGGCGGGCAGCTCTGCGCAGCAGACGGCGCAGGACGTAGCCTCTGCCCTCGTTGGAAGGCATGATGCCGTCAGAGATCATAAAGGTACAGGACTTGATGTGGTCTGTCACAATGCGCAGGGAAACATCTGTCTCATGTTCCTTCTGGTATTCCTTTTTGCAGAGCGCGCAGACACGGTCTAAGAGCGCCTTGTTGGTATCTACGGTAAACAGGGAATCTACGCCCTGAACCACTACGGCCAGACGCTCCAGCCCCATACCCGTATCAATATTTTTCTGTTTCAGTTCGGAATAATGGCCGTGGCCATCATTCTCAAACTGGCTGAATACGTTGTTCCAGACCTCAATGTAGCGGTCACACTCACAGCCTACGGTGCATCCGGGTTTTCCACATCCAAATCTCTCACCTCTGTCATAGTAGATCTCAGAGCAGGGGCCGCAGGGACCGGAGCCGTGCTCCCAGAAATTGTCCTCTTTTCCAAAACGGAAAATACGGTCTGCGGGAATACCGATCTCCTTGTTCCAGATCTCGAAAGCCTCGTCATCGTCTACGTAAACGGAGGGATACAGACGCTCAGGATCTAAGCCTACCACCTCTGTCAAAAATTCCCAGGACCAGTGGATTGCCTCTGTCTTAAAATAATCGCCAAAGGAAAAGTTGCCCAGCATCTCAAAGAAAGTGCCGTGTCGGGCGGTTTTTCCGATATTCTCAATATCGCCGGTACGGATGCACTTCTGGCAGGTGGTAACCCTTCTTCTGGGAGGGATCTCCTGACCGGTGAAGTAGGGCTTTAAGGGAGCCATACCGGAGTTGATCAGCAGAAGGCTGTTATCGTTATGGGGCACGAGTGAGAAGCTTTTCATTGCCAAATGGCCCTTGCCTTCAAAAAATTCAAGGAACATACGGCGCAGCTCGTTCACTCCGCGGTACTGTGGTTCTTTCACTTTCTCTTCCTCCATATCCTTTGATGCGCGGTATCTGCACATCTTAATTTGAAATCATAACCATAAGCGTCATTTTACCATATTGACTTATATTTATCAAGACTGTCTGATTAAACAAAACAGCTTTTTATTTGGTTCCTATTTCGTTATTATCTCCATTGTGACATTTTGCAGAGTGTGCTAAACTTACCATCAGCAGTTCAGGAAACACATGGCGGCGTTTCCTGAGCGTACATATATTTTCCTAAATATAATGGCGTATTCCCTGAATGCGCCGGAAAGGACACTTTTCCATGAACCAATCCCCCACCCCCACAGACCATCTTTTTACCAACCGGCAGCTTACTGCCATGCTGCTGCCCCTGATGGCAGAGCAGCTTCTCATCACCATGATGGGCATGGTCAATACCTTTATGGTGGCCCATGTCGGCTCCTATGCCATTTCCGCCGTATCACTGGTGGATTCCATCAATATTCTGGTGATCCAGGCTTTTTATGCCCTCTCTACCGGAGGCACCATCGTCTGCGCCCAGTATCTGGGGCAGAAAAAACTGGGACACGCTGTCCATTCTGCGGAGCAGACGCTGTTTATCGTAACCTTCATCTCCCTTGTAACAGCTGCCCTCTGCATTCTTTTTGACCGTCAGATCCTGAGGCTCATCTTCGGAACGGTGGAAGCGGACGTATTTAACTCTGCCAGGACATACTTCTTCTTTTCCTCCCTGTCCTACCCTTTTATCGCCCTGTATGATGCCGGCTCTTCTATTTTCAGGGCGCAGAAAAACACCAGCTTCCCCATGGCCATGTCTGTGATCGCAAATATTGCAAACGTCATCGGAAATGTGGTTCTGGTACTCATCCTGGGACAGGGCGTGGCCGGAGCAGCTATTTCCACGCTGGCCGCCAGGGCTTTATGCGCCTTTCTGGTACTTATGCGCCTGGCAAAGCCCAGAGAAAATCAGCCGGTCCATGTGTCCAATTATATCCGTATCCGTCCTCATATGCCTCTGATCCGCCGTATCCTCCATATCGGCATCCCGGCAGGCATAGAAAACAGTATGTTCCAGTTCGGAAAGCTGGCCATCCAGTCCAGTGTATCTACCTTGGGAGTCACTGCCATGGCCGCTCACGCCATGGCCTCCAACTTTGAGAGTTTTAACGGTATTGCAGGAGTGGGCGTAGGCATCGGACTTATGACCGCTACCGGACACTGTCTGGGGGCGGGCCGAAAGGATGAGGCCGTTTACTATGTAAAAAAGTTCTGTGTGGCAGCGGAGATCGCCGTAGCCGGCAGCTGTATTCTCCTGTTCCTGCTGGCCCGTCCTATTGTGACGCTTTCAGGCATGGAAACGGAAAGCATGAATATTTTTCTGGGGCTTTTGACGCTTATCACGATTGTAAAACCATTGATCTGGGTACCTTCCTTCATCCCCGCCTATGCTCTGCGGGCCGCCGGAGATGTCAAATATACCATGATCATTTCCTGTCTTTCCATGTGGCTCTGCCGGGTATCCCTGTGTATCTTTCTCATCCGCGGCCTCGGCGTAGGACCAGTAGCCGTGTGGATTGGTATGTTCTCTGACTGGCTGATCCGCGGAATCCTTTTTACGAAGCGGTATATGAGCAGAAAATGGCTGGAGTTTCAGGTTCTGTAGCTGCGGAGGATGGAATACCTTCTTAATCAAAAGCAGCGATGTCAATCATATATTTTAATACAGTAAAAACAAGGACTGCGAAAAAGATTTTTCTTTCTCACAGTCCTTGTTTTATAATCCTCTCGACCGTATCGAAACAAGGAAGTCTCTTTGAAGGTCACTGTTTTCTCTGCGGTCCTGCCCTGATTTGTCAGCGCAGGTTTAGTCAGACACATACCGGAAGTTACACCGACAGTTTCCGTGGATTGCAGCCCCTTTACCGCCCCGAACTTCCCTGCGTCCCGGACTTGACCTCCTCATATCGGTCTGCCAGCTCATAGGCCCGGTCGCGGATCAGGTTTACAAGGCTGGAACTGTAGGTAATCCCGCCCACGTTTCCGGTTTTTCCGGACTGCTCTGCTGCAGAGGACTCACGGGTCTTAAGCCATTCCTTCTGTTCCTTTGCAAGAGCCTCTGCCTCCTCCTGAGGCAGGATCGCCAGGAGGGCATTATAGACGGTATTCATTTCACTGTCCCACATCTTGACCTCCGTTTCGGCAGAGGTTTTAATCGAGTATACATTGGGATCTTTCTCCTCTTCCCGCATCTTCTGAATCTGGGCATCCAGATCATTGAGGCGTTTGCGGTAAATCCCTGCTTCGCTTTCCTCTTTTTCACCGGAAGCATCCTTTCCTTCTGCCCCAGCCGTTTCTGACTCTGAAGCCGGCGCAGCGGACAGCCCTGCGGCTCCTAAGGCCGGCTGGGCAGCCGGATCTGAATCAGCAGCCGGAACCTGCGCTGCAGCCACACCGTACGCCTGCACCTCACTGTCTGAAACCGGCTCACCGGAACTTTCCCCATCTGCCGCTGTCTCAGCAGGAACACCCTCTGAGGCAGCGGCAGATGCCGGCCGGGGCCGTTCTATGGCCCGGAGCTGAGAACCCGTGGCGGGAGTTCCAACAGATCGGTCATTTGCCGCAGAATCTCCCTGTTTTTCCTCTGTATCTTTCAAACGTGTATCAGGAAACCCCTTGAGATTTTCCTCTGCACCGGATTCTGCCGCAGCAAAGGCAGCCATATCGGGGAAGCCTTCTGCGGTCTCCTGCTCTCTTATCACCGTGCGGGTATAAGAAGTCACCGCTATCCCGATCATCAGGATGCAGATGATCACCAGCCATATCCTTTTATCCTTCATATCACATCATCCCTGTCTGATCGAATTTCATTACCAGAACTACCTTAACACAAAAACAGGTAATTGTGAATACGATTTTCAAAGGAGTAATACTTTGTAAGAGATATGTAAGATATTACCATAAAAGGGACCGGCGCTAGGCCAGTCCCTCATCGATCATAAGCTCTGTTCCGTCTGCAGCAGAAGTGGCAAGCTGGTCGCAGCGTTCATTTTCAGGATGGCCTGCATGGCCCTTGACCCAGATAAATGTGACCTGATGCGGCTCTTTTGCCTTTAAAAGTCGTTTCCACAGGTCTATGTTCTTTACAGGCCCGCTTTTTCCCCGGTTCCAGTTCTTTGCCACCCAGCCCTCAATCCAGTGTTTGTTAAAAGCATCCGTAAGATACCTGGAATCAGAATAAAGGGCTACCGCGCAGGGGCGGTTTAGGGTTTCCAGTCCCACGATGGCTGCCATCAGCTCCATCCGGTTGTTAGTGGTCCGCGCATAGCCGCCGGACAGCGTTTTCTCGTGAAGAGCGCCGTTTCTGTCCCTGTAATGCATCACTACGCCGTAGCCTCCGGGACCGTCCGGGTTGCCTCTGGCCGATCCATCTGTATAGATCTGTACTTCTGTCATGTTTTATGTCTCCTGTATCTATTTTATCACTGCTCCTGGCGTGCCGCCTTTGGGCTAGCGGTCCCATTTCTCACACAGCGCCAGGATCTGTTCTGTAAACCGGGCCAGATCCTTGTTGGCCCCGCCCTGATTGTGGCTGATTACCTCCATCAGCCGGCTTCCCGCATCTGCCAGTCTGGTATAGACACCGGCAGCCTTTCTCTCCGTCTCTTTCTCCTTCTCTGCCAGCACCGGCTCTGTCCGGCAGATCCAGCAGTTCCTTATAAGGTCAAACTGCGAACCGGAATAAGGGGCGTCTGCATCCAGCTTTAGCTGGTTCGCCAGAGTGTCCGTAAAGGAAGTGCAGGACTCTTCGTTTCCATGGACTACAAATATATGCTCCGGCTGTTTCTCAAAGGCCAGAATCCAGGTTAAAAGGCCATCCCGGTCCGCGTGGCCACTGATGCCGTCAATGGTCTCGATATGAGCCCTGACATCGATCTCCTCGCCAAAGATCTTTACCGCCGGGGCTCCGTCCTGAAGAAGCCGCCCCAGGGTTCCTTCTGCCTGATAGCCCGCAAAAACCACCGAGCACTCCGGCCTCCACAGGTTATGCTTTAAATGATGGCGGATCCGGCCCGCATCGCACATACCTGCCGCAGAAATGATCACCTTGGGAGTCATGTCAAAGTTGATATTTTTAGAATCGTCGCTGGTGATGGACAGCCGCAGGCCCGGAAAATCAATGGGATTGATCCCCTGTTCTACCAGGGCCTTTGTCTCCTCATCATAACATTCCATGAGATTTTCCTTAAAGACCTGGGTAGCTTCTACAGCCAGAGGACTGTCCACATACACCAGAAAACCGTCATGGCCGTGAATCAGCTTCTGCTCCTTGATATGGCGGATCATATACAGAAGCTCCTGGGTACGGCCCACTGCAAAAGCGGGAATCACCACATTGCCCGACCGATCCAGCGTCTCCTGAATGATCCTTGTAAGGCTTTCAATATAGCTTGTGGTCCGCTTGTGATACCGGTTGCCGTAGGTGGATTCCATCACCACATAATCTGCCTCTGTGATGTACTGTGGATCCCGGATCAGGGGCTTGTTTTTGTTGCCGATATCGCCGGAAAATACGATCTTGCGCGTCTCATCCCCTTCTGTTGCCCAGATCTCAATGGAGGCAGATCCCAGAAGATGGCCCACATCCGTAAAACGCAGCGTCAGGTTGTCGTTGAGCCGAAACATCTGACCATAGGCGACTCCCTCAAAATGGCGGAGCACCTGTTGTGCATCCTCCATGGTATAGAGGGCTTCTACCTCCGTCCTGCCGGCCCGGCGCGCCTTCCGGTTCTTCCACTCTGCCTCCATCTCTTGAATGTGTGCGCTGTCGCGCAGCATGATGTCGCACAGATCCCTGGTGGCATAGGTGGTGATCACCTGACCTTTAAAGCCTCTGGCATAGATCCATGGCAGCATCCCCGCATGGTCGATGTGGGCGTGGGTCAGGAATACATAGTCGATCTGACTGTAGCTTACCGGAAGCTCTGCATTGATATATGGATTGTTTCCCTGCTCCATTCCGCAGTCGATCAGCACTCTGCAGTCTCCGACCTCAAGAAAATGACAGCTTCCAGTAACTTCATGATCCGCTCCGATAAAGGTTAGTCTCATATGCATTCTCCCCTCTGAAATTCGTATCATCCGCGGATAAAAGCACAGACGGATGGTATGGTGAAATAATGTAATATTCTGTAAACTTAGAGATATTATACCATATTATCCATTTAAAATGCAATATTTTTGGTTATTTTATACATTTTTAAGAATTATGATAAAACACCCTCCTGATACTCGCCTGAATCGTCAGATAATAATGCAGATCATTCCGCCATTGCTGTCATTGATGATCTTCTGAAGCGTATCCTGCAGCTTCATCTGGCAGTCCTCCGTCATCTGAGCGATCTTGGCCTGGATCCCGTCCTCTACGATCTGCTCAATGGATTTTCCAAAAATATTGGCGCTCCACACGCCTTCGTCACTCTCTCTGGCATTGGACTTGATATAGGCAATCAGATCCTGAGCCTGCTGCTCGCTTCCCACAATGGGCGCGATCTCTGTCTCAATATGAGCCTTGATGAGATTGATAGACGGAGCCTCCGCCTTCATTTTCACTCCGTATTTATTGCCGTGACGGATCACCTGTGGCTCATCTAACAGGATCTCGCTGCGCTCCGGCATCATGACCCCATAGCCCTTAAGTCTTGCCTGTGCCAGGGCATTTTTTACCTTCTCATACTCCTTCTGCATCCGGGCCAGACCGCTTAAGGTCTGCATCAGCTGGTATTCTCCGCTGATGGGAAGCCCCACATAATCGCTCAGGATCTGATAATAGTGGCTGTCATCCATTTCCACCTGAAGGGCTACGCTTCCGTCTGCCATCTCCATCTTGCGGATGGAGATAGATTTTACGGCTCCGGGCTGGCTGTTGACATCCTGAATCCTGGCGGCCACATCCTTCATATGGCCTATCTTCTGCAAAATATCTCTGGCTGTCTGGATCACCTGGGCCTTCAGCCAGTGGGTGGACGGAAGAATCTCCAGCCATTTGGGAATATGGAAATCTACCTCCGTTACAGGAAATTCCTTCAAAACGCGTTCCAGAATATGAAAAATATCTTCTTTCTTTAACTGCTCGCAGTTCACGGGCAGCACGGACACCCCGTATTCCTCCCCCATTTCCTTAGCCAGCCGAACCGTTTCCTCTGAATACGGCTTCAGGGAATTTAAAAGGATGATAAAGGGTTTTCCAAGAGCCTTAAGCTCATCTACGGTCTGGCGCTCCGCCCCTATGTATCCGGGCCGCTTGATATCGCCGATGGACCCGTCCGTAGTAACTACGATTCCAATGGTGGAATGATCCCCGATGACCTTCCGGGTGCCCAGCTCCGCCGCCTGTGTAAAGGGAATCTCATGGTCAAACCAGGGCGTTTTCACCAGCCTCTCCTCCCCGTTTTCCACATGGCCGGCAGCGCCGTCTACCATAAAGCCTACACAGTCGATGAGCCGCACCTTTGCCTGGATCCCATCCTCAAGTGTAATCTTTGCCGCTTCCTTTGGAATGAATTTGGGTTCTGTGGTCATGATGGTCTTTCCCGCCGCACTCTGAGGAAGCTCATCGCGGCTTATGGTCCGCAGATTTTCATCCTCCATGGCCGGCAGCACCAGAAGCTCCATAAATCGCTTGATAAACGTGGATTTTCCCGTCCGCACCGGACCTACCACGCCGATATAGATCTCGCCTCCGGTTCTGGCCTCAATGTCTCTGTATACATCAAAATTGTCCATAAAAATACCCCCTTGCACGTTTTTATAATATATGCACAGGGGGTTGACTTGTATTACTCGCTTAAGTATGCCTTCTTTACCCGATCGTTGTTCATCAGCTCCTTGGCGTCCCCGGAAAGGGCGATAGAGCCGGTCTCCAGCACATATGCCTTGTGTGCGATGGAAAGGGCTTTCTTTGCGTTCTGCTCCACCAAAAGCACCGTGGTCCCGTCCTGGTTGATCCTCTGGATGATATCGAAGATCTCATTTACATAGATCGGGGACAGACCCATGGACGGCTCGTCTAAAACAATCAGCCTTGGATGACTCATAAGGGCGCGTCCCATGGCAAGCATCTGCTGCTCACCGCCGGAAAGTGTTCCTGCCAGCTGGCTCTTTCTCTCCTCCAGACGCGGGAAACGCGTATAGATCATCTTAAGCGTCTCATCCATCTCGGTTTTGTCCTTTCGGGTGTATGCACCCATTTTCAGGTTCTGAAGAACCGTCAGACTGGAAAATACGCGCCGTCCCTCAGGAACGTGGGCAATTCCCATGCTTACCAGTTTATAGCCCGGTATGCGGGTGATATCGGTTCCTTCATAGACGATCTTTCCCGCCTTGGCGTTTAACAAACCGGTAATGGTGTGCAGCGTGGTGGTCTTGCCTGCACCGTTTGCGCCGATCAGGGCCACGATCTCTCCCTGCTCCACATCAAAGGAGATTCCCTTTAAAGCCTGGATCATGCCATAATATACCTCCAGGTCTCTGACTTCAAGCATAGCCATAATATCCTCTCCTCCTATTCGCCAAGATATGCTTTAACCACTTCCGGGTCGTGGAGCACGTCGCTGGTAGGGCCTTCTTTTAACACCTGTCCGAAGTTCAGTACAGTCAGTTTCTCACAGATACCGCTTACCAGCTTCATATCATGCTCAATCAGCAGAATGGTCATATCAAAGGTATCACGCACAAAGCGGATGGTATCCATCAGCTCCGCCGTCTCATTTGGGTTCATGCCCGCCGCCGGCTCATCCAGCAGAAGCAGCTTTGGCTGTGTAGCCAGCGCCCTGGCAATCTCCAGCTTTCTCTGCTTGCCGTAGGGAAGGTTGGAGGCTTTGAAATCACATTCATCTGCAAGGCCAAAGACGTCCAAAAGGCGAAGGGCTTCCTGATCCATCTCCCTTTCTACCTTAAAATACCTTGGCAGACGGAAGATTCCCTCTACCGCAGAATACCGGTAGTGGTTGTGCAGCCCTGCTTTTACGTTGTCAAGCACGGACATATCCTTAAACAGCCGGATATTCTGAAAGGTTCTGGCCACACCGTCCTGATTGATCTGAATGTTGCTTCTTCCTGTGATATTTTTCCCGTCCAGGACAATGCTCCCGGCATTGGGCTTATAAACGCCGGTCAGAAGGTTAAATACCGTAGTCTTTCCAGCTCCGTTTGGGCCGATCAGGCCGTAGAGCTGCCCCTTTTCAATATCAATATGGAAACCGTCAACGGCCTTAAGACCGCCGAAGGAAATGCTTAAGTTCTTTACTTCCAGCAGTGCCATTATGCCGCCTCCTTCTCTTTCTTTCTGAAATTCTGAGCGATCCTCTCTCTGAGCGCCACAAACTGGGGCGCAGAGTTAAAGAGCATGGCGAGGATCAGAACGATGGCATACATCAGCATACGGTAGCTGCTTAAGCCTCTTAAAAGCTCCGGAAGCATATACAGGATCACCGCAGCGATCACAGAGCCTCTGATGTTTCCGATACCGCCAAGAACCACATATACCAGGATCATAATGGACATATTGTAGCCGAAGTTCTTTGGAAGAGCGGTCAGGGTCGTCAGATTGTGCGCATAGAGCACGCCTGCCACTCCGGCCAAAGCCGCAGATACAGAAAATGCCATCAGCTTATATTTTGTGATATTGATACCGATGGATTCAGCCGCAATCCGGTTGTCGCGGATCGCCATAATGGCCCGGCCTGTTCGGGAATTTATGATATTCATAACAATAAACAGGGTGATAAGCACCAGTATGACGCCGATGGTGAAATTAGCCGCCTGAGGCGTGCCTGTGATACCCTGAGCGCCTTTGATGAGCACCTCCCCGTCAGGAGCCAGCCCCAGGGACAGGGAATCTTTTAAGGAAAAATGGAAACCGGCGGAATCTCTTCCCAGGTAAATGGCATTGACCAGGTTTTTAATGATCTCGCCGAAGGCCAGGGTAACGATGGCCAGGTAGTCTCCCTTTAAACGCAGCACAGGTATGCCGATGAGGATGCCAAACACAGCTGCAGCGGCCGCTCCAATCAAAACGGCGATCACCAGGGACAGCGTTGGATCCATGGCTCCCTTCATGCATTTGGAAAAAAGGGCCCCTGTAAATGCGCCCACACACATAAAGCCGGCGTGTCCCAGACTTAATTCTCCCAGAATACCTACCGTCAGGTTTAAGGATACGGCCATGATCACATAGATGCAGAAAGGAACCAGAAGTCCTTTAACCAGGCTGGAAACATGGCCTCCGCTTATGAGAAGCTGCATAATGAGATAGGCTGCGATCACCATACCGTAGGTAATCATGTTGTTTATAAATGTTTTCTTTTTTGCGTTGCTCTTCATACCGGTACACCTACACTTTCTCTCTGATCTGCTTTCCAAGGATGCCTGTGGGCTTTACAAGCAGCACAACAATCAGCACAGAAAACACAATCGCGTCGGATAACTGGGAGGAAATATATGCCTTAGACAGAATCTCAATGATACCTAACAGGATTCCTCCGATAAACGCTCCCGGTATAGAGCCGATTCCTCCGAATACGGCAGCCACGAATGCCTTGATACCCGGCATAGAGCCGGTATAGGGCGTTAAGGACGGATAAGCGGAGCATAAAAGCACGCCGGCAATCGCCGCCAGTGCGGAACCGATGGCGAAGGTCAGCGCGATGGTGCCGTTTACATTGATGCCCATAAGAGTAGCCGCTCCCTTATCCTCGGATACGGCAAGCATTGCCTGCCCCGCCTTGGACTTATTGATAAAGGTCACAAGGCCAATCATGATAACAATACAGGAGACAATGGTTACTATGGTCTCTCCTGTAATAGTCAGCTGTCCGCCGGCCAGACGCAGGGCCGGGAGAGTTACTACGGACTTAAAGGATTTTGTATCCGCGCCGAAGATCAAAAGGGCCACGTTCTGAAGCAGATAGCTGACACCGATGGCAGTGATCAGAACCGCCAGCGGGGAGGCGGAGCGAAGAGGCTTATATGCCACCCTCTCGATCACAACACCCAGCACTGTGCAGGCGGCTACTGCCAGAAGCACGCCGGCCAAAGGGGGAAGTCCCATGGAGCCTGTTGCCACAAACACCACATAGCTTCCGATCATGATAACATCGCCGTGAGCAAAATTCAGCATCTTGGCGATCCCGTATACCATGGTATATCCAAGGGCTATGATCGCGTATACACTGCCCAGGCTGACGCCGTTGATCAAATAGTTAACAAAGCTCATTTACACACACCTCTTTATTTATTTCCTACAAACAGGAGGGCTGTCTTTCGACAACCCTCCGTCGGGTTTTTTGTTATAAAAATTTTATTCCATGGCAGAATAAGCACCGTTTACGATCTCCACTGCCTTAGGAGCCTTATGCGGCTCGCCGTCCTCGGTCCAGGTCATGCTCTCGCCGGTAAGTCCATCCAGCTTGATGTTCAGCATGGAAACTTTCATCGCATCGCACAGGTCGCTTACAGACATATCGGGAGTCGCCTTTGCATCCTCTAAGGCCGCCTTTACCGCGTATACCGCGTCATATGCGTCAGCCGCAAACTGAATAGGAGTTTCGCCGTAAGCTTCCTCGTAGGATTTTACGAACTTAACCGTCAAATCGTCCGTTGCGTCAGCTGCAAATGGAGTTAAAAGCATAAGGCCCTCTGCCAGGCTTGTGTCAAAGCCCTCTACCTGCAGGATGCCGTCCATACCGTCTACGCCGAAGAACTGAGGCGCAAAGCCCATGGTATTAGCCTGCTGAAGGATCAGTGAAGCCTCTGTGTAATAGATAGGAAGGAATACCAGCTCAGCGCCTGAATCCTTTGCCTTCTGTAACTGTGTGGAGAAATCCTTGTTGCTGTCAGCGGTAAATGCCTCTGCCGCCACTACCTCCAGGCCCTGTCCGGGAGCCTCCTGAGCAAATTTTTCATAGATGCCGCTGGAATACACGTCGGAACTGTCATAGATCACTGCAATCTTGGTTGCCAGCTTATGTTCGCCGATGTAAGCAGCGGAAGCTGCTCCCTGATCCGGATCAGAGTAGCATACGCGGAATACATTTGGATTGGCAGCACACTCTACGGCTGAACCGGAGGGAGTGATCTGGAACATATTATCTGCTGCCGTCTTGTCTGCCACTGCCACACAGGGCGCGGATGTAGTGGTTCCCACTAATATCTGCATTCCCCAGTCCTTTAATGTATTGTAAGCATTGATGCTCTTTTCGGCGTCGTGCTCATCATCCTGGAACTGGAACTCAATGGGATAGCCATTGACACCGCCTGCTGCATTGATCTCATTGACCGCCAGCTCAGTGCCGTGCTGTACAGCTGCTCCATATACGGCGGCACCGCCTGTAAGAGGGCCGATCCCGCCGATTTTAAATACAGTGCCGTCTGCCGACTTCTCTTCTCCTGCCGACTGGCTCTTTGCGCCGTCTGCGGAACCGAAGCCGCTGCAGGCAGTCAGTGACGCAGCCATCACTGCCGCAAGTCCTACGCTTAAAAATCTCTTTTTCATAATGTTCTCCTCCTCTTGCGCCTGACATATTTCAGGAAAGAGTTTTCACCTTTCTCTTTTCTTTCACACGTCATTCACTGCACGATTATAATGCTTTGCTGTATTAAAGCTTTTTTCATTATAAAAATTTAGCGATACCTTGTCAACCTTTTTTAGACAGTAAGCGCAATTTTGCCGCTTAAACGGATCTTTTTTTCATTATGCCTTCCATACAAGATCAGAATTCTCCATCCGCCGATCCCTGAGCATCAGTTCATAAAGGGCGTCCTTTGCAGACTTTCCCTCAAATAAAACCTGGTTTACCTGCTCCACAATCGGCATGGAAACCTGATATTTTTCAGAAAGTGCTCTTGCAGCCCTGGCGGAATATACGCCCTCTACCACCATATTCACTTCCTTCATGGCTTCTTCCATGGTATAGCCCTTTCCGATCAGGATACCGGCCCTGCGGTTGCGGCTGTGCATACTGGCGCAGGTAACGATCAGATCCCCGATGCCGGTCAGACCGGAAAAGGTCTCCGGACGGCCGCCCATGACGGTTCCAAGCCGTGTAATCTCCGCAATCCCTCTGGTAATCAGGGCCGCTTTTGTATTGTCTCCGCAGCCCAGGCCGTCTGCGATTCCGGCTGCCAGTGCAATCACATTTTTCAGGGCCCCTCCCAGTTCGATGCCAAGCATATCCGGGCTGGTATATACGCGGAATACCCGGCTCATAAACAGAGACTGCACAAGCTCCGCGTCCTCCTTTTTATGAGCCCCCGCCACACAGGTAGTGGGAAGGCCGCGGCTGACCTCCTCCGCATGGCTGGGGCCGGAAAGAACGGTCACACAAGCCGCAGGCAGCTCCTCCTCGATTACCTCAGACAACGTCTTTAAAGAACCATCCTCAATTCCCTTTGCCACATTGGTCACAACCTGCCCTTTTTTCAGAAAAGGGGCCATTTTCCCTGCGGTCTCCCGTACATAGACGGACGGTACGGAAAGAACCAGAAGTTCCTTTTCTTCCATGGCCTCCTGTAAGTCGCCTGTGATTCTTATATTCTCCGGAATCGGCGTATCTCCCAGATTAGGATGGCGTCTTGTGGCGGTAAGCGCTTCCACTTCCGCAGGAACGGCGGACCAAAGCTCCGCCTGGTGTCCGTTTCCTGAAAGCAGCACCGCCAGAGCCGTCCCCCAGGTTCCCGAACCGATCACTCCGATCTTAGCCATATGGTATCCCTCCTGTTATTTTTATTGCGGCTTTGGGGCGCTTTCCTTCTTTGCGCCCACCTTATTCTCCGTACCTTTTAAAAGGCGTCCGATATTGGCTCTGTGACGCCAGAATGCCATGGCAGTAATCACGCAGGTCACAGCCGTAAATTCCCGGACCTCCCCGGCTGTAAGGCCGTAGGCGCCGTGAAGGCCCATGACGATATTCCAGACAAGGAGAATGGACGATACCACCAGAGAACCCAGCGACACATACCGCGTCACGGCCACGATCAGGATAAAGCAGGCCAGACAGATCGCCGTCAGCCGCCAGTCGACGGAGAAAATGATCCCCGCCGTGGCAGCGATGCCCTTGCCGCCCTGAAATCCCAGATAAAAGGGAAAATTATGCCCAAGAACCACACCAAGACCCGTATAGAGCATATAGACATAGATAAGCTCCGGCTGATCCTTAAAAAGCAGACGTACCAGAAAGCATGGGATTGCCGTTTTTAAAAAATCTCCCAGAAATACGAACAGTCCTGCCTTCTTTCCCATAACCCGCAGGGCATTGGTGCTGCCGGAATTGCCGCTTCCATATTTTCGTATATCAATCCCATGAAGCCTTCCATAAATATAGCCGGTCTGAAACAGGCCGCACAAATAGCCGGCGGCCAGACAAATGATCCGTTCCATCTCTTTCTTCCCCTTGTATTACTGATCTTTTTCCTTCCGTTCCCGGATGATGAATTTTAAGGATGTTCCCTTAAAGCCGAACGCGCTGCGGATCTGATTCTCCAGATATCTTGTATAGGAGAAATGCATCAGCTCCTTGTCATTTACAAAGACCACAAACGTCGGCGGCTTGACAGCAACCTGAGTCATGTAGTAGATCTTTAACCGCTTTCCCTTATCTGAGGGCGGCTGCTGCATGGCCACTGCCTCTGTCATGATCTCGTTGAGGACACCGGTAGCCACCCGCAGGTTCTGATTCTGGCGAACCATGTCAATCATGTCAAAGAGCTTTGGAAGGCGCTGGCCTGTTGCGGCTGAAATGAAGATAAATTCCGCATATGGCATAAATGCCAGCGTCTCCCGGATCTTATTTGTATACTGATAAATGGTCTTGTCATTTTTCTCGATGGCATCCCATTTATTAACGGCCACAATGATGCCTTTGCCACGGTCATGGGCGATTCCGGCGATCTTTGCGTCCTGCTCCGTAACGCCTTCCTTGGCGTCAATGACAACTACCACAATGTCCGCCCGCTCCACAGCGGTTACTGTGCGGATGATGCTGTAGCGCTCTAATTCCTCTTTGATCTTATTCTTACGGCGCAGACCCGCAGTATCAATAAACACATAAGGGGCACCGTTGTGCACAATCTCTGTATCCACCGCGTCTCTGGTGGTTCCCGCAATATCCGATACAATTACCCGGTTCTCGCCTAACAGCTTATTGATAATGGAAGATTTTCCTACGTTGGGCTTTCCTACCACTGCAATCCTTGGGCGGTCGTCCTCCTCTTCTTCTGTGGAAACTCCATCAAAATGCTTTACCACCTCATCTAAGAGATCTCCGATCCCCAGACGGGACGCAGCGGAAACGGGAACAGGATCTCCGATTCCCAGGTTGTAGAACTCATACACGTCATTTCCAAACTTTGCGATGCTGTCTACCTTGTTTACCGCAAGTACAACAGGCTTGCGGGACTTGCGCAGCATATCCGCCACCTTGGAATCCGCATCCACCAGACCCTGGCGCACATCCACGATAAAAACGATCACATCTGCCGTGGCAATGGCGATCTCTGCCTGCTCCCGCATCTGGGACAGGATGATATCACTGGTATCCGGCTCGATACCGCCTGTATCAATCATGGTAAAATTCATATCCAGCCAGCTGCAGTCCGCATAGATCCTGTCTCTGGTAACGCCTGGCGTATCCTTTACAATGGAGATGGTATCTCCCGCAATTACATTAAACAGCGTAGACTTTCCTACGTTGGGTCTGCCTACGATGGCTACCACTGGTTTGCTCATTTATATTCCTCCTGTATCTCTTCTGACAGCTCCTCAAGCTCATAGCCCTCGTAGCCGTAGCCGCTTCCCGGACCTGGCGCATCCTCCTCCGGCTCCGGTTCCAGCTGCGGATAAAGGACGGCTCTTACAAAATCACGTCCGCTTGATTTTACTATACGCACCTTTACTTGTAAAGCCTTTTCTGCATCCTCCGCCGTGAGATCATCTAAGAAGGTAGTCTCCCCGCTGCGGAACATATTGATGGGAAGGAGGAGATATTCTCCCAGCTGTCTGCCCTTAAGCTGGGCGATCACGTCCTGGCCGGTCAAAAGTCCGGAAACCGTAATGGACTCGCCGAAAAAGTCATTGCGGATGGGGTAAATATGGATGGTGCGGCCGGGAAATTTCTCTTTGATCCAGCCGGCGTACCTCTCTATATATGGGTACGGCAGCCGGCCGGTTGCGATGGATACGGTATGCTTAGCTCCGTCATCCTCAAGCCCTGCAAGAGCCTCCTCTACCTCTGCCGCCAGCAGACGCAGCATACCCACGCCGTTTTCCAGCTGGATGTAACCGTCATAGCGCTCTTCTTCAGGAAGAGGCCGCTCTGCCAGGATGTACCACTCGTCGCTGGCGTGGATAAAATGGATGCCGTGCTCCTTATATATTTTCTTCTGCCACTCCTCAATGAGGTCGATCACCCGGCAGGCATCTTCCCTGGTAAAAGGTTCCAGAGGATACAGGCCGTCGCGAAACCTTGAAAGCCCCACCGGCACCACAGACACACTCTGCATACAGGGGATATACTTCGTCAGATCCTCAATGGAACGCTTAAGCTCGTCCCCGTCGTTGACGCCCCTGCAGAGAACAATCTGGCCATTCATGGGCGTTCCCGCCTCAAAAAGACGGTCAATCATCTGAAGCGCCCTGCCTGCAAAGCGGTTATTCAGCATTTTGCAGCGCAGTGCCGGGTTAGTGGTCTGGACGGAAATATTGATGGGAGCCAGCTTAAAGCGGATGATGCGCTCAATATCCTGCTCCTTTAAGTTGGTCAAGGTAACGTAATTGCCCTGAAGAAAGGACAGGCGGGTATCGTCGTCCTTAAAATAGAGAGTCTCCCGCATCCCCGGAGGCATCTGGTCGATAAAACAGAAAATGCACTTGTTGCTGCAGGAGCGGTAGTCGCTCATCAGACCATTTTCAAAGGTAAGCCCCAGATCTTCATAATCGTTTTCGATATCAAGCTCCCACTCCTCCCCGTCTGCCTTGCGGACTGTCATGATCATGGAAGGGCTGTTTACATAGTATTCGTAGTCGAAAATATCCTGTATTGTATTTCCATTTATAGTAAGGACACAGTCTCCCGGCTCCAGCTCCAGTTCCTCGCCGATAGAACCTGGATCTACCTTTAAGATCCGATGGCCTTCCAGTTTCTTTTTCATATTGCTTTAACCTCGATTTATATTTTCTTTCTCTATCATAACAACTTTACGTATGTTTGTAAATGACAACTTCCGGGAGCACATCTTCGGTGAAAGGATGTATTTTTTAGTAAAATACCTGTAAAGCCTTGACCGGACTGCCGGGAAATGGTATATATCATAATGTATGCCCTCACGGGACTATGTATTTTTAAGCGTCCTGTAGGGAAAAATCGTCACTACAATCAACAAAGGAGTAAAGCTTTCATGGCTAACAATTTCGTATTTAATGATTCTCTCCCTGTTGCGCCTCTGAAACTGGCCGCACTGGAAAGCTGCCGGGATTTTGCCTCTAAGGTCAACGACCATATCGTGCAGTTCCGCCGCAATGACATCGAGGAGCTGACACGGCGCAAGGCAGACCTGCGCTATCGCGGTTATGACGTGGATTCCTACCTGTTAGACTGCCAGTGCCCCAGATTCGGCACAGGCGAAGCAAAGGCTGTGATCAATGAATCCGTCCGCGGAACCGATATTTTCGTAATGGTGGACGTGATGAACTACAGCATCCCTTACAGCGTATGCGGCTACACCAATCATATGTCCCCGGACGACCACTATCAGGATCTGAAGCGCATTATCGGCGCCTGCTCCTCCACCGCCCACCGGATCAATGTGATCATGCCGTTCCTCTATGAGAGCCGCCAGCACAAGCGCACCAAGCGCGAGTCCCTGGACTGCGCCATGGCTCTGGAAGAACTGGTAGCCATGGGCGTGGAAAACATCATTACCTTTGATGCCCACGATCCCAGAGTGCAGAACGCCATCCCTCTGTACGGTTTTGACAACTTCCTGCCTACCTACCAGTTTGTAAAGACCCTCTTCTCCCACGATACAGACACAAAGATCGACAAGGAGCACTTAATGGTTATCAGCCCGGACGAAGGCGCTATGAACCGCGCCGTTTACCTGGCAAATAACCTGGGTGTGGATATGGGTATGTTCTATAAGCGCCGGGACTACTCCAAGGTAGTAAACGGGCGCAACCCCATCGTAGCCCATGAGTTTTTAGGCTCCTCCGTAGAGGGCAAGACCGTTCTGATCATTGACGACATGATCTCCTCCGGCGAAAGTATGCTGGATACCTGCAAGGAATTAAAGGAGAGAAAAGCCGCCAAGGCGATCGTATGCTGTACCTTCGGCCTCTTTACCAACGGTCTTGAAAAATTCGACGAGTATTTTGAGAAGGGCTATCTGGATTATGTAATCACCACCAACTTAAATTACCGTCCCAAGGAGCTTTTAGAGCGCAAGTGGTATCTGGAGGCAGATATGAGTAAGTACACCGCTGCCATCATCAACTCTCTGAACCATGACCGCTCCATCGGCGCTACCCTGTCTCCTACCGAGAAGATCCAGAAACTGGTAAAGAAGAGACAGCAGACCCTCTAAACCACATATTGCCTTTGAGAAATACGTTAGAGCGAAATTGAACGTATATGCAAAAGTCCCGTCCCAGGCGCAAATATCTGCCCGGACGGGACTTTTTTATTCTCTCAGACACAGAAACGCTGCCAGAGTTCCTCTCTTTGCTCCCACCTTCCGGTGAGAGAAGAGAAATTCGTGATTGCACATGGTACAGATATTGGTAGTGTGGATCTGCTCTCTTTTAAGCCCTTCCTCTGAAAACAGGATCTCGTTGGCCTTCCAGAGATCCAGCTGATATTTGCCCGGAGCCCTCCCCGTTTCAAACAGCGCATCATGCCATTTGGGCGCAAAGGCATTTTTAAACTCCTCCACCACTTCTTCCCCCACCTCAAAACAATCCTTACAGATGCTGGGGCCGATACAGACAGTCAAATCCTCCGGCCGTGTTCCGAAGGCTTCTTTCATAGCCTTCAGCGTTTCACGGGCCATTCCCTTTACCGTGCCGCGCCAGCCTGCATGGCTCAGGCCGATAGCCCGGTGAACCGGATCCACAACGTATAAGGGCACACAGTCTGCGTAAAAGGTCACAAGCGTCAGCCCCGGCACATCTGTGATCATACCATCGATATCCCGGTACTCTCTGGGCCGGATCACTCCCTTTCCGGCATCGTCCTCTGTCATCTGCCGGACATGAACCGTATGGGTCTGCCAGGAAACCACCATCCGATCCCGCTCCACTCCCAGTGCAGCGGCCATCCTGGTAAAGTTTTCCAGCACATCAGACGGATCATCCCCTCTTGTGTAGGAGAAATTCATCGCAGCACAGTCCCCTTTGCTGACGCCGCCCAGTCGTGTAGAAAACCCATCCGCCACCAGCCCTGTTTTCTTCAGCGCCCGGAAGGACAGGTAGGGAACTCCTCCGACTTCCTCTGTATCCAGTATTGCTTCCCTGTTTTTATAATTCCATGGAATCATGCCTCACATTCTCCTTTCCCGGTCTCTTCCACAACCCGCACAGCATCCGGCGCGTTCCTAAAAAGCATCCAAAATCCACTGAAGGTTTCCCCCAGTGAACCCCACCACATCAAAGCGGCAGGGTGTATCCTCCGGTATCTTACGAATATACATAAAATACCGGGCTGTATCGCGGATCCGCTTCTGTTTTCGCAGATCCACAGCTTCAAGGGGGTAACCCAGACTGCCGTCAGCCCTGTATTTTACCTCTGTAAATACCAGATACGCCCCGTCTTTTAAGATCAGATCAATCTCCCCGAAGCGGCTGCGGAAATTTTTTTCCAGCAGCGTCAGGCCCTGTTTTTGCAGAAAGGCAGCCGCTGCTTCCTCGTAACGGCTGCCTGTTTCTCTTTTATTCATCCATTTCCCCTGCTATGTTTCTGTACTAAAGTTCTTTATAAACGTCCTTCTGTGGATGGGACAGGGCCCAAGCTCCTTTAACGCCTGGATATGAGCCGCTGTACCGTAGCCCTTATGCTTCCCAAAGCCGTAGCCCGGATAAATGGTGTCATATTCTGCCATCATGTGATCCCTTGTCACCTTTGCAAGGATACTGGCTGCCGCAATAGACACGCTTTTGGCATCGCCTTTTATGATAGGCACCTGCAAAATTTCCACCTGTGGGATATTCACCGCATCGTTTAAAAGCAGCTGCGGAACCACTCCCAGGCCTGCAATCGCCTCACGCATAGCTTCATATGTAGCCTGGAGAATATTGATCTCGTCGATCCGGGCAGGAGAAGCCGTTTTCACGCACCAGGCCACAGCCTTTTCCTTGATTTCTGTAAACAGCTCCTCTCTGCGTTTTTCTGAAAGTTTCTTGGAATCGTTCAGATACAGAATCTGGCAGTCTTTGGGCAGAATTACCGCTCCAGCCGTCACCGGCCCTGCCAAGGGCCCTCTTCCTGCCTCATCGATGCCGCAGATCAGGGAAAAATCCCCATATTCTCTCTCGTAGGCTCTCATTGCCTCCAGTCTGGCAAGCTCCTTCTCCAGACGTTCTCCCTTTAATTCACGCGCCATTATTTCACCCTGTCCTTATAATCCTGCGCCTGCTCCAGGCTCAGCCGCCCCAGCTTGCCGGAGCGAAAATCATCTAATAAAAGAGCCGCGGCCCTGGCCAAATCCAGTTCGCCGCCCCTGATCAGACAGGAACGTTTCCGGGCGATCTGCTCCAGCATATAACTGGCACAAAGGTTCTGTTCTTCTTTGGAAAGAGAAACCCAGGGCCCCTTTTCTTCGTCAGACTCCTCTTCCGTCAGACCATATCGTTCCTTCAGCACGCCGGGATAGACCTCCTCCAACAGCCGGATCAGTTCCCAGGCCAGTTCGTCCCTATTCAGGATCTGGTCATTGATGGAGCCGATCAGAGCCAGATGAAGACCCACTGTCTGATCCTCAAACCGGGGCCAGAGGATACCCGGCGTATCCAGAAGCTCCAATGTTTTGTTTAAACGGATCCACTGGTTTCCCTTGGTAACGCCCGGTTTGTTTCCCGTCTTGGCACAGGCCTTTCCTGCAAAGGAATTGATAAAAGTGGACTTTCCTACATTTGGGATTCCCACTACCATGGTTCGGATGGGACGGTTTAAGATACCTCTGCGGCGGTCTCTCTCGATCTTTTCCTTACACGCCTCCTGAATCACGGCCTGAACCTGCTTCAGGCTGCCCTTGTTTCTGGCGTCGATCTTTGCCACATGGATGCCTCTTGATTCAAAGAGGGAAGCCCAGGCGGCATTTTTTCCCTCATCTGACAGATCCGCCTTATTAAGCAGAACCATCCTGGCCTTTCCAGCCGCCAGCTCGTCGATATCGGGATTGCGGCTGGAAAACGGCACTCTGGCGTCCACCAGCTCGATCACCAGGTCAATAAGCTTCATATCCTCTTTCATCGCCCGTCTGGCCTTTGTCATATGGCCCGGATACCACTGTATGTTCATCGCTCTAACTCCTTTCTTTTCCAGAAATAAATCCAATCTTTAAAAGAGGCAGGAAACGCAGCCACACCTTTCCCGAAATCTGCTCCAGGGTCACATTCCCCACATTGGCAAAACGGCTGTCCTCGCTGCTGTCCCGGTTATCTCCCAGAAGAAAGTACTCCCCGTCTGATAACTGGACAGGCGATTCGGCCCTTCCTGCCAGCGAGACCTGTTCCAGCTGTGCGGGCGCCTTAAGCGGCTCTCCGTCAATCAAAACGATTCCGTTTTTGATCTGTACCGTCTCACCGGGAAGGCCGATAACCCTCTTTACATTCTTCTTTCCATCCTCCCGTTCAAAGACTACGATGTCAAAGCGCTGGGGTTTCCCTATCACATAGGAAAGCCGGTCTGTAAGCACCACATCGCCCCCGTCTAAAACAGGCTGCATGGAATTTCCCGACACCTTTACCTGCTCTCCAAAGCCATAGACCAAAAACCAGGCACAGGCCAGGACTACCACAACATTTACGATCCAGCTGACACTTTTTCGCAGCCAGGCAGTTTCCTCATTGATATAAAAATCCAACTCTGTCCTCAATCCTTCAGACCGGTTTATGCATTTCCCGGCTATCAAAATGGGGACAATTTTCATTGTCCCCTTTTCGCGCTTCTTACTTATTTAACTAATTCTTTTACCTTGGCAGCCTTGCCTACTCTGTCTCTTAAGTAGTTCAGTTTTGCTCTTCTTACCTTACCCTTGCGTACTACTTCGATGTTGTCAACGCTTGGGGAATGTAAAGGCCATGTCTTCTCAACGCCGATGCCGTTGGAATTCTTTCTTACAGTGAAGGTTTCTCTTGCTCCGCCGTTCTGTCTCTTGATCACAACGCCCTCAAAGATCTGGATTCTCTCGCGGTTTCCCTCTTTGATCTTGTTGTATACCTTTACGGTATCACCTACGTTGAAGCTTGGTACGCTTTCCTTTAACTGTGCTGCTTCGATATTCTTGATAATTTCGTTCATGGTGTGAACCTCCTTCGTCTATTGGATGTTCTTAATACTCTATGAGGTAAAACGGATTCACCGCAATTCAGTAACAGAGGACCATCTATTCTTTGTCACAACGGTATCAGTGTACCATACTCCCTCTTAATTTGCAAGTGGTTTTTTGACATAAATATGGACTTTGCTGATCCTGTTTTTATTGACCTTCTCCACCACCAGACGGACTTTGTCCGTGTTCACCTCTTCTCCCTCCTTGGGCAGATGCTCCAGACGGTCGATCATAAAACCTCCCACCGAATCAAAATCCTCTGACTGAAGATCCAGCCCCAGACGGTCATTGAAATCATCCAGATTCATGGAGCCGTCAGCCATATATTCGCCATCAGACAGTTCCTTTAACTCGTCCTCCTCGTCCTCATCAAATTCATCCCGTATATCCCCCACGATCTCCTCCAGAATGTCCTCCAGGGTAATGAGGCCTGCGGTGGCTCCGTACTCATTGGAAACAATGACGATATTGTTGGAGGTCTTGCGCATCTCGATCATCAGCTCGGAAAGTTTCTTGGATTCAAAGGTAAAAAGGGGCTGACGCAGATAATCCCGGATGGAAAAATGCGTCCTGTCCTCTAAAAGAATCAGATCCTTCATATTGATAATGCCGATGATATTGTCTGTATTATCCTCATAGACGGGAAGCCGGGTGTAATGGTCCTTCCTGAAAATATCCATCAGTTCCTCATAGGACGCCTCTACATCCACAAGGGCCATGTCGATCCTGGGAACCATGATATCGCGGGCAACAGAATCGCCCAGATCAAACACATTATTGATCATCTCTTTTTCCTCAGACTCGATTACTCCCTTTTCATGCCCCACCTCTACAATCGTCCTAAGTTCATCTTCTGTGAAGCTGTCCGCCGGTTTGTCAGGATCCACGCCAAGGATGCGCAAAACTCCCCCGGACAGCAGATTTACAATATAGATTACCGGTGTCAGTATGGTCATAAGCACGCAGATCAGATGGGCGAAGCGCAGGGCATTCTTCTCTGCATCCAGCGTGGCTACTGTCTTTGGCGTAACCTCGCCAAAAAGCAGTACAAGAAGCGTCAGTATGCCGGTTGCCGCTCCCACTGCCTCGCTTCCCATCACATCCGTCACAAGCACTGTAAGGATGGCAGACGCGGAAAGGTTGACCACATTGTTGCCGATCAGGATGGCGCCCAGCATCTTGCTCTGATCCTTTCTGGCCTTCAGTACCCAGCAAGCTGCCTTATTGCCATTGTCTGCAAGATTTCGCATACGAATCAGATTCACCGTTGTAAGGGCGGTTTCCGATGATGAGAAAAACGCCGAAAGCCCCAGACAGACCACTACTAACACCAAACGTATACCGACCGTATCACCTGATAGATCCAAAATTCACTCACTCCTATTTCTTTAGTTTTATGGAACTGAGAAGATGTCCCATCCTAAATCGTTATAATTTTATTTGAGGGCTGCCGCTCTGAAGGGACAATACTTTAAAATATCCCTTCAGCTCCTGTGCCGTGCACTGCTTTTCATTCAGAAGCTTCTTTACAAGAGCCATATGCCTGCGGATCTGTTTTCTGGCAGTTTCTCCGGCCTCAGAATCTACACATTTTCCGATCAGCTCCTCTATCTCCTTTAAGTTCCCTTCCTGATCTTCCTTTTCGCGCAGCTGTTCTAAAAATTTCTGCTCCTTAAGAGTCAGGTTTGCCTCAGCCAGCAGATCCGGTCTGCGCTCAAGGGTTCTGCGGATGGACTGCTCCCGCCTCCAGGCTTCAATGTTTCTGTGATGGCCGGTAAGAAGCACCTCCGGCACCGCCCGGCCCTCATAGATCTCCGGCCGGGTGTACTGGGGATATTCTAAAAGGTTGTCGTAAAAGGACTCTACCTCTGCGGAATCCCCATTTCCCAAAACCCCCGGAACCAGGCGGGAAATACAGTCGATCATCACCATGGCAGGCAGTTCGCCGCCGGTAAGGACAAAATCGCCCAGGGACAGATACTCTGCCCCTATAGCCTCCAGGGCGCGCTCATCAATGCCCTCATAGTGGCCGCAGAGGAACGCAAGATCCTCTTCCCCGGCCAGTTCACCTGCGATCTTCTGATCAAAAACCCTGCCCTGAGGCGTCATATAGATCACTCTGGGGCGTTTTCCCAGACGGCGGCACAGATCCTCATAGGCGTCGCATACCGGCCCCGGCTGCATCACCATACCGGCTCCGCCGCCGTAAGGGGCGTCGTCTACATGGCGGTGCTTATCTTTTGAATAGGCACGGATATCCACTGCCTCTACCCCGATTGCTCCGCTTTCCATCGCCCGGCCGGTGATACTGGTTCCCAAACCATCCATGACCATATCAGGAAACAGGGTAAGTATATGAAAATTCATGTATATTTACTCCTTCCATCGGTTTTTCAGTTTTGTCTGAAGCCGGTACAGGGTATTCATGGCGTCAATGGGCGTCATTGTGGAAAGTTCCAGACCATCCAGCTCCTTTATAATATCATCATCCTTTACCGTGTCAAAGAAGGTAAGCTGCTGCAGATCCACTTCATCGGGCTTTGGCACCGCCTTATGCTGGGCTGTATTGGCGTTGGCCTGGGCAATCTCTCTGGCTCTGGAGGTGATATCATGTTCACTCAGATCGCCGGCGATCTCCCTGGCCCGGCTGATCACGGAGTCCGGCACTCCGGCCAGTTTGGCTACCTGAATACCGTAGCTTTTATCAGCGCCGCCCCGGACAATCTTTCGCAGGAACACGATATCGTCTCCCTGCTCCTTCACCGCTATGCAGTAATTTTTCACCCCTGCTATGGTGCCTTCCAGCTCCGTCAGTTCATGATAATGCGTGGCAAACAGCGTCTTGGCCCCTAATAGCTTTGTACTGCTGATATGTTCGATCACTGCCCAGGCGATGGAAAGCCCGTCAAAGGTACTGGTTCCCCGGCCGATCTCATCCAGCACCAGAAGGCTGTTTCTGGTAGCATTACGCAGGATATTTGCTACCTCGGTCATCTCCACCATAAAGGTACTCTGGCCGCTGGCCAGATCATCAGAAGCTCCCACACGGGTAAAGATCCGGTCGCAGATGCCGATCTCCGCCTCCTGAGCCGGCACAAAGCTTCCCAGCTGAGCCATAAGGACGATCAGCGCCACCTGGCGCATATAGGTGGATTTTCCCGCCATATTAGGGCCGGTTATCACGGAAAGGCGGTTCTTTCCATTGTCCAGGAAGGTGTCATTTGCCACAAACAGATCGTCCCGCATCATCTGTTCCACCACCGGATGGCGGCCGTTTTTGATGTGGATCACACCCTTTTCGTTGATGGATGGCTTTACATAGTTGCGGCGGGTGGCTACAGAGGAAAGAGAACAGAACACATCCGTTCCCGCAATGGCTCTGGCCGTCTGCTGGATCCGCACCACCTGCGCGGCGATGGCGTCTCTCACACCGCAGAACAGGTCGTATTCCAGGGCTACCAGTTTCTCCTCAGCTCCCAGGATCACATCCTCCAGCTGCTTTAACTCATCTGTGGTAAACCGCTCGGCGTTTGTAAGGGTCTGCTTGCGGACAAAGTACGCCGGCACCATATCCTTAAAGGAATTGGTGACCTCAAAATAATAACCAAATACCTTATTATACTTGACCTTCAGGGTCTTGATCCCCGTTTTTTCCTTCTCATTTGCCTCCAGCTGGGCCAGCCAGGTCTTTCCCTCTGTCTTGGCGCTGCGCAGCCGGTCTGCCTCCTCATGATAGCCTTCTTTGATGATGCCGCCTTCGCGGACGGTAATAGGCGGATCCTCTACGATAGAGCGGTCGATCAGATCCCACAGATCTTCCAGCGGATCCAGCCCGTCCTCCAATTCCCTTAAAAGGTCGGAGCAAAATTCCTTTAACAGTTTCTTGATATGGGGCAGCATTTCCAGGGAGGTCTTAAAGGCAATCAGATCCCTGGGGCTGGCCGTCTTGTAGCTGATCCGGCCGATGAGACGCTCCAGATCGTACACCGGGTTCAGATACTCTCCCAGTTCTTCCCTGGAAATATAATTCATGTTCAGTTCCTCCACCGCATCCTGACGGCGGAGGATCTCTGACCGGTGGATCAGGGGCTGCTCAATAAAGCTGCGCAGAAGTCTGGCTCCCATGGCGGTTTTCGTCTTGTCAAGAACCCATAAGAGCGTGCCTCTCTTCTGCTTTTCACGCATGGTTTCCACCAGCTCCAGATTCCGTCTGGTGGAGGTGTCGATCACCATGTACTGACCCGTGGAATAGGGGGTGATGGCCGTAATGTGCTCCAGTGTGCTCTTTTGAGTCTCATACATATATTCCATCACCGCTCCTGCGGCAATGATGCCGGTGCCGTAGTCCTCCAGTCCCAGACCGCTTAGAGATCCTACCTTAAAGTGCTCCTTCAGTATCTTCCTGCAGGACTCGTCTCCGAAGAAATGGCTGTCCAGAGCAGAGATGGCCATATTATAGCGGTTCTTCAGATCCTCCAGGTCCACCCCTGACATATAAAAGGCGTTGTTGCAGATAATCTCCGAAGGAGAAAACTTATTGATTTCATCAAACAGCTCCCTGTCTGATTCTACCTCTGTCACCAGGAATTCTCCCGTACTGATGTCCGCAGTGGAAATGCCGTAGCGGCCGTCTAAATACACAACGCCCATCAGATAATTATTTTTCGTCTCATCCAGAGCCTGGGCGCTGGTAATGGTGCCGGGAGTTACCACCCGGATCACCTCGCGCTTCACAAGGCCCTTTGCCAGCTTCGGATCCTCCATCTGCTCGGCAATGGCTACCTTGTAGCCCTTCTGCACCAGGCGGTTTAAATAGGAGTCGACGGCATGGTAGGGAACGCCGCACATGGGTGCCCGCTCCTTAAGGCCGCACTCCTTTCCCGTCAGAGTGATTTCCAGCGCTTTTGAAGCAGCCAGGGCGTCGTCAAAGAACATTTCATAAAAGTCTCCCAGACGGTAAAAGAGAATACAGTCCGGGTATTCCTTTTTTGTCTCCATGTAATGCCGCATCATGGGAGACAGCTGTGAATAATCGATCTCCACGGTGATTCCTCCCTTAGTCCTGATAGATCCGGCCCATATAGTAAAAGCCCCGGCTCTCTTCCAGATATACGTCTTTAAGCGTGCCGATCATAGAGGCATCGCCCGGAAAATGAACCACTGTGTTATTAGACATACGTCCGGTCACAAGTTCGGGGGAATGGTCGTTGACCTCCTCCACCAGCACCTGCTGTACCGTATGCACATCCCGGCCGCAGACTTCTGCGGAAATCTCCTGAACCTCTTTTAACAGCCGGTCAAAACGGGCCTTAACCACCTCATCCGGCACCTGGCCTTCCATCGAAGCCGCCGGTGTGCCGGTACGCTTGGAGTAGATGAAGGTAAAGGCGCTGTCAAAGCGAACCTTTCTCACTACATCCAGAGTCTCCTCGAAATCCTCATTAGTTTCTCCGGGAAAACCTACAATAATATCCGTTGTCAGAGAGATATCCGGAATAGACGTCTTTATCTTCTTTGCCAGCGCTAAGAACTGCTCCTTTGTATAATGGCGGTTCATGACTTTTAGGATCCGGGAGCTTCCTGACTGCAGGGGCAGGTGGAGATGACGGCAGATCTTCTTTGACTGGGCCATTACCTGGATCAGCTCATCTGAGAGATCCTTGGGATGGGATGTCATAAAGCGAATCCGCTCCAGACCATCGATCATTTCCACCTCCTGTAAAAGCTGTGCAAAGGTCATGGGCGTCTCCAGGTTCTTGCCGTAGGAATTTACATTCTGTCCTAAGAGCATAACCTCCACCACGCCGTCTGCCACCAGCCTTTTGATTTCTTTTATTATTTCCTCCGGCTTTCTGCTGCGCTCTCTGCCTCTTACATAAGGCACGATGCAGTAGCTGCAGAAATTATTGCAGCCGAACATGATGTTGACTCCAGACTTAAAGGGATATTTCCGCTCCACGGGAAGATCCTCTACGATCATATCCGTATCCTTCCACACATCCACCACCATCCGGTGTCTGGCGTGAAGGCCCGCTTCTTCCCTTTCAGTTTCCTCTTCCCTCGCCTCCAGGCAGGCGCTTACCAGCTCCGCCAGCTTGAAAATATTATGGGTGCCGAAGATCAGATCTACGTAGCGGTAGCTCTTTTTGATCTTCTCCACCACCTCCTTTTCCTGCATCATGCAGCCGCACAGAGCGATCATCATGTGGGGGTACTTTTTCTTTCTGGCCCCTAACTGGCCCAGACGGCCGTATACTCTTAAGTTGGCATTTTCCCGGACTGTACAGGTGTTGTAGAGAACAAAGTCTGCCTCCTCCGTATCCACGGACTCATAGCCGACAGCCTCTAAGATGCCTAAGAGTTTCTCCGAGTCTCTTGCGTTCATCTGGCAGCCGAAGGTGGTTATATGGAAGGTTCCGTACCGTTTCTTATCAAGTAAGTGTTCAAGCTGTTCTTTCCCGTAAATGGTCTCTGCCTCTCCTGATGCAACCATCTTCTCAAACCGCTCTTTTAACAGCCTGCTGGCCCGCTCTATAAAATAATACTGTCTATCCGGTTCATTCTGCGGCACTAATCCGATCTCTTTCTCATTCATGTGTTTCATTAACTCTCTTTCATTGCTTTATACCTTTACATTTCTTGGATTATAGCATAGACGCCGCAAAACCGCAATGCGAAAGATACGCTTAAGACCACAGCCGCCAGAGACTGCTCCTTTTGCCGGATCGTTTCAGCAGGTCAGTGGACGTGGTCTCTGTACCGCGGCGCGGCTCCCTGCAGACAGTGCCGCGCCGGAAATTTCCCCTCCATCCGGTGTTCCCTCATCTCGTTACCCGGCGTATTCTTAATGGTCTCTTTATCCCCCCCCCCCCCACAAAAAAAAAGTTCCAACAACAAAACCATCAATCTCTCCCAAACAACCGACACCAGGGGCAGTATCTTCATTACCTGCCTGGTTTCTCAGAAGATATGCCATAATGCAAAGTTCAGAAACATCTTTATGGCAGTGACGGGGATTGTCTATGCCGATCAAGCCGACTATTTTTTTATCTTTTTTAACCGGCGCGGCAAGCAGGCGGCGGGTTCCCCTGCGGCTCATAATCTCCCATACCTCCGGGCAGTCCTTTCGTATTGAATCCAGATTCAAAACCACAGACGGCTCTCCTTTATTAAATTCTTCCACCCATCTGTGCAGAGCATGGGACGGGATATTCTGAAGTTCTTCCTTTCCTGAAAGAATGCCATCCCCGCACCATTCAAAGGCACAGTTCCAGAAAGCTCCCCCCTTATCAGCCGTCAGCATATACGCGCGGTCCGCTCTGTAAAATTCCCCGATGGACTGCAGTCCCTTCCCTATTCCCTCTGACACACTGGAGCCATCCGCCAGCAGTCTGATGCAGGATACCACATTTGTCCCAAAATCCAGTTTCGACTGAATATCCTCGCTTACATACTCTCTGTCTGTGATATCGATGGCGATCTCAAGGCGGGCTTTTTTTCCTTTCCATGAGATCAGCTTGTCTTTAAGCAAAAAGTGACGTCCCAGAAAGGTATTTTCCTGCTCCCACAAATAGAATTTTTCATTGCTGATCTTACTGTTTGTACAGAATTCACAGGGCTCCTTGCGCCCCTGGATCACGTTATAGCATTTCATTCCCTTATAGTCGCGGATTCCCGTAAATCTGCGTCCGGCAGGATTTATATAATAGAGCTCATAGCTGTCAATGTCGCTGACAAAAACGATTTCATCCATCGACTCCACGATAATCTCCATGTTTTCCTGTTCCTCTGCCTCAGGTATGTTCCTCTCTTTCCCGGTGCAGGAGAGTTCCATGAAATGCTTCTGGCGCTCCCTGCAGTCTTTATAGTGGGGGCTGTCCTCCTTTATATAGTATTCTTCAAACTCTCCGGTCTCATAGGGTTTCGCAAACAAATAGCCCTGATAGAGATCCGGTTCCATCTCCTTTAAGACCGAAAGCTCCTCTTCTGTTTCCACCCCCTCGCAGCAGACACGGATCTGCGCGCTGTGGGCCAGTTCAATCATATTGCTGATCAGCCGGCAGTTATAGGCGCTGTGCTGGATCCTGTTTACAAAACAGCGGTCTATTTTTACCTCATTGATTTCCATGCTTTTTAGATATCCCAGGCTGGAATATCCTGTGCCGAAGTCATCAATGGCAATCTGTATCCCATGTTTCTTCCATGTGTAAAAGATCCGGTTAAAATACTGGTAATTCTGCAGCTGCATACTTTCCGTCATCTCCAGGGTAAGGCAGCTGCCGGGCAGTCCCGTCTTTTTGAGCAGTTCCAGCACCATTCCTGTGATCTCCTCGCTGCGCATCTGGACGTAGGAAACATTTACGCTTATATGGAAATTGGGCAGCGTTTCTCTCCAGAGCTTACACTGCTTTAAAGCCGTCTCCAGCACCCATTTTCCCACCGGTATCATCATGTCGGTCTGTTCCAGGATGGGAATAAATATTTCAGGGCTGATGGTTCCGCGGGTAGGGGAACTGTACCTGAGAAGAGCCTCTGCTCCAAAGACGCTGTAGTCCTTCTGCTGTATCTGCGGCTGATAGCACAGATAAAATCCAAAAAAATCATACTTGATACATTCCCTTAGTTCCTCCTGCAGATCGATGATATCCAGCCTTTTTTCATAATCTTCCGGCGAGAAAAAGACCAGTTTGTTTTTTCCGTACCGCTTGGCGCGGTCCAGCGCCGTCTCTGCGTACTGGTACAGAATCTCCGCTGTTTCTATGGTTTCCTCTGTTCTTTCGCCATAGGCGACCGCGCCGCCTGATACCGTACAATAAGGATCCAGCTTTTCCTGAAGCGACGTATAGAGTTCCTCCACTGTTTTTCTCCTCTGCGCTTCCAGATTTACGGCATAGCGGTCTCCGTCCAGCCGATAAATTTTATAGGATGGATCTACAACCTCCTCCATCATGGCTGTGATGGTTTTTAAAATATAATTCCCATAGCCTCTGCCATATTTCATGTTGATGGCCTGGAGCTCATCTACTCCAAGCATCAGGAGGTATCCCTTTTTTCCTGCTTTTTCTAACTTCTCTATATCCCGGTAAAAACATTCCCCGTTGAGAAGCCCTGTCAGAGAGTCCACCTTATGTTCAAAAACGGTGTCTGATATCCTTCCAATCACCACCTCTGACGTTCCATTTTTCTCTAAGCGGGATTTTCCTCTGACACTGACCCAGATCCTGTCTCCGTTCCGGTCAATCAGGCGACATTCTGTATTAAATTCTGTGACTGTCCCATTTTTTATCTGTTCCCATGCATTTTTCACTTCCCCATAATCCCTGCTGTATACAATCTTTTCAAAATCCTTGATGCAGTACCGGTTATTTTTACTGCATGGCAGATTATACGTTTCACAAATTTTACCGGGAAAATAAATTTCTTCTGTGGTTATATTCAGGATAAACAAATAATCTTCTGTGGTTCCTTCCAGGAATTTGATCCATTCTGAATACTGTTCTATCGTATCCGTTGTATGCTCCATCCATTCGTCCGCCTTTTTAATAGGATCTGACCAATATTATCAAAAAATGCCTGTAAGCAGTATGATTGTGATTCCAAACCACTCCAGGCATTTCAGATATAGATATATTACTTAGTATTTATCACTGTATTCATCTGCTCCATATGATAAATTACTGTCAAAATCAGAAACTGTATGCTGCTGTGAAGACAGATCTGTCTCAGATGTATTTCTCAGTGCGAAACGTCCTACCAGGTCTTTTAAGATCTGAGCCTGACTGGACAGTTCCTCGCTGGCAGCGGCGCTTTCCTCAGCCGTAGCGGAGTTGCTCTGAACAACGCTTGAGATCTGTCCAATTCCCTCGTTCACCTGCTTTACAGATTCTGCCTGGGACTCGCTGGCAGTTGAGATCTCCTCGATGGTCTGAGCCACATTCTGCACTCCTTCGGTCAGCTGATCCAGGGCCTTGGCCGTATCATTGGCGATGCGCGTACCGCGCTCTACCGCGTGAAGAGAACCTTCAATCAGGGACGAGGTATTCTTGGATGCCTCTGCCGATTTGCCTGCCAGGTTACGCACCTCATCTGCCACTACCGCAAATCCCTTTCCTGCCGCGCCGGCACGGGCCGCCTCTACGGCTGCGTTCAGCGCCAGGATATTGGTCTGGAATGCGATATCCTCGATGGTCTTGATGATCTTTCCGATCTCGCTGGAGCTGTCGCTGATGTCTGACATGGCAGCCAGCATCTCCTGCATCCGCTGACGGCTTTCTCCTGCCTGTGCCTTGACTGCGTCTGCCATATCGCTTGCAGTCTTTGCGTTCTGTGCATTCTTCTCCACATTGTCGGAGATCTCGTTGATAGTAGCCGCAAGTTCCTCCACAGAGGATGCCTGCTCCGTAGCGCCCTGAGACAGGGCCTGCGCTCCGGAAGATACCTGGTCAGAACCGGCTGCCACCTGATCGGCAGACTGTGTTACGTTGGCCAGAGTGCTGTTTAAGTTGTCTCTCAGGCGGATCATGGACTCATAAATAGATACGTAAACACCGCGGTATTCTTTCTCCATGGAGGAATTTACATTGAAGTTCCCCTTGCTGAATTCGTTGAGCATATGATCCTCATCAGCAACGACGCCCTTAAGGAAGTTGACAACGATCCTCAGATCACGCACAAGCATACCCAGCTCGTCTTCCGCCTCATAGTCCACTTCAATATCAAGACTTCCCCTCTCCATATCATTCATGGCCTTCTGGAGCTGCTTTACAGGATTAACAACCGCACGGATCAGCGCAAGAGCCATGATGCAGGTGATCACAAGGGCAGCAATGATAATAACTACGGCAACTACATAAAGAATATTGCGCGTTACCATGGAAGTGTTGTATTCCTTATTGCTGGCCTCCTCTACCTGATCTGCAAATGTCTGCAGATTTTCCGTCGCCTCTTCGATCAGCGGATTATACTGTTCCATCAAAAGCTTGCTGGACTGACTGTCTGAGAAGGAATCCCCTCTTGAGGTCAGCTCCACAATCTGTGTGCGCAGAGACGTTGCATCCGCAATCTGGGCACTGAACTGATTGATCAGTGTCTGGTCTCCCTTGTAATTCGATTTCAGCCAGTCCAGAGACTTGGTCATCTCATCTACATATTCCTGAGCCAGCTGGCCGTACTTGCTGGAATCCTCAGAGGTATCGGATATGACCGCCAGCCCCAGATTCTTTAAAGCAGCCTGCAGGTTTACGCGGATCTCATAGGTGTGCATCAGCGCCTGATAGCTCTGATCGTGAAACTTCACATAGCTCCTGCTGATGGTGGACATTCCATAAAACATTGCCGCCACTGTAACCAGAAAACACGCAATCACGGTGCCGAAGGCTATGGTGATCTTCTGACTCATCTTTCGATTTTTCATTGTTCATTCCTCTCCTTAGTATGTGTTAAGAATTCTTATCAGTTTATTTATCGGCAGAAAGCAGGGATTGATAAGGCAGATAAAAAATGAATCCGCTGCCTCTTTCAGGCAGTCTTACTCATTTCCCATGAGCATAATCTTGACATATTCTTCTGTCTTGTCCCTCATGATGCATATCCCTTTCTCCAGCTCTTCAAAGGGCAGCCTGTGGGTAATCAGACGCTGAGGAGCCACCCGGTTCTGGCTCACCCGTTCCAGTACATAATGCCAGTCATCTTCCCTGTGATGACAGAAAGAGGAATTCCAGCTTCCCTTCACTGTCAGCTGTTTTCTCAGCAGCTTACCATATACCTCTGCCGGAAACAGGATGTCAGAGGACGGATTTCCAACCAGAGCAGCTCTGCCGCCCGCTCCCAGACTGTCCACGGCAGCCACAGCCGTCTGCGGCCGGCCCACACACTCAAAGCTTGCATCTGCGCCTGCACCGCCGGTCTGCTCCATAACCCAGGAAATAATATCGCGCTGTTTGCTGTCCATATATGCTTCTTCTGGCAGTCCGGCCTCCTTCGCAAGCCGTTTTTGCAGCGCTCTGTTCCCCACTGCCAGAATCTGCTCCTGTCCTGCCTCCATCAGAAAAAGCAGGTGGCAGAGCCCGATGGTTCCAAGCCCCAGAACAAGCGCCGTCTCCTCCTTTTTCAGTCCTATACGGCGAATATTATGAACCGCTACCGCCATAGGCTCCAGCATGGCCGCCTGCTCAAAGGAAACCATATCCGGCAGCTCAATCAGATTCCATTCAGGAACCGCTGTATACTCCCCAAAACCGCCGTCGCACCTTGAGCCGAGATAGTCATACTCCCTGCACAGCTCATACTGGCCTTTTCGGCAGCAGCTGCAGGAAAAGCAGGGCTTTAACGGAAACACGCCCACCCGCTTTCCGATCCAGTGCTCCGACACCTCTGATCCGGTTCTCTCCACGATCCCGGCAAACTCATGTCCGGGAATCAGAGGATGGCGGTGAGCGCCTGTGCGGCAGATGCGGGGGATATCCGAACCACAGATACCCGCTGCCATCACCTTTATGAGCACCTCGTCCGGTCTCGGCTCGGGAACAGGAACGTCCTTAAAGCATAAACGTCCCGGCCCTTCCAGCACATAGGCCTTCATGGTTTCTTTCATACATTTCCTCCTAACAGATACCTTAAATAAGCCAGATCCTCCTGGGTGGTGATCTTAATATTTCTCTCATCCGCCGGTATGACCACGATATCCATACCGGCCAGCACCGCCGGTTCCGCTGATCCCCGGATCCTCATGATCTGATCCGGCATCAAAGCCAGGTTCGCATCATAATAAGGTTTTAAACGAAATACCTCCGGTGCCTGTCCCCCTACCAGCTGATCCCGTTTTAAAAGGCCTGACAAACGCCCGTCTTCCATCCGATAGACGGTATCTCTTACCGGCAGCACCGGAACCGCCCCATCCCGTCCAGCCGCAGCCTCAAAGCAGCGGCGGATCAATTCCCCGCTTACCAAGGGCCTGGCGCCGTCATGGACCATCACATACGAATTTTCCGCTGTTTCCTCTTTCATAAGTTCTGTCAGGGCATTCATCACAGATACCTGACGTTCCGGGCCGGGGTCGCAAAACCCCCGGAAGCGGCTGCTGATTCCCGCTTCCTTTATCATCCTCTCCACGGCCCCTCTCCACGGCTCTCCTGCGACGATCCACACCTCTCCCGCACACTCGCAGTCTCTGACGGCCTCCAGACTGTACTGGAGCAGCGGCTTTCCATTGACATTAATAAACTGTTTCGGCACACAGCCGCCCATCCGTGTTCCGGCACCGCCTGCCAGTATAACTGTCCGGTTCATATCCATCTCTCCTCTCCTTCAGAAATCTGACTGCGTATCTGTGACAGAAGTTCCCTGTAGGGACGCCCCTTCCCAAACAAGAGCGTGGTTCCAAGAACAAAACCATCCATCCCTTTGGGCGCATACTTAAGGATCTTGTCCATACTGCAGGCTCCGTCCCAAAATACCTGAATGTCCATCTCCTCCTTCATCAACAGAAGGCGGTCGATCTTCTTACCTACATAGGGAAGGTACATCTGACCTGCATTCCCGGGATTTACAGACATAACCAGCACCTTCTTCACAATTCGCAGCATCTCAATCACGGTTTCCACACTGGTTCCCGGATTGATGGCAATGCCGGGAACCATACCGGCGTCGATGATTTTCTGCAAGGTAGTAGATGGGTGGTACTCCGCTTCCGGATGGATATAAACTGTGTCGCCGGGCCGCAGACGCTCCAGAAAAAGGTGAATATTATTGCAGGGATGTTCAATCATCAAATGCACATCCAGCGGTTTTTCAGACGCAGACGCAATAAAAGCCATATCGTTTAATGACATGGCAAAGTTCGGAACATAGCGTCCGTCCATAATATCAATATGAAAGGAATCAATTCCCCCTTCTTCCAGATCACGCACCTCTTTTTCCAGATTCCCGTAGGAAGCGCACATCATGGACGCTGTCAGTTCAAGCTTCATTGTGGTTTCTCCTCCCTGTATTTCATCCGCCTGTACCTGCGGTCTGATCTCTTTTAGTAATATCGGCTCATTCCTCCATTTTATAATTTCTCCCGGAGGGTTTTTGCAAAATGTCCTTATTTATTTTCAGATCCAGCCGATAAGATAAGAAGGCAGTGAAACCTAAAATTTAAGCGTAAAGGCGGTGTACACTATGAGTAACGGTATGGATAACAGCCTTTTGGACACATACCTGTACGAAGAAAACAATCTGCTGGACCAGTTAGACGAGCTGCTGGTGGCAGATGAGAAAAATGGAGATTTTTCCTCAGATGACGTAAATGAAATCTTCCGTATCATGCACACCATCAAGGGCTCTTCCGCCATGATGGAGTTTAATTCTATTTCCACCATTGCCCATCATATAGAGGATGTGTTCTTTTATATTCGGGAAAAGGGGATTGAATCTCTGGATCAGGAACATAAAAAAGAGCTTTTTAACCTCATGTTCCGCTCTGAAGATTATTTAAGAAGCGAGATTGAAAAGGTGGAGCAGGGCGTTCCCCTCTCTCAGGATATCGATGCATTCGCAAATGAGATCAATGGGTTCCTGCAAAAAATCAGCGCCTCCTCTTCTGATGCTCCTCACCAGAAGGAAAAAGCAGAGCATGAAACTTCCCCTTCCGGCAAATCTCTGCCCGGTTTCCCTGAGGATGCGAAAGCCAGGTGTTTTCTTCATATCTTCCTTGAAGAAGGGATCGGAATGGAAAACCTGCGGGCCTACATGATTGTCAATGCGGTAAAGGAGTGCGATGTAGAATTCCGCTGCTACCCTTCTGACATGGACAGCAATTCAGAGACGGCCGGAGTCATCGCAGAGGACGGCTTTTTTATGGCCTTTGACAGCCGTGAGGCCGCATCCAGAGCAGAGGATGTTTTAAAAAGTCAGAATCATATCCGTTCCTATGAGCTGGCCGATGTACCGGAGACGGATGAAGAGGAGAATGAAAAGGATACGCATTCCTCAGTTTCTAAAGACGGCGGCTCCAGGGCCGACGTTTCTCAAACAGCAGGCGAAGGCGCTTCCCCCGCTCCGGTTCATTCCCCCTCCGGGGCTTCTGAGCGCACTTCCAAGGGAACGCCCGTTCCTAAGCCCGCCCATGCTCCGGTAAAGCAGAGCCTTATCAGCGTCAACCTGACAAAATTAAACAATCTCATGGACATTGTGGGAGAAATCGTGATTACAGAGTCTATGGTAACCTCCTCCCCTGAGCTTAAGCTGCTTCCCAGGGACAACCTGGACAATTTCATGAAATCGGCCCGTCAGCTGCGCAAGCTTACGGACGATCTGCAGGATATTGCCATGTCTCTGCGGATGGTGCCTATTTCCGGTGTATTCCAGAAGATGAACCGTATCGTAAGGGATATGAAACAGAGCCTTAATAAGGACGTGCGCCTGACCATCATCGGCGAGGATACCGAGGTGGACAAGACAATCGTAGACAGCATCCAGGATCCTATCATGCACATTGTCCGCAACAGCATGGATCACGGGATCGAGGAGACAGAGGCAGAACGTATTGCTGCCGGGAAGGATCCTCAGGGCGAGATCATCCTTTCCGCTTCTCATACCAGCAGTGAAGTCGTGATTTCCATTGCAGACGACGGCTACGGCATGGATCCCGACCGTCTGCTTAAGAAAGCGAGGGAAAAAGGGCTTCTCACCAAGCCGGAGAGCGAATACAGCCGCAAGGAAGCCCTTGGGCTTATCATGCTTCCGGGCTTTTCCACCAACCAGGAGGTAACCGAATACTCCGGCCGCGGGGTGGGAATGGACGTTGTAAAGAAAAATGTGGAATCCGTAGGCGGAACCATCGCTATTTCCAGCGAGACCGGCCATGGCACCACCATTACCCTGAAAATCCCTCTGACTCTGGCTATCGTAGATGGAATGAAGGTCACGGTAGGAGACTCCATTTTCACCATCCCCATTGCCAATATCCGTCAGTCCTTTAAGGTAAAGAATGACCAGATCATACTGGATGAATACGGCAATGAGATGGTTGAGCGCATGGACTGCTTCTACCCCATCATCCGCCTGCACCAGTTCTATGGCCTGGACGCCCAGGTCACAAATATGGAGGATGGAATCCTTTTGTGGGTAGAGGCAAATGACCGTTCCTACTGCCTGTTCGTGGACGATCTGATCGGTGAACAGCAGGTAGTCGTAAAGCCGCTTCCCTCTTATCTGAATGATTTTGGATTAAAAGATTCCGGCATCATCGGCTGTACCATCCTGGGCGACGGAAATATCAGCCTGATCTTAGATATTGCCAGCCTTTATACGGCTGCCATTGAAAACGCATAACAGGAGGAAATCTATGGCTGAACAGAACGAGATCCTAACAGAAACGGCAGTCTCTGAGGAAGCTTCCTCGATCGAGCGCTGCCTTACCTTTGAATCAGGAGGGCTCACCCTCTTTTTAAGCACCAACTATGTGACTGAGATCATCAATGACTGCTCCATCACCAGACTCCCCCTGGTTCCCGCCCATGTACAGGGCATTTTAAACCTCAGGGGCCAGATTCTTCCGGTGGTGGATATCCGTCTGAGCATGGGAAAGCCCGCTCTCGAATACACCAGCAAAACCTGTATCATTGTGCTGAACGTAGAAGAAATCCCCATTGGCATCGTAGTGGATTCGGTGCGCCAGGTAGTGGATATTGATCTCAAAAATGTGCGCCCTATTCCCATCAAACGCCGCCAGAAGCTTCTTGACGGTATGGTGACTATGGATGACGGCAGCGTGATCATGTCCTTTGACTGCTACGCCCTGGCCGGGAAGCAGGATCTGCGGGCGGAAATGTAAGGAGGATACCATGCTGCCATTGACCGACACGGATTTTACCCGTCTTTATACCTACATCAAAACCCATTACGGTATTGACCTCAGCAAAAAAAAGCAGCTGATTTCCAGCCGGCTGACAAATATGCTGATCCATGACGGTTATCAGAGTTTTTCCCAATACACCGATGAAATCATCTCCGGACGCCATCCGGAGATGATTTCTGCCATGCTGGACCGTCTTACAACCAATTACACCTATTTTCTCAGGGAAAAGGAACATTTTAACTTCCTGAAACAGACTGTGCTGCCGGAGCTTGCAGCCCGGCACGCTTCCGACCGCTCCCTGTCCATCTGGAGCGCAGGCTGTTCTTCCGGGGAAGAACCCTATACCATTTCCATGTATCTGAAGGAATATTTTTCCGCGCTTCCCGGAAACTGGGATACCCGCATCCTGGCCACGGACATTTCCCAGGATATCCTGGAATCGGCCCGCAATCCCTTCTACAGTTCTGAGGCGCTTAAGGAACTTCCCGCCCTCTGGAGAGAAAAATATTTTGTGCCTGTGGGAGACGGACGCTTTACAGTATCTTCCGAACTGCGCCAGAATGTGATCTTCCGCCCCTTTAACCTCATGGAGCCCATCCGTTTTAAGCGGAAGTTCGATCTCATCTTCTGCCGGAACGTCATGATCTATTTTGACCGTCCCACAAAGGAAGCCCTGGTGGAGCGTTTCTATCACGCTACGGTTCCCGGAGGCTATTTTTTTATCGGACACTCGGAGGGACTGGATAAAGAGAACTGCCCTTATCACTATCTCTTTCCCGCCATTTATCAGAAAATAGTCGCGCCGCGGCCCCAGGGAGGTGACGTTTCATGACGCAGTCCATCCGAATCATGATTATTGACGATTCCGCACTTTTTCGCGGCTGGCTTATCCAGTCTTTGTCTGCCGATCCGCGCTTTGAGGTAGTGGGCTTTGCGGTCAACGCCATGGACGCGCAGACAAAGATCCCTCTTCTTAAGCCAGATCTGCTGACCCTGGATATAGAAATGCCCGGTATGTCGGGAATTGAATTTTTAAAACAGTTTCTGCCCCGCCATCCGATCCCCGTGATTTTAGTTTCTTCATTGAATCTGAGGGTATTTGAGGCACTGGAGGCCGGGGCGGTGGACTTTGTGCGAAAACCGGATGCACAAAGCGGCCTTTCCCGGGAGATTTTTTTAAGTACCTTAAAATCCAAGCTGGCCATGGCGGCAAAGGCAAATGTTCATCTGCCCTCTACGCCTGTGAGAGAGAAAAAAGAATCAATTCCCTCCCCGCGTTCTTTGGGAAAGCCTGTTTCCATTCCGGGAGGGACACCGCAGTCAGGGGGCAGAAACGGTTCCGCTCCCGTCATCGCCATCGGCGCTTCCACCGGCGGCACAGAGGCGATCCTTGAGGTGGTGAGGCGTTTTCCTGTCAACACTCCGGGAGTTGTGGTCACTCAGCATATGCCTGCCGGTTTTACCTCCATGTATGCAGAGCGCCTGAACCGCCTCTGTGCCATGGAAGTCAGGGAAGCCAAAAACGGAGATCACATCCAGCCCGGACGGATCCTTTTAGCCCCCGGTGGAATGCAGATGCGGGTCGTTCCCCTGGGAAATTCCTATTCCGTCAGCGTTCTTCCCGGCGAAAAGGTAAACGGCCACCGGCCTTCCGTAGACGTGCTCTTTGATTCTGTGGCCATGCACGTCCGCGACCGCGCCATCGGCGTTCTGCTTACCGGTATGGGAGCAGACGGGGCCGCCGGCCTTCTCAGAATGCGCAAAAATGGAGCATTTACCATTGGACAGGATAAAAACAGCTGTGTTGTATACGGTATGCCGATGGAAGCCTGGAAGATCGGCGCAGTGTGCCGGCAGCTTCCCTTAAATGCCATAGGACAGGCCGTGCTTGGCCGTCTGTCCCTTTCCTGAGGAGGTCTTTTTCATGAAGAAACGCGTAGGCTCTCAAAGGAGCCCGGCAAAAAAGCGGGAGAAACCATCGGTTTCCCCCGCCCAACAGGAACGCCGTCTGCGCCGCCTTCTTACTACAGGAGCAGGTCTGGCCGCCTTTTGTCTGGCCGCCAGCCTGATACTCTATTTCTTTCCGGCCTTTCCCGGACAGGCAGCCGCCCATATAAAACAGGGAATTGCATGGGTGCAGACAAGCGCTGCAAGGGCCGGCTCCTCGTTTCAGTCTCTGGCAGCCCGACACCGGGAGCCTCCAGCAAAACCCGGGACGCAGCAGGCACCCTCCAGCCAAAAGCTGGCCGATCAGACGCCGCTTGAAATAAAACCGGAAAAAGGACAGGCCGCTGATCTTGATATGGAGCAAAGTACCGGACAGGACGCCGGTTCTGTCTATACTTCAATTTTAGGCACCAGCCTGGGCCCCATGATCTATTATAACCAGAGCGATGACCGCTGGGGCAGTTACCTCTACGGCGGCTCCGATCCCATGAGCACCTACGGCTGCGGCCCTACCACTGTTGCAATGCTGGTACACAGCCTTTCTCCCCAGCAGATAGATGCAACACCGGTGGAAATGGCTCAATGGGCGGTTCAAAACGGCTGCTATGCCCGCCAGAGCGGTTCCTACCACTCACTGATCCCAAAGGCGCTTACCGCCTACGGATTAAAGGTAGAATCTGTCAAAGACCGTTCTCCGGCCAATGCCGCCGCCCTGCTTAATTCCGGCCATGTGCTGGTAGCCCTTATGGGAAAGGGGAGCCTTACCCAGAATGGACACTTCATCATCATCACCCAGTTTCTGGGAGATGGAACGGTATCCATCGCAGACCCCAACAGCTTTGAAAACACCACCCGTTCCTGGGATCTGGGGCTTTTGATGGGCGAACTGAAAAAAGTCTATGACAATGGCGCTCCTTTATGGGCCGTCAGCCTGTAACTGGCTGCGGCCCATTTTTTTACTCCTGCTTCTCCATAGAACGCTCAAAGCAGGCAAGCTCTTCTCTGGATAAAAGCCCATGAAGTTTCTTTTCCAGTTCTTCCCATTTGGCCTGTTTCACTGCCCTCAGAAGGAAGATCCTGCTTTTTAAGCTGCTTACATCATAAAACCGGCTCAGGAAATCGTATGCCTGTCCAGCCTCTACCTTTCCGCTGTGAAAGCTTTCCATCAGTACGCACAAGGCCAAAAAGGACCAGGGATCTGCCTTCAATACAGCGGTTGACTGGCGGACGGCTTCATTTAAATTGCCTTCCTTCATCCAGCATAGGGCTGTCTGTTCAAAGATATCCTTAAGCCCTGCCGCAGTATACATGGAACGATTGAAATTACCATATTTTTCCAATTTTTCTGCTGCACTAAGAAGGAATGGGAGCGCCTCCTTAAAACGCTGTCTTGCAAGATACCACCGCCCCATCAGATAATCGAAATCCGCGTCCTTTTGAAGCTCTCTTCTGGAAAGAGCTGCTTCTAAAAGCGCCTTTACCCTGCTTTCCGGCTCATTTTTCCGGTCTGCGATCTGGAGCAGGTTTAAGAAGGTCACAGCGCTGCGCTGATCCCCCTCTTCTATCTGTTTTGGCATAGCTTTTACCGCTCTCTGGTATGCCTCCTCTGCTTCATCCGTCTTACCGCCGGAAAAGTATGTATCCCCCAGATATCCCAGCATTTCATAGTCCCCTGGGTGGTCGTTGAGTTCCTTCTGGATCAGAGGAAGATTACGCAGGCTTTTTTGCTCCGAAGCATCTGCGTATCCGGTATGAAATATGCTTAACTCCTGCGAGCCGTCCACCAGACGGAGGGGGCGTCCCTCACTGCTGAAAAGCTGTTCATGGATTCTTCTGCGGTAGCGCAGATCCTTTCTGTTGGCAAAAATGCGCACCTGGCTGGCGCCGGCAAAAAACTCCCCCCGACTGTCTAACTGCATCCAGCCTGACATGATGCCGTCCGTGTGCTCCGGAGACAATTTCTTTAAGATCCCCGGCAGCTTTTTTGCATCATCTGCATCCAGGTATTCATCCGCATCCAGAAAAGCAATCCAGCTGCCGGACGCCTGACGGATGGCATAGTTTTTGGCAGAAGAAAAATCGTCCTCCCACGGAAAGTGAAACACCTTCGCCCCCATGGACCGGGCGATCTCAACGGTGCGGTCCGTGCTGCCGGTATCCACGACAATCTGCTCCTTTGCAATGCCCGCAGCCCAGGAAAGCGCCCGGCGTATATGTTTTTCCTCATTTTTAACGATCATGCACTGGGATAATCCTTTCACTCAAACGTCCTCCTTAAATGTGAAATAACCCCTTCCAGAGCCTCAGACGCCCGTCAGGCCTATATCAGGTCTGACACCGGGGTAATGCGGCCAAAGAAAGGGTCCTGTACCTTTAAATCTAAAATGGGGTTCCCAAGCAGACGGATGCGATGGATCAGAGCCAGCAGACGCTCATCCATACGGTCAAAGATGGGCTCCTCTGTTTCCTCACAAAATGTGAAACTGTCCTGCCAATACTCCATAATTCCCTGCTGTACCTCTTCTATGCAGGCAATCTCATCCCTGTTTCTGGGCTCTTTTTCATAAACCGGCCTGCCCTCTGAATCAAACTCGCTGACTGAGGGAAAGGGCGACGTAAGAACTGCCTCCAGAATGTAGTAATCCTGATAAAGGCTCCCTGTTTTTCCGCTTTCTTTTTCCAGGCAGAAGCTATCTTCCTCCGGGCAGAACGCTTCGATCTCCAGTTTCTGAGCAAAGGGGGCATCCTTTTCCAGTCTCATACAGTAAAATCCCTTCAGAGGCAGGTCAAGGATCCGTTCTAAAAAATACTGACTTGTACCCTTTGACACAAAATCAAAAAAAGCAGTTTTTTCTTTCTTTAAGCCAAGTTCAGCAATATATTCCCTGTAATTTTCCCGCATCCTGCCACAGCGTTCCAACACAGCCTCCTTATAGTCCTCCATCCGCCCTGCCCCGGCATCCTCCTCTAGATGAAGCCCGAACCGGCTGGAGAGTTCCTCTCTTACAGATCCGCTAAAACGCATCTCCTCTATCAGCCGCAGATCTTCCAAACGTTCTGTGCCTGCCCGTATGGCAGCGGTGCGGGAAGTCAGGAAGTAGCAGGAAACAATATCTCCAAAGCGCTGGTCAAACAGCTTTTTAAGCAGATAGCCGTCTCTTGCGGCAAACAGGATCTGACCGATCCCCTGCTCTCTTACCCGTCTTTCCAGCCACCTTGCAAAATCGGTTAAAAGAGGGGCAAAGAAAATATAACCGGCATCGCCGGGGCTTGTCACAGCCACTGCCCCATCCTCTTCAAACTGAAAGGGGCTGTTAAAGAGACGGGAGGCAAACAGCCCGGCTTTCCATCGGCCGCTCCAGGTATCCAGCTCCTCTCCAAGGCCCAGATAGCCCGTTTCCTCCATCAGTTCCTGACCGCTGTATACACGGTAGGGAATGATGCCCCATCTTGCGGCGGAATCGATATCTGCGGTCAGATCATCTCCAATATGGAGCGCAGGCTGCTGCCCGATCCGCTCCCTCCACAGGCCAAAGAGCTCCTGGGTCTTTGCAGTTTTATGCTCACTTGATATGATTACTTCTTTGCAGTCTGTGATCCCGCAGGCCGCCAGGATTGCCGCGATCTGTTTCCTGCCGTAGTAGGAGTCTGTAATAATACAGAGACGCTTATTTTCAGCCGCAAAGTCCTTAAGGATACTGCACATTTCTTTTCTTGGCATCAAAACCTCCAGATCCGTCTCCCACTCTGTCTCTGCCAGCGCATCACAATCCATCCACTCCAGCCCATACCGCTCCTTCATCCTTTGATATATCTCCAAAAGAGAGGGCGCATACTGTCTGGAAAGCTCCAGTTCACAGGCCAGCCGTTTTTCGGCAAAATCCGGTATCTGAATCCCCTGTGCCGTCAGCTTTCTTCGGACCAGTTCTAAAAAATCACTGAAATAAAGGGTTTTTCTAGTCACCAGCGTATCAAACAAATCGAAGCTGATACAGCTGCAGCCCCTTGCCAGCTCAGACAGATCTTCCTTTCTTCTTCCCCTTCTCTCAGGAAACCTCCAGGCTGCCTGCGGCTTTTCCAGCAGATCCTTTCCTCTCATATCCACCAGCCCCACGCCCTGACGCCTGCACCAGGCCCCAATGCGCCTCTCGATGGCCCGGCAGGAGCCCGGCCTGGCGGCAGCCACAATACACGCGGTTCCTCTTAAGAGAGCCTCGTTAAGATCCAGTATATCGTATCCGTAAAGAGAACCGCTCTCCCGAAAGCTGTCTAAGAGCCCTGCAATGAAAAACTGCCCCTTTAACTGCTTTGCGACCTCCTCTGCCGCCTTGCCCAGGCCGTAAACAGCCACTGTTTTTCCCTTATATTTCCCAAGCGCCTCCGTCCAGTCAGACATTCAGTTCCTTTCTCACATATTCCAGTGACAGTAGTTTTTCCTTTACCTGCTCCACATTTAAGATTGTGGTATTGTCTGAGGTAAATTCAGTCAGCGCAGCCTTTTCTGTTTTTCCATTCTCAAAATACTGTTCGTAATTCAGATCTCGATTGTCTGCCGGCACGCGGTAAAAATCCCCAAGATCCTGAGCGTGCAGACACTCCTCCTTTGTAAGCAGCGTCTCCGAGCGTTTCTCCCCGTGACGGACGCCGATATAGTGGATCTCATTGGTATCGCCAAAGAGTTCCCGCACCGCCTGGGCCAGCGTTCCGATAGTGCAGGCCGGAGCCTTCTGCACCATGATATCTCCCGGCTGGGCGTGTTCAAAGGCAAACAGCACAAGATCCACCGCTTCCTCAAGGCTCATCAGGAAACGGGTCATATCCGGGTCTGTGACCGTAATGGGCTTTCCCGCCTTGATGTGATCGATAAACAGCGGAATCACCGATCCTCTGGAACACATTACATTGCCGTACCGTGTGCCGCATATCAGTGTCCGATCCGTAGTTCTGGACTTGGCCACAAACACCCGCTCCATCATGGCCTTGCTGATTCCCATTGCGTTAATAGGATAAGCCGCCTTATCTGTAGAAAGACAGATCACCTTTTTTACATTGGCACGTATTGCCGCAGTCAGCAGGTTTTCCGTGCCGATCACATTGGTCTTTACGGCTTCCATGGGAAAAAACTCACAAGAGGGAACCTGCTTTAGGGCCGCTGCGCTGAAAATAAAATCAACGCCGTTTACCGCGTCCTCAATACTGCGGATATCCCTTACATCTCCCAGATAATATTTGATCCTGGGATTATTATACTGTCTGCGCATATCGTCCTGCTTCTTCTCATCTCTGGAAAATATACGGATCTCGCCGATATCCGTATCCAGAAAACGATCCAGAACCGCATGGCCGAACGATCCCGTTCCACCTGTAATCATCAGTGTTTTATCTGTAAAAATACTCATCGTCTATTTCCTCCAGACTTTTGTGTCAATGATGCGTGTGTAGCTCTGTATGATCTTTATAACCGTTGAAGAGACACACTCCGGTTCATAATCTGCCACAGCGCCGCCAAAGTCCCCCTTCTCTGCCATATCCGCCGCCATATAAACGGACTGAATCAGGGAATCCTCCGTGATGCCTCCTATGATAAAGCACCCTTTATCCAGCGCTTCCGGCCGTTCCGTGGAGGTACGGATACATACAGCCGGGAAACGTCCCACGGCTGCCTCTTCAGGCATAGTGCCGCTGTCCGATACCACACAGTAGGCGCTTCGCATCAGGCGGCTGTAATCTGTGAAATTAAAGGGGGGCATCTTCCGTACCAGTGGGTGGAACGAAAACTGCCGTTCACCGATCAGCTTGGCACTTCTTGGATGAAGCGAATAAATCACCGGCATCTGATAATTTTCTGCCATGGCGTTGACCGCAGACATCAGACTTTCAAAATGCTCTTTATGGTCAATATTCTCCTCTCTGTGAGCAGAAAGAACAATATACTTCTTTTCCTCAAGTTCCAGCCTGTTCAGCACCTGACTGCTTTCAATCCCGCTGCGGTGAACTTCCATCACCTCTCTCATAGGAGAACCGGTAACATAGATATGCTCCCTCTGTACCCCCTCTGCCATCAGATACCTTCTTGCGTGTTCTGTATAAGGCAGGTGGATATCCGCAATGTGATCCACAATCCTCCGGTTGGTCTCTTCCGGCAGATTTTCATCAAAACACCGGTTTCCCGCTTCCATATGGAAAATAGGGATCTTTAAACGTTTGGCAGAGATTGCGGACAGGGCAGAATTGGTATCTCCCAAAACAAGCAGCGCATCCGGCTTCGTCTCAAGCATCAGCTCATAGGATCTGGCGATGATATTTCCAATGGTTTCTCCCAGATGGTTCCCCGCCACCCCCAGATAATGATCTGGCCTGCGCAGCTTTAAATCTTCATAAAAAATATCGTTCAGCCTGGGATCATAATTCTGCCCGGTGTGTACAAAGATATGTTCAAAATAACGATCCGCCTTTTTTATGATCTCAGACAGGCGTATCAGTTCCGGCCTTGTGCCGGCGATGGTCATTACTCTCAGTTTTTTCATTTCGCTCTCTCATTTCAAATACTGTGTATAAAGAGACGGATGGGCCTGTATCCATTCTGCCATTTCACGCACCATCTCTTCATAGGATACAGCTACTAACGGCTCGGGCACTCCTTTACAGATCAGGGACTTATCACACACCGGCCTGTCTTGCTTTATGATCACAGAAGGGGCCTGTCTGCAATACCTGTTAAAAAGGCACAGGAGATCATACTTAGAAACTGTACGGTTATTTACCAGGTGAACCAGGCCCGTCCGCGGGTTCTCTGCGTCTGCCTCCACTGCCTTTGCAAGCTCCAGGGTTGTTACCCCGGACCATATCACATTCGTGTAGCCGTAAACCGGCTGAGCCTGTGACATGAACCAGTGGAACAGCCCTGTTCCGTCTGCCTTTAGCTCAGGCCCCACGATGGACGTGCGCAGCGTAAGATTTTTCCCGTCTCTCACCTCTCCCAGTGCCTTGGATCTTCCGTAAAGAGAAACCGCATCCGGCACGTCCCCTTCCTGATAGGCTCCCCTTGTTCCTTCAAAGACGCAGTCTGTGCTGATATGAATCAGCTTTGTCCTTTGTCCTTTTAATTTCTTTGCCAGAAGATGGGGAAACACACTGTTCAAATAGATTCCGGCAGCAGGATCTGCATCCACCCTCTGGTTCAATACGCCCACAGCATTGATCACATAATCAAATTCGTCGGATCCAAGCGCCTGCTCCACCGCTTTTTCATCCTGCGCGTCTGCACAGAAGGCCGGGCAGACAGCGCTTTTTGTCCTGGCAAAGCCGACGACGGTATGGCCCTGCTCCAGCAGATACTCTGCGATCATATGACCGGCCATTCCCTGTACTCCAAAGATCAGATATTTCATTTATTCTTCCTTCTGTACGGCTACGGGAACTTTTTTGCAGTTGATGGAAGCCCAGCCCGCACAGCGTTTACAAAGCTCCACATATCCCCGCTCGTTATAATTTAAAGTAAACTCCAACAATTCTTTTTTTCTGCTCTCATCCATTCTTGTAAAATCAAATGAGGACTCCTCCGGCTCTTTATGCAGACCGGTCTTTTCTGCGAATCTTGCAAAGTTGCAGGCATACATTCTTCCCCGCTCAAAATAATGCCAGGGATTATTGCACAGGTCAAAGTATTCTGCAAGCCCTGCCTCTCCCATACAGCGGTTATCCGTATGGAAGATATCCAGATCAAACCACTCGTCTACTGTATTATCAATCCAGTGAATACCAAATTTTTCCAGTTTCTGTATGATATCCTGTCTGCGATCCATCTTTTTTGGAATCGCCTCTGTATAGTTATCCAGATAAACCATCATATCATACTGCTTCATCAGCTGGCAGACCTCGTCTGACGGCACCACAGTTCCATTCAATACCGTTTCATACTGCCCGATCTGTTTTCTGTAATGGCTTCCGATATATGCAATCAGTTCTTTCAGCTGCGGATACATCAGCGGCTCTCCGCCTGAGATCTGAAACCGCATTGTATAGTCTACCCACCGAAACAGTATGTCCGCGTCCTCCTTAACCTCTTCCACCGGCCTCACCTCAAAAGAGGGAAGATGCGTGGTAAAATTCAGACAGTCACGGCATCTTAAATTACAGGCATTACCCGGAATCAGACAAGTTGAGGAAAGAATCAGGCGATTCTGTGTGTACATGGCGTATACTGGGGCGTATATGTCATTGAGATCTGACATAAACTTTCTCCATATAAAATAATCAGAATTTTCCATATATCCAGCTCGTCTCAAGCGGTCTGCAATCATAGATTCATTCTTTTCTCCCAGAGCAACTATAATAATATGATCTTCATCGTGAGCATCAAACAATACAGCCGGATCATAAACCGGGTATCCTTTATATCCTTCCGGCATAGACGCAAAACGCCGGTCAACCAATCCATCGATCTGTTTTGCCAGCCCATTCTGTAAAAAACGGCAAATCACCATATCCGCCAACTCGCAGGCCCCATAAATCAGTATTCTGTTTCTCTTCTCAAATGTCCTTCCCAGCGTGTCAAACTGCCTGCCTTTGCGCGTCCACTTCATACTTCCTTCTCCTTTTCGTACTGAATGGCCGGATCGCACCAGCATACATTCTCCTTCTCCCAGGTATTGCACTGTTTGCAAAACTCCGTATAGCCTTTCTGGCTGTAACGCAGGCGGAACTCCACCAGAGCTTTTTTATCTGACTCCTGATACCGGGATAAATCAAAAAATTCATCCTCCGAAGCCCTGCATATGCCTGCGGTATCTGCATACATAGAGTAATTGCAGAGAGAAAGCTTCCCATCACGCAGAGAACACCAGGGAGTGCCGCATACATCGAATTTGCGTATCAGTTCTTCCTCAGAAAGAACCGGATGCTCCTGCTGTGGAATATACATACGGAACCACTTTCCCACATAGTTGTCTAAATAGCTGACCTGAAATTCAGAGAACTTTTCCCTGATCCGTTCATGCACATGGGCCCGTTCCGGTACTGCTCTGCGGTAATCATCCAGAACAATGTGTATATTTTTATCTCTGAAATAAGCACAAAGAGAGTCGGAGGGCATAACCGTGCCGTTTGTAACCAGCTCCAGACGGAAAATCTGAGATCTGTAATTCTGGTCTATATACTCCAAAAGAGACTGCAGATCCTTATACAGCAAGGGCTCTCCTCCTGTGATCTGAAAGAGATAAATTCGATCCACGGCCTTAAAAAACAAGTCCACATTTCTTTTCAACTCCTCCAGAGAAGCTACATGATGTTTCTTGATATATGGTGTGAAGTTAAGGCAGTCCCGACAGTTTAAATTACAGATCGTGGAAGGAAGCATATTTTCAGAAGGGAAAAACACTTTATCATGAGCATACAGGAAATATATGGGGAGCTGCTCATATAAAAATGTCATATGGGAATATACAGGGATATCCTCTGCCAGACGGCCCTTTAGCAGTTCCCGGATCTCCTTTTCTACAGCAAACGATGTGCAGATCACAACAAGTGCATCTTTTTTCTCCCGGTTAAAAAAGGCCTCTGGCGACAGCACCTCACAGCCGCACAAGCCATTTTTTTGCTTAGCCGGGTCGCGGTCTACTACATAAACTTCCCAGTTAATCCCAAGGTGCAGCCATTCCATCAGTTTGATCAGATCCTGTGCGATCGGTACGGCTCCATACAGATATACCTCTTTTTTTTCCTGAAGCGCACGCCCTGTTTCGTCAAATTCGTGTCCTTTGTTCTTCCACTTCATTCCTTTTTCCTTTCTATGATATGCAAGTCTTTTGTTTTTCCGTTACAGCACCGCATAAAGAGGCGTTACACAGAACAAACGCTTCTTAAAGTCTCCCATGGTCGCAATATGGGAAACAGACAGGCGTTTTAACTGCTCCACTACTTCTGATGGATCAAGCATAGCCACAATAAACAGGCATTTTTCCTGATCCTTTATCTGCTCTGGACCCATGCAGGGCAGACCTTCGATTGCGGTTTTGTGCTTCTCTTTTGCGTTGTCAATCCATCCTGACGCCTCGAGCCCATAGGAGCGCAGTGTTTCCAAAAGCTCCCGCCCCATTTGTCCAGCCCCAAATATATAGATTCGCTCAATTCCCTGGGGTACAAGACGCTCCTGCAGATGTTTGCTTTTTTCATCTGGCCTGTCTGATTTCTCACAGTCATTCAGTCGTTTCTTCAAATATTCCAGAATGGTATCAGCCGGCTTGGAATATTTAAGCAGAAGGTAGAGGCGATAGTAAAAATTCCATTCACTCCCGCAGAAATGGATTTTCTCGGCTTTTGTCAGTGTCTGGCAAAAATGAACAAACATCTCATTATATTCCTTCTGGTGACAGGCCATCGTCTGCTGCCCCTGCTGAGGATGTATGCGGGAAATCATGAGCGAATCCTCTACAAATATCGATTTTTTACCACGCATCACGCGAAATAAAAACTCACTGTCCTGTGTTGCCATCAATGACGTATCATAAAGTCCCACACGTTCATAATGACTTTTATGCACCAGCGCTGTGCTTCCATGGATGGCCAAAAACAGCGGGGCAAAACAGCTGTCCTCCAACTGCTCCTTAGTGTAATTCTGCAGCAGATCTACTTTCAAATGCTTATCCTTACTTACATCCCAAAATTCAAAATTGCTGTGTACGACAGGATTCTCCAGCCCGGAGGCCAGAGCCGCATGGATCTGTTTTTCAATCTTGTCCGGTGTAAATATATCATCATGGGAAAGCCATGCTGCATATTCACCTGTCATCTGTTGGATTCCATAATTCACAGCTGTGGCAACACCGCCATTTTCCTTTTTGAAATACCGGATACGATCGCCATAAGAACGTGCAGCAGCATCTGTGGCCCCCTCATCATTGGAACCATCATTGACCACGATTACCTCGCAGTTTTCATACGTCTGGTTCAGGGCGCTGTCTATGGCATCTCTCATATAATTCGTCCCGTTATATACCGGGATTATAATAGAAACTCTGGGCTTCATTTTATTTCTCCTGTTACATTCAGTTCCTCTTGTATTCTTTCCATATTTTTATCTCCAAAATACGGCATTATCCTGTAGGGGATTCCGTACCTTTCTGCCTGACGCGCCATATAGATCACTCCGTCTATGATCTTGGCAGGCAGATTGGTATGATCTACATTCAGATCTCCGCTGATCATAAGTGCTCGGGGAGAGATTTCTTTACAGAACGCCAGAAAACCATCTATATTTTCTCTGTCACAGTTTTCCGGCATCAGAATATATTTTATCTCTATAACAGCTCCCTCCTGGGCATAGCGGCGAATATGGCTCAGCACCCTGTCATAGGCATCCAGCCCTTTTACCTCTCTGTACGTCTCGCGGGTGCCTGCATCTACGCTCACATTGAGAAAGCTTCCGTCTTTTCTTGAAATCATCTCTGATATCTGCGCGTCATAAAGAACGCAGTTGGAAAAAACCTGCACCGGGTATTTTGAAAGGCTATCCAGAATTTCCTTTTTATTCGAAAGTATCGTAATCTCACCTGCTGAAAGCTGAATAGGTTCTTTCAAGTCTAATACATCCTTCTCCTCCAGCACACGCATCATTTGCGCAATATCCAGTTTTTTCGCCTGACATACCGCCTCCCTGTTCTTTTCTATTTCCCTGGCATTTCCAGGCACAGCACAGTATTTACAGGAAAGCTGACACGGATAGCTGGGGCTTATGGCAAGCACATGGATTTTGCTTGACCCCCCCCCCCATTTCCCCAGTATCCTTCATATAAGGAGGGGCAGCCATCGCAGGCGCAGGGCCGTCCTTCGGCCAGTGCGGCCATAATTTCGTTCCGATTCTCCAGATAGCGGGTAATGGTACTTTCCCAATCTTCATTATCAACCTCTGTATAAGGCGGATAATTTCTCAAATCTCCCCATACACAGCATTGATAAAGGCGGCTCTCATTAACAATGACTGTAGACTGCAGATGGAAACAGCCTAATGTAGGCTTCAGTGAAAGATTGCAGATATCCTTCTTTTGAGCAAATTTTTCCGCCACCAGTCCTTCTACAATTTCATCTCTTAGAGGCGGCTCTGGCGTCACCCACAATTTTAAATTTTCTCCAAACTGTTTCCGGGTTTCATCCTTCGTGAATACAGGAAGGCCGCAATAGATTGTTCCTGCCTTCTTTTCATCTGCATCACAGAAGGCAACCGGATTCAGGCCATAGTTTTTCACAACATCCACTGCATATTTTCCCTGATTTCCGGCTCCGTAAAGTATAACGTCATTTACTCGTCCATTCATATTTTGTATTCCTTTCCTCAACGGCATTTCACACTCAGCCTTCCTGCCCGTTCAGAATATTATAAATTCTGCTGCCATTTGTCTGCAGAACATCTTGTTCTGTTCTTGGGGAGGGCATATCTTCCAGTGCATCCAGATATCTCTGCAAGGAACAAGATTCTTCCTTCAGCTGTATATTGTGTTCAGGCTGCTCCCACAATTTTTTGAATAATCCGTTTAACACAGAACTGCAGATACTAATATCCAAATATCTCACCGATGCATCCCCCAGATCTACCTCCACCACAGTAGAGGAGTGGTACGGAAGAAGAATAAGTTTTCCTCTCCGCTGAAAACATACGGCAAATGCCTGTATCTTTGCGTCCGCCATTCGGATCTGTTTCCAGTCCAGAACACAGTTCTTCATACATCCGTCCGCAAAAAACTGCAGTTTAACATTTCGCATGGGCATATTGACAATCGCCCCTTCCACACAGCTGCAGGCAATGTATTTCAGCTGCTCATAAGGAACCGCTGCTTTACCCGCTTCTTTCTCAGGCAAAAGCTGTCTTGTGGTTATGTAGGTTCCGCCATCATATATGTCATAGCTCCTGCCATCGGCTGAGAAGGGATACAGATACCTGCCATCTGAAGTCATGGTTACAAATGGGTGATGATCCGCACCCTGGAAAAAATCCATAATATGCGTCTTTATATCAAAGGAAAAGAACCTATTGGTATCTCGAATGACAAAATATGCCTTTTCCCCGCACAAAGCCTCTCCCTGTACGATTCTTCCTTCTGCCTGGTGAGAATTTTCTCCATACGTAAAGGGAATAGAGTCATAGCTTTCTCTTTCCAGATCGAGTATATAGGCAAAGGAACTATAGATTACAGGAAACAACAGCACCTTCTCTTCTGCAAATGAAACTGCGTTAAAATAAACCAGATATTCCTCACTTCGGATAGGAAGGTAGCGGATCTCTCCCGTTACAGTATCATAAAAAGCAATATTTTTTGCCAGACATGGAATACAGATGACTTTTCCCTTATACCAGAACGCTTTCGTATAAAGGGATCCGCAAAATAACGGCTCCCTTTCAAAGCTGGTCACATACTCCGTCTTTCCCGTATCCGGATCCAGGCAGAACAGCCCATTGACCATATTGGAAACCATCCAGATCCGGCCCTCATCATCCATACAGGCGCACTGGGTTGTCAGCGGATAAGGGGATGTTTCTCTCATGGCTTATTCCTCCCTTTTCTGCACTGCCGGCCTTACCTTATGGGGATTGATTTCCACGTAACCGGCACATTGTCTGCAAAACTGCGCATATCCCTTTTGGCTGTACCCGGCTCTGAATTCTGCGGCCTCTTTAACGTTCTTTCTGGTATGAGCCCTCAAATCATATGTCTCAGCTGCATCAATGGGCGGGGTAATGCCTGCCTTTGCCGCAAACGAAGCATAATTGCAGGTGTAAAGTCTCCCCTTATAATATTCCTGCCATGGCACGTGGCAGCGGGAATATTTTTCTGTCAGTTCCTCCGGCGTTTTCTCTTTCTGAGAATAGGGATAAAGATCAATCCATGTATCGTACTTTTTAGAGATTACCTTCTCACCTCCACCGTATTTCAATAATAATTCCAGATTTTTCTCAAAGCTGTCTCTGTACTCCGGGAGGGCATCTCTATAGTCGTCTACTGTAATTTTAATATCCAGCTCCCGCAGCGCTTCCAGAAATGCAGACGGAGGCGTCACTGTGCCGTTCGTCACAGTCTCCAGAGAATATATTTTTGAGGAATACCGCTCCATTATGTAGCGCATACATTCTGCAAGATGAGGGTACAAAAGAGGTTCTCCTCCGCTTATCAGCAGCAGGCCAATATAATCAATATGTGCAAAGAACAAATCCAGATCCGCCTTTACCTCCTCCAGGGGACGCACCTCAAACCTGCTGCAGTATGTGGTAAAATTGAGACAGGCCTCACATCTTAAATTGCAGGCAGTAATGGGAATAAATGAGATCGAAGGAACGAACCATTCATCGTAAGCATAGGCTGCCACTACCGAAAGAAATTCCTCATAATGCCAGAAATCCTTTCCCAGTACCAGCCCCATTTCAGACAGCTGTCTGTCTATCTCTCCCGTCATCTCAGAGGCAAAAGAAACTATAATGCCTGCTCCTTCTGAAAGCAGGGCTTTTTGAGGGGCATAGACCGGCATCCCCTTAAAAATGCCTCCCTGTTTGCTCTCATCGTTATCTAGAAAACCGAGAACCGGAATTGTCTGATAGCGGGATAACAGGATATCCCGCACCATCGCCCCGTCATGACCGGCTCCGAACAGGTAAAATCCCTGGCATGACCTTATATTTTCATAGACCTCATCAAATTCATGGCCCCTGTTGTTCCATTTCATAAATTCCCGTTCCTCCATTCTTTCTTTTTTCATATTTACGCAAAAGAAGCGCATCTGCCTCCTGCTTAAGCATTATCCTTGTGTATCCAATCTCGCGCAGCTGTTTCAATGCCGGCAGATAATATTTCTGCGCGATGATAACGGTACATTCCCTGTGGCTGTCCAGATAAGACACCGGATAACAGGGTATCCCATCCACCTGCGTGCCTGCCTTATGGGGTGAATTATCCAGGAAACAAAACGCAGCAATCTGATTCCTGTTCAGCTCATATTTGAGCCGGAGTCCGTACTCTCCCGCTCCAAAAATGGCAATCGGCTTTGCGGCGTGGAGGGGATGACGCTCATTTTTTACATTCGCACTCCCTTTTTCCTCCATCCAGCGTTCCAGAATATAAAGTTCCTCGTTCCCCCCCATGCTCTTAATTATACCGCCAATTTTATGGTAAACCATATCAGCCTCAGGAGCGATGGCGCGGATATCCGCTGCAGACAGCCGAAAAAGGGCGGATAAAAACAGACGCCTGTTTTCCTTATCCACCTGATCCCTGAAACGGCTGGTACCCGATCCTGGATGCAGACGCACCCGGCTGACAGCAGCTTCCGAAAAAGCCATCTGCTGCCCCGGCATCAGGCGAAACATAAACTCGTTGTCCTGGGCCGTAAGCAGAGATTCATCGAACAGGCCGATTCTGTCAAAATGATCCCGGCAGAACAGAAGGCTGCTAAAGTGAAGTTCTCCCCACAACAGCAGAAAAAGCGGACGCTCCAGCAGGTCGCGGGGAAAATACCTTTGAAATGCAGTAGGGACGCCCCCATCATCCTCATCCCGAAACAGCTGATAATTGCCGGCACACACTGTTTCCGCATTTCCCGACATCTGAATCGCCCTCATCTGGCATTCCACCTTATCAGGCAGAAACAGGTCATCATGAGAGAGCCAGCAGAAATAACGGCCGTTCATGCTCTGTATCCCGCAGTTTAAGGCAGAAGCCACGCCTCCGTTTTCTTTTTCAATGTAACGTATCCTGTCTCCATAAGCCAAAGCTGCTTTACGGGTTTCCCCTCCATCCTCTGAACCGTCATTTACAACGATTACTTCACAGTGAGGATATGTCTGTCCCAGAGCACTGTCTATGGCCTGCGGCAAATACCGGGCTCCGTTGTACACAGGTATGACCACCGATACAAGACTGTCCTCTCTCATAGATACTCCCTTTGATCCACTGCCTGGATCAGAATCGGTTTTCCCATATTTTGGCAAAGCTGCACCAGGCTGCTTCTGTCGCCGTAATAGGCATCGCACAGCAGCAGCGCACGATCCAGATCTGGCGAATCATCGAAAATTCCCCAGCCTTCGTTTTGATACCGGATCTCCAGTTCCCGGTAAGGTTCAAGCAGCTCCGGCCGCATGGCCTGAAGGGTGGAGAGAGTCAGCGGATGGGGCCTCCAAAGCAGCGCTGTCTGTTTCTGCCTCTCTCTAAATACAGAAAATACATCCGCCATTTTATCGAGCATCTTCTCACCATGCTGTAAGAGAGCAGAAACGCTGGTATTATACAGCACGATCTTTTTTTTAGAACCGTCCGGCCGATACATCCGCTTTCTCCAGGGATCCGGGATCTGAAGCTCCTGTTTCCCGGCAGTTCCTTTATCCATCTTTGGAGATCCGAGGCCCAGAATTTTCTTCTCCCATATGGGTCTGCTCTCCGCTCCCCAGATCTGGGTCAATACCTGAATATAGGTCTCCCTCATCTGTTCTGACTGCACAATCACACGATCTGCATACTGCAGCGCAGGGACATTGCAGAAATGTGCGACAGCCTCCGTATATTCTCTGTTGGAACATGGCTGATCCTCCAGAACAAAGTATGGGATATACACGAGGCAGTCTGTATAGTTTCGGAGATTTTCCGAATAGAAAAAGGGATGGACGCTGGTCACAAAATTACTGTCATCATAAGGATTATGAATAAATATCATATCTGGGTGACGTTCCTTAAGGTCATACTCCGTATATCGGGTAATGGGTACATAGGATGGATACATCTCTGATTCATCACGGAGCTGCCCAAAGCTGTGATCCTGTCTGCGGTCATAATAGGGAAGAGGTACCACATAGGAATCGCAGGAAGGATCCTCCCTGGCCGCCATCCAGACACTCTCCAGGCTGTCCCACATAGATGCTTTATATGGGAGAAATACAACCTCCATGCGCACAGAAATATCCTTTGCAATCTGTCTGCTGAGCCTGTGGCAGAACGCATCCCCCTCCTTTAAAAAATCCTCTGCGGGTTCTTCATTGGAAACAAACGCCTGATACTTCTCATAAAGCCATTCGCAGTACGCCTCCAGACTTCCTATGATTTCTGAACACTCATTTTCAGACTGCTCGATGATTTCTCCGATGCGGACGGCGCCCTGCTGGCACTGTTCCAACAGCAAAAAGGCTGTCTCCTCCCCCTTCAAAACCGCCATTAAGATTTCTTTGTGGGCCTGGCGAAACGTCTGTATCAGTTCCAGTATCTTTTCTTTCTGTCTTTTTCTCATACCGCATCCACTCCAATTTCCTAATCCTTATACTAAATATATATATCGGCGCAAATGTGGAATCTATTAGAGCAAAAAATCCCAGGCCGAAGCCTGGGATTTTCGCCGTATGAACAACGGGAAACAGTAAAATTACTGTAACATATTTAATACGCCCTGAGGCATGGAATTGGACTGAGCCAGCATGGACTGAGCTGCCTGCATCAGGATGTTGTTCTTGGTGTAGGAAGTCATCTCGTCTGCCATGTCTGTATCGCGGATACGGCTCTCTGCTGCAGTTACGTTCTCGGAGGTTACCTTCAGGTTGTTGACAGTATGCTCCATACGGTTCTGAGCAGCACCGAGCTGAGCGCGGTAGGTAGATACCTTATCAATTGCAGTATTAATTGTATCAATAGCAGTAGTGGCGTTTGTAACATTATCTACAGTAATATTATTAATACCCAAAGCTGTGGAACCCATACCCTGAGAAGACACCTTTAATACTTCAGTTTTTGTGGCGCCAATCTGGAAGGTCATATTGTTATTAGCAGACAGTGGCTTAACACCGTTGAACTCTGTTGATGTAGAAATACGGTCAATCTCCTGAGTCAGAGCATCTACCTCTGCCTTGATGTTATCTCTAGCAGTTTTTGTATATGTACCATTCGCAGCCTGAGTAGACAGAGTCTTTAAACGCTGAAGCATGGAGTGGGTCTCTGTCAGAGCACCTTCTGCTGTCTGGATCAGACCAATGCCGTCGTTAGCGTTGCTTACAGCCTGGTTCAGACCGTTGATCTGAGAACGCATGGACTCGGAGATAGCCAGACCAGCTGCGTCATCGCCTGCGCGGTTGATCTTGTAACCGGAAGACAGCTTCTCCAGGTTCTTGCTCAGCGCGCTCTGGTTGGTAGATAAGTTTCTGTAAGAATTGATCGCTGCAATATTATGCTGAATTACCATAGTTAAATTCCTCCTTTAATTCAAAGAAAACGTCACGGCAGCATCCTTTCCGCCGCTTCTGTCCCCCATATGCGGGCCCTCACATCAGGAACAGATCTTCTTTCCATTTATATCTATCGGCAGATGCCGGAAATATATAAGCTAAGAATTTAAAATTTTTAAAACCAGATCCGGAAGGGCGTTTGCCTGGGACAGCATGGAGTCGGAAACCTGCAGCTGGATATTGGCTGCCGTGTAGTCTGTAAACTCCTGGGCCATATTCGTATCCCGGATCTGGCTCTCCGCTGCCGTCATATTTTCTGTGGTCACGCTGAGATTATTGTGGGTGCGCTGCAGATGGTTATACGCCGCGCCGAAGGAGGCTCGCACGTCTGACACCGCCTCTATGGCATTATCCAGATACTGAATGGAGTCATTGGCCTTATCCACAGAAGTAAAATCTGTCTTATCCAGCAGCAGTTCCTTACTTCCCATATAATAGCGGGCCACATCCAGCGTCTCTGCGCCGCTGCTTCCGATCTGCAGTGTAATCTCATCATCCTTCTGGGGCGGCGTCCAGCCCTGAGGAATATTGGCCGCCTGGGAAAACAGCGGCACGCCCCCAAAGCTGGTACTCTCGCCGATACGGTCAATCTCCGCCAGAAGCTCCTTGCGCTCCATATCCAGATCCGCCCTGGCCTGGGTATTATAGGTGCTGTTGGACGCCTGGACTGCCAGCGTTTTCATTCGGTTCAGAATAGAGTGAACCTCTGTCAGCGCTCCGTCTCCTACATTTGTAAGCCCCATCCCGTCGTCAATGTTGTCCATGGCTTGATTCAGGCCGTTGATGCGGCTGCGCATCAGTTCCGAGATCGCAAGGCCCGCTGCATCGTCCCCGGCCCGGACAATCCGGTAACCGGAGGAGAGTTTCTCCAGGGATTTTTTGAGTTTTCCCGTGGCGATCCCCTGATTGCGGGCTGCGTTCATGGACGACAGGTTATTCTGTATCTGCATGATGTAACCCTCCTTGCTGTGCGGCTTCTTAAACCGCTCCTCTGTGTCTTTGTGGTCTGCCCCTCACCTTTTGTGCGGGGCTCATTACCTGTTATATCGTCCGCTTTTTTCATTTCATAAGCGCCCAGATATATTTCCAGCCGGTTTTCTCAGATCAGGACGCCGGTGTCCTTTCCTGAATCCATCATCATCTGCAGCCTTACGATCTGCACCATATTGGCCCAGGATTCTCCGTCCATGCCGCCCTCCTGGCCCTGGGCCATGGCATAGAGCGCGCCCAGGTCAAATGCGCCGCCTGTACTTTTCCCTGCTGCCAGAAGGCCCGCCATACCGCTGTTTTCCGTATCAGTTCCAGACTGCCCCACAGGAAGCTGCCCTGTCAGCCGCGCCGCTGCCAGCCAGTCCATGCCGCTGTACTCCCGTTCTGTCACTCCCGGCCCCACGTCCCCATAGGCGGAGGTGACCATTTTTCCGGAAGAAAGGCTGTCTGTTCCGTTTAAGTCGGCCATGATCTTTCGGACATAATTCTGAGTTTCTTTATAGGGCGGGACGCCTCCGTACTTCTGCACGCTCCCAGGGCCGGCGTTGTAGGCCGCCAGAGCCAGGCTCACATCCCCAAACCGGTCCAGGTTCTGCTTTAAATATTTCGCTCCGCCCATGATATTCTGGCGGGCATCATAGGGGTCGCTGACCCCAAGGGAACGGGCGGTGCCGGGCATCAGCTGCATGACGCCCATGGCCCCTGCTCCCGACACCGCTTTGGGATTAAAATTAGACTCCGCCTTTGCAACCGCCCGCAGCAGACGGGGCGAGATGTCATAGCAGGCTGCCGCCTCCTCAAAGATAGCGTCCATACTGGTGGCTGCCGCTGTCATATTTTTTCCCAGAACGTCCTGAAATCCGCCCTGGATCTGGCTGTTTGTGCCGGTCTGTACTGCTTTTTGCATCCCCGCGGCCTGATCCGCCGCCGGTACGATGATACTCATTCTCTTTTACTCCTTTCTCGCGATCCCGTCCGCTCCGATCTGCCAGCCGTCTATGGCCGTGCCCTGGGCCATGGCCCCGTCGCTGTGCAGGAAATACCAGTTGTCCTTATACTGGATCCACCCGGTCTGCATCCTGCCATTTTCGTCCATATAATACCAGCGCCCGTTTATAAGCACCCAGCCCCGCTCCATATAGCCGTACTGGTTGAGATAATACCAGTTTCCCGGTACAGGCTGTATCCAGCCCGTCTGCATATCTCCGTCCGGCCCCAGATAAAACCAGGAACCATTGTTGATATCCACCCATCCGGTCTGCATGACACCGTTTCCGTCCATATAATACCAGCGTCCGCCATAGTTTAGCCAGCCCCGGCTTCTTGTGCCGTCCGCGCCGAAGTAATACCATTTCCCATCTGCCTTTTTCCATGTATTTACAGCCAGAGAACCGTCCGGCGACACATAATTGTCTCCTTTAAAGGAGCCGCTGTCTCCCGGCCCTCCTGTGTCTGTCCGGTCTGTGGATGCGGCGTGCTTTTCAGTGATTTCATCTAGTTCCTGTTCTGTGGAGGTTACATACTCACCCTCCTTTAAATACTTCTTCTGGGCCGCCGTTACAGGCACAGCCTTTACCTCATAATAGTAGATCTTATCGGGATCCGTCATATACTCCCCAAGGCTTGCGCTGTTATCTGTAACGGTCATACGTTTGACCACCTTGTCGTTGCCGTAAAGGGTAAGGGTATAGCCAGGGGCATAATCCACCGCCTTCCACACGGCCTTTTTAGAGGAAGTGCTGCTCCAGCCTGCCTCAGAGGTATTTCCCAGTACCGTTACAGGCGTATAGTCTGCCTTCACCTGAAGGGTGTTGTCATCCAGAGCCTTTGCGGACACATAATCCGCGCCGCTTACCCTGCACTTGGAGCTTCCCAGGGAGGAGGGGAAATATTTGCCGTCATCGGCCACTATATTGATCTCCACCCGAACCTTCCGGCCCGGTTTCCAGTTGTCATACTCTGTACGGTACTGAACGTCCCCCAGGGAAACGCCGGAACCGCTGACTGTAATCTTCGGCTCCGGGATTTCCTCAGCGTCACCGTAGGCAGTTGTAAACGTGACGCTGAGACTTTCGATCACGCTGCTGTCCGCCGCTAAGGCGTACAGCCGGCTGTGCCATCCGGTTCCCGTCCCTGCAAGCACGATGGCCGCCGCGCAGGCGTACAGTAATTTCCTCCCGCTGCCTCCCGGCTGTTTCCGTTCTCTCTTATCCCTCATCCTCTGTTTCCCTCCTGTCTCCATATGCCGTCACTGTCCAGGTAAAAGCTGTTGATATAAGTATCCCTGGCCATGACCCCGGAACCCGGCATAAAGTAATACCAGTTTCCATCGATCTGCATCCAGCCCTGAACCATGACCCCGTTGGCATCTGTAAAATAGGTATTGCCGTCCCGGTTCAGCCAGCCGGTAAACATGGCGCCTTCCAGGCTGTTTTCCACCGTATTCAGATAATACCAGTTTCCGTTCTGGTTCAGCCAGCCCTTGTACATAGAACCGTCGCTGTTAAAATAGTAGTAATACGGGCCGATCACCTGCCAGCCCGGCCCGGCCATAACGCCCTTGGTATGCCCGTTTTCTGTGAGGGGGTAAAAATAATACCACACGCCGCCGATCTTGCTCCAGCCTACCGCCATTGCGCCGTTGGAATACAGATAATACCAGTTTGCGCCTTCCTGTCTCCAGCCGGTCTGCATATGGCCTGTCCCGTCAAAGTAGTACCACTGGTCATTTACACAGTACCACTCTTCCCGGCAAAGCTGTCCGTCCGGCAGACGGTAGATCCAGCCATCGCCCTCTTTTACCCAGCCGGTGGGCTGCGTAGTGCCGGGCCTTACGGCCGCGTTTTCGTTCTGCTGTCCTTTTCCGTCCGAAACATACCGGTCTGTGATGGTCAGTTCTCCTGATTCGGTCCAGTCGCTGTTCCCGCCGTACTGCTTCTGCTCCGCCGTCACGGGAATGGAGCGCACTTTGAAGGTGTATTCGCCCGCCTTTGTCATATAGGGATAGAAATTGTACTGCAGCGAGCTGGTCTGGGCCACCCGGTACACCTGCTTACTGTCCCGGTACAGCTGAACTTCATAATAGCCTGAGGCATTATCCGGCTTTTCCCAGCGGGCCTCGCCCAGATTATTCTCATTCCAGTAGGCCTCCTCCGGTTGCCCGAAATCGCCTTTGACTCCCTTGACGCGAAGCGTTACGATCAGATTGTCCCCGTCCCGCCTGGCCGATACAAAGGTGCCCCCGCTTATCTTTACGCTGGAGCTTTTATAAGATGCGGGAAAATAATCCTCGCTCACGTCCTCCGGCTCCAGAGTCACCCGCATCTGGGGTTCCTCCGCCGCCTTCAGCTCGTCCCCGCTTTTGTCCACCCACTCCGCCTCTGTCACGCTGTACTTACTTCCGCTGCCGCTTACGGACACGCCGCCCGTATCCGGGGTGCCGCCGATCTGTATTTTGGGAAGCTTCACTCCCGGTTCCAGCTTTGAGGTTACCTTGATGCTTACTGTGTTAATAGGTTTTGTAGCTGCAAAAACAGCAACTGGTGATGCTGTATGTACGGAAAGTCCCATGGATGCTGCCAGAAAAAACAACGCTGTCCCCCTGCTAACGGCTCTCAGCCGCCTGCTCTTTTCTGTCCTGCTCATCTGTATCTGCACTCTCCTTTTTTTCTGTATCTGCGGGCGCAAAGCCCAGAAAATAAATGTAGATATCTACAATGGCCTGGTATAGCTCCTCCGGCACGGCGGCTCCCAGCTTTAACTGGCCCAGAAGAGCCGCCAGGGAATTGTCCTCATATACAGGTACTCCCGCCTTCACCGCCGCCTCCGTGATCCGCTCCGCCATATAGCCCATGCCGGAAGCCACCACTACCGGGGCCTGATCCCGGTCAGGGGAGTATTTTAAAGCAATGGCCTTTTTTTCCAGTAAACGGTCAAATTCTGACATCGATGGCTTTCTCCTTTCTAAGAATATCCGGGAATACCTCTTCCAGCCGCATCTCCCCCTGCTTTTCCTGCACCAGCAGGCGGCTGACCTCCATTCCGTTCTGACGGAAGATCCCTGTCACTTTTTTCTGGATCTCCTGGCGTTCCTCCATCAGCGCCGGAGGAACCGCCAGCTGAAGCTTTGCCTTTCTCTCCTGCAAAGAAGCCGCCAGTTCAAAATCTCCCACTCCGCTGATCTCAAAACGCACCAGAAACCGGATCTTCCGTCCGCCCTGGGCCTCATCCTCCTCCTTGTGAGCATCCGGATCCACCCACAGTTCGGACATTACTTCCTTATCCTGGTACTGAAATGGAAGAATCAGGTGCATCAGGGGGAGATAAACGCTCTCATTTAAAAGAAGGCTGTTTAAAAGCTGGTAGAAGGGCTGCACCTGCTCCAGGCCCGCTCCACCCTCCATCCCTTTTAAAAGCAGGGAGGAAAAGGCGTCCGCAAAGCCGCTCTGGTGCTGCCCCGGGGTTACGCCCTCAAGAAGCATTGTAAGGGCCGCCTTTGGATCATCTCCGAAAAACCTGGGAAACTCCCGGCTGGATGCCATGCGGTCAAAAAGCTGAAGCAGCTGCTCTCTGCTCCCGTTTTCATACTTTATGCAGTTTAGCACCAGCATCATGGTGGCGCTGCGCACGGCCCCGTAATCGTGGGTTTTGGAAATATAGCGGGAAAGAAACGGGATCACCTGCCCCCTTAATGTTTCCATGTTTTCCTGGGTACGTCCATTTTGGGCTCCCCAGTCCATCCCCTTTAACAGCTCCTCAAATTCTCCTCTTACCGACGGAAACAGCAGGGAAGTGATATCCTTTGTCAGAGTCTCCATCTGGCGCAGCAGGTGCTCTCCCGCAGAGAAATCATTGTACGCCCGCAGAAATTCCATAGCGGCGTCCTTCATGGAAGAGGAGGATCCCTGAAGCAAAAGGGAGCGGAATTTTTCAAAGAACGGCCCCGAAAACTTCAGCTGCTGGGATGTCTGTTCCTTTAAAAAGCCGGTCACATCCTCCGGGCTTTCAAACTGAAGGGAGGTAAGCAGTTCACGGATCAGCTGTCCGGTCTGTTCATCCCCCTGGGCCGCTATGCCGCTTCCGGAGAAAAGATCGCCAAGCAGCTGTGTCAGGTCTGTCCCCTCGGCAAGCTTCTGGAGGAAGGCCCCGTAATTGCTGCTGTAGCCGGCGACACCGACGTTCTTCTCCCCTGTCGCCGTACCGCTTTTCCCGCTCTCCTGGCCGTCCGCCCGCACCACGCGGGAGGGATCTGAGGGGTTTCGGATCTGCTGGTCGGACAGGGGCGTCTTAAGCGGCTGCTCCGCTCCTATATTTTTTGTTTCTGTATTTAAAGCTGAATTGGTCACCTGTAAGATATTTGCCATAGTGTTCCCCTTTCGCAGTCTTTCATTTTTATTATCGGCGCGTTTTATATTCTTATTAGTTCCTATATTTATGCAGTGACTGCCTCCAAAAAATGACGGCAGTTTTTTCTTATGCGTTCCCGCAATGTGACGATAATAGAGGTAAGAGCATCACAGTACGCAAAAAGGAGAAGCTTATGAATATTCAGTTTTATACATGGAGGGCAGGAGGCGAAAGCCCGGCCCGTTCTGCCGCCCCGGCTTCCTCTCCGGCTTCGGCAGAGCCGGACCCGGTTATGAGGGGCAATTACGACCGGGCATCCTTCCAGATCAGGGAAGACGCCCTTTTGGATGATAAAACGTTTGCCCGTTCCCTGGCAAAAAACGTGATCGGTGAACTGGCCGGTTCCGAAGGCCCCCGGCCGGAGCGCATCGCCCAGTTAAGAAGAGAAATCGCGGAAGGTTCCTACCATCCCGATGCCATGGCCATCGCAGACGCCATGGCTGATCTGTGAGAGCCCCGGCAGAGCTTCTCCCGGTTCTCGTCCGCCTTGCGGATGTGCTGAAACGCTTAAACCGGGCGGAGGAGGAAAAGGCGGCGGCAGCCAGCCAGGGACATCACCAGTTATTAGATCCCATCCTGACAGAGGAGCAGGCTCTGATCTTAGAGCTTCGGGGGCTGGAGCAGCGCAGGCTCTCTGTTTTAAAGGCAGCCGGTCTGGAACAGGCTACGGTCAGTCAGCTTCTGGAGCAGGAGGACAACGAGGGAAAGGAACGCCTTTCCCCTGTTTTTGAGGAACTGACCCAGGCAGCTGGACGGCTGCGGGAGACAAAGGAAAGCGCAGACCGTATTTTAAACGTGCGCCTGCGCCAGATCCAGCATATCTCAGGTCTGTCCGGCGGCCCTCACTACGATGAGTACGGCTGATCCATGTTCAGACACCGCTTAAAGCGGCAGTGATTTTATGATTTTTGGAGGTAACACTATATATGGTACGAGCAACATTTGCCGGATTCTCTACGGCGCTTTCCGCTCTCCAGGCCAATCAGAAGCGCCTGGATATCACGGGACAGAATCTTTCCAACATGAATACGGTGGGCTACACCCGTCAGCAGCTAAACACATCCAGCCTAAACTACACCGGCGGCGTATGCCACACGATGAACGGCTCAGAGAATGTAGTCGGCTTCGGCGTCAGCATGGACGGAGTATCCCAGGTACGGGACCCCTATCTTGACACCCAGTACCGCCTTCAGATGACAAAGGCGGATTACAATAATTCCCTGCAGACGGCCCTGGATTCTCTGGCCAATATACTGGATGAGACGAATATCAGCGGCCTTAACGCTGCATTTAAGGATATCCAGTCGGTACTGACAAACATAAACGATCCCTCTAAGGTAGTGGATCCTGTCTACGAGAGCGAGCTCCGTTCCAAGATGGAGAATCTGGCGGCCCTTTTTAACAAATCCGCTTCCCAGATCACAGAGGCGGAAAAATCGGAATTTGACCGTGTAACCGGTGCAGGCACCAGTGAACAGGGCGCTGTGGACAAAATCAACGATATCCTGCGCCAGATCGGAGAACTCAATGTCCAGATCAAGCAGAATCAGGTAGCCGGACAGCCCTCCCTTGAGATGATGGACGAGCGCAACGTGCTTCTGGATACGCTTTCCAGTTATATTCCCATTGAGGTCAGCTACTATAAAGACAGCTCCCACAGCGGCACCTATACAGCTGCGGACGGCTCTATCCGCGACCGCGCCTATGACTACGACGCCAGCGGAAAGATCATCGGAAAGCGGGAGTGGCCGGACGATCTGAAGGTTGAACTGGTATACACCGACGCTCAGGGAAATACTCAGCGGATGACCCTTGTAAACGGTTCTGAGCAGGGTGCGGACGGCAAGCAGAAAAACTACGGCCAGCTGGAGGCTGTAAAGGCAGACAATAACAATGCGGCGGCAGACCGGAACGATCCCACAAACGTGGCTGTAAAGTTTACCGCCGCCCAGAGCAGCGCCGCCGCAGGAACCAATCCCGCAACCACTACTGCCGGAGCAGCCAGCTCCCAGTTTTCCGGCGGCTCTCTTCAGGCAAGTCTTGATATGCTGGGCAAAAAAGGAACCGGCGGCACGGACGATGTGCGCGGATATCAGTATTATATGAGTAAGCTTGACACACTGGCAAAAAGCTTTGCCGATACCATGAACGACCTGAACAAAAAAGGCGGCGGCGGTGAACTCTTTATGAACAGCGCCACTGGCAATTCCACCGGCATCAATGCCTCTAATATCAGCATCAGCACCGGCTGGACAAACGGAAAGACTCATATTGCCACCGGCGGTGACAGCCCTACAGATACTGTACGGGCCATGTTAAAGGCCATGTCTGAGGCCAGTGTGGAAGGAAAGACCTATGCGAATTATATGAACCACGTTTCCACCCAGCTGGCTACGGATTCCAGTTCCAACACTACTGCCCTGAAGACAAACGTAACCGTGTTAAATTCTATTCAAAGCTCCAGGGACTCCATTTCCGGCGTGAGCATGGATGAGGAGGCTACCAATATGATGACCTATGTTTCCGCCTACAATGCGGCTTCCCGCCTGATGACGGCCTTAGACGAGGTCTTAAATACACTGATCAGCAATACCGGCATGGTAGGACGGTAATGTATCATAACAGGAGGTTTCTTTTATATGCGAGTTGTAAATTCATCGGTATACAGCAAATTTACATCCTCTGTCAACGATGTTCACAGCAAGTTAAACAAGGCGATGAACAAGGTTTCCAGCGGAGCGGCTTATGAATCAGCCGCCGAGAATCCGCTGGCCTATTATCAGGGCAAGCAGATCGACCAGATCTATCAGGATACAAAAAGCAAAAACGCTCTCCTGGGCGATGTGAAGAACCGTCTCTATCAGCAGGAACAGGGCGCTTACAATATCCAGCAGCTTCTTACGGGTTCAAAGACAGCTATCCAGTACCTGAGCGACAGCACCCACAATACAGACAAAAATACGGTGCAGACCAAGCGGGATGAACTGCTTCAGAGAGCGCAGTCCATGGTATCAAACCTGAATTCCCAGTATGGAACGTACTATGTGTTCGGCGGCAATGATGTGTCCACTACTCCGTTCGCATTAAGTGACGACGGGTCTACATTGACCTTTACCCATAAGTTTACGGACGGCACCACTCAGACCATGACCATGAAGCTGACTTATGACAAGGCAAATAACAGCTACGGCTATGAGATCAGCGATGCGGATCTGAACAAGATGCTTACAGCCATGCGGGAACAGGGACGAGTAGATGTTGGATACGGGGATATTTCCAACGAAAAAACGCTGTTAGACACCTACACCGGCGGCCTGAATGTGCTGACCGGCTTAAGTTCAGATGCATTGAGAGCCATGAGTGATCAGGATGCCAAGGATGCAATTAAAAAGGGGCTGAACGAGGGGCCTCTGGGTCTTGTAAGTTCCGCGGTGATGGCTTCTGACCAGTATATCAACGGGACCATCGATGCGGGTACGTTTACAACCACCATGGGCAATCTTCAGACCGGTATGTCAAAGGCAGAGCACACCATCAGCACCGTATATGCCGACCTTGGCAATAAATCCAGCATCCTGGATACCACAAAGAAGCGTCTGGATGCGCTGGAGGATTCACTGGAGACTCAATATTCCGATCTTTTGGGGGCTGATCCATACGAAGCGATCATGGAGATGTATTCTTATCAGTATTCTTACTCTGCTGCCCTGAAGGTAGGAGCAAACCTGCTTCAGTCATCTCTGTTTGATTTTCTGAGCTGACAAAATCATTTTAACAGCAGGTACATATAAAGGGGGACGCAATGGGACAGTTATTGGAGGTTACTGCAAAACCATTTAAAGCAATTCATTTCCGTCTGAACGGCCGGCTTGTGCCGGATGACAGACTTGTACTGGAAAAGCATATCGCTCTTGCCAGAAAAGCCGCTTTTATGCAGGCTAACAATGAACTGGCACAGCCGGATATGAATTATATCCTTAAGGTTAACCGCGCATTTTCTGCCGGCGGGGGGATTTCTGGTTCGCCGATATCCCTGCCGGGCGAAGCAGCTGCCGGTTCCCTGCCAAACAGGCCATCCGGTTCTTCCGGCGCCGGCTCTTCATCCGATTCTTTTCCCGGCCGGGATACATCATCTGAAGCGGCCGCCGCATACACCCAGCAAAGAGGCAGCTTTGAAACACGGGTGGCCTCCGGGGATGTAACCTATATCCCGGCCATTGAGATGACGATCATCACCTCTTGGCCGGAAGTGGATTTTACATACACCGGCGGTTTTAACTATGTGCCGCCCAGAGACAGCGACGCCGAAGGAGAAGCGCTGAATTTAAAGATATAGGAGTTTTTACTTATGACAATCCATACCGATTACCATGGAACCATTGAATATGAAGCAGATGAGCTTGTGACCTTTTCAGAAGGTATTTTCGGTTTCCCCTCATTGAAGAAGTTTCTTCCTCTGTGCATGGATGAGGGGGACAGTTCTCTTTTGCTTTTACAGTCTGTAGAAGATCAGCAGATCGCATTTTTCCTCATCAATCCCTGTTCGCTGCTGCCAGACTATGATCCTGTTCTGCAGCCGGAGGATCTTACCGCTCTGGAAGTAGAAAACAGCGGAGAGCTGTCTTATTATTCCATCTGTGTAGTGCGCAGCAATTATCTGGACAACACAGTAAACCTAAAATGTCCTCTGGCTATCAATCCAGTCACACGCCAGGGACGGCAGGTCATTTTAAATGGAAATAATTACGGCTACCGTCATCCTTTAAGCACTCTTTTAAATCAGCCAGAGAACATGAATGGAGGTAATTGCAATGCTGATTCTCAAACGTAAAAAAAATGAGAGCATTCTCATCGGTGACGATATCCGCATCACCATTATCGAATGCTCTTCCGGTATTGTTCGTGTGGCAGTGGACGCTCCCAAGGAGGTTTCAATCATCCGTGAGGAGCTTCAGGAAACGGCAGACATGAACCATGATGCCCTTGTAACGGATCCTTCCGCACTTCAGAGCGCCGCTGCCGCACTTCTTCCCTATTTAAGGGAATCCTGCTGATCCTTTTTTCTAAAAAGGGAATACAGCTCATTACAGTCATCCATAAACCGCCGGTACAGAAGCTTTCTTCTGGCATGGCGGTTTTCGCGCTCTTCTGCTTTCAGGATAGATCCGGTCAGCGCCAGGGCCTCCGGCATGGTTTCGGGATACTCCTTCCCATAACCAAGGATACGGTTTTCTATCACATCATACACTTCTAACTCATCCTGAGAGGGTGAAACCGCACGTTCTTCCTTTGTCCCAAACCACATATAGCCCAGTCCCAGCAGTTTTTCACAGAGGGAGCCGATTTTTAAGCCTTTGAGGCGCTGCCAGATCCGCTCCATTTCTGGTGTTTCTGCCAGACTGCGGTGAAGGACGCACAGATCCATCAGATGGCGAACCAGAAGCTGATCCGTGGCGTACAGATAGGCCGCCTGGGCAAAAAGCCATATGAGCCGGTCTGACGGGCTTAATATACGGATATGGGTATAAGGAGCCGCCGTCTCTCCACGGTCAAGGAGCCGGGAAAGCTGTTTGTGATAAAAGGGCGTTTTATAAGGGATGCCGTCGTAGAGCTCTACAGAAAAACCGTCCGGACGCCGCAGACGCTCCCCATAGACGCCGTATGCACGATCTGTCTCATATCCAAGATCTATCAGATATCCCTTGGCAAGCACATAATTTTCCGTGTTCATATACAGACAGAGAGAGCACACTCCTGCCATCTCCGGCATTTCATAAAGCAGCCTGCGGCTGCTGGAACCGACAATAAGAGCCGGAATCTCCCGGCTCTCCAACAGCGCAAGGAACTCCTGCTCTCCCTCTGTACAGATATCTCCAAACCGGAGACTTTCCTGATAACGTTCAAAAAAACGGTCCCTCCACTGCTGAGGCACCTTTTCATTTCCCAGGACTGCCACATAGATCAGATCAGCGATCCGGTTGTAGTCCGCAATCCGAAACATCCGTTCCCAGTCCAGTTTTCCATGCAGCGGCCGCAGGTCATCCTGACGTGCCACAGAGGCCGCCATGCTGACCAGCAGACGGCCTTCAAATAAGATTCGATTCATTTTTTTACCTGTGTCTAACCCTTCTTGCAAGCATACTGTCTTTTGCGCGTATCTGTTCGATCAGAGACTGTGTCCGCACCCGGATTTCCCTGATCTTCTGTATCATAGCGGCCTGGGCCGGACTGACGCCTTCCGTCCAGCCGTCTGCCTGACTAATGGGGCCAAGGGCGATGGCATACAGCTTTCTTCGGAGACTTATCTCCTCTTCTGTCTGACGGCGCAGTTCTCCTTCACAGGCTGCATGGCGTTCCATCTGTTCCCCCCGCATCTCCAGAAGAAGAGAGGCAGAGACCGTGTCTCTGCGCTCTGTGGCCTCTGCCAGTTCATCGGTCAGCCGGCCGATCTCCCGGAGAAAATTATAGCGTCTCTGAAGAAGGATCATAATATTTTCCAGCGCTTTATCCACCCCGTTCCTCCTATCCAAGAATACCCTTGTTCTGTACCATGTGATTGCCTCCTGCAATACGGCTGGCCTCGTCAAAGGCTGACCGCAGTTCTGACAGGATGTGGCTCACACGGCCGATTTCATCGGCCTGCCGCTCTCTTCCCGCCTGGATCCGGCTTATATCATAGATCAGATACTGGTATATCTTCCTCAAGTCAAAGCTGATAGGCTGGTTTAAATCCAGAATCTCGATCAGATACCGGAGAATACGGGTGACACGCTGAAGGCAATCGTCAAATACTGCGTAATTTTTATCCTCCAAAGCGATCTGTGATTTTTTAAGACGGCTGATTGCCTCGTCAAACAAAAGCAGCAGCAGCTCGGGGCCGCTCATGGAGTAAACGCTTTTCTCTTTGTACTTTTTATAACCATCCATTTTCCATCACCTCAGCATCAGCCGGACAGAGAGGACAGATAGCCGGACTGGCTGTTCATCTGGCTGATCAGCGTTTCCATCTGGGTAAACTGGCTGATATAGCGGTCCTGTTCCGTCTTAAGCTGGTCATTCAGACGGTCGATGGCATCCTGCATCTCCTGCAGCTGTGTATAGATCTGGTTATTGGTCAGGGACAGGGAGATCTTTTCCGAACCTGCTTCCTCGATCAGAGAACCGTAGGAACCGCCGTTTTTATAGGACCAGCGGGTTGCGTATGGAGTCAGCGTGTCCTCCACGATAGATATAAGTCCCTTCTTCACCTCTCCGCCTCCGGTAAAGATATTGGAGACAAGATCAGGATCACTGGTCATGGCTGCTTTAAACTTGGTCTCATCAAAGGAAAGGGTTCCTCCATCCGTATAGTCATCAGAAATCGTAATGCCGATCTTCTCCAGATCATCATAGGAAACGCCGCTTCCCATCAGGTCTGTCAGAACGCCCTGTATGGAGCTGCTCAAATCCCGCAGTGTCGTATCGCCGAATAAAAGTCCCTGCTTTGCTTTTTTCTCCCAGTTCTCAATGGACTTATCATCCATCTCTTCCTTCTGGGCGTCAGTCAGAGGCGCATAGCTGCTGTCCGGCTTTGTGGTAATCTGGGAGTTGATTTCCTTAACCAGAGCGTTGTAGTCCTCTACAAACTTTTTAACGCGCTCTGTCACTGCATCTACATCTGCGGCAGCGCTGAAGGTAACACTTTGGGAACGGTCTACCGTTCCGTCACTGTTAAAGCCAAAGGTTCCGCTTACTGTTACTGTTAAGCCTTCCAGATCAAAGGAATTGGTGGAGCTGGTGACTGTGGTCTCCACGCCGTTTCCGTAGCTTACAAGGATCTGGGCATCCTGTCCGTCGCGATTATTTGTTTCATCTTTGCTTCCAAAGATATTCTCAGCCATTCCCCCAAGCTCAATCTTTCGTCCGCTTCCCGTCTCGGTTGCTGTGAGTGAAAACTGGTTAGTTCCCGCAATATAGGACGCCTTTACTCCTATCTCATCATTTTCATTGATCATAGCCATAAGCTGATTCACCGTAGTGTCTTTGGTCAGGCCGGAAATAGCGACGCCGTTAATGGAGAAATCTTTCAGTTTCTTATTAAATTCGTCCTCTGTCATATTCTTATCAAAGCCCAGCTGCTCCCGGTTATAGTACAGGCTGGAGTCTAAGCTGAGTTTATTGGACTGATTGGCCTGGATTCCTATTGCATTGCGCAGCTCCAGGCTGTCTGCATTGATGCTGATCGTCTCCTGGCTGTTGACGGGCTTAAAGGAAAGACCTCCATCCGTGCCTGTTTCCACGGTGATTTTATCCTTTCCGAACGCTTTGTTAATTCGGTTCTGAAGAAGCTCCCTAAACTTATCATAGGAGTCGACTGTCTCCCCATCCTTGATCAGCTCAATGGTCTTTTTCTGACCGCCATATGTGACTGTGATACTCTTACCAGTCATATACTCCTTCAGGGTCTCGCGGGTTACATAAGAATCCTTAAAAGCGCTGGTAGATTTATTAAACTCATCCAGAGTGATGCCATTATTCAGTTCATCCTCGCTCAGCTTTGTCTTATCAAAGCCCATGGCGGTAAGAGCGGAGGAGGTGCTTCGGATGGAATAGCCTTTCCCTGCATCCGTAATATTGGCCGTCTGCTCTATGGTCAGGTTTCCGCTGCCATCCAGTTTAAAGTGAATGCCGCTCTTTCCGTTTTTCCCCATAAATTCCTGGGAATCCAGGGCTTCATTGAGCTGATCCACCAGCTTGGCCGGATCCTGGGTGTAATCGATCTCTTTTGTCTCTTTCTTGCCGTCCGCTCCAGTTACTGTATAGCTGGATGGAAATGTAAAGGTAACTGCCTCATTAAAGCTTTTATCGCTGGAATTGTAGGTTCCAAATACCAGCTTTGTTCCCTCCAGGTTGGAGGTGAGAATGTTCTTATCTGAGGACTCAAATTTACTCTGAGTGATACCTGTAGACACTGATCCGGGGCCTGTCATGGAATCTGAAAGACGGTTGGCTGCGGTAGCCAGCTGCTTTACCCCCAGAAGAGACAGATAATCCACCATGTCAGAGGTTCCGGAAGCCTTTACATACTTGGTAACGCTGGAATCTCCATTTACAGAAATCTGGTTTTTCGCAAAGAAGCTTCCATCTGAGAGGCTGCTGGTAGCGGAAAAGCCAAGGAAATTATCCTGCAGATCCAGAATCTTATCACTGATGGACCGGAACGCCTCCTGCTTCCAGGTCAGCTTTGTCATGGCCTGCTTTTTACTGGTGATCTTTGATGTAGTACCGGATGTCATCTGTTCAATGAGCGTATCACGGTCAATACCAGAAGCCAGGCCGCCGAAACCCTTAAGGGACGTATTGCCAAGACTGCTGGTTGCTGATGATATACTTGCCATAATTACATACTCCTTTCGTGTACTCTTACTTTAATTATCGGCAAGATCCTACAGATCATAAGGTTCCATTCGCTCATGGCGGGGATGTTCCCGCACGTCCATGCAGGCTTTCACGGTCTGTGTCAGGAGACTGACGCGGAATTTGTTCTTATAATAGCTTAGAAGCGGGGATACTGCCGTCCTGTCCGCTACGATATATTTGGCCGGAAGGCGGGTAAGGAGCAGAGCCATCACATCCGCCTGACAGCGGCTGCACAGGCAGACGCCGTACTTTTCCATTTCCGCTCTCACACTCTCCGGGCTTAATATCTCTTCCATCACGTTAACCATTCGGTATGAAGGTTTCTCCTCCGGCTGGAACGCCGTCTGGGACTCTGGCCGGGCTGCGGGCTGCGGCACTTCCAGAGGCTCTGAGAGAGCTGCAGAGTACGGCGCCGGCTGTGATTCCCCACGAAACATCGGCAGATCTTGCTGTGGCTCTGAGGGCAGCTCCGCATGAACCAGCGGCCGATCCGGCTGCGGCTCTGACGGCTGTTTAATCTGTGATCCCCCTGAGAGCACAGCCGAACTGTCCGGCAGATTGGGCTGCTGTTTTTGCGCTGCATCCCCTCTGACATCCCCGTCTGCCGTTTCTCCCAGCTCATGCAGAAGTTCCCTGCGGATATCACTTGAGATCTTTTCATCCTCGCTGGAATCCACCACCACTACTTTCTGCTCTGTCGCAGCAGATGACGGCTCCGGTGAAACCGGGCGGGCCTTTGGCGCTGCGGCTGCCTCCGGGGCCTCTGTTTCCCCGGAGACGGTATTTCCTCCTGTGATCAGGTTGAGTACATGAGAGGTTTTATTCGTCTTTCTTGCCATTTTCCTCCTCCTTACAAACCGATAATCCCGGCAGTCTCCTGAACGAAATCCTTATAATCACGCACAGCAGATGAACGGGGATTATATGTAAAAATACTCTCTCCATGCGCCGGGGCCTCTGCGATTGCCACGCCGTTTCGTATCTTTGCGTCAAACACGCGGGTATTCATCTGGTCTGCCAGCTGCTGGGCCATCTCCAGTACATCCCTGGCAAGACAGGTACGCCCATTAAACCGTGTGAGCAGGATTCCCAGCACCTTCAGCCGGGGATTAAGCTGGCTCTGCACCGATTCCACCGTCTCCTTTAGCTGTGAAAGGCCTACCAGGCTCAGGATATCGGAGGCCATGGGAATTACCAGATAGTCCGATACGGCGTATGCGTTGACCGTCAGAAGGTTTAAGGCAGGAGGCGTATCAATGACCACATAGTCATATTCTCCCAGAACCGGCTGCAGCGTATCCCTGAGAATCGACTCACGTCTCTGTCCGCGCACCAGCTCCAACCCTGTGCTGCTGAGTGTGATATCCGATGACAGGAGGCCGCACAGCTGCGTCTGCCGGATGGCTTCCCGTACCGGTATCTGCCCTTTTAAGGCATCCAGCACAGTATATCCCGCTTCCGCGTCCAGCCCCAGACAGAAACCAAGATTTCCCTGAGGGTCCAGGTCGATGCAGAGCACACGTTTTCCCTCCATCGAGAGTCCGGCCGCCAAAGCTGCCGTGGTGGTTGTCTTTCCGACTCCCCCTTTTTGATTTGAAACTGTGATTATCGTTGCCATTTATGTATCCTCCTGTTTTTTCTCGTGCACTCTCATATACGCACAGCCGGGAAAGGTCATGGCTGCCACAGGGCAAGTTCCTCCCCTGACGGAGCCTGATCCAGCGCTTTTGCCACAGAATCCGCATCCAGGGGAGTGGCTGAAATCCCCATGGCCGTAAAGAAATCTCCCTGATCCTCCCCAGACATAGACCGGGCATCCTCCTGAAGCTGCTCCCATTCTCCCTGGTCGGTCTCATCGCCGTCCACATAATAAAGTGTTCCGCCCCAGTCGTCAGTATCTGTCTCAAAATGGCGAATCTGCTCAAAATAGGCCCCGTTATCTTCCAGCGTAAAGTAATCCTTCTGTCTCCCGTCTCCGCTCTCTGTTATGAGCCATACGCTCTGGGAACGGCTGTTGTACGCCAGATGAGACTGCTCTTCCTCATCATTTGCGCTCTCCGCCCCCAGGCAAAGCGTTTCCTCCTCCTCATCCCATACAGCTGTCAGAATGACATGAGAAGAGCCGCCGCCGCTTTCCAACACCGCCAGATCCCTGTATCCGTCTCCATTTAAGTCCGCCAGCGCAAATACGCCTTCTGTTCCCGAACGGATCAGCTTTGTAAGCTGCGTATCCATGGCCTTTCGCCATACGCCGAAGGCCTTTAAGATACGCCCGTCCTCGCCTGCATAGGAACCGTCAGGCAGAAAGGTATTCTTTCTCAGAGCGCCGTCCTCGCCCAGATAATACCGGCTGCCGTCCGCCGGATCTGTGAACCAGCCCGTTTTCATATTCCCATTATTATCCAGGTAATAGTCGTTGCCCTCTGATACGATCCACTGGCTGCAGACAGGCTCTCCGGGACTGTATACATACTGCCAGTGTTTTCCATCCTCTGACCGGTCCCAGGAGCCTTCCAGTCCGGCCCAGGCGCAAAGAGTCCCCCGCCCGCCAAATAAAACTGACAGGCAGAGGAACCCCCCTATTACCGTTTTCACCCTGTTTTTTACCGCCATAAAGCGCCTCCTTTGAGATGCCTTTAATCCCGTTTTTCCAGACGCGCCATGGATTCCTCCACCTGACGCACCAGATCCTGGATCTCACGGTATACGGCCGCTGATTCATTGGCCATACGGCCGATTTCTTCCGCCACAACCGCAAAACCTACTCCTGCCTTTCCGGCCCTTCCGGCCTCAATGGCAGCGTTTAAGGAAAGCATCTTTTCCATGGTAGCGGTCTGCTCCAGCCCCTTTGCGCGGCTCTTGATCTGACTGATCGCTTCCTGCACCTGAGATGCTTCCTTCTGGAACGCCTCCATGCTGCCGGTTCCCGCCTTCTGTTTATAGAGAGCGTCTGCCCACTGGTTGATCATCTCAGCTAACAGCTGACCGCCGGCTTCTACCGTATCCGGGGTTATAGCCCCATTTTCTGTTCCTTCTGTCCGCAGGGCTCCGCCGATTACGCTGCCGGCCCGATAGCCGCCGATGATCAGATCCTGGGTAAATTCCATCAGTTCTTCATGGCGGCCCCTGGAATACCGGCTGGAAAAACCGGTAAAGCCGTTCGTCCTTGTGATCTGGTTTCCAGAGAGATCCACTACCGCGCAGACCATACCGGTAGCCGCCGCAAACAGCTCCAGGATCTTTTGCAGTTCCTCGATATCCATGGCAGAGCGCAGATCTATGGCTTTTTCCCCGCCCACAGCCTTAAAGGAGGAAATAAAAGGGGAAGTTTTTGTCTTTCCCTCCATCCGGGGCGCGTTCCTTTCTTTTTCCTGCTGCTCCTTTACCCACTTGGCAAGGCGGCTGTCCTCTGTCTGGATATGCTTGATCAGTATATCCATCACCTGTGTGATCTTACCCACAATGGTGAAAATGTTCTTCTCCCCTCTGGCTGCTGCCAGACGCTCTTTCAGCTCATTTTTATACCATTCATGGAACTTATGGTGCTCTGTGTAATTGGGATAGCGGTACTGAGTCTGAAGGCTCTCCTCATCTGAAAAATGAACGCCTACATAATCTGCCAGAAATTCCGCCATTTCCCGTAAATGCTCTCTGGCCTGTCCGGCCTGGCAGGCCTCCATCAGGGCATTTGCCTCATCAAAGATCCTCTGGTGCTCTGAATCGATCAGTTCGTTGCCGGTACGGATCGCCGACGTTAATTCATATTTCTTCATCTGTCTGCTTCCTTTCCTTTCATCTCCCGTTCAAACCGCGCCAGGAGTTCATCCATTACCGCTACAAGATGGCCGATCTCCGGCTTTGAAAGCTGCTCATCCGCTCCCAGTTCTTTTCCCTTCTGGCGCATCTGTTCATTCACCAGTGAAGAAAATATAACAACCGGAAGCTTTTTAAGGCGTTCATCATCCTTAATCAGCTTTGTCAGACGATGTCCGTCCATCTCAGGCATCTCAATATCCGTTATTACCAGGTTTACCTTCTCATAAAGATCCTGGTCATCACGGATAGAGGAAAGATAATCCCAGGCCTCCTGGCCGTTGGGGAAATTTTTGATCTCCGTAAATCCGGCCCGCTCCAGAGAATCGTTGATCATACGGCTTAAAAGCACGGAATCCTCCGTAACCACAATGGGGCAGCGGCACAGCGGCCGGTCGCCCATGCGCTCGATCTCCGATACCTGGATAGTAGTTTCCGGCGCGATCTCAGCCACAATCTTCTCAAAATCCAGAATGGTTACCAGCTCTTTGCCGCACTGAGCGATGCCGGTGGCTACACTTTCCTCGCCATTGGCGATAGTCTTGTCCGGTTTCTGGATGTCCTTCCATGAAATACGGCTGATACCCTCAATACTTTCCACACGAAAGGCCACTGTCATTTTGTTGAAGTTCGTGACGATGAACAGATCTCTGGGGCCGTTCTCCCGGCGCTCTCCTGAAAGATAGTAGGCCAGATTTATGACGGTGATCAGTTCTTCTCTGGGCTTGAAGATTCCTTCCACTGACGGGTTGGCATGAGGCATGGGCTTTACCTTTCCGCTCATGATGATCTCCTGCACCTTCGCCACATTGATCCCATAGAATTCTCCCATGACCATGAATTTCATGACTTCAATCTCATTGGTTCCTGATTCCAGGAGGATGCCTTCTTTTTCATTATGTCTCATCTGTCGTATCTCCTCTCCCTATAAGTGACGCTCCGGCCGGCCCACAGTCCGCACGACTACATCGCCGGTCCGCAGGTCTAAGAGCATGGTTCTGGCGTAATTGCCGCCGGTATCCTCCGCAGCGATGCGGATTCCCTCCGCCGCCAGCACCTTTTTTACGCTTTCTGCATTGCGCGCCCCGATGTTTCCGAAAGCAGAATTTCCGCTGATCTCAAACATCCGCGCTCCCCCTGCGATCTTCACCACCATCCTGCCTCTCATCATACCGAATACCGTAAGCTTCCTCAGCGTCTCCCGGATGCCGCTGTCCGCGTATTTAAAGACATTGACATCCTGGGGTGACTGCCGGGCGGGCAGCATGATATGTAAAAGCGCGCCCAGGTGCGTGATCGGATCATAAAAGGTAATGCCGATGCAGGAACCAAGGGCGTAGGTAATAATACGTCCGTCTCCGCGGGACAGCTTCATATCGCCGATCCCGACCTTTAATTCTCTTTCCATATTACGAAACACCCAGTCTTTCCAGAATCGTATTTAAGGAACGGATATCCGGGAGCATCAGAAGCCAGTCTGAATAGGTCTTTCCCTCGATTACAAAATCCGCGTTGCAGTACATCAGTTTATCCGTATCATATCCATATTCAGCTACCGGCACCATCAGGATACCGCCTAACATATTGATCGTGGAGCTTGGAACGGACAGATTGATATCCACCTGAACCAGCTGAGAGAACGCATTTATGTAAGAGCAGATAATGATATTGCCGATCTCCTCCAAAGCAGACCGGGCCAGATCATCCATTTCCAGAAAACTATCCCAGGTGCGGCCTGTCAATGTCTCCAGAACTGTATTGGCAAACTCCAGGTCAAAGAGAAAGAGCATCATTCCCTCAATGTCCCCGCCCATCTTTACAAGAGCTGCCGCCACTACCTCTTCCATATCTCCGATCCGCTCCGCCGCCTCCTCACAGCCAAGAATACTGACTGTTGGAATGGTGATCCTGGTTTCTTTCTTAAGAAGCTTTGACAGGGCGGTAGCCGCATGGCTGGTGCCGATGCTGCCGATCTCGCGCATTACGTCCAGCTCCTGAAGGTTCAGATCCTCATAGCGTTTTATTTTCATATTCCGTTCCTCTCTTTATAGGCTGCATCATCCGCGCAGGGAGTTAATGGTGGACTCGATCTCATCAGAAGTCGTGACCATCTTAAGAGCGTAGCTGAACGCCCTCTGGCACTCGATCACCCGTGTCATTTCCCTGGCCATATCCGTACCGGAGGTTTCCAGGGCCCCCTTCTCCAGAGAAGCGCTCTTTTTAAGCACTGCCTGGGCGTCCGCATCCTGGGGTACATATTCATTATCCCCCTTGCTGATCAGGCGGCTGGGATTGTCAAATGTATATACACTGACTCTGGGCGCATCCTCATCCTCTGTGTCCGTATCATCCTCCACGGTATCGTCCTCATACCCCTCTTCCATTTCCTGCTGAAGCTTTTCCACATCCGTAACCTCCAGCTTCAGAGGCTCCTGGTTCTGATCCAGCACCAGCTTTCCGTTGGCCGTAGTGAGATAGAAGCCATCCTCTCTCTCTCCGCTGTGAAAATGGCCGTCGCGGGTATAGCTGATCTCTCCTGTTTCAGGATCCTGGATCATGAAAAATGCATTCGGCTCCATGATTGCGTAATCATATTCCGCACCCGTCTGAGTCGCTCCCGAAATACCAAAATCCGTCCAGGTTCTTGAAAGGCTGACGCCGGCCCCTGCCTGAAGCTGGGTCTGGGCTGTCTCTGAATCGTTGAGGTTATACTGCACCAGCTGGGAAAAGGCCGCCGTTTTGGGCTTGTATCCCCGTGTGTTGATATTTGCAAGGTTATTAGCCGTCACGCTTAACTTTTTTGTAAACTGTCTGGCTCCGGTGGCTCCAGTATAAAAAGACATATTCATCTCTCATCTTCCTCCCTACAGCCTTCCAACATCACCGGAAGACTTGCTCATGACCTGATCGTACATCTTAAGAACCTGTGCCGCGCTCTGCAGGGCCCGCTGAGATGACATCATGGCGGTCATTTCCTGAACCATATCCACATTGGAACGTTCGATGGTTTTCCACTGCACCGGGGCACTTCCATCTGTCACGGCTGCGGGTGCAGCAGTGGATGAAAACATCCCGCTGTCCTCCTTGCGCAGCTGCCCGTAATCGGCAAAATCCACAATTTTTAAGGTTCCGTAATCCTTTGTCTCCACTTCCCCGCTGCTCTCATCCTCCTCGCTGTCCGGCACGATCACTGACGTAATGTGTCCTGTGCTGTCCACGGTGAAGTTTTCATCTTCAATGCGTATGGGCTGATCATCGGATGAAAGAACCCGTCCAGCTCCGTCCAGAGTCAGATATCCTTCCGCATCCACGGAAAAGGAGCCGTTTCTTGTATAACGTTCTCCCTGGGGCGTCTGTATGCAGAAAAACCCCTTTCCTCCTAACGCAAAGTCATAGATGCCGTCGGTTTCCTCAAAATCTCCCTGCTCGTAATTGATATAGGTGCGGTCAGCTGTCTTGATCTTGGAGACAGTAGCCAGCTGCGTGGGGTTCTCCTTGCTCTGACGTCCTGTGCGGTAGAGCATCTCATCTCCAAAGGTGGTGCTTACCATCGTGTCCGTCTTGTAGCCGGCGGTCTGCACATTGACCATATTGTTGCTGATCACATTCAGGTTCCGGCTCTGGGTCAGCATCCCGGAAGCCAGATTGTAAAAGCCCTGATACATTTGATTTCCTCCTTTTTGTGCATTTTTTCAGGCCATATACCTGCGGAGCTTGCGCAAAGCTCCCGTATGGATCTGGGACGCCCTGGGCTGGCTGATTCCCATAACCTGCCCCACCTGCTCCATTTTAAGCTTTTCCACGTAATGAAGCGCAAGAACCATTTTTTCCTTCTCGTCCAGCGTCTGGATCCCCTGACGCAGCAGTTCGGTGGTTTCTTCTCTCAAAAACGCGGCCTCAGGCTGAACATCCAGATCAGAACTGGGAATCTGCACCACCTGCGCCGTCTTTTCATCCTGCATAAGCACGTCTAGGGACTGTACGATGCTCATGGGCTGAAGGCTTAAGATCCTCTGGCAGCGCTTTTCATTGATCCCTGTATGCTCTGCGACTTCCTGGAGGGTGGGCGGACGTCCCAGCCTGTCCTCCAGTTCGCGGCGCGCCTCATCAATGATGCTCAGCTGCTTTCTGTAGCCTCTGGGCATCCACTCATGGCGGCGCACAAAATCCAGCATCACCCCCCGTACTCTGGGAGTGATATAGGTAGAAAACTTGATATTCAAATCCGGCTCATAAGAATCAATTCCCCGCATGATGGCCAGAACGCCCTCCTGAACGGCATCCTCCATCTGCATGACACTGGAATAAAGATCATACATCTGTCTGGCCACCGAAGTGGCGATGTAAAGATAGCGCATGGTCAGTTCCTGCCGAAGCTGCGGACACGGCTCCTTCTTATAGAGCGCAAACAATTCTTCATTTGTTTTTTGTGTGAAATCATCCATCTTCAACCACCCGTTCTATTGCTTCTTGATACTTCCTATGGACTGGATCTGTACATTGCTTGCCACCTCGTTAAAGGACAGCACGCGGACTTTCGGATAAAACTGCTCCGTCAGACGGTAGAAATGAATCCGCATGACCTGAGAGGTAAGCACAACCGGATCCTGGGAAAATCCGCTGAATTTTTTAAGCTGCTCTGCCAGCTGGCGGATGATGCTCTGTAATGTATCCGGGTCCAGGGCCAGGTAAAAACCGTTTTCTCCCTTTGAGAGGGCCGATACCATATCCCGCTCCAGTTCCGCATCCAGGGTCAGCACCTTCATAGTTCCGTCCTCACAGTACATCCGGGTAATCGTCCGCTTTAAGGCGGTGCGGATCCGCTCGATCACACCATCTGTATCTCTTGGCATAAGCCCGGTTTCAGAAACAGAGGACAACAGTGTCTCTACGATGGTTTCCAGATCGCGGATGGGAACATTTTCCTTTAGAAGCCCTGTCAGGACCCGCTGGAAAAAGCTGTAGCTGATCAGCTGCGGGAAGGCCTCCTCTACCAGTTCCGGGGCCGTCTTTTTCAGGTTTTCCACCAGACGCACCACTTCCTGGCGGGTAATCAGCTCAAAGGCGTGCTGGCGGATCACCTCCGACAGGTGCGTTACCATAACGGACAGCGGATCAATGACCGTATACCCGTAAAGTTCCGCCCGCTCTCTATTCTCCGGACGGATCCAGCGGCTGGGGATACCGTATGCAGGTTCAATGGTCTCAATACCGTCCACTTCCTGTTCCGGCGTCTCCGGCTCCAGAGCCAGAAAGTAATCCACCAGAATCTCTCCCCGGGCTACTTCTTCCCCGCGGATCTTAATACAGTACTGGCTGGGAGCCAGCATGGAACTGTCCCTGAGGCGGATGGAGGGAACCACATATCCCATATCCTGGGCGTACTGGCGGCGGAAAATCACAATCCGGCTGATCAGACGCCCGCCGGAGGATTCATCCGCCAGCGGAATCAGGCTGTACCCAAATTCCATCTCGATGGATTCCAGGGAAAGGAGGGAATATACATTATTGACATCCTTAAAATAGTCCTCCTCCTTTACCGGAGCCTTAGCCGCCGCCGCTTCCTCGCCGGCCGCCGCGCCTCCTCCCGCCGCATCCATTCCATAAACGGCCGCAGCCGTCATTATAGGTTCTTCCTTGATGCGACGTGACAGGTAATATCCGCCGCCGATCAGGACGGCTGAAATGATAAACATTGGGATCAGGGGCATTCCCGGGATCACCGCCATAACTGCTATGGCTAGTCCGCTGATCATGATGGCGTGAGGCTGGGCCACGAACTGGTGGGACACATCCTCATTTAAGCTTCCCTCTGATACCGCGCGGGTAACGATCATACCCGTAGCGGTGGAGATCAAAAGGGCCGGGATCTGTGATACAAGGCCGTCTCCCACCGTAGCGATGGAATAGGTGTTCAGTACATTTCCGATGGAATCTCCAGACTGCACAATACCGATGATGCTTCCGCCGATCAGGTTGATGGCGGTGGTGATCAGAGACATGATGGCATCTCCCTTGACGATCTTGGTCGCACCATCCATGGAACCGTAGAAATCAGCCTCTCTCTGGATCTTGCTGCGCTGCTCCTTGGCCTGCTGCTCATTGATCAGGCCGGAACTTAAGTCCGCGTCAATGGCCATCTGCTTTCCAGGCATGGCATCCAGGGTAAAACGGGCGGCTACCTCGGCTACTCGCTCCGCACCCTTTGTGATTACGATAAACTGCATCAGCACGATGATCAGGAAAATGATCATACCAACCACCACATTGCCCTGCAGTACGAAATCGCCGAAGGCAGCGATCACCTTTCCCGAAGAACCGCTGTGGCTTAAGATGTTTCTGGTAGAAGAAACATTGATTCCCAGGCGGAACAGCGTGGTAATCAGCAGAAGCGAGGGAAAGATGGAAAATTCCAGCGGCTCCCGGATGGTCATGGTGATCACCAGGATCATCATGGAAAATGACATATTCAGGATGATCGCCACATCCACCATGCCCGCAGGCATGGGTATGATTAAAAGCAGTATAACGGTAATCACAAACAGGACTACCGAATAACTCATTAACTTCTTCATTCGTCCACTCTTCTCCATCCATTATTGTCTGAGTTTGTAGAGGTAAACAAGAATCTCCGCCACTGCTCCATAGAACTCGGCCGGGATCTCCTCATCCAGCTTGCAGGCCGCATACAGGGCACGGGCCAGAGGCTTGTTTTCCGTGATATAAACGCCGTTTTCTTCTCCAACCTTTACAATACGAAGCGCAGCCTCGTCCAATCCCTTTGCAAGCACCACCGGCGCGCCATGGCGATCCGGGTCATATTTTAAGGCAACCGCCACATGAGTGGGGTTACGGATAATTACATCCGCCTGGGGCACCTTCTGCATCATACGGCTCATGGCCATCTGGCGCTGGATGCGGCGGATGCGGCCCTTGATCTCAGGGTTTCCTTCCGTCTGCTTAAACTCGTCTTTAACCTCCTGCTTTGTCATGCGCAGGCTCTTCTCATACTCCCACCGCTGATAGAGGAAATCCAGAAACGCGATAGCTGCAAAGGCCATGCAGACCTTCATCACAAGATTAAAGACCAGCTGAAGCATATAGGCGGCAGACAGATATGGGTTCATATCGATCATGCGCGCCACGGGGGCGAGATCGCTTCTTAGCACATTCCATAAAAGAGCCAGCAAAAGCGTGATTTTTATCAGGTTTTTCACCAGCTCAACTACATTCCTTACAGCAAACAGCCGTTTCATCCCGGTAACGGGATTTAATTTGCTCCACTTTGGGCGGACGGCCTTAAAGGATACGTTAAAGCGGGTCTGGGCCCCCTGGGCCAGGACGCCGCATACAAGAGCAATCCCAAGAAGAGGAAGGGCACATTTTAAAAAGGCAGCCAGTGTAGCCCAGGCAAGGCGCGCGGAAAAGAGATCCTCCAGATCTCCGCCCATTCCCTGAATGATCCAGATCATGTAGCCCCGCATTTGCGCATATATATAAGGAAGCAAAAGCTTTACAGAAAAAAATATGCCTATGAGTATTACTACCGTAGCTACATCCCGGCTCTGAAAAACGTTTCCCTCTTTTCTGGCGTCCCTGCGCCGTTTTGGGGTGGCCTGTTCGGTTTTTTCCTGTCCTCCGCCCTGTGCCATGGTAGATTCCTTCCTTTCTTAGCCGCTTCCCATCATCAGAACCAGCTGATTCATTGTAAGATACAATTTATCCAGAATCACGCCCAGCCGGTCCGCCATAGGCGTAAACATCAGAAGAAGCATCATAAGCCCCACTGCGATCTTCACCTGAAAATTGACTGCAAATACGTTGATCTGGGGAACCACGCGCATCAGGATTCCCATAGCCGCCTCTGACATCATTTCAATGGCGATCAGCGGAAACGCAAACTGCAGTCCCATCATCACGGCCTCACAGAATGCCTTTTCTGCCACAGATACGATTCCCGGATCCAGAGATACGGTTCCAAAGGGAACTGCCTGAGCAGAGGCGAAAAAGATACCTAAAAGCCGCAGATGTCCGTTGGTGGCAAAAAATACCAGCGCCATAAAAACATAGTAAAGACCGGAACTTACCGTAGCCTGGGTGCCGTACTGAGGATCGTAGATCTGAGCCATGCTAAGTCCCATGCAGTAGTCCATCACGGCGGAGGCAAAGCGCACCACCATGAAGGCAAGCTCCATTACAAAGGAAAGAATCACTCCCATGAGCAGTTCCCCTATCAGCATAACGATATATTCTGCCATGGAGTCTGGCGAATGCACCAGCTTTCCTCCCGCAGTCTGATATAACAGCACAGACAGGGCAAAGATCATGCAGCCTTTAGCCCTGAGGGGAAGGTTTGTGCGCCCGAATACGGGGTTTAAGGCAATGGCGCCGCTGACGCGCATAACCACAAGGGCAAACAGCGTGATCATGGCCTACCACCGCGCGATCCGGTCAACGATCTGGTACATAAATTCCTGCAGCATCACCAGCATGGAGCTTCCAAGTATTCCCATAAGGGCCAGAATCGCCAGAAGTTTCGGCACAAAGGTCATTGTCTGTTCGTTGATCTGAGTCGCTGCCTGAAAGACGGCGATCACAACGCCCACAATCATACTCACCAGAAGAAAGGGGAGAGACAGCTTCATTGCCAGCTGAAACGCCTGATACATAATGTCAAGAACCTCTGTATTGCTCATGATAGATCTCCTTTTCTTTGAAATAGCCTTCCCGGCCCGACTGCCTTAGCGGAAACTCTGTACAAGACCTGCAAACAGAAGCTCCCAGCCGTTGACTGTGATAAACAGCAAAAGCTTAAAGGGCAGCGAAACCATGGTCGGCGGCAGCATTACCATTCCCATGGACATGAGCGTAGTCGCCACCACTATATCGATCAGCAGAAAGGGCAGGTAGATCAGAAAGCCGGCCATAAAGCCGCGCTTTAACTCACTGGTCATAAAGGCCGGGGTAACAACGGTCAGGGGATAATCCTTTACGTCCTCTTCTACCTCGCTCTTTGACATTTCCACAAAATGATCCAGCGTAGACTTTTCTGTATTGCGCAGCATAAATTCTTTTAGTGGAACCTCCGCCCGGCTGATGGCCTCCTGCTGGGTGATCTCGCCCCGGATATAGGGCTGGTAGGCGTCTGCGTTTACGGAACTGATCACAGGGCTCATGATATACAGCGTAAGAAAGAGGGCAATTCCGGTAAGAACCATATTGGGCGGGGCCTGCTGAACACCCATGGCATTGCGCGTAAAGGAAAGAACGATCACGATCCGCATAAACGATGTCATCATAATGACGATAGAGGGCAGAAGTGCCGCTGCCGTCAAAAGGATTACTATGTCAAGGGCCGGAACGTTTCCCCCGTTAAGCCCGGTAAGAAGTTCATTCATCGCCTTCCTCCTTCTCTGCCTCCATCCGGTCGATCAGGGTAATGCCAGACTGAGTGGAACCCAGAAGATAAATATTGTTTTTATACTGTACCAGCAAAAGACTGCGGTCCGCACCCAGCGGAGTCTGTTCCAGAACCCTCAGGCTGCCTTTGGAGACGGGCATTCCGAAACGCCGTCCCAGAAAGCGGCTGACAAACCAGGCAGCCGCAAGGATGCAGACCAGGCTTAATATCATTCCGGCTGCGGATACAGGGTCGCCCCACATCAGAGGCTCTCCTGATTCAGGTCACAGGCTACGATCTCCGTAATACGGATGCCGAAATTATCCTCCACAACTACGATATCGCCTCTGGCCACACACTGGCCATTGACATAAAGGTCTGCCTGCTCTCCCGCCATCTTGTCAAGGACTACCAATGATCCCTGGGTAAACTCCAGGATATCCTTTACCAGCTTCTTCGTGCGCCCGATCTCTACAGAGATTTCCAGCGGCACCCGCATCAGCATCTCCTGATTGGCAGTTTCTTCTTCACCAGAGGAGTCCACTGCCTGTAACGGTACGGAAACAGAAGGCCGGATAATAGACGGGGATGACTGGGATCTGTGCTCCCCTGCCTTCTCTTTCTCCTTTCCCTTCTCTTCGATTCCCCGCATCAGCTCCATCATCTGCATCTGAGACTGCTGCATCTGTGTAAGGAGCTGCATAAATCCGGGATCTCCCGCCGGCATCATCCCGTAAGGCGGCATATATCCCCCCTGAGGCATCCCGTTCCAGCCCGGAACCGCCGGCTGTGGCTGCGCTGTCTGCTGGAACGCCGGCTGTGCTGTGTCCTGTCCGGGCTGTACTGCGGACTGAGGCAAAGGTTCCTGTTCGCCGGACGAGGCCGTTTCCGCTCCATTTGTTCCTGGCATCATCGTACCGGCTGACGCCGCGGGAATCGGCTGAACCTCAGGAGCATCTGTTTGGCCGGCCTGCACCGGTTCCTGCACCTTTTCCTGCGCCTGGGCCTTTTTCAGCGTATCCGCAAATGGCTCCAGAAGCCGTTTTGCCAGGCTCAGAGGCATGATATTTAAAAATTCACTTTCCAGCTTTCCCACGATTTCCAGGGTAAAGCCAACCACCGCCATGGGGGTGTCTGCCGGAAAATACTTTTCCTTAAAACTCTGCTCATCCTCGATTTCAAAGGAAACCGGGGTTGAAATATTGACGGTCATCTTCAAAAATTCTGACATTGCCGTGGCGGATGCACCCATCATCTGATTCATGACCTCGCAGATCGCGCTGCGGTTGATCTCATCCATTTCAAACTGCTCCATGGGGATATCCTGTCCCATAAGAGTGCTTACGATGATGCGGACATCGTTCCGGCTGAACATCATGATATTGCTGCCTTCCAGACCTTCTACATAGGCAATCTCCACGCCTACGGCAGGCTCCAGCTTCTTAAATTCAAACTGGTCGCGGGTCAGGACACGGACCACCGGCGTTGTGATATTGACCGTGGAACCCAAAAGGGTCGACATGGCCGTGGCAGACGCTCCCAGGCTTATATTCATCATTTCGCCCAGGGCATCCTTTTCTATGTCATTAAAGCTGCTTGCGCCCATTCTCTTTTCCTCCCGTATTTTACTTTCCGATCTCCAGAGCCTTCTGGGCCATCAGCTTCATGGCGTTTAACGCCGTCACATTAGCCTCATAGGAACGGGTAGCAGACATACTGTCCACCGTTTCCTTTAAAAGATCCACATTGGGCATATTTACATACCCCTGCGCATCTGCGTCCGGATGGTCGGGATCGTAGACCCGCTTAAACTCCCGGTCATCCTCTATGATGCCGGAGACCCGCACGCCCACGTTCCGGCTGGCAAAGCCTTTCCCGTTTGCGGCATTGCGCAGCGCCTCTTCAAAAGAGCCGCTCCCATAATTTTCCAAAACAACATCTTTCCTCCGGTAGGGGCCGCCGGACGCCGTGCGCGTTGTATCGATATTGGCAATGTTTTCCGCCGCGATATCCATGCGCATACGCTGGGCGCTCATACCGGAAGCGCTGATATCAAAGGAACTTAAAAACGACATAAAAGCGCCTCCTATTTTCCAAGAATATCTCCTACAGTCTGTACGATACGTTTTGCATCAAAGGGTTTTACCACAAAATCCTTTGCGCCGGACTGGATCGCGTCTACTACCATGCTCTCCTGTCCCATGGCGGTGCACATCACCACCCTGGCGTTGGGGTCGATCTCACGGATCTTTTTTAAGGCCTGAAGTCCGTCCATGTTTGGCATGGTAATGTCCATGATTACCATATCAGGCTTTTCTTCTTCATACTTTTTTACTGCCTCTGCTCCGTCCTGAGCCTCAACAAAATCCGTGTAACCGCTGGCGCTCAGCGCGTTCTTGATCATCATACGCATAAAAGCAGCATCATCTACAAGCATAATCTTAGCCATATCTCATATTCCTCGTCTTTCTCTTATTCTTGTGTTTCCTCTCCGTCCTCCGCTTCCGCAGAAATCCGGGAAACAATCTTTACAGCTACATTTTTCTTGTACCGCCCCATCTGTCCCATAAACCAGGGTTGCCGTCCTATGTACAGCTTCACCTGGCTGTCTTTTGACCTTCCCAGATCGATCACATCGCCGGGCTGCATATGGTAAAGGTCTTCCAGCTCCAGCCGCACCGTTCCAAGCTGACCTGTAACAGGGAGCGAGGAACAGCGGATATTATCCAGGATCGTCTCTTTGTTATCCTCATACGAGAAACCTCTCGCCAGGTGTTTTCTTGTATCGATCACCTGGAAGATTGCCTCCAGCAGGGTTCCCGGCATACAGATCCGAATCTTTTCTGTAGAAAGACCGGACACATCCACATTCAGAAGGATGATTGCCACCGTCTCGTCAAGCCCTACCTCCTGTGCCATGCTGGGATTCTCCTCCACACGCTGAACCTCAAAGGACACATTGACATAATTGGCAAAGCCGTCCCTTAAAGCTCCTGTCACATATTCTGTGACCCGCCGGTAGAGGGCCAGCTCCACATCGGAATACCGGTAATCCTCCTCTACCCGGATCACCTCGTCTCCGCCGCCCAGCATATGATTGATCAGCGTGATCACAAGGCCCGGCGTGATATGCAGCATCATAGGAACATTCTGCCTTCCCTTTTCCGGCATAACCGTATCTACCAGCGTCATGCAGTCATTTTCCTGAAATGAATTCACATATTCATAGTAGCGCTTCTCCTGAACCTCCATCACCGTGATATCCGTCATAACGCGGAAGATCCCGTTGACCTGAGAAGTCAGGATACGGGCATAATTTTCGAAGACGCTGTTTAATATCTTCATCTTCTCTTTTGTGAATTTTCTCGGACTGTAAAAATCGTATTTTCTGTATTTTTTCTCTATTGGTTCCGGTTTCCCGACATTCTCCTTAACCTCCGGCTGGGCCGTTCCTCCCTGCATGGATTTTAGGAGCGCATCGATCTGACTCTGTGATAATACGTCTGCCATCGTTTCCGCCAACCCTTCCTATTCATTTTCATTCTGCGCGGCCGATCTTCCCACCGTTACCACTGTTGTACTTTCATAGGCGCCGCTTTCCAGATCGCTGTAATATTCATCCATCCCTTTTTCCTTTGCGCCCGTGTCTAACAGAAGGATTTCCACCCGGCGGTTCTTGGCGCGGCCCTCAGCCGTAGCGTTGTCCGCCACCGGACGGTATTCTCCATAGCTGATGTTTACAAGCTTTTCCGGCGCAATCACATTCTGGCCCTGAATATAAATAGAAACCTCCGCGCCGCGCACCGCAGACAGAATACGATCCACCCGCACATTTGACTCGCCGTTGACGTCGGCCTTGGCCGTATGAGCCATGATATTGACCTGTCCGATCTCCTCGGCTGCCGGGGCAATGGCCTGACAGAAGGATGTCAGCACCATCTGGCCCTGCTGGGTCAGGATCGAGCTGCCGCCGCCAAAAAACGTGCTGTCCTTAAAGGTGATGTAGGTATAATCATCTCCCCGGATCACCGTAGCATCCTTGACGCCGATATCATTAAGCTTATTGGCAATGGTAAGGTACAGCGTGTTGGGATCGCTTGGATCCAGAGCGCCGGCCGTTCCTTCATTGCTGCCGAAGGTCTCACCTCCGGCCGGGGAATCCCCCACTCCAATCTTCGTATTCGCCGTTACCTTATCCGCCTGCTCTCCCTCAACCGCCTGCTGCGGAGAAATACTCTTTACAAAAACATTCCACTTATTGGCATCCACATTAGACATGGAGTACAGCATGATGAAAAATGTCATAAGCAGCGTCACCATATCGCCGTATGTATCCATCCAGTTGCCGCCGCCGTCAGTAGGACGCGATTTCTTTTTCATTCTTCTGCCCCCTCCTGACCGTCTGATCTGCCGGATTTTGCCAGAAGCTTCTGCTGCTGGGATCTCTTAATAGAGGTCAGCAGCCGTTCCCTGAGGTATTGAGGATTTTCTCCCGCCTGGATCGAGAGGATTCCCTCAATCACAGTAGAACAGTACAGCTCCTCTTCATCCTGACGGATCCTGAGTTTTTTTGCAATGGGGTTAAAAACCGCATTTGCCAGGATGCATCCGTAAAAGGTGGTGATCAAAGCGACTGACATATCCTGGCCAATGCTGGAGGAACCGCCGCTCCCGCTCAGATCCAGCCCCTTTAACATATTGACCAGACCGATCAGTGTACCGATCATACCGAAAGCAGGGGCATAGGCGGAGCCCTTTTCATAGAGCCCCGCTGCCTGATCGTGGCGCACCATCATGTTCTCCAGTTCACGCTCTAATACCAGGCGCACCTTGTCGGGATCATTGGCGTCGACAATCATAAGAATACTGTGTTTAAGAAAGGGATCGCTGATCTCACCGGCTTTGTCCTCCAGCGCCAGAAGGCCATTCTGTCTCGCTATCATAGCCAGATCTACCAATTGGTCTACCAGCTGGGGGATATTGTACATTTTTCCGCGGAACAGCACGGCAAAGTGCTTGGGGATATCCTTGAGAATCCCAAAGGGGTAGCTGGCGATCAGCGCCGCCAGCGTGCCTCCCACTACAATCACGACACTGGGAACATCCACAAAGTTGCCCAGCTTGTCCATGCCGATTCCGTATACCATCAGAATACCGCTTAGCAGCAGTCCGATCAGAGTTGTCAGATCCACCTCAATCTTCCTCCCGTTCTTTTTTCCCGCCGTACATACAACGGCTGAGGAATATCTCAGCCTGCTCCCTGACCTTCTCCACACTTTCCTTTACAAGATAGTAATTTCCATTCATCATGCGGATCTTTGTCTCAGGAATACTCTCCACATATTCCACCTGAAGCCAGTTGAGATATAATGCTTCACCATTTAGTCTCGTTACGCAGATCATACAGCTTACCGCTTCATATTGATCAGATCAGAGAGAATCTCGTCGCTGACTGTGATGATCTTGGAATTTGCCTGGAAACCTCTCTGGGTGGTGATCATGTCAGAAAATTCCTTTGCCAGATCCACATTGGAAGCCTCCAGATATCCGGTCATAAGTTTGGAGGTAGAGCCGCCGGGAATGGTAGCGGAAGCTGTACCGGAGTTATCGCTTTCACTGGCGCCATAGTAATAGCTTCCTTTCTTTGAGAGACCCTGAGGGTTCTGGAAGGTGGCCACGGCTACCTTTCCAAGAGATACGGTTTTTCCACTTTTAGCAGCATCCGTCGACACAACCGTACCTGTGATTTCACCCAGATCGTTGATCTTGACATCCTTTAACTGAAGAGAATCGCCAGTAAAATTATTACCTGTCACATCAACAGGTGCCTTAATCGGCACCAATTCGCCGTCAAACTTTGTCGGGCTGTCTACCTTGTCGGGACGGAAACCGTATACGAAATTTCCGTTGGCATCTACCAGATATCCGTTGGCGTCAATGTTAAACTGGCCCACGCGGGTATAATTGAAATCTGTTTTTTTCATATCATCCACCGCAACATTCTTATCTGCTGAAGGATAGGTGATAAAGAATCCCTCGCCGCTGATGGTGGCGTTCAGTCCTCCCACGTAGGTAGGCGTAGAAGAACTCATATCCGTAGAAATAGATCCCATCATGGTACCATAACCATACTGAGCCGCGTTCACGCCGCCTGCCGTCGTAGAGCCTTTGGTGGAATTGGTGGATGTCTGATACATCGCCTCTTTGAAGCTGAATGTCTGGGACTTGAAACCAAAGGTGTTTACATTGGCGATATTATTTCCGATTACGTCCAGTTTGTTCTGATGTGCACGCAGACCTGCTACGGCTGAATCCATTGCTCTTAACATATTGTGTCTTCCTTTCTTTTATCCTTTTGTATCTATGATCCGGCACGGAAACGTCATACCGTTCCCATGATGCCTCCCTTTCCTGCGGCCAGCTTTGCAGCATCCTGGCCATCGTCCTTGTCACTTTCTTCCTTATCCCCATCCTCTTTGTTGTAGGGATCGTCTATCTTGCCCATTCCCAGGACATAGGACATGGGGTACTCCTTATCGTCCCCTTCCAGCTTGATAACCGGCGTTCCCTGGGTAAAATCCACGGAAGCAACCTTTCCATACTTCACGCCTGTGGGGTTCCCCGTATCTTTGTCCACAATAGCCACTGTGATCTCCTGGCCCACCATACTGGCCGCATAGGTCTGCGTAGACACAGCCGTAGAGGTCTGAACCGAGTCCGTCATGGCGGTCAGAGACTGCACCATGGCCATCTGGGTCATCTGAGCCATCATTTCGCTGTTGTCCATGGGACTTGTCATATCCTGGTTTGCCAGCTGGGCAGCCAGAAGCTTAAAGTAGCTTTCAATGGTCAGCGTGTTTTTGCTGTTTGATCCGGCAGAGTAGGAGCCTACGGAATAGGGATCCGAGGTACCGCTGGATGTGATCTTGTCTGCCATCTTCTCATCTCCTTCTTAATATATGATATCTCCCTCAAAACCGGCTTATACCAATCCCAGACGCAGCTGCTGGGCAAAGGAATCATTTTCCTTGCCCTGCCGTCTCTGTTCTCTGTCCTGGCGGTTCTGCTGGTATGACGGATTCTCCTGGCCCTGCTGACCAGCATCCGCCTGCTGAGGCGTATAAACCACAGTTTCCTGACCGGTGCGCTCCTCTAAAATATGTGCGATCTGGCCCGCGTTCTGACTCAGGATATCCAGGGTTTTCTGATCGGAAGCCAGCACTGTGACGGCTGTTTTCCCTCCCTCGAAAGCCACCCGGAGGGTAAGCTTTCCCAGATAGGCCGGTTCCAGTTCCACCTCAAGAGTGCCATTTCCTGCAGGAAGTCTGGATGCCAGAAGCGCCGCCGTATCCCGTCCCAGCTGCGCCTCCGTTGTCTTTAGGTGAAACGTCTGGCCCGTATGGGAAGCAGGTGTTTCTGTGTACGCCGTCCTTGCTGACGCAGACGCCTGATGCAGGTTTTCTTTGCCCTGAACCGATCCGGCGGCGGACTGTGTTTCAAAGGAGGACGCGTTTTTCAAAGCTGTCTCTTCCTGTCCCGCATTTTTTCCTTTCACTCCGTCAGCCTTCTCTTTCATACCCTGACTGTCGGATTTCTCCTCAGAAAAAGCCTCCTGTTCTGCCCCGGATGTACTACTCATAGCCGCAAACGGTCTGCTCTGGGCTGACACTTCCCCTGCCGGATTCTCTGTCTGTCCGGCAGATTTCATATCTACGGAGCGCTCTGCCTGATCCTTATCTGCGGCAAGCAGATCCGCTGCCTGATCCAGGCCCTCGGTTGCTGTAAGAACGGGCTGCTGTTCTCCCTCTTTTTCAGTCATTTCCTTCACAGCGGCAGCCATGATGCCGTTTAATGCCAGTTTTGCTTCAGACTCTGACGCTTTAGCGTCTGCTCCGGTACCTGTCTCCTGAACTGCCGGCATTGCTGCCATTTGACCTGCCGCAAAAGCAAGCATCTGGTTTAACAGCTGCTGCGCGCCGTTATCCTTTGCCTCTTTTTGTGTCTCCTCCGTCTCTTCAGAACCCTCGGCAGGCTGTGTCTCCGTCTTTTTTGAGGGTTCGGCCGTCTGGGTCGAATCCGTTTTTCCAGTGTTTTTATCAACAGCCGCCGTTGTATCCTTATTGTTTTCCGATTCAGCCTTAGAGGCGCCACCCTTTAAAAGAGCCGCAAAATCCGATTCTTTCACCGCAGTTTTTCTTCCTGAGGAAGAAGCAGCTCCCAAACGGCTTCCCTGAACCGCCTGCAACTGTGTCATCTTACTCTCTCCTCTCTTCGTTCTGTACACACCATACTCCGGGTAATAAACTCCTCCGCAAACCGTTCCTCCTCTTTTCCAAGGGCCGTATGGTACTCTGCCAGTCTTCGTTCCTTTAGCTTCTCATAGCGGGAGGTGTCCACGCGGGCTACCAGCACCTGCTCTTTCTTTTCGCTCTCCCGCTGCTGCAGCAGGGCCAGGCGCTCCTTTTCTCCGTCAATCTGCTTTTCTGCTCCGCTGATGCACATATCATAAAGCCGGAACGTCTCAATAGGCGCGCCCTTTACCTTTGCGGCATCAAACCCTTTCTGAAATCCACCCAGCCTTCCTTCCAGGCTGCGGATTTCCTCCTCCTTGCGGTTGACGCGCTCCATAGCAGCCGCGTGCTCCGCTTTCAGATTGTCCAGCACCTGATTTTTATAATGCAGCACCGTCTCCAGACTGTAGCGAAAACGTTTCATCGCCCATCCTCCTCTTTTTGTCAATCTACCGCCGCCCGCATCATCTGCAGCGTCTGATCATAGGAAAAATGTTCTTTTGTCCCCTGCATCAGGAACTCATTCATGGCTCCGATCTTTCCCACTGCCTGATCCAGGAAAGGATTCACTCCCTTTTTGTAAGCTCCGATGGAAATCAAATCGGAATTTTTCTGATAAATACTCAAAAGATTGCGGAAACGGGACGCCACGCTTCTATGCTCCTCATCCACAATCTCCGTCATCAGACGGGAGATACTGGCGCTGATGTCGATGGCTGGGAAATGATTTTCACCCGCCAGCTGACGGCTTAACACGATATGCCCGTCCAGGATACCCCGAACTGTATCAGCGATGGGCTCATTTGTGTCATCGCCTTCCACCAGCACCGTATATACGCCTGTGATGGAGCCACGGTCAAAATTGCCGCTGCGCTCCAGAAGCTTGGGAAACTCCGCATAGATGGAGGGCGTATAGCCTCTTGCAATGGGCGGCTCCCCGATCGCAAGCCCGATTTCTCTCTGGGCCATGGCGTAACGCGTCAGGGAGTCCATCATTAAAAGTACATCCATTCCCTGATCCCGGAAATACTCTGCAATGGTGGTAGCCACCAGAGGACATTTCATGCGGAGCATGGCGGGCTGATCCGAGGTAGCCACCACCAGCACAGAACGGCGCATCCCCTCCTCGCCAAGATCCTTCTGAACAAATTCCAGAACCTCTCTGCCTCGCTCTCCTACAAGGGCAATCACATTGATATCCGTCTTTACATTCTTTGCGATCATGCCCATAAGCGTACTTTTTCCTACGCCGGAACCAGCGAAGATGCCGATTCTCTGCCCTTTTCCGATAGTATTAAGACCATCAATGGCCTTGACGCCAAAGTCCAGCCTCTGGCGGATCGGCGGACGGCTTAAAGGGTTGGTATAAGAACTGTCCACGGTATACTGCCCACCCTCCGGAAACGGTCCGTTTCCATCGATGGGCTGTCCCAGAGCATTGATAATCCGCCCTTTCAGAAAATCCCCCACCGGCACCCTCAGCCGGTGGCCGGTACTGCGCACAAAACTTCCCGCAGTTATGCCGCCCGGATCTTCATAGGTCATCAGCTGGAGACGTCCGTCCTTAAACCCGACTACCTCTGCGGGAACCTGGCGGTTCCGGCCCTCGTCATAGATCATGGCGATATCTCCTACGCCGCAGCGCCCTCCAGAGGCCTCAATGGACATTCCCACTATATTTTCGATCTTGCCGATCCGGTCTGCCGTCTCCGATTTAAGGATCAGCTCCGGAATTCTTTCATACATAGGACCACCTCTAAAAATGGATATTACCCAGCAGCTTGCGTATATTCTCCAGCTGCGTATCCACGCTGATGTCGATGATCTCATCGGGCATCTCAATGATGCAGCTTCCTCCGCTTGCCTGCTCCATTACCACAAACTTCACATTATCAGAAAGCCTGGCCAGATGGGACAGCACTTCCGCGTCTGCCTGTATCATGGTCTCATAGTCATTGTGCTCCATATAGATCCTGACCCATGCCATCTTGCTAAGCTTTTCCGTCTCTGACTCGATCATCCGACGGATCACAGCGCCGCTGGAGCGCAGGCTCACACGGATCACCTTTTCGCCCACAGCCACCGCCACATCCTTCAGTTCCTCCAGATACCGCTGCAGACAGGCCTTTTTTTCCTGTTCAATGGCTTCTAATGCGCCGGCTAACATCTCATGGAATTCCTTTTTCTGCTGCGCGTGCTCTGCCTCTGCCTCCTGCCGCGCCTGTGTCCTTCCCTCGTCGCACCCTTTTTTCCAGCCTTCCGTATAGCCGTCCTTGCTGGCCTGGTCTTTTACTTCCTTTGCCTGCTGCCTGGCTTCCTGCAAAAGCTGCTGCGCCTGGATTTTAGCCTGTCTGATGATCCGTTCTGCCTCTTCTTTTTCTGCTTTTGCAGGAAGCCTCCGTTCCTCCTGCTCCGGCTCTTTTTTCGGTTCCGACTGCACTTCTTCCCTGATCCCGCTGTTCTCCTGTAAAGCCTCTTCCGTCATTTTCGGAGCGCTCTGTTCTTCAGGAGCAAAGGTTTCAAGAGGCAGCGTAATCAGATGCAGAGCCTCCTCCGGCTCCGGCCGGTAAAGCCCATTAGACAATGATGTCACCGTCATCGCCTCCCTTGTTAATGATCACTTCTCCCTTTTCCTCCAGGCTGCGGATAATATTTACAATCCGCTGCTGCGCCTCTTCTACGTCTTTCAGGCGGATATTGGTGGCGATCTCCAGATCGCTCTTAACCGTCTCAGCCATACGCTTTGACATATTGGAGAAGAATATCTGTTTCATCTCTTCGGATGCTGTCTTTAAAGCGAATACAATATCCTTGGTATCGCAGTCGCGGACAAAACGCTGCACCGAACGTGGATCCATGTCGATGATGTTTTCGAATACAAACATCTTATCCCGAATGGTCCTTGAAAGATCAGGATTGTTCTTATCCAGTTCATCAAAGATCTGTCTCTCGCTGCTTCGGTCTACATGGTTCATTACATCCGCCACATAATCAATACCGCCCAGGTTCATATTGTCCTCGCTGGTAATGATGGCGGCAAATTTCCGCTTCATCTCTTCTTCCACGATAGCGATGGCTTCCGGGGAAACGCGGTCCATATTTGCCATGCCTTCCAGCGTGGGAATCCGCTTTTCATTCGGAAGCTGTTCCAGCACCTGAGCTGCCTGCTGAGGCTCCATATAAGACATGATAAGCGCGATTACCTGAGGCCGTTCATTCTGCAGAAGAGACAAAAGAGCTTTTGGATCGCCCTTCATAAAGAAATTGAACGGCTTTGACTGGAGGGTCTTGGAAACCTTTTCCAGAAGATTTCTGGCGGTGGATTCTCCGAATGCCTTTTCCAGAACACTTCTGGCGTAATCCAGACCGCCGTCTGTCATCATCTTGTGCGTGAGACAGAGCTTATAAAATTCGTCCAGGGCTTTTTCCACCTGTGTATTGCTTGTTTTCCCCAGTTTTGCCACTTCATAGGTCAGATCCTCAATCTCCTGTTCGCTGAGGTACTTATAGATCTGGGAAGCACGGTCCGCTCCCAGGGACACCACTAAAATGGCTGCCTTTTGGCGGCTGTCCATAATCTCCGGTATCTCTTCGGATTTTTTATTTTCTAGCGCTTCTGCCATTCTTCTCTCCTTCCCCGAGCAGCCAGTTCTGTATCAGCTTCGCCGCGATCTGCGGATTCTCGTCTACAAATTCTCCTATATTCTGTTTCAGCTTAAGACTGCGCTTCATACGGAGCCCGATGATCTCCTCATTCTGACGCATTTCCTCGTCCCCGTCCTCTGCAGCCGCTTTTAAAACAGACGTGTCAGGCCGGGTCTCACCGGCCGCCAGCGTATCCTGCGCAGGAGCTGCCTCCAGTGCAGGATCTGTGATCTCTTCCAGTAGCCCTTCTTCATTCTCATCCAAAAGCGCTGCTCTTGCCGCCGCATCTGCTTTTGACCTGCGCCGTCCGATCAGAAGCAGGGCGATCAGAAGAAGGATCAGAACGCCTCCTGCCGCCAGTGCGATCACAATCGGCAGCGGGAGGGCTGCCAGGCCGGCGGCCGCAGGAGTATCCGCAGGAACAGCCGCTCCGGCCGCCTTGCTTCCCGCAGACAATGTACGGATCACCGTGATTTTCTGATCCGCCTGCTGTGAATCAATTCCCGCGGAATTCGCCACCAGACGAACCAGATCCGCATCGGAGATAGACATATCATCTGTATCGATGGTCACACCGACCGTCGTATTTTCAAGCACGCCCGGATCCACCTGACGCTGTTCTTTAGTGGTATTGTACAGCCACTGACGGGCTGCGCTGTTATTTGCATATGTATCCGTATTCTGTGAGGTTCCGTTTTCGTTGGTGTAGCGGGGCGTATCTGCATTGGCGTCCGCTCCCGCTACGCCTCCGGCGTTCTGGCCGGTTGTCCCGAACTGTTCTCCGGCAACCTCCTCCCGTTCCAGAAGACCTGTCTTGTCCTGATCGTTGATCCGGTCCGGCGTGGTGTACTGGGTAGACTCCTGAATCAGGCGTTCCATGTTCAGGGTTCCCTTTACAGATACCGCCACCTTGCCCTGGCCATACACCAGTTCCAGAACCCGGCGCACATTTCCTGCGATATTGCTTTCCACCAGACTGGTAAGAGCCGCCATGCTTTCTCCGCTGCCGGAGGCTGCATCTGTCTTTCCGTCTCCCACCTCCGTCATAGTAGCCGCGTCAAACACAGCCACATTGGTGAAATTCATCCCGCGCACTGCTCTGGCAATCAGATTTTTTACCGCAGAAGCCTTGGTTTCCGTCAGTTCCTGCCCATTTTCCATTGTGATTACAACCGAGGCAGACGCATCTGTCTCCGTTTTATCGTCCAGGGCGTATTTCTGTTCCCCTGCCTCCGCGATCGTAACCTTTGCGTCCCGCACTCCGTCAAACAGACGGATCTGAGCTCCCAGACGATCCTGAAGCTCATACAGGGTGTATTTTTCCTTGTCTGATTCTGTTGTCATGATACCTGCATTGTCGCGGTACATATCGTAGGTAAAACCGCTCTTTGGGTATCCGGCGCTCAGTAACTTCGCTCTGGTCTGATCGACCGTTTCCGCAGGAACCTGTACCGATCCCGTCTTATCGTTGTAACGGTAATCGATTCCGTCTGTCTGCAGCATACTTACCACTGCCTGAGCATCCTCACTGTTCATTCCCATAAAAAGAGTGCTGTAACCCTTATCCGAACTGAGGTTCAGCACAGCAATGCCAACCGCGGCAAGCAGCAGCGTGCCGGCTGTAATGGCAAGAATCATTTTCCTTGTTTTCCCCGGCATATTCTGCCAGGCTTCTTTTATGTTCTGCACGGTAATGTTCATCCTTTGCGTTTCGTTTTGTGTAGCTTATATGGCTTCCTGATCCGATCAGACATTCATTTTGAGCAGTTCATTGTAAGATTCCAGAGCCTTATTGCGCAGTGAGATCAGCACATCCAGGCTGATGGATGCTTTTGCCTGAGCAATGGGAAGGCTATGTGCATCGTCCAGCTTTCCGGCTGCCAGAAGATACTGCTTTTCCTCTACCTCCGCCTGCGTATCATAAACCTGCTGTACCGTCTTATTAAGCACATCTGCAAAAAGAGATGTTTCTGTTTTTTCCCGTCCCGGCTCTGTCCGGGCTGCTTCTCCAATGGAAGCCCATTCCTTCATCGGGGCGATAAACGCCGCTGCCTGTTCTGTTATCACGTTTTGTTCTCCTTCCTTGGTCGTAATACTGCCCTCCCACAATTTTACCAGAGGGCATTTTTTTAAAATGCTTTGGCTGCACTTCTAAGGCAGGCCAGATCACTGCTCACCGAAGCGACCATGGCCTGATATTCATATGCTGTACGTGCCAGATCCACCTGCTCCTGATCCATATCCACGTTGTTGCCATCCAGACGGGTTCCTTCTGTCCAGGTTGTTTTTAAGGCCGGACGCACAGAAGAAACCGCCGCCGCTGTATGCAGACCCGGTTTCTTCCCTGCTGAAGCATTTTTCACTTTCCTCTCCAGTTCCTCCTCAAAGGTGATATACTGAGACTTGAAACCCGGTGTGTCTACATTTGCAATGTTGTTTAAAGTGACATTTTGCCTTCCCCACAAAAGGTCTAAGACCTTTTCTGTCATCTGTATTCCATTTCCATATATTCCGTTCATAATGATCCTCCTGTTTTCTTCTGCATCTTCCAGCTACAATTTTGGGAAGAAAAAGATGAATCGTCCGTTTAAAGCCGCGTTCCTCATTGCTTGTGACGCATTCGCAGCGTATTTGTAACGCTTTTGCAACGCTTTATGGCATAATGTATATTATGTCATTTCTTGTAAAATTATGTCGACCAAATATTGACAAAATCAACAATTATAATGGGGAATTATGTAAATTAACTGTCAACTTAATTGTCAATATGTAAAAAAAACACAAAATGTGTAAAAAAACTTGAATTTCATATGCAGAACTGCTATGATCTATGATAGAAAAATTATTAAAAGAGAGGGGATTTTATGACATAATATACATTATGCCATATATCCCCCCCCCCCCCAACGTGTTTTTTTTCTAATAAAACTAGAAATCTTCGTC